>Ga0137412_10002987_pt1 | contig 13481 bp, 10 predicted proteins | sample CZODoug2_1_16fun_FD_122160 | JGI IMG/M metagenome (GOLD analysis project Ga0137412, IMG submission 122160) | Vadose zone soil fungal communities from Angelo Coast Range Reserve, California, USA - CZODoug2_1_16fungal (Hybrid Assembly) | ecosystem: Environmental > Terrestrial > Soil > Vadose zone... | reverse complement strand
AACCGTTTCAGGCACTGCACTCGACCTCGGCGGTGGCGTCGTGGGAGGAGTGGAAGGCTCACCTGATGGAGGTAAAACCTGGCACCCCGCCGTGGGTCGAGAGAATTGGAGCTACACACTTGTACCCACTAATGCCGGGCCCATCAACATCCAGAGCCGCGCGGTAGATGATAGCGGCAATCTGGAAATTCCAAGTCCGGGCACCATAGTCACCGCAGTTCCACAGATATGTCCATGCACCATTTGGCCGAGCACCTCGACGCCGACAACCACCGATACCGGGTCCAACTCGCCACTGGAACTTGGGGTGCAGTTCCGGTCGGATAGCAGCGGTTACATCACCGGTATTCGCTTTTACAAAAGTGCCGCCAACACCGGCACACATATAGGCAATTTGTGGAACGGTCTTGGCACGCTCCTTGCGAGTGCTACCTTCACTGGAGAGAGCGCTTCGGGCTGGCAGCAGGTGAATTTCTCAAATCCCGTGGCCGTCACTGCGAACACCGTGTATGTAGCCTCCTACCACACTAATGCGGGGCACTTCAGTGACGATCTGAATTACTTTGTGGCCTCCGGCGTGGACAACGCCCCACTTCATGCCCTTGCCAATGGCGCCGGAAGTGTGAACGGTGTGTATGCGTTCGGCAGCACGAGCGTCTTCCCTGCAAATGGCTACATTTCCTCGAACTTTTGGGTCGATGTGGTCTTTAATACGAGTTTCGGCGGGAGTTTCCCCCTCTCAGTCAGCACGACCTCTCTCCCCAACGCGACCCAATCCGCGGCCTATAATCAGAGCCTCGCAGCTGTCGGCGGCACTGCCCCGTATAGTTGGTCAATCCTTTCAGGGACTTTGCCGTCCGCTTTGACTCTGTCCACTGGCGGACAGATCTCCGGTACGCCGACTATTTTGGGGACCAGCACCTTCACTGTGCAGGTGACCGATTCGGGTGTGCCCGCGCAGACCGCCACTCAGGCATTGAGCATCACCGTTGTCGGACCAACAGGCAACCAAAACAACGCGGCGCTGAATGGCAACTATGCATTTAACTTTACGGGCGTGAGCGGGAATGGGGCGACTTCGTCTGTGTTTGGAGCCGTGGGAAGAGTCACGGCGGACGGGGCCGGCAATCTCACCAACGGCGAACTGGTCACCAACGGAGTGGGCGCCGGGGCCACAAGCCCGCAAGCGTTCACCGGGACCTATGTAATCGGTGCGGACAACCGAGGTGTGATGACCTTAAATATCGGCGGCGGCAGTGCGAAGCTGGCGTTTGCGATGATGGTCAACGGCAACGCGCAGTTCATCGAATTCGACGCTGCCGGCGGAGCCGGAACGATCGGCTCGGGGACCATGGAAAAAGCGGACACAACTGCGTTTAGCACCGCCAGAATCACGGGCGACTACGCTTTTGGCGCCGCCGGTTTGGATAACGTAAATAATCGCGCCGCCATCGAAGGGCGATGGACTTCGAATGGGACAGGCACTTTCACCAACGCCGCGGGAGACGTCAATGCTTATGGCACGGATTATGCGATGAACTTTACGGCGGCGAATTACGCGGTGACCAACACGGCCACGGGGCGCGGCACCATGCAACTCGCTTTCACGTTCGGCGGAACACCCGACACCCTGAATTTCGTTTTTTACGTCGTGAATTCCGGAAAGTTGTTTGTGATGGAGAGTGACGTGGTTACGACGGCCACGCCGTTGCTCAACGGCGTAGTGGTGCAGCAGCAGGTTCCCGCGGGAGGTTTCACCAACTCCTCGCTGAACGGTAACATGGTGATTTCCCTTACCGGACTCTCTTCGTGCAGCAGTGGATCAGGCGTGCCCAAAGCCGGCGCAGGTTTGCTCACGGCCAACGGGAGCGGGGCCTTTTCTCTGACCTACGACGAAAACTTCTGCCGGGCCCCCAATTCCTTCACCAATGCGCCGGGGACGTACAGCGTGTCCAGCAATGGGCGTACATCAATTACCATTGGAGGATTCAACTTAGTTGCTTACCTGGTGAACTTGAATCAGGTTTTCCTCTTCGTCTCCGATGTCAATGTTTTGTTCGGGACTGGCGAACCCCAGGCGGCGGGCTCGTTCACCAATAGCACGCTGAAGGGTACGTATGCGGGCTTCGCGACCAACCCCGTGGCATTCGGAGTGACTGTCTTCTCCGGCGAATTTGCCGCGGACGGCGCCACCCCCACCGGCAATATGACCGGCGCGGAGGATATTGGCGCCCCGAGCGGACCGAACTCGGGCGTGGCGTTCAATGCCACATATTCCGTCTCCTCATCGCCCACCAATGGCCGGGGAACTATGACGGTCACTTCGGGGACCGGAGGCAACGCCGTCATCTATATGGTCTCTGCTTCGAAGTTCGTGGCGGTTTCGCTGAACGATCCCAATCCGGCAGTGTTGGACTTTGAATTGTCTTCTGCTGCCCCTGCGTCCGTTACTCTTTCCTCGGTTTCGCTGAACCCGACGAGTGTCACCGGCGGGAATTCTTCTACGGGCACGGTGACGTTGAGTGGGGCAGCTCCCTCAGGCGGCGCGGTGGTGACGCTCTCCAGCAGCAATACAACCGCGGCGAGGGTGCCATCCAGCGTGACAGTTGCAGCCGGAGCTACCAGTGCGACATTTACAGTCAGCACCAGCGCCGTCGCTGCTTCGACTACAGTCAGCATCTCGGGAACCTACGGCGGCGCGACCAGATCGGCTTCGCTCACCGTGACGCCTGCGCCTCCACCAACTCCGACACTCTCCTCGCTGACGCTGAACCCGACAAGCGTTGTCGGGGGCACGCAATCTTCTACGGGCACGGTGATGCTGACTGGAGCAGCCCCTGCAGGCGGCGCAGTGGTCACGCTTTCGAGCAGCAACACCAACGTGGCCAGGACACCCTCCAGCGTGACGGTTGCTGCCGGAGCTACCAGCGCCACGTTTACGGTTAGCACCAGCGTCGTACTCGCGTCAACGACGGTCAGCATTTCTGGAGCTTACGGTGGCGTGACGAGATCGGCCTCGCTCACCGTGACGCCTGTGCCGCTTCCGCCGCTTACTCTCTCTTCCTTGACGCTGAGTCCTTCGAGTGTTGTTGGCGGGCTGCAATCGTCCACCGGCACAGTAACCCTGACCAGAGCCGCTCCCGCAGGCGGCGCAATCGTCGCGCTTTTTAGCAGCAACGGGGCTGCCAGAGTGCCTTCGAGCGTGATCGTTCCTGGCGGAGTGAGCAGCGCATCCTTTACGGTCAGCACGTCTATCGTGCTCATCTCAACTTCTGCGACGATCTCGGGTTCGTACAATGGCACTACGCGAGCGGCAACCCTTGGGGTGCTCTTGTAGCGGGAATAATTTCAAAACGTAGGCGGCTAGCCAACAAGGGCTAGCCGCCAAGCCTCGCCAGACCGGGCGGCTCGTGAGTTCAGTCCCTCGCCTGCCGTCCATCCCAGTTCCAGATGGCCCCTGTTACACTCTGACCGTGCCGGTTGAAGCCCAACCCGAGATGCGTGAACTTCTGGCGATTGGCACTGACGCTGGGACGCGGCTTGACCGGTTCGTAGCCGTTCACTGTCCGGAACTCTCTCGCTCGCGAGTGCAAGAACTCGTCGACGCCGACCTGATCCTCGTCAATGGCCAATCCGCAAAATCTTCGCAGAAACTTCGTGGCGGAGAACTCATCACCGTGAGGGCCCGTCCGCGGCCAGCGCCTCACGCGGCGGCGGAATCAATTCCACTTGATGTGCTTTACGAGGACGACGACGTCATTGCCATCAATAAGGAAGCTGGCATGACGGTTCATGCCGGGGCTGGAAATGTCTCCGGCACACTCGTCAACGCGCTGCTGGGTCGTGGCCAATCGCTATCGCAGGCAGGCGATCCGCTTCGGCCAGGCATCGTGCACCGGCTCGACAAGGAAACTTCCGGCGTGATTCTGGTTGCCAAGAACGATGCCGCGCACGCCAAACTCGGCGAAGCGTTTCGCCTGCGCGCCATCAAGAAAACGTATATTGCGCTGGTGCAGGGAGTTCTTGGAGAAAAGAGCGGCCGAATCGAGCTGGCCATCGGGCGCGACCCAATCCACCGCACGCGCATGACCACGCAGCGCAAATCTTGGCATGGTGAAGCCATCGCCAATCCGCGCGAGGCGCGCACAGACTGGAAAGAGCTCGCCAAGATCGACGGCACGACGCTGGTGGAGGTCCAACTCCACACCGGGCGCACGCATCAGATTCGAGTGCACTTCTCCGCGCTGAAACACCCAGTGGTTGGCGATACGCTCTATGGAGCGGCACGGGAGCTGCGTGTCGGAAAGCTTGACTTGCCGCCGCTGGGGCGCAATTTTCTTCATGCGGCCAAGCTGGGCTTCGCGCAGCCGCGGACCGGCGCCTGGATCGAGGTGCGCGCAGCGTTGCCGCTTGAACTGCGCGACTACTTGAAGACACTTTGCAACGCTGCGGGAGAACCGCAGAGTCGAATTGACGCTGCACTGGCGGGATACCTATAATCGATGCAAATGCGACGGACAATCATTTCGATCTTTTTGACCTTGGCGCTGCTGCTCTTTCCGCTCACCGACAGGGCCCAGCAATCTTCACCAGCTAGCAAGCCCCAAACGCCCACACCGGCACAGTCGACTCCTCCGAAGCAGGACCCGGCTCAAAAGAGCGACGAAAAACTTATTTCGATCGTCAACCTCGTCGACGTGCTCTTCACCGTTCTGAACCGCCGCAACAAACTCGTCCCCGAACTGGAAAAGGGCGACTTCAAGATTTGGGACGATAAGTCGCCGCAGGCAATCCGTTATTTCAGCAAGCAGACAGATCTGCCGTTGCGCATCGGCATGCTGCTGGACACTTCCAACAGCATTCGCGACCGTATCAAGTTTGAGCAGGACGCTTCCGTCAATTTTCTATACAGCGTCCTCCGGCGCAACAAGGATGAAGCATTTGTGATGACCTTCGACGACGAGCCGCAAATCGTCCAGGCTTTCACCGGCGATGCGGGCGCCCTGCGCGACCAAATTACCAAGACCCGAGCGGGCGGCGGCACCGCCATCTATGACGCGATTTATGATGCCTGCGTGAAAGAGCTGAGCCATCCGCCGCGGCCGCCGGGCGACCAGCCGGACGTGGTGCGCCGCGTGATGATTCTGATCAGCGACGGCGAGGACAACTTATCGTCGCACACACGCGCGGACGCCATCGAAATGGCCCAGCGCACCAGCGTGGTTATTTACACCATCAGCACCAGCACGCAATGGGTTTCTCTCTCGCAGACCGATCCGAACAAAATGGGTGACCGCAAATACCACCTTACGGACGGCGACAAAATTCTACAGGAGTTGGCCGAGGAAACCGGCGGGCGCGCGTTTTTCCCTTATCACGTCGATGACCTCGATCAATCGTTTCAGGACATTGGTGACGAACTGAGAAACCAATATTCCATCGCTTATCTTCCGACTAACTATGTCCTCGATGGCCGCTATCACAAAATCCGCATCGAAGTGCCCGACCATAAGGGCTACCAGGTGCGTGCTCGCCGCGGCTATTTTGCACGCGCCAACGCCAACGTGCCAAACACGCCAAACCAGCCTGGCGGGACGATTCAGTAATCTGCTTTCAGCCTCTATTGCGGAGTTGCGTTGCTCAGAAGGACCGCGTCAGAATCCACGTGCCCGCGCTCTAGCGCGATTTTCGTTCCGTCTTGAGAATACCGGAACGCCGAAATCGTTTCGGACGTAAAGTGGGTTAACTGGCGACCCGGCGAGCCATCCAAAGGCCGCACCCAGAGATTGTCCACCGCTTTTTCACGAATTACGTAGGCAATCGACTTGCCGTCGGGCAGAAAAGTGAGCCCCAGCAATGCCCGCTGGTCGTATTCAATGTAGGTCTTCTTCTTATCCTCGATAGAATAAATGGCCAGCATCAGCTTGTGATCGGAATCCCGGACTTCGTCTCGAATGATTTGCTTTCCATCCGGGGACAATGCGTATGACCCCGTCGGAATATTGATGATGGTCTCTGGAGTTCCGCCCTCGACAGAAATCCGTTTCAGGTTCATGTTGTCCGCGCGATCCACGTAATAAACCCACTTCCCGTCGCGCGAACATTCGGGGTCCGATTCGTTCAATCCAAAGGTGAGTTGCTTGAGATTTAGGCCGGTGGCGTCCATGCGCCAGAGGTTGTCGGCGACACCATTGGTACCTCCAAACTGGCGATACACGATGTACTTTCCCTCACCGCACGAGGCGGACTGGTCCGCAGGATGCTTCATGTTGGAGGCAATAACGTTTTCACCTCCCGTGGGGTTCACAATGCGGAGGTCAGGCCCTTGTGGAACAAGCAAGCGCCCGTCCGGCGTCCAGTCCCATCGCCAGATGCTCAGCCGTGACGACAGCGGGACTGGATGGATGGAATCGGGAGAGGAAGCAGGAGCGACGTCGAGCTCGAATTTGTACTGTGCCTGGCTGGCAGCAATGGTCCGTCCATCCGCAGCAACGCTGGGATATAGATACAAATTCGTATCCGTCGTGAGCAGGCGAAATTCGCCGCTTGGATAGGAGACGATTCCGATCTGCCGCCGTTCGAACGCGGTTTCGGCCAGTGATGCCGCAACCAGGACACTCTTTCCGTCGGGCATCCACGCCGGATCGAAATAGCCCCTATCTTTGGCGAGCGCGACCAGTTTTTGCTCGCCACTGGCAACGTTTACAGCCAGAAAGCCCCCGAAATCGGTTGGTGAGGGTTGTGCTACCGGTATCAAAATCGTTTTCCCATCCGGCGACCACGCCATCGTCAGGCTGTTCGTGGCAATCGGCTTATGCCTGAACAAGGCGCGATCCGGGGTGCCGTCTTTGTGCACGAGATACAAATCCGTCAGCGCAGAGTCCTCGTGGCGATGAAGATAGGCGAACAATTGTCCGTCGGGGGAAAACTCGATCGGACTGTCGACGTCCTTGATCACCAGCCGCGGGATGCCTCCCAGCACTGGAGCTTGGTAGAGAGAAGCGATGGATTGTTCCGATTCATCGCGCCGCACGAAGTAGATGTAATTGCCATCAGGTGAAAACGTCAGGCCAGTGTAGCGGGTGGCAAAAGGTGCGACCACTTGCGTGTTGCTGCCGGTTGGAATGTGGCGGAGCCACAGCGATTGAAGCCCGTTTTCCTGGCGGACGTGCAACAGGTACTTTCCGTCAGGAGAAATCCTCGTAAGAAAAACATTGCCGCTGTTGGTGAGATTTTCGATCGACATTCTCTCGACGGGCAATTCCTTCTTGTGTGGCAAGAGTGAATAGACGCCGAAAGCTGCCGCCGCGAGCAACAGCACGACGACAGTAAGAGCGACTCCGGTCCCAAATTTATTCTTGGTGGAAGCCGCGATGAAAATCTTGGCGCTTGAGCTGATCGCCGGCCGGGACGGCTCCGCGGCGGCGCGCGCAACCCCTGCCTGCGAGACCGCCACGCGTGTGGAGGCCGACGAAACCGCCATCGACTTGCCGGAATCGAGTTCGCGTTGCAAGCGCTTCAGGTCGGCGCGCAATTCGGCGGCTACCTGGTAGCGCACTTCGCGATCTTTTTCGAGCGCTTTGTTCAGGATGCGCTCGAGCTCGGCAGGGACTTCCGGGTTCAGGGTGATGGGAGCCGCTGGGGCGTTGTTTAAAATTTTGTCGAAAACCACCGCGCTGGTGCCGCCGGGGAAAGGCAGCTTGCCCGTGCTCAACTGGTAGAGGACGCAACCAAGCGAGAAGAGGTCGCTGCGCGGATCAATATCCTCGCCGCGGGCTTGCTCCGGCGACATATAAGAAATGGTGCCCACGGCGGTGCCGGGGCTGGTGAGGAGCATCGTTTGAGTATCGCCAACAGTTTCGCCGTCAAAGTTGGCGTGATGTTCGGGGAGAAGCTTGGCAAGTCCAAAATCGAGGATCTTGATCGCCCCACGCTCGGTGATGAAAACGTTGGCAGGCTTGATGTCCCGATGGATGATGCCTTTCTTGTGAGCGGCATCGAGAGCGTCCGAAAGTTGGATGCCAATGTCGATCGCGCGAGGAATCGGGAGGGCCCCCAGAGGAATGAGCTGGTCTAGGGTCTGGCCTTCGAGCAACTCCATGGCGATAAAAGTGCGGCCATCGTGTTCTTCGATGGCGTGAATCGTGCAAATACTCGGATGATTGAGCGCCGAGGCAGACCGGGCTTCGCGCAGGAAGCGTTCCAGTGTCTGCGGGTCGCGCTGGGTGCTTTCGGGAAGAAACTTGAGGGCCACGCGCCGCCCGAGCTTGGAATCTTCGGCTTCATAAACGATGCCCATTCCTCCGCTGCCGAGCTTGCGGAGGATGCGATAGTGGGCAAAGGTCTCGTTGATCATGAGCGCGGCATGAATAAAGGATGGTAGACGGTTGGGAGAGTGGGGTCAATTCGTTCCCTAACTCTGGAGCCGGCGGTGCTCGAAAAGCTCGCGGGAGAGTACCTGACTCCGACCAAGGTCAAATTCCAAGTACTCTATCAGCCCGGTGCCGGCGTTTCGGCCCCCCCATCAAGCTGATTCCCATCAGGGTCTGAAGTTCAGGGCGCCGCAGTTCGCGGACGACATCTACGAGTTCGTCATGGAAAACGACATAGTGACTGGATTGAAGGAGCGCGACCCGTCCGGCGAATTCACCTTCCCGCGGCAATAGAGCGGCGACGGGCCGCATTACGCTTGGCTTGCTGCGGCCGGCCGCGCTTCAAGCGCCTGAATAAAATGCTCGGAGTGGGAAACCCATCCGAATAAAGTCTCAACCAGCATAAGAGATGCTTCGTGATTACTAGTCGGTAAATTGTAGCCAATCGGCTCCGCAGTGCAATCCGCCAGCAAGACCGGTGAGTAGTCTCGGAAGGTCGCGTCCCTGATGGTGGACTCTACACAGACGGACGTAGTGCATCCAGTGAAAATGAGGACTTTGGCTTTCAGGCGTTTGAGCGTGCTGTCCAACTCGGTTTGATAGAAGCCGCTGAAGCGATTTTTCCAAATGACAATATCATCGGGCTGGGGCTGAAGTGAGCTCACAATGTCCGTGCTCCATGTGTCGCGAATCAGGATTCGGCTCGGCGTCCCGTCCGGCGCTTGAACCGCCTCTCCAAAGTGCATCCTTGCGTGTTTTATCCAATTTGCAGAATCAGGAGGCCCGGCGTCGGAAAGGTCGGGACGAAACCCCATCTTTAGGTAAATAATCTTGATGCCTGCCCTGCGGGCAGCGGCTACCGCTTTAGCTGTAGGCCCGGCGGCACTTTGGATCTTAGAGATATCGACTCCGGCACGATCGAACATTCCCCCCTTCGTCCCAAAATCATTCTGCATGTCGATCACGAGCAGCGCGGTTCCTTGGGGATCAAAGTTAATAGGCTCGGGGCGAGCGTCAAGCCGCATATCGAAGCTCCTCAGCGATTGGTTTAAGTAGTTGGAAAAGCATTACCGCGGCCACAGCCAGCCGAACGTGCCAGCGGTTAGTAACGCGTAGATGAGGCCATCAAAGGCCTCCTTGAAGACCATGCTCCACGGCTGGCCCTTCCAAATGCCGTTCACCAGTGGCCCCAGGCCATAAGTCATAAACGCGACGCTGCCCGCTACCCGAAACACCGCCGGATAGTGCGCACCGGGCGCAACCGTGCGTCCTGCGATGTAGGCTACGAAAAGACCAATCAGCAGACAGTAAGCGAACCACAAACCGAGAAACTTCCCCATGTTGGGCGGGGCGCTGGGATACATGGTCAGGAACCCAACCGGTCCCTGCTTATATTTTTCCTGCATGGCTGGCGTGTTCATGTCCTTATGTGTGCAAAACGGGAAATGATAGAGGCCCGGAGTCAGTCCAGCCGGCCGCAGGGCGGCCAGAAGTTTGTCCTCTTCGGGAAGCTGGCGGTAGTCGCTCGCGTGATACTTCAGCACCATGTGAATCAGCGAACTGGCCACGAACACGATAACGGCAGCGATCAGTATGGGCAGCAATAGAGAAGTGAGCGGAACCATGCGCAGCCTCCTTGGAAGCAAAGACCGATGCGGGAAATTAGGCGTGACGCTACCGCCAAACGGGGCGGCGGTCAAGAGATTAGGTGCACGGGAGTGGAGACGAAAAAAAGTGCTTGACATATTCTTATATGGGAATGTATTGTATGAGCATGGCACGAGCGGCGACAACTTCGGATGCTTTTAACGCCGTGGCGGAGCCGCGCCGCCGGGAGATCCTGAACTTCATTGCGTTGCAGGAGCGCCCGGTGGGGGAGATCGTCGATTCGCTCGGAATGGAGCAGCCGTCGGTCTCGAAGCACTTGCGCGTTTTGCTGGAGGTGGGTCTAGTCAATGTGCGGCGCGACGGGCGGCGCATGCTTTACCGCACCAACGCGGAGGCCATTCGTCCGCTTCATGAGTGGACGGAAACATTCGAGCGATTCTGGCGTCATCAATTGAGCCGCGTTAAGGAACGTGCCGAACGCAAGAGTAGTCCGTCGAACGAGAAGGGACCGGAATTCATTTCAGGGAGGACGAATGATTTTGACCGGAACAAAAATTGAGGATTTGACGTTGAATATCACGGAGGAAATCCAAGTTCGCGCGCCGCTGGATACGACTTTCGCGGCGCTCCTCGAACAACTCGGGCCGTACAACGAAGCTCCGAGTGTCGGACCCATGCCGATGAAGCTCGAGCCTTGGCCGGGTGGCAGGTGGTATCGCGACCTGGGCGACAATAACGGCCACTTCTGGGCGGTCGTCCAAGCGATCAAGCGCCCGACCTTGCTCGAATTTGCCGGGCCGTTGTTCATGTCCTATCCCGCCGTTTCGAACGTGCAGTACCGGCTCAGCGAGGCGAACGGGGTGACGCTCATTAAGTTCCGGCACTCTGCCATGGGGATTATTTCTGACGAACACCGCGCGGGCGTCTCAAAAGGATGGGGTTATATGAACGAGGGCGTACGCAAGAGGGCGGAAGCGGCTCGGTCACACTGACCCCGGTCGCAAGGGAAGGAGGGCGCTTATGTGTCCAGCGTGCCTGGCGAGTGTGGCCACGATGATCGTAAGCGTGTTGTCTACAGGCGGGCTGACTGCGGCCGTGATAAAGAAAATCGGCCACAGGAACGGCGCAAAAAAATCGGTCCAGTACCAAAATCCAAAGGAGGAAACATGGGCGAAGTAACGAATGAGCAAGTAAACCTGATGTTGCGGCTGTTCGAAGAGCGGCGCGAAACTAAGTTGAGGGAAGCGCGCGACTGGTTCGGGGCAAACTTCCACGTGAAGAGTGCCGACGACTTGATGCGCATGTGTCCTCCCGGCAGCAAGGAAAGCTTATACGTGCGCATGGTGCTCGGTTACTGGGAGATGGTGGCGAGCATCGTAAACCGCGGCCTTATCGACGAAGAGTTCTTCTTCGAAAGCAACGGGGAACAATGGGTTGTGTTTGAACAGGTGAAGCCGGTGATCGGCGCGTGGCGCGCCATGTTCAGCAGCCCAAACTTCCTCGCCAACCTGGAAAAACACTGCAACCACCTGGAAGCGTTTCGGGAGAAGCGCAGCCCCGGGTCCAACGAAGCCATCCGCAAAATGCTCGCACAAATGCAGCAGGCGAGCCAAGCTCCTAAGGCACAGGCGGCGAGCAGCTAGAGTTCCGGCTCAACCCTGTACTACTTGGCGAAATGCCCGTGAATGCGGGAGTGTTTGGGCTCCCGTATTCACGGCTCGGAATACTTCCCTAATAGCTGTGGAAATTGACGTATTTTCCTCAGTATGAGTCTTGGTGAAAGGAGAATCAGTCATGGCAACAAGAGCGATGGAACAATCAAAAGTGGTGTCGCCGGCAGAATGGCTTGCCGCACGAAAGGAATTGTTGAAGAAAGAGAAGGAGTTCACGCGGCTGCGCGACCAGTTGAGCCAGCTGCGCCGGGATATGCCCTGGGAAAAAGTCGAGAAGTCCTACATGTTCGATGGCCTGAATGGCAAAGAAACGCTCGCCGATCTTTTCGGCGGCCGAAGCCAGCTCATTGTCTATCACTTCATGTTCGGTCCGGACTGGAAGGAAGGCTGCCCGAGTTGCTCGTTCATTTCCGATCATATCGACGCGAGCGTGGTGCACTTGGCGGCGCGAGACGTCCGCCTGGCCGTCGTTTCCCGCGCTCCGCTCTCGCAGATCGAAGCCTTCAAGAAGCGCATGGGCTGGCGGTTCCACTGGGTTTCATCCAAAGCCACCGACTTCAATTACGACTACCAGGTGTCCATGACCAAAGAAGAGCTTCAGAAGGGCGAAGTCTACTACAACTACTCAACGCAGAAGTTTCCAAGCGAGGAACGGCCCGGCACCAGCGTGTTCTACAAGGATGCCGCCGGCAACATCTTCCACACCTACTCAAGTTACGCCCGCGGCCTGGACATTCTCATCGGCGCTTACAACTGGCTCGACCTTGCGCCCAAAGGTCGCGACGAAGAGGGGTTGAAGCACGGCATGGCCTGGGTTCGCCACCACGATAAATACGACGCAGGGTACAAAGTGGACGCGCAGGCGGACTACGTTCAACCCGCAAAGACGACAGACGCCGCAGCCGGTTGCTGCGCGAATCATTGATCGAGAATCGTTCTGGATGATTCGAAGGTCGGGTCAGGCGGTAACGCTAGCGCATTGCCCTCCGCTTTGGCGGCGCGCCTTTAGCGCTGCCGCCTCACATTCTGCAACACTCACCCTTTTGGCGCGTAGTAGCCCTTGCGGGTGAGGACCTTGAAGTCCTTATCGGCCGTTTCGACTTTCAGCTTGCGGAATTTTCCGTCCTGCGCCGCGTTTGATGGATAGTAGCCCAGTGTATATTGAGTGCGTAACTCCTCGGAAATCTCGTCAAAAGCCTCCATCAACTTTTTTTCCGATCGAACCGAAATCGTGCGCCCGCCGGTCTCATCCGTCAGCTTATGCGCCGCGCCTGCGTTGCCGCCATAGCGCGGATCAATCACGAGTAGGATGTGGATCACGGTATCTGTGCGTTGCGCGGCTTCAATCGCTTCCTCCAGCCTTACCTTGCTGCCCGTGTCTTCCGCGTCAGTGACGATAACAATTGCTTTGCGCCCAGCCTCCGTAGCAAGTTTTTCGCTGCAAGCCAGGTAGATGGCGTCGTAGAGAGCCGTACCCGTGATTTGCCGCGACCCGATCGGACCTGGATTCCCTCCTCTAGCTCCCTGATCCGGCGCGTTGATCCTCGTCTTATGGATGGCGCGTTCCAACTGTGTACGCTCGTCCGTGAAATCGGAAAGAACCGGCGGCTCAATCCTCATTCGCCGTTTACTCTGATTATCGCGCGAGATGATTTAGGTATCTGTTCGGAACAACTGGAATCGTGCGATGATGTAATGCACCTGATCGCAGACCGCATGACAACGCGGAACGACATTCTCGCTGTTCTTGAGGAGGGCAGTCCATGGTCATTTGAAGAAATTGAGATGATAAAGCTGAAAGCGGTTGAGTGCCTCGGGCCTATATCTC
>Ga0137412_10002986_pt1 | contig 13481 bp, 11 predicted proteins | sample CZODoug2_1_16fun_FD_122160 | JGI IMG/M metagenome (GOLD analysis project Ga0137412, IMG submission 122160) | Vadose zone soil fungal communities from Angelo Coast Range Reserve, California, USA - CZODoug2_1_16fungal (Hybrid Assembly) | ecosystem: Environmental > Terrestrial > Soil > Vadose zone... | reverse complement strand
TGACGGTGGCCGTCGCGGACGGGCGCACCGCGATCGCGGCCTCCGAGTTTCTGATGAAGGTGCACGCCAAGGCCACCGGCATCGAACCCATCAGCGGAAAGCGCTACAGCGCGAACAATCCCGAGTCGCAGCTGTGGATCCATGTCACCGGCTGGCACTCCGTGCTCAAGTGCTACGAGGTCTTCGGTCCTGGGCCGCTCACCCCGGACGAGGAGCGGCGGTACTGGGCAGACTGTGTCATCGCCGCCGAGCTGCAGACCTGCAAGCCGGCCGAGGTCCCCCGCTCCCGCGACGAGGTGCGTGAATACTTCGCCGCGGTCCGCCCTCGGCTGTGCACCTCGGAACGGGCCAACGAGGGCATGCACTACCTGCTGCGCACGCCACGCAAGAAGGGCGGCCTGAAACTCTGGGCATTCAGTCGGCTCATCGCACCCGCCACGATCGCAACCCTGCCGAAATGGATGCGCGAAACCGGCGGGTTCGACCAGCCCGCCGCGGTCGACCGGGCGGTCATCCCGCTGGTCCGGGCCGGTGTCCGGACATTCCGATCCAGCGCGGCCAGGGTTGCCGCGCTGGACAACATCGCCCCGGCAACGGGTCGCGTGCTGCGCGAACACCTGCACTCGGCCCCGCCGCTGCGCGCCGAAACCATCACGCCCGCTCGAGCCCGCGAACTCCACGGCCGAGCCAGCCGCGTTGATCACCAGGCGAGCTAGTCGCTCTAGTCGCTCTAGTCGCCGCCCTCCCATGGCTGGGTGAGCCGAGGCCCTCGGGGACGCCAGATGGTGTCGGGCAGCTCTTCGTCGATGACCCGGGGTTCGTTGCGCAGCACCCACACCAGCGGATCCCCGACGAAGCTCGTGTAGGAGGAGCCGTGTGACAGCCGGACCTCCCCGGCGCGAGCGCGGACCTGGATGACGATCTGAGAGGGTTTGCCGTGATCTCCGATCAGCCGGTCACCCAGCCTGACCTGTGAGGCGTGTACTCGCACTTTGATCAACAGAACCTGGTCTTTCGCTCTGTCCCGGGTCGTGCCGAGACTCGTCCACCGACGGCCGGTCCGCGGCCCTCTATGGACTGTTGTATCAGCCCAGTTGCCGACACTTCTCAGGGACAGGCCTGGGGGATTGTCCGGGGGAGGGCCGCGCCTCTTGGTAATCAGGGAACCCGGTCCCTTCGGTCGGGTCGAGCACGATATCGGCACCCAACCGCTTGGCGAGCGCGCGCCGGACCGGTGCGGGGTCGGAGGCGCTGACCCTCCCCGCGAATCGGGTCAGCAGACTACTTCGATCAGGCATGGCCCCTGGACGGCGAGGCCGGCGTCGATGTGGCGGGCTAGCTCGTCCGTGGTGTGGGCGCGGAAGGCCTCGACCCCGAAGGTTCGCGCCAGCGCGAGCCAGTCGATGTTCGGTTTGTCGATATTCAGAAGTCCGTCCGCGTTCGATCCGGTCTGAGTGGCACCGACGTTCTTCATTTCGTTCCGGAGTATCTGGTATTTGCGGTTCGCGAATACCAGCGTGAGGATGTTCAGGCCTTCGCGGGCGTGCGTCCACAGCGCCTGCGGCATGTACATCCCGCTTCCGTCGCTTTCCAGCACGATGACCTTCCGGTCCGGGCAGGCGATGGCGGCCCCGGTCGCGCAGGGCAGGGCGTAACCGATAGCGCCACCGGTGCCGAGGATCCAGTCGTGCGGATGCGCGGTTCGGGTGTCGTCGAGGAATGTGCGGCCGGTGGTGATCGACTCGTCGATCACGATGGCCTGCTCGGGCAGGATGGCGCCGAGCAGCGCGCCGATCTTCTCCGGGGTGAGCGCGCCGTTGGGTCGCGCGCCGATCTGCAGGTCGGCCACCGGGGCGGTCGCTCCGGTCGCATCCACGGCCTCGGTGAGCGCCCGCAGCGCGTACTCGACGTCCTCGTCGGTGCGCGCGAGTTCGTGCACGTGTGTGCCAGGTTGGATGAGCTGACTGGGCTTGTCGGGATAGGCAAAAAACGCCGCCGGGGTCTTCGCGCCGACCAGGATGAGGTTCTCGATATCCCGCAGGGTGTCCAGGGCTTGATCAATGGGGTAGGGCAGGCGTTGTACCGGTACTCGGCCCGCGCCGCGGCTGATCCGTGCGGTGTGGGTCGGTGCGTAGAGCATCGCACCGGTCGCGCTAGCGATCTTTCCGGCCAGCTCCAGGGGCTGCTCGCGGGTAGCGCGCGGTCCCAGCAGGAGGCCGACCTTCTTGCCGGACAGCAGGATGGCGGCGGCGGCGTCGATCGCCGCGTCGGCCGGCCTTCTGGTCGGCGGGACGGCCGCCGTTTCGGCGGGGCCGGGGGCGGACTGGTCGGAGATGGGACTCCACGCCACGTCGGCGGGCAGGATGAGTGACGCGATTCGACCCGGAGCGGTTCTGGCCGCGGCTACCGCGGCAGCCGCGTCGGCAGCGATGGTGTCCGCTGTCGGTGAGGTCCGCACCCAATGGCTGAACGGGCGGGCGGTGCCTTCGATATCCGAGGTCAGCGGCGGGTCGTAGTGACGGTGGTAGTGGGGATGGTCACCGATGACATTCACGATCGGCGACTGGGCGCGCATCGCGTTGTGCAGGTTGGACAGCCCGTTTGCCAGGCCCGGACCCAGGTGGAGCAGCGTTGACGCGGGTCGGTCGGACATCCGCGCGTAGCCATCAGCGGCGCCGGTGACCACACCCTCGAAAAGACCCAGGACGCAGCGCATTCCGTCGATCTGGTCGAGGGCGGCCACGAAATGCATTTCCGACGTGCCGGGATTGGCGAAGCAGACATCAACCCCGTTGGTCATCAGCGTGTTCAACAGGCTGTGCGCACCGTTGACCTGCAAGCCCCCTCCAAGTGTTCCTCGGCTGCTCCAACCTAGCCAGCCTCTCACGAGAGGTGGCGTCTCGTTCGATGATCAGACACGCTGTAGCGACAGCAGCGCGTCGAGGGTGCTCATGTTCTTGGCGAACAGCCCCGGTCGGCGTCAGCTCGGGGCGTGCCCGGGCATCCGTCAGGACGACACTCCCTGTCGGCCGCGCAGGGCCGGATGGCGGGCGAGCCAACCGGTGACGGCGTCGAGCACCGGCTCCGGCATTTCCAGCTGTGGCATGTGGCCGACGTCGGGCAGGAATCGGGTCTCCCAGCCGGGGTTGGCCGCGGCCGCCGCCTGGGAGGAGAGGACGGACACCAGCCGGTCGGCCTCGCCATGGATCAGCAGCACCGGCGGTTGGATGGCTCCCAGCGCCGCGCGATTGCGCCGGTCGACGACCGCCGGGACCGTGCTGCGAGCCGCGGCCACAAAGGGGGTAGCGGTGCCGGGTCTCCGGCGGCGCTCCTCGGTCAACTCGACCAGGGCAGTCACCAGCTCACGCGGCGCCCGGAAGGGATTGGCGAAGGTGTAGCCAAGTGAGCCCCGTACCCGTTCCTCCGCCGGGACCAGGCGTTGTTCCGCGCGCACGCAGACCTCGCCGACCCCGGGCAACGTGTACGCCAGGAACAGAGCCACGACCCGGAGCTCGGGACGCGGGCCCGGCTGGGGTAGCGCCGGGTTCACCAGTACCAGCCCGGCAACGGTCTCCGGGTGGGCGTGGGCCTGCAGGATGGAGATCAGGCCGCCCATCGAGTTCCCGACGAGCACCGCTGGCCTGCCGATCACCTCGCGGAGGAAGCGGTCCAGCAGCCCCAGGTTCGCCCCCACCGTGGCGTTTCGCGGCTTACCCGGGGTCAGCCCGAAGCCGCGCAGGTCCAATGCCACCGCGCGGCGGTCGGCGGCGAGCCCCGATCCGACCCGCACCCAGTCCAGATGCGAGCCACCCAGGCCGTGTACGAAGACGATCGGCGGCGCGTCGGCCGGGTTGGTGGTCGCGGAGCGGGCGGTCGCGGAGTCGGCGGGGACGGGCGAGGTTTCCACCAGGTCGCCGGAACCGAACTCGACCCAGTGCACCGGGCCGCCCAGGTCGGTCACCCAACCTCGGCCACCCCATGGGGCGGCGAACGACCAAGGCGCCTCGCGGGTGACCGGGCCATCGGCGTGCGGCCCGGTCGTTCGATCCTCGGGAATAGCGCGAATTGCCGACTTCTGGCGCGTGAGGAAAGCTGAGAGTTTCTTGTGCGGAATTCGCATCAGTTGCCCCCCAGCGACTGATCTTTGACCACTCACCGAAGTGGCCGATGTGCCATTTCAACGGCAAGACGCGGCGCCCCGTAGGGGCTGCTAGTCCAGTTGATTGTGACGCTAGCACGATTGGCCTAGGCGCCGGGGTGACCTGGACCACTCCCGCTTGGGGTGGGTTAGGCCTGCACGACCGCGTCGCGCACCCCGTCATTCCGAGGCAGTCGTGTGGTGCCGACCGTGGTGCTCAACCAGGCGGGGCTCGTTGCTCGCCACGAGCGACAACGCCCCGGTCGGGTTTTCCGGTACCTGATGCGGTGATATTCGTTCGGCCCCGGCGAACATCGTCGGTACTTTTCCCGGCGCCGGGGCGCACGTTCCCGGAATGCAGGAGGGGAAATCATGCGGAAAAGCTGGGGCGCGGTCGTGCTCGTCGCTGCCTTTGCCGGCTTTGGCCTGGTCACGCTGGCACCGGCGGCGCGCGCGACTACGACACGAGCCGAAGCGATCGAGGTAAGTCAGAGCGCGGTAGCGGCCGCGCAACGCAAGGTGATCGGCAAGTACAAGACTCGGGCCGAATGCGAGCGGGCCGGCCAGATAAGGTTCCCCCGCCAGCGGGATCGGTGGTCCTGCGACGTCCGCGAGGTTGGCCCATCGCGGCTTTATTATCTGTACCAAGAGCGCTGATAGAGGCGACCGCTCGAGTCTTTATCTGAGCGGGCAATAGCCCACTATTCGTGTGCATATCGGATTTATCTCGTGCGCCGATCGCGCGATCGCGGAACAGACCGCACCGGCCCGGTGCGTGAAGCAACTACGCAGGTCAAACGCGTCGGGGAGCCGGGCCTGATCGACTTGGGTGGGGGTTCGCCAGCCCCGTCCCGCCCAGCTCCTCGCCGGACCCGCGACGGCATCCTGAAGGTCAACGTATCGAGCGAGTAACCAAGTCTGTAGTTAGAGGCCTGGACACGGCTACGGTGGTGGCATGTCGTCCGCGGATGCCCGCTTGCCCGCTCCCGGCGGGGAATTTTCCGTGACTCGCCGGGGATATTCCCCGGGCCAGGTCGATGAGTATCTGAGCTACCTGGATACCCAGATGCTCATGCTGTCCGCCGACCGGGACGCGCTGGTCGAACACCGTGACCAGCTGGTTCGCCGGGTCGAGCGAGAACGTGCGGAGAAGGAGCGGCTGCGGGAGCAGCTGCGGGGGTTGGGCGCATCGCCACGATCGGCCGAGGGAGTGAGTAGACGGCTGCGGGTGATGCTGGAGCTGGCCGCGGAGGAGGTTGCCGGGCTGCGCGAGCAGGCACAGGAGGAAGCCGACGCCATCGTGGCGCAAGCTCAGATCGGGTGGCTGCGCAATGAGCAGATACGCCGCCGGCTCGAGCAGGAGCGCAACCGGCTCGCCGGCGAACGTGCACGGATGCGGGACATGCTGACCCAGGCGCGCCAGGATGCCGAGCGGATCGGCGCGGATGCCGCGACGCGGGCCGAAAGCCTGGTCTCGGCGGCCACCGGCGAAGCCGAACGGGTCCGCGCGGCGGCGGTAGCCGAGGTGGCCCAGCTGCGGGCGCGGGCCGACCAAGAGCGCCGCGAGCTGGATACCCAGGCGGCCGATGGGCGCGCGCGGGCCGAGCTGGAGTTGACCGATGCCTTGGCCGCCCGGCGGGCCGAGGCGGCGGTGGCCATCGAGCAGGACGTGGCAGCTGGTCGCACCGAGGTTGATCGGCTCCTGGCCGACGGGCGTGCCCTGGGAGACCGGCAGCTGGCCGACGCCCGCACCCAGGCGGATCGGCTCATCGGGCAAGCCCGCCACATCGCGGACTCGTTGGACAGCGCGGCCGCTGATCGCGGCGGCGAAGCTGATCGACTGCTGGCCGACGCCAGGGGGCAAGCGGAGCGGATCATCGCGGAGCGCGCGGTCGAAGCGGACCGGCTCCTCGCGGATGCCCGAGCGCAGGCGGAGCGGATCGTGGCGCGGCGCGGGGTCGAAGCCGACCGGCTGTTGGCAGATGCCCGGGCCCAGGCGAAGCGCGCCGCCGCGGATGCCCATCGCGAGGCGGAGGAGCTGGCCGAGTCGGTGCGGGAGCGTGCCGGCCAGCTGCGGGAGGCGGAGGCACGGGTGCGCTCGCGGCTCGCCGAGCTGCGTGGCGAGCTGGACCGCGAGATCGACCGGCTGGGCGGCCCAACACTCGCCCTGGCGCCGGAGCCGCCCGGCCAGCAGGCCGCCGCGGAGGTGTCGTTCATGCCGCTTCCTCGACAGCCGGACTCGCCAAGGCCCAGCCCCTCGGCCAGGTCAGCCTCGTCGCCCTGAGCGCCGTGAACCGAGCTCAGAGGTTGGCGGGATATTGATGCAGTGCGTCGTTTTTGCCACTGGTTGAGTGGGTAGCGGGGGCGTGATGCTCGGCGGAGCCCGCCGGCGCCCCGACGCCGGCGGTACGCGACCCCGCAACCGAGGAGACAGCCATATGCGGTTTGGGCTCAAGGTCAACGCCGGTAGCTGGGACGAGGCGCAGCACTGGGCGGGTGTTGCCGAGGATGTGGGGTTCCACGGGCTGTGGACCGGCGACAACATGCGCAATCCCCATGATCCGTCGGTCCCGGTGCACGATGGCCTGACGCTGATCGCGGCGTGGGCGGCCACCACCACACGCGTCCGGGTCGGTGCGCTGATCGCCAACGTGGTGTTCCGGCGGCCCACCGTGCTGGCCAAACAGGCGATCACCCTCGACCATATTTCGGCGGGACGTTTCGATCTCGGAATCGGCTCCGGACTGTGGCCAACCGACCATGCGATGTCCGGCGTCCGCTTCTGGGGGGCGGGTGAGCGCGCCGACCGGCTCACCGAGTTCGTCGGGATTGTTGACCGCCTGCTCGCCGGCGACACCAGCGACCACGAAGGCAGGCACTATCGGTATCAGGATGCGGCCACCACGCCAGGACCGATTCAAGATCGGATCCCGATCATCGTGGCGGCCAATGGGCCCAAAGCACTCGCGGCGGCGGCCCATAACGGCGACGGGTGGGTGACGTTCCCCGGCGCCGCGCCGGAGGCGGAGTTTGTTGCCGCGTCGATCGAACGCGGCCGCACGCTGGATCGGCTCTGCCAGGAACGGAACCGGGCACCAGACTCGCTGAGGCGGATCCTGCTTGCCTATGGGGCGATCTCCCCGTGGTCTTCGGTGGACGGTTTCAGCAGGCTGGTGGACCGCTACCGGGAGATCGGCTTCGACGAGATCGTCTGCTACGCACCCAAGCCGGACGAGCAGGCGGTCTTCGAGAAAGTGGCCGGCCGGCTGGCTGACTACCGGTGAGGCGATCCGCGCTCACGCCGGCGGCAGGCCGTCATCGTGCTCGGCGCACCAGGTCCAGCAGGCGCTCCAGGTCGAACCAGGCCGCGAAGGCCACGCCGGACATCTGGTACCGGAACTTGATGCCCATGATTACCCGGATGCCCCAGTGCATGCCGAACCAGGAAACCGCCCACAGCCGGCCGAACCTACGGCCGAGCAGGCTGAGCGGTGCGAATAGTTCGAGGATCAGCGACCCCACAGCAAACAGGGTGAACAGGGCTTTGTGCCGGTACAGCGCGTAGGCCGTCGGGGCCGCGTGTGAGCCGAACACCTCCTTGCGCACGCCGTCGATCGCAATCTGTCGGCGCAGTGAGTCCCCGCGCACCCAGGACCAGCCGTCCGCGCGGGCTACCTTGGAAACCCCGGAGAGCAGGTAGACCGCGGTCGTGCTGGCATTCATCAACCGCAGCGGCCAGTGATAGCGCGGGTGCGGAGCCGGCTCGGGCCCGCGAGCGAGGAACGCGTCCGCGGACACGGCATCGGCCGCTCGGCTGGCACCGAGCACGAGGGTGTGCACCACCAGCGCGTTGTCGCTGTGGAAAATCATCGACCAGGAGTTTCGGTAGGACAGCGTCCAGCTCAGTAGGGCGGAATGCAGTGGCCCGATGAGTCGGTGTCCGGCGCCCAGGGCGAACAGCGCGGTGCTGACCAGGGTGGCGTCATTGAGTGCATCCGCGACCGGAGGCGGTACCGGCCGACGCAACGCCCGAACCGGCCCGACCGGGGCGAACATCGCGGGATCGGTCCGGACAACCTTGCGCAGCATCGTGCGTCGCCGCGCCAGGTAGACCAGCGTGTAGCCGCCGACCAGCGCTCGCACCAGGCCGAGCCGTGCGGCCGGCGCCGAGACGGCACGACGGACGCTGCTCATGCTTGCATCCCCTCCGAGGGCTCGACGATCACGAACGCCGCCGGTACTCGCGGTATGTCGGCGGTGGCGAGCACCGTCTCGGTGCCCTCTACCCGATGATCGAGCAGGCAGGTGTCGAGGTCGAACTCGCCGCGGACAATCTCCACCCGCACCAGGTCGGTACAGGACGGGTGTGCCGCGAGCCGGGGAGCCAAGGCGTCCGCGTACTGCTGCGGGTGGTCTTCGGTAATTGCCACCCGGTAGAGCTGGTGGCGAACCTGGTTGAGCCCGCCGGAGCCCAGAAGTGAGTGCCGCAGGCGCCTGCGGCTGTCATCGGCGAGCACGCCGACGGCATAAACGACATGTGCGTGTTGGCGGCGCCGCTTACTGAACATCGGGTAATAGGACAGCGGGAAACCGTCCACCCGCCGGTCGGCGGGCCGCAAGTGCTGGCGTAGCGGCCACAGCATCGCGCCCATTACCAACACCGTGAATAGTGTGGCACGCCTGCGCTCATGCGGCGCCCACAGATCTCCGGTCATGACAGCACCTTTCTGACTCGGCCCGTTCACCTGTTATTCGCTTTATGTACGCCTCGCAATCAGTAGAGAACTCTCAGCGCTTTATCAGCTCTCTCGAAACCTCGATGATCTGGCGTGTCTCGCCATAGAGTATGTGGCCCTGGCCGACTGGCGACGACGATCGGGTTGACCGCGCCTGACCTCGACCGGAGATGTTTATGCAGCTCAGCAAGCCGAGGACGGGAGTCCAGGGCTTGCTCAATCCGCGACGAGCCATCACTCGAGGCAACCATTCGACTGGGTAATTAGCAAGCGGTACTTTGTCACAGAAAGACCGGCCCCAAGCGGACCAATGGTCGGTATAGTTTGTTCTAGTCACTAACTGGTCCTGCCGGGGGGCCCCGGCGGGTAGGCGTTCCGTGCATCGCGGGTTCGCCGGCGGTAGCGGCCGGACTGGGTGGTGATGGCGTGCCAGGTGTGCGTGCGGGAACCAATCCGAATCGTGTGCCACGACCTGATTTCCTGGATGGATCGATATGACCGAGATAGTGGATATCTTCGCCTATCTGCCCGAGAACCGGCAGACCCCGGGGCGACTGAGCGTGGTCCCACTCGAACTGGTCTCTCGCGGACCGAATGAGCTTGTTCTGCCCGAGTTGACGGTGCGCGACGACCGGCCACTTGCCCTGCTCGACGGCAGCGTGGGGGACCTGCTGGCTGATCCCGCGGGTGGCGGTGGGCCGGGGTCCGGGGATGACCGGGACCGCGGCGCTCGGTTGTTCGGGCTCACCAACGTCGCCTACCACGGCCAGCGAATGCTGCGCACCGTCGCCGATCTGCTCGGACACCCGTTGCCGCATCTGCTGATCCGGATCGGGACGCACGAGGGGGAACGGCGCTGGGGCGGTGGCCACTACCGGGTTGCTGCCCAGTCCTACGATCCGGCTGAGCCCGAGGACGCGCTGGCCACCGGCGAGGTCCATCTCGGCGGAGGCAGTAGCTTTGTGCCGACCGCTCCCGACGGCGATAGATACTTCGCCGCCCCGGCGCACAATCTGGCGATCATCTATCACGAGATCGGCCACCACGTGTCCCGGCACACCGCCGACTTTCGGTTCAACCGGCTGCGCTCGGCAGCGGCGCAGACCAACAAGAAGATCCCGCTGGACGAGGGCACCAGCGATATCCTCGCCGCGATCTTGCTTGATACCCCGGACATCTATGGTTGGCACCGAGCTGGGATTCCGACCTGGGACCGCCGTCGCCGCGCCCTCACACCCAGATGGACGATGGCTGACTTCGCCGGAGGGTCCACCGACCCGCACGCCGACGGCATGGTCTGGGCGTCCGCGTGCTGGTCCGCGCGCGAGCAGGTCGCGGCGGCCGGCTATGCCCGGACCCGTTTCGACCGGATGTTGTTGCGCGGGCTGGAACTGTCCTTCGAAATCTCCGCGCCGGTCCGCCTGAGCGCCCCGGGAGAACCGGAAGCAACAGACGAGCGGACCGCGAAGGCCCTCAAAGAGCGCCGCTACCTGGCTGGTCTGCTGGAGGCGATGCTGCGTGCCGACCCCGAGCTGACCGATCCGGTGCTGGCCGGCATGGCGGCTCACGGCATCCGGCCTGGAGCCACCAACGCCGCGCTGCGGAGGGCGGCACGGAGCGCTCTCGTGGCACCCTGAGCGCGGGCGAGCTGACTCACCCGAGGCTCCTGAAGAGGACCTGCCTGGCCTGCTCGGACTCAAAAAGCGCGTAGTGGTCGTGCCCGACCTCGGGCACCACGACCCGGGTCTGCGGAGCCTGTGGGTAAAGGGCGCGAATTCGGTTGAAGTAAAAGGTGCCGCGCTGGAACCGGCTATTACCCTGCAGCGTCGCGGCACAGGACCCGTCGAAATCGTGCTTGGGTGTCGTGTCGGCGTCGCCGAGGAGATACGTGATGCGCCGGGTCGTGTAGTTGCGGATGAGCTGCTCGGCGCTGAGCCGGTTCAGATAGGGTGGCCGGTTCCGCAGCCCATATTTGTAGTCGTCATAACGGCACGGGGTCGCTGGTACTTCGAAATGGGCTCCGGAGCTGTCCGGCCGCTTCGGCTCCAGGTACAGGTACGAGGACGGGTTGGCGACCACAAATTCGACCGAGACTCCCCGCATGACTGATGGCGCCCGCCCAGCAGCGGCATAACGCTGGGTGAATTGGCCTCCCGCCGAGTGGCCGACAAGGCTGACATGAGACAGATTCGGCCACGTCGCTTTGTCCGCGAGCCTGGTCATGAGGTCGTCCATGACGGTGAACGAGCTCAGCCCGGCCGGCTGGATCGCGTCGTCACCGCTCTTCCACCCATCGTCGGTCCAGCGTGCTTCGTCACTCGGGGGATCGTCATCCTCGGTCTCGAAGAAGGGGGCGATGATAAGGGTGTGCTGGTCGGCTCCGGCCGCCTTTGCGGCCTTCATCATCCCGACCAGAGTGGAGACCGGATTACGTCCGGCGCCATGCACGACCACGAGCGCGGCGGTGACCGCTGAATTACCGGAAAGGGGATGGTTTCGCCAGACGGAGAACTTCGTTCCGGTCGGGAGCGTGATCCTCTCCATGCAACTTTTTTCCTCCGGGTCACAAGCCGGGACCTGGTCGGTCGCTGTGCCTGGCCGAGTTGCTGGCGTGGCCGACGATTGGTTCACGCCGAGGCTTGGCCTGACTAGGCAGATGCTGTTTCGCTACGCAACAGTGCGGCTGGCGGTGAGACGATCGTGCCGCCCTGCAGATGCACAGTGCGGGTGGCTAACTGGGTCAACGTGGGTTGGTGCGTGGTCATTACAACGGTGCGATCCTGCATCAGCTCGATCAGCGCCTGCACAACAAACTGCTCGGCGTGCTGATCCAATCCCGCGGTGGGTTCATCAAGGAGCACAATCGGGGCGTCAGCCAGCAATGCGCGGGCGATGCCGACCCGTTGGCGCTGCCCGCCGGACAACCCGATCCCACCGTCCGACAACTCGGTGTCCAGGCCGTTGGCCAGTCGGCCAGCGAATTCCGTGACGAGGGCGGCCGAGGCCGCGCGGGCTACCGCGGCATCGGAAGCGTCCGGGCGCCCATAGCGAATGTTGTCGGCCAGGGTCCCGGAGAACAGGAAAGTGTCCTGCAGCACCACCGCGATTTGTCGCCGACACCACCAGTCGGGCAATTCGTCGCGCGGTATGCCGTCCAAGAGCAGCTCACCGGACGTCGGCGGGTAGAGCCCACAAATCAGCGACAACACGGTGGACTTCCCGGCGCCGTTGTGCCCGAGCAGCGCGATCCGCTCACCGGGACGAATGGACAGGTTCAGCCCGTTGAGCACCCGCCCTCTGCCGTAGTCCAGACCAATCTGCCGCAAATCGATCGAGCCATGAATCCGGACCGGCAGGGTCCGAGTTGTCTCTACCGGAGGTTGCGCGTGATCGAAGATCGCGGCGACCCTTTCGGCGGAGGCCGCCCCCTGGGTGAAGGTCAGTGCCAATCCCGACAGTGCCTTCATGGGCTTGAGCAGATCGCGCAGGTAGCTGGTCACCACGACCAGAAGCCCGACGCTCCACCAGTTGCTGAGCACGCCGTAGCCACCCACGAAGAGCAGGATGGCTGTCCCGATGGCGGTCACCGTCTCGAGCAGCGGGGTGAACCTGGCGCGCAGGTCGACCGCGCGCAACCCGGTGCGCAGGACCGCGTCGTTGGAGGTGGCGAATCGCTCGTCGTGCAGGTCCTGGCGGCCAAATGCCTGGATCGTGCGGATGCCCTGCAGCGACTCGGTGACAAACCCGGACTGCCTGCCTTCGGCGGCGCGGCGTCGGCGCGCCGCCTTGCGGGTCAGCTTCGTGTAGTGGGCCGCCGTGATGAACAGCAGCGGGGCGGCGCACAGGGCGATGAGGCCGAGCCGCCAGCTCACCGTCAACAGGACGCCGCCGTAGCCCACCAGCGACAACAACCCGGGTGCCAGGGTGGAGAACAGGCCGACCATCCCGTTCTCGATCCGGGCGGTGTCCGTGGCGACCCGACTGGTCAGCTCGCCGACCGCCTCGCGATCGTGATAGGCCATGGGGAGGCGTTGCAGTTGCGCGAACATGTCGGAGCGAATTCTGGAAGTGATCCGCTCACCGGCACTGTTCATGATTCGGTCGCCCAGGTAGTCGAACGCGCCCGAGGCGGCGGTAATGAGCAGCACGGCAGCCGAGGCCGTGGTGAGCATTCCGACCGGGGAAGGTCCGAGCAGGTAGGCGATCGAACCTAAGGCTCCGGTCAGCCTCGTCCCCCCGAGCGCGTTGTCGATGACCAGGGCCAAGGGCCACGGAGCGGCCAGGTCGGCGATCAACTCACCGACTCGCATTACCACGCCGAGCAGCAGCGGCTGAAGCTCGCGGCGGCCGTAGGCGCGAAACCGCCACAGCTGGCGCAGTAATCCGAGATCGGTGTCCGGGCTCCCGGCCGTCATGCCGATAGTCCGCCCAACTCCAGCAGCTCGTCGGAGGGTGCGTCCGGTTCCTCGCTGGCCCGCGGCAGCAGGTTGAGCGCCGCACCATTGGCAAACTCAGCGGGGGTGAGCACCGGCAACCCGGTGGCCAAGGCGGCTTCCTGGGAGGCAAGCGGGCTGGCCGTGACCAACCCGCTGACCGCCCGGACGGGC
>Ga0137412_10002985_pt1 | contig 13483 bp, 15 predicted proteins | sample CZODoug2_1_16fun_FD_122160 | JGI IMG/M metagenome (GOLD analysis project Ga0137412, IMG submission 122160) | Vadose zone soil fungal communities from Angelo Coast Range Reserve, California, USA - CZODoug2_1_16fungal (Hybrid Assembly) | ecosystem: Environmental > Terrestrial > Soil > Vadose zone... | reverse complement strand
GCCATCGGCGACCACATGTCGCCGGTGTCGCCGAAGCCGTGGATCAGCACGACCGCGGGCCCGTGGCCGCCGACGCGTACGTGGATCGTCGCATCGGCGGCCACCACCTGCGAGCTGCGGAAGTCGGCCGGGAACGGCATAGGTCCGGCGTGAGCCGACACGGCGCCCAGCGCTAGGCTGGCGGCGAGACCGGCCGCGACTCGGCGGAAGCGGCGGGCGATCGCGGGGCAAACGGTTGCGGACATGCTCGGCTCCTTAGGGTGCGGGACGGGCCTTGTGCTAACGCGGCACGGGCACGAAGCCGCGAATGAATGCCGCGATTTCATTCGCTGCGGTGTCCAGCGCGAAATGCCCGGCCTCCAGAATGTGTACCTGGGCGCTCGGCACGTCGCGGCGATAGGCTTCCGGCTCGGAAGGATCGAACGATGGATCGTACTTGCCCCATAGGACCAGCAGCCGCGGCTGCACCTTGCGCATCCATTGCTGCCAACTCGGGTATGCCGCCACGTTCGTGCGATAGTCATAAAAAAGGTCACTCTGGATGTCCGCCTGTTCAGGGCGGCTCAGGAAGGCAAACTCATCACTCCACAGATCGGGGTCATAGCGTTCGACAGCAGGGTCACTTCCAACATGCCGGGTTCGGGTTGTGGCCAGCGACAGTAGGTTCGCGCGCAGCGCCGACTCGTTGGTGACGCGGTCGGCCCAATAGGCTCTCCGAGTCTTCCAAATCGCCCCAAGGCCTTCGTTGTGTGCCACGGCATTCTGCACGATCAATGCGTCAATGCGTTCAGGATGGGCCAGTGCCATTCGGAACCCAATCGGGCCACCGTAGTCCTGCATGTACAGCGTGTAGTGCACAAGGTGCAACGCTTCAGCAAAAGCACCGATGAGCTCCGCAATGTGGTCAAAGGTGTATGGGAAGAGCTTTGGATCGGGCCAGTCACTGTGACCAAACCCGGGATAGTCCGGTGCAACGAGGTGATAGGAGTCCGAGAGACGAGTAAGCAATGGTTCGTACATGCGCGACGAGGATGGAAGTCCGTGCAACAACAGGATCGTTGGCGCGTCGCTTGGACCAGCTTCCCGATAAAAGATCGAAACACCTTGTATGGATATGGAGCGATAGTTGGTTAGCTGCGGCATGCGCGATCCCTTTATCGAATCAACCCCTAACGTGACGCCTTGGGCGTCGACGCCCGAAAGCTGCGTCGCGTAAGGACACAGGAGGACCAGCACCGCCACCGGCATTGGTAGCCATTTCCGTGACCGTTCGTGCCTCACCGTTTGCTCCCTGCGTTCAACCCCTCAGAGCGCAAATGTCGGACGCATCACCGCGCGCGCCAGAGTGTGGTAGCCCATGTTGAAGCCGACAAAGGCCGGCGACATGTCCTCGGTGACGTCTAACGCGGGAACGTCAAGTGCATGTACAGCGAACACATAGCGATGCGGCCTGTCTCCCTTGGGCGGCGCCGGACCAAGAAACGCCTTGCCCCCAAGATCGTTGCGAATGTGGAACGCGCCTTTGGGTAGATCGCCCCCGTTCCCTGCTCCACGGGCAAGCGCTACCGTATTGGGCGGCAACCCGACCAGCATCCAATGCCAAAAGCCGCTGCCGGTTGCGGCATCGGGGTCATAACACGTGACCACAAAGCTGCGAGTTTCCTTCGGAAAGCCCGACCAGTGCAGCTCCGGTGAGCTGTCCTTGCTGCCTGCTGACCAGGAGTGCGCGAACTTCGGGTCCAACGGCTCCCCGTCCCGTGCGTCGTTACTCTCGAGTACAAAAGAGGCCACTTGGGGCAGGTAGGCATAAGGGTCTGGCGGTAGCGTCGAGGTGTTCATGGGGTGATCTCCTTTTCGGTATCAGACCAACCCGGCACGGGCGGCGCCATCCGCCTTTGGTATCGCCGATGCATAGTTATCAGTAGACCATCGCCATACACCATCGTCCGATGGTCCCGCGTGGAGGGCGCTACTGACTAAGCGATGAAGCGGTCGATCGCTGCGCGCACCTAAGCGCTGCGCCCCAGGCGATACCTTCGTACAGTGGTACCGCTCCAGTTCTGTGGCAAGAATCCGGCGGCATACAGCATTTACCTGTGCGCTCCGGAGAATCCAATGCTAGCGAACACGAAGGCAACGCAAATACGGCTTAACCGGGTATCTCCGGCCTGCTGGCGCGTCACATTTGACAACCCACCGCTTAATCTGATGGGTCCGAAATTTGTTCTGCAGTTCCGCGAGATCATCACGGCAATTGAAACGGACGAGCACCTCAAGGTAGTCGTCTTCGACAGTGCCGTTGAGGGGTTCTTCCTCAACCATTCGGACTTCACTGCCAAACTCGAGGATCTCACGGGAATTCCGGCAGGCCCCACCGGGTTGCCCGCATGGCCGGACATCCTGGTGCGCATCACACGTGCTCCGGTCGTATCCATCGCCATGATACGGGGCCGTGCCACCGGAAACGGAAGCGAGATCGCACTGGCCTGTGATATGAGTTTTGCGAGTCGCGAAAAGGCTCTTCTCTCGCAGTGGGAGGTCGGTGTTGGATTGGTAGCCGGCGGCGGCCCGATGACACGGCTGCCGCGTCTCATGGGGCGAGGACGCGCGCTGGAGGTCCTCCTGAGCTCGGAGGACATTGGAGGTGACCTGGCCGAATCATACGGCTATGTGAATCGCTCTTTACCGGATACGGAGCTAGACGGGTTTGTTGATAGGCTCGCGGCTCGGATCGCCTCCTTCGATAAGTGGGCAATCGCAAATACCAAGCGGCTGGTTAACGCCGCAAGTCTGCCGCCTGACGTAGAAGTACAAGCGGGCTGGGATGCGTGCATGGCTTCCATAATTCGACCGGCCGCGCAGGAGAAAATTAAGCGGCTAATGGCACGCGGGTTTCACAAACCGGGCGACGCAGAGACTCGCCTCGGTGACTACCTGGGGCCGCCCGGGTGATGCGAGGCGTCAGAGCTCGTCTAAAGACCCCCGACCTGTTTGCGATTCTAGTGGGGGATTCAGTCGCGCGGCCATATTGACCAGATCCGGTACCGAATCCGCCTTCATCTTCCGCATCACTTGTGCTCGGTGTGCCTTGACCGTGATCTCGCTGATACCGAGGTCGGCACCGATTTGCTTATTCAACAGGCCACGAACCACCGATGCCATGACCTGCCGTTCGCGAGGGGTAAGCGAGGCATAGGAGCTTCGGATGGATCGCAGCCCCGCCTCTCGACGCAACGCGACGTGGCTGGATTCGATCGCTTGCTGGATTGCGCCCAACAACACCTCATCCCCATACGGCTTGATCAAGAACTCTACAGCTCCCGCCTTCATCGCACGCACTGTCATGGACACATCGGGATGGCCCGTAATAAATATGATCGGCATATCAGTACGAACCGGAGCGATGCGCTTCTGTAGCTCGAGGCCATCGAGGTCGGGAAGCGAGATGTCTAGTACCAGACAGCTTGGGACGAAGACACGTGGGCGAGAAAGAAATTCTTGGGCGGATCCGAATGTCTGCGGCTGCCAGCCTGCCAAGCGAATCAGCGATTCCAGTGATTCGCGTACCGAGATGTCGTCATCAACGACAAATACCATGGGTCTCTCGTGCGACACGTGAGAGGACGGCGAAGGATGGGCGGATGCCGTCGCTGAGTTCATACGCCTCTCATCAGATCGCTCCGCGCTCTCGGAATGCGGCATCGAGCGCCTCAAACAGGGCTGTGTCGCTGAATGGCTTAGACAGGCACTCCACAGCACCCCTTTCAAGCGAGCGCGGACGGATGGTGTCCTCCGTCTTACCGGTGATGAAGATGATCGGGATCATTTGTCTACGAGCCGTCAACTCCTGTTGTAGATCAGGGCCGGTCATGCCAGGCATGGCTATGTCGAGGATCAGACATCTGGTCTCACCAACACAATCAGAGGCGAGGAACTCTTCCGCCGACGAGAACGTGCGAGCCGAGTAGCCAAACTCTCTCAAGAGGTCAGGTAGGGACTCGCGCACCGACTCGTCATCATCGACGATCGACACGAGCGGACATTCGACTATCACGGTCGCAGATGCCTCACAAAACGTTCACCTGCATTCACCGCGGCGGACGGTCGAGCACTGCCAAAATTACGGGCGTCACCTAGACTGCCCGTCACCTCCATCGGTGTGCAGGGGACGGAAAATGCGAACGTGGCTCCTGGACCATCGTTTGGTGTGGCCCATATACGGCCTTGATGACTCTCGATAATCGAGCGACTCACAGAAAGGCCGATTCCCATGCCGCTGCTTTTCGTGGTGTAGAACGCATCGAATAGCCTGTCCACGGATTCCGGCTGCAAACCCACCCCGGTATCTCGCACGCTCAGTCGCACATGATCGCCCTCGTCCCGTGCGGTCCTGATCACAACCTGCCTCGGACGATCATAGACACTTCGCATTGCATCTGATGCGTTCAGAAATAGGTTTAGTATGACCTGCTGCAACTGAACGCGATCGCCCTGAACTCGTGGCAGTTTCTCGGCAAGCTCTGTCCGGACAACGACGTTATTTCTCTCGAGCTCGCTTAGCGAAAGCGCGACCACCTCCCGCGTTACCTCATTCAGATCCAACGATTCACTCGTGGCACCTTTCTTACAAAAAAGTGCGCGCAACCGCTTAATCACCTCCGACGCTCGTTCGGCATCGCGGATCGTGCGTCTCGCGGTTTCTCGCGCTCCCTCGACGTCCGGAGGATCCACGGCGAGCATCCGCCGACAGGTGCTTGCATTCGTGACGATGCCCGCCAAGGGCTGGCTGACCTCATGCGCTATCGCTGCCGTTAATACTCCAAGGCTCGTAACCCTCGCAGCTTGCGCGAGTTCGGTTCGCAGCTTGGCGAGCGCCTCTTCGGTATGTCGACGATGTGTCACGTCTTGGACCACGCCGATATATTCCAATCGGCTGTCCGAATCGCGAACCCGGTGCGCAACGACTCGTAGGTACCTGACTGAGTGGTCGCGAAGGCGTATCCGATGCTCGAATTCGAGGTCACTCACCCCGCTTCGGGCCCGTTCGATCATTTCCTGGAATGACGGGAGATCCTCGGAATGGAGGCGATCGGCGATGAGCTCGAGTGTCACCGGCCCCTCTGCCGGGTCAAGTTCGAAGAGCTGACAGAGCGCTTTCGACCAACCGATCTCGTCCGTCTCAACGTGCCAGGAGAAGCAGCAGGTTGAACTGAGTTGTTCCGTTCTCTCGAGGAGGTCCGTGCTTCGCCTGAGAGCTTCGTCCTTTTGCATTCGCTCAATGGCGGCACTCGCGACCTGGGTGAACTTCGAGATGAGTGCACAGTGACAGCGCATGACGGCGCGGTCGTTATTGCGCTGATAGACCGCAAAGATTCCGAGTGGCTCCCCGGTTAGCGACAGAATGGGCGAAACCGCGTGCTGCCTGAGGCCTGCCGGAGCGGCCGGCGCCGCCTCAGCGGGCCCCTCCGGCACATCCCCCGCTGGGTCTAATACGATTGTCGGGGTCTTTGCGTAGATTGCGGCTCCAGACGAAGCCTCAATCCACCTGACCTGCCTCCCCTCAAGCTGCTTCACGTAACTGGCAGGCAGGCCAGGTCCGGCGGCATTTCGTACTCTCACGCCGGTTTGGTCAAGAAGAAGTACGCCGCTCAAAAATCCCTTGACGCTGGAGTCGAAGAGCTGACAAAGAGTGGTGAGAACGACGGGCAGTGGGCACCCCTGCCGAATCAGTCCGCCCACTATTGCACCAATCTCGGCGACACCGATCTCCATCCTCGCTGCCCGCTCGTCTTCCGCGCCGCCATTTCTGCGGTGACGTGATGGCGGCAGATCGATATGCCGCTCAGATGAACACACAGTGATATTCGGCGAGTTCATGCGATCGACGATCTAGGTTTAAGCCAGCGTTGCGTCCAGCGTGATCTCGGCTCTAAGCACCCTGGAAACCGGGCAATTCTGCTCGGCGTCGTGCGCCAACCGAGCGAACGTGTCCCGATCCAGATTCGGTACGATCGCGCGCAATGTCAGGGCGGAGAGACTGATACGGAAGCCCTCCTTGTCCTGTTCGAGGGTGATTGCAGCCTCGGTATTGAGCTCCGTAGGGATGTAACCCGCGCGTTGTAATCGAAAGGCCAAGGCCATCGTGAAGCACCCTGCGTGCGCCGCGGCGATCAACTCCTCAGGGTTCGTTCCCTTCTCGCTCTCAAATCGGGTTCTGTATGAATACGGCGTCCTTGCAAGCACGCCAGAGTCGGTCGAAAGGTCGCCATTCCCGTCACGACCGCCGCCGCGCCAGACAGCTCTTGCTTTGCGAAGCATTGAAAACTCTCCTGTACCAAATGCCAGCGCCGAACACCCCCTTCTCGCTTATCCGCTCGGGTTTCCAATCACCCGCCTGGTTTGCCCTATTGTCGGGCTGCATACCGCCGCTGATTAGATGGGAAACTATGGAATGTACTTTCCATAAACGGCAAAGTCCCTGCGCAAGGCGAACCTCGACGACATCCTGATATTCATCAAGGTGGCCAGTTCGAGAGCATCAGTTGGCAGCCCGCTCGTTGGGCATGCCGATTAATCCTTGACCCAGAGCGGACCCTTCCAACCTGCCAGCGCCTCTAGGAAGACACTCAGTCGCAAGGGCAAAAACTTTCGACTCGAGTAGAGCGCGAAAACGGGAATCGGCAAGGAAGTCCATTTCGGCAGTAGGCGGATGAGCTTGCCATTGGCAATGTCTTCCTCGCAGTACGTTGCAGGTAACAACCCGATTCCATGGCCCCGGCGCACGAACGCGCGGGCAGAGTTGATGTCGCGACTCGCGGCTGCGCCCGACACATGGACCCTAACCTTTCTTCTACCGCTGACCAGGTCCCAGTCGCGCTCGTTGTTCTTGGCATTGAACATTACGCAGTCGTGCGATGTTAGATCGGCCGGCTCGGCGGGAAGGGTTCGGGCTTTTAGGTATTCGGGAGCCGCCACGAGGCAATAAGCGCTCGTGCCGAGCCGCCTCACGACGACGCTGGAGTCCTGCAGCTCTCCGACGCGGATTGCGACGTCGATATTCTCCGCGATCAGATCGAGCAACAGATTCGTAACCACTAGCTCGACTCGAATACGAGCATGGTCTTTCATGAACGCGGACATGAAATCTAAAAAAGGTTCCTGACTCAGAATGACCGGAATCGTGATCCGCAGCAGACCCTCCGGTCTCCTCTGCGCCTGCGTCAGCACCTGCTCGGCTTCTTGCAGGAGATTCAGCGGCTCCTGGCATTGGCTGAAATACTCCCGCCCCTGCGCGGTCAACGTTACCCGCCGCGTGGTGCGCCTCAGAAGGGACACGCCGAGCTCGGATTCCAGTACCGACAACCGCCGGCTCACCGTCGAGATCGGCATTCCCAGTGAGCGTGCTGCGCGCGTGATACTCCCGAACTGGGCCACCTTCACGAATATCAGGATGTTGTCGAGGTCCGCCATCGAAGCACTTTGCCATTTATGGAAGGCAGATTGTAGAGATTACCATCTAATCAATCCTGACCGGAGGGCCGACAATGCGTTTTACCAACGCGACCGACACGGACTAAAGGCGGGAGACTGACTTAGATGGCTACGAAGCAAAAGACCGTCGTTGTGACTGGAGCATCCCAAGGCATTGGCGCGGCGATTGCGACCTTGTTCCTTGAGCGTGGCTACAACGTAGTGGCCAACTCGCGCAATATCAGTCGCCAGTCCGAGCTGCATCGCTCCGAGACTCTTGCCCTTGTGGATGGTGATATTGCTCTCGCCACGACGGCCGAGAAGATCGCGGCAACGGCAGTGAAGCGGTTCGGCTCGCTCGATGCACTGGTGAACAACGCAGGAATCTTTTTCACAAAACCCTTCACAGACTACACGCCGGAAGACTTTCGGACGCTGTCGTCCACAAATCTCGACGGCTTCATCTACACGACGCAACTGGCCGTCAGGCAGATGCTCGCGCAGAAAACCGGCGGCAGCGTGGTGAGCATCACCGCTACCATCGCCGATCATCCGCTCGCGGTGCTAACTGCATCCCTCCCGATGATCACCAAAGGCGGAATCAACGCCGTCTCACGCAGCCTAGCGATGGAGTACGCTAAGCACGGCATCCGCGTAAACGCCGTGGCACCTGGCGTTGTCGATACGCCCCTGCTCAAGGACGCTCCGAAGGACTTCCTACGCAGCCTGTCGCCTCTTGGGCAGATTTCGGCCGCCCGCGACATCGCCGAGGCTGTTTTCTATCTGACTGAAGCGAGTCAGGTTACGGGCGAGGTGCTGCACGTCGACGGCGGAATGCATCTCGGTCGATGGTGACCATTTTTCCGCAGAGCTCGTCATGTCCCCCAACGCAACGAACACCACCGCTGAGCAACGTCTGCGAGACCTTGGTATCGACCTGTCTCATCCCCCAAGGCCTCTTGGCGCTTACGTTGAGGCGGTACAGACGGGAAGCCTGCTGTTTCTGAGTGGCACGCTGCCACTCGAGGGCGGCACCCCCAAGTTTGTGGGACGTGTCGGAGGCGAGTTGAGTATCGAAGATGGGCGACGTGCGACCCACCTTGCCGCGTTAAACGCTCTCGCGGCGACGAGGGAGCATCTGGGATCGCTCGATCGAGTGACTCAGGTGGTCCGTCTCGCAGTTTCCCTCCTCACGACTCCCGAGTTTCGTCAGCATCCAAAGGTCGCTGATGCAGCGTCAGAGCTCCTGGCTAGTGTATTCGGAGCAGACAGGACGTCGACTCGGCTGGTTTACGGCGCGGCGAGCTTACCGCTGGGGGTGTGCGCGGTCGTGGAACTCATTCTTGAAGTGAGTCTCTGAGGAGCTGGCTTTTGGCTCCGGGCCCACAGCATTCTTAGCAGCATCGCGGCGGTTCGCTTGCGGCCAGCGCGCTGCTCTCGCCCTGCGAATCCTCGGCGATCTCCGGCGCGCCGACGCTGCAGCGGGGCTACTCATACCGTTGATCTCTGCTACAGGCACTCCAAGGATCCAAGGATATGGAGCCCGGCGTTGCAGCCGACGCTCCATGAAAATGCCCGATGAAAAGCTGTTGGAAGTTCAGTGAGTTAATGGTGGCCAGGGGCGGAATCGAACCACCGACACGCGGATTTTCAGTCCAGGTGCGAAAACACTCTAGATCATTGATAATGCGGTGATTGTATTAGGTGGATCATGGAATATTCCGTTCAGTTACGCACGGATAAATACCTGATTTTGATAGATCTCGCTCCGCGATATTCCATTGTCATTTGATGCTACCCGACCCCGACGCCAATTGCGGTAGCGCTCGTACGGGCTGGCGTCCATGCCGCCATACAAGGCGCCGCAGCTCTGCCAGAGCGACGAGTAGAGTTCGGATTTCCTGATGGCAATGTTCGATCGTTTGAGCATTATGGAAGCAAGGTTGGATATCTTCTGAGGCGGAGCTCGGCGACGGCCTCGTCGGTCGACTTCCATGGTTCGCCCTTGAGCTTCACGACGAGCCGCGTCCAGATCCGGTTGAACGCCTCGATCGCATCGGACTCGCCGTAACGGACGCCGGTTGGCAGTAACGGTGTGATGTCTTCGACGAGGCTGCCTGTGAGCTTCTGCAACATGCGCTGCTCAGCCATCGCCCGGGTGATCTGCTGGCCTTCGAGCGCCAGATAGTGATGGAAGCATGCGACGAGCTTCTCCGCATCAATCGCGAGTTGCTCGAACCCGTGATGCAGATCGAACAGGTCGCGATTCTTTCGGCGCTGCAGCAGCGCGCGCAGCTTAGTGCCGAACAGCTCTTCAGGCTCGAAGGATGCAATCTGTGCCTTCCCCTGATACCAATCGCTCTCCACCGCAAAGGGGTACGGTTTGAGACCATTCAGAGTGGCATGTTCGCGAGTATTGATCTCGACTTTGAGTTTCAGGGACGCCTGCGGATCTATCTCAGGCGCAAACTTGAAAACGAGCCGCATCGAGTGCCCCGCTTGCGTCCGATTGCACTTGCCGAGCCATGACAAGGCATCGCGTATCGCGTCGACAGTCGCGCCGATGGGTTCGGCGCGGGTTTGCACGAGATCGATGTCCTCGGAATAACGCAGCGGCTGCTTGAACAACAGCTTGTGGATCGCCGTACCGCCGCGGAAGCCAATCTTGTCCTTCAGTGCGGGCGCGTTGAACAAATCGCACAGCGCGCGGCAGATGATCAGATCCTGTTCCACCTGCCGCAGATCGGGCCATGGTGCTCTTGCATTCCAGGCCTGGATGTAGGCGCGGGGAATCAGGAGTCGATCTCCACCGGCTCATTAATCACGAGCTTCCACTTGGAATTTCGCTCGTGCAGGTCGGCAAGAGATTCGACGAGAGGCTTTACGGCGGGATTCAGTGGCAGAACCGTCTTCGCCTTCTTGACGAAGGGCTGTAGCGCATTGGCTTGACGTCGATGCCCTGCCCGATCAAGCAGAAAGCCGAGGCGGCGGACGGACGAGTTCTCATAGACGGCAGCGGCGTCCGCGAGTACACGCGAATGCGCCTTGTCACCGATATCCTTGGCCATCTGCGCGACGCCGCTGATACCACCTGCCTTGTGAAAGTAGCGTGCGGAGTCGAGCAGCGTGAGCTCGACACCAGCCACCTTGGCGAAACCTTCATCGCTCTTCATCCGCCCAAGTAGGCTTGCGCGATTGACTTGTGAAAAGGCGTCGGGTGCCTGATAAAGGAATTGAAGACGGTGGCGCCCGATCTCGAAGTCGCGCAACTGCTTGGGGACGACGACTTGGAAGACCATGACGGCCTGATGCGATGAGCCATGGAAGGCTGCTGCCCGCAGCAGAGAGACGCGATAGTCGAGGCCCTGGTGTTTCATCAGGGGATCGATCCACCGCACTGGATCTGGGGCGCCGGCAATCTGGTCTTCGGGGCGCAGGATTAGAAAGAAGCCGTGGCGAGGGTTCGCCAGCCGTCGCTTCTTAATCAGCCTCGTTACTGCTGCAGAAAAACCACGTTGGGAAACCTGTAGTGCGCGGAGGGCCTCTTCTCGGGAGTAATAGCTACGCCCGTGAGTAAGCCGCTCCTCAAGATACTGCTCCAGCGAGACCATCCCCAGATCATATGCAAAATTCGACAAGAAACCAAGAGTTTTGCATATGAATTGGGAGTACTCCAAAAGGGCATTGACGTCAGCTCGACGAGTAACCAGGTGAGTTCGACGTCCGGGAGCCTAGTGCGCAGCTACAGCTACGATGCGGCTGGTCACGCCCAGGCCTACGGCAGCTACACGTTCGGCTACAACAACCGCGGGCGGATGATGTCCACGAACGCCGCTTCAACCAATTATCTCTATAACGCTCTCGGGCAAATGATTGAGAAGTCGGGCACGGCCGGGACGACGATCTTCATGCCGGATGAATCGGGTCACCTGATCGGCGAATACGATGGCAGCGGCAACTTGGTTGAAGAGACGATCTGGTTAGGCGATATCCCGGTGGCGACCTTGCAGTTCGGAACGAGCGCTCTTAAAACCTACTACGTGCATACCGATCACCTGAACACGCCTCGCCGCATCACTAACCGCAACACCAACATCATTGTCTGGCGCTGGGACTCCGATCCGTTCGGCAACGGGGCGGCGGTTCAGAACCCGCAGGGTTCCGTCACTGTGAGCTACAACCTACGGTTCCCAGGCCAGTACTACATGGCCGAGACTGGGCTCAATCAGAACGATTTCAGAGATTACGACCCCCTAACCGGCCGCTACGTGGAGAGTGACCTTATCGGCCTATATGGCGGGAGCTTCTCGACGTATGCCTACGTAAACGGGTCGCCAATTCGTCACACGGACCGCTTTGGGTTAGCGCGCAAGCCGCCCAGCGTGTCCGGATCCGCCGCTGACGCTGCTTATCAAAACATCGCAGACAGCATCTGCGACCTGTTGGGCCCTGCGTACTGCATAGCGAGGATGTGGGTCTGTGTAGAAGCGGTTTGCAAGTACAGTAATTGCAGCGGCACGTGGTACGTAACCGTTACTGAGTGGACGCCCACTTGGCCAACGCCCGAGGAAGTGACTAAGGAGACTCCGGAATGCGTATGCACCAAGAAGGGACCGAGGCATGATAATTGAGGGAAACAAACTCGGGATTCTGACGATCGTCGTTTTGATCCTGATAGGCGGTTCGTTCGCGGTTGGTTCCAACTTTGGGCAGCGTTTGATGTTGGCCCGAACGACGCCGGAGCTGAATGGAGTTCAGGCGATGCTCGCGTTCAATCGAATTCAAGACGAACGACACCTGCAGTCGTTGATATCACGAGGGTGCACAGATCAAGCCGCAGCATTCCTCGACTACTCAGAGGACAAGGATATGCAGTTGCTGTCCGGGTTTCTGAAAGGCAAGATTGACGCAGACACGCTTAAGTATGTTCACGACCGTGATTCGAACCTAGTCGACACGCTTAAGACCTTCAAGAGCAAGTACGGAAGCTCCTGGTTCGAAAAGGCTTGCAGCTAAAGTCAGGCGGTTACCTACAATCTACGGTTCCCAGGTCAATACTTCATGGCGGAGACCGGGCTCGAACCTCCACGGCACAGCCCGATTGCATTTGGTTGGAAAATAAGAAGATTCATGGTGGCCAGGGGCGGAATCGAACCACCGACACGCGGATTTTCAGTCCGCCGATTTCTGCATCCAGCGTCACCCACGAGCATCCAAAAGAAGTACTTAGCTGATTTCCCTGTTACGGTAAGTGCTGGTAGATGACGCTGGGTGATGCTGGATTGGAAACCGAAGTGGAAACCGAGACGCTACCAACGCCCTCCGCGCTCCTTCATCGTCATCGGCTTGTTCTGACTCTTCCGGCTCGCTCGACCGTCGTGATTTCGCATGCTGTCCGGCAAACGATGTCCCAGGTACTGATTGCGCCCCGCGCCAGCAGGCGAGGACGCAGGTTCAAATCGGGGGCACGCTACGTTAATTTCCGCAGACGACGTGCACTGCGCCGCGCAGCGTGACCTAGTGCGTCGTTGCCCCGCAGCGAACGCTACGCGTCAGCACAGCACACGCTGCAGCGGGGGACAGTCGCGCGGAGTTGGCACCACGTCATAATTTTTCTCCGTAAATCAGCGTGCGGTGCCCGCGCAGAACTAGAAGGGGAATTCCTCAGCCACGGTGTCGAGCGGGAACGAGTCCTCGTCGTACGACGGAGGTGCCGACTCCTCGACCAGGTCGCCGACGAAGAACACATCAACATCCGGTACGACGACCACCGTGTCGCCGGACGTGTGCGCATTGCCGACGTACAGCAACTCGACCCGTCGGTCGCCGAGGTCGATCACCTTCGCGGCCGCGAACGTCGTACCGGCGAGGTCATCGGTCGCCGCGTTCTCGTGCAGGTAAACGGTGGCGTCGGTGAAGACGCTGTTGCCGGCTACGTGGTCGAAGTGCGCGTGGGTGTTGACGATCCAGCGGACCGGGGCATCGGTCAGCTCGCGGACGTGCTCGCGCAGCC
>Ga0137412_10002984_pt1 | contig 13484 bp, 13 predicted proteins | sample CZODoug2_1_16fun_FD_122160 | JGI IMG/M metagenome (GOLD analysis project Ga0137412, IMG submission 122160) | Vadose zone soil fungal communities from Angelo Coast Range Reserve, California, USA - CZODoug2_1_16fungal (Hybrid Assembly) | ecosystem: Environmental > Terrestrial > Soil > Vadose zone... | reverse complement strand
GGACGCCATTCGATCCCCGCAACCTCGGAGACCGCCGATGGCGGCAAGGACGGGCCGGTGAATATCACCGCGCTCATTCGCGGCCACCGCCGGCACGTCGCGCTCTCGCACCCCGAACATAGCCGCGATGCGTGCAATCCCATTCGAGGCCGGGAATCACTACTCGAACAACGGGAATGCCGAAATCCGGGCGCGTGAGATCGACCGCGATCACCCGCTCGATGCCAACCGCGCGCAGGCGTTGCAGCTCCCAGCGGACATCGGCCACGACGTCATCGCTATCGAAGGTCGCGACCTCGCGAAACGAGCGGGCCGGCGCCGCCTGCGACATGGCGTCGATCAACGCCGCGCCCAATTTCTCCGGCTCGGACTCGGCGTATTCCGAAGGCGGCAGGTCGTCGCGGATGCCGGCGATATAGGTGAGCCGGGTCTGCGCCGCCTCCGTCATCGCGCGCGCCAGCGCAACGCCGCGATCGGGATGGCAGCCCGATCCGCGAAATCGCCGCATCCCGCCGGAGGCATCGTCGGCCATCGCCGGAATGTCGCAGATGAACGAGGGGATATCGATGTCGGAGGTCACGTCCCAGAGCCGGACGGCGATATCGGCTGCCTCGTACAATCCAAGAAGCGCGCGGCAGGCCTCGTCATCGATCGACGCAGCATCCAGCCGGGCGCTCGAACGTTCGCGCACGGCTTGCGCGTGCCAGAGCGCCACCGCATCGCGCTCGACGAGTTCGGAGATCGCGGAGCTCAGCGCCTCGGCAAGATGATTGCCCGAGGCCAGCCCGTTGGTGCCGGAAAGGAAATGAGCGCTGCTGTGACGGGTGGGCAGCGTGTAGTCGGTGTGCACGATTTCCCAGGGCACCCAGCACGCCTCGCGGCCGAGCAGGTCGTATCCTTCGATCCATTCTATTTCGGTTCGCTCGGGAAGCGGACATCCAGTGCCGCAGAGCGAGGAGGGGGGCACCACGCGGGCCTTCATCGACAGCTCTTGAAAGCTCGTCAAAACCGTGCGCTCGGACAGCTCCTCGCCATGGAAAAGCTCGATCGCCTCCATCAGCGCGGATGCAAACGCCTGGGAAAGGCCGAGTCCCTTGCCTTGCGAAACCGAAAACGAGCGCGAATTGGGACGAACCGCCACGGTGACGGGTATCCCGATTCTGTCGAGCCCGGTGACATTGCCGAGCCGCGTGATGCCGATCTCACGCGCCTTCACTTCGACGCGAGCGAGCGTATCTTCCGGCGCGGCGCTGCGGTGCGTGCCGCGCTTGAACGTCTTCGGGACCGGCCTGTCGAGACAAGCGGCAAGTCCGGCCAGATGACCGGTCGCGGCAGATGACAGCAATGGTTTGGAGGTGAGATCGCGTTGCCCGAGCAACGAGATCATTTACCCTTGCCGGGATCGGGAGTGTCCGTCGAGCCCTGCGGTTTCGGCTTGAGACCTTTGCCGCTGCCGCCGCCGCTTGCGACGATCATCGCGCCGACCGGAACGGCAACCGATTGTCCTTCGGCGCCTGCATCCCGCAGCAGCTTCTTCAGGTGCAAAGCCTCGGGCGTATCTCCCAGCCGCAACGGCTCGAACGCGCCACCATCCTGGGACATCAAGACATTCTCGCCGTCGAGCCGGAGCATGACCTCGTTCGAATTCGACGTCGCGTGTGCTGACGAATCTGGTGTCGCTTCCGGCGGCTGAAGCTGCGTCCGATCCGCTCGGGCGTCGCCGGCGAACACACCGAATCCCAGCATCAGCGCACTCAGGGCCGGCAGATGCGACCAAAAACTTTTCAATCTCGCGGGCGACATGGGCAACCTCTCTGCGCGGTCAATCCGTATAATGGTAGCTATAGAACACGGCTCACGGCTGGGAAGTCAAGTGAGGTCCGGCGCGTCAGGCGTGACGCCGAAATGCCGCAGCGCCGATCCCCGGGCTTTGCGTTACCGTTAAGAAATCAGAAGGCTGGGCAGCCATGCGGGGGCCTATGCTGGCATAGGGATTGCCTACGCTTTGGCCGTGGTCTCTTGTGACCTGATCTGAGCTTTGGATCGAAAGGAATTGATATGCGATCGGATACCTGGCTTCGCGGTGCCGTGCTGGCCGCCTGCGTGACCCTGGGGCCTCCGGCACTGGCGCAAAAATCGGCCGATACGCTGCGCATCACCTGGCGCGACGCCATTCCCGATGTCGATCCCTATTACAATTCGCAGCGCACCGGCATGGTCGTGGCCTTCCAGGCCTTCGACTGTCTGGCGTATCGCGATCCCACCACGATGGAAATGAAACCCGCGCTGGCCACGTCGTGGAAGCAGGTCGATCCGACCACGCTCGAGTTCACGCTGCGCGAAGGCGTCAAGTTCCAGAATGGCGACCCGTTCACGGCCGACGATGTCGTCTACACCATCAACACGATCATCCACGACAAGAAGGTCGCGATCCCAGCCTACTACACGTCGTACGCGGGTGCGGAGAAGATCGACGACTTCCATGTGCGCATCAAGCTCACCGGCGTGTCGCCCGCGGTGATGGAATATCTCTCCATGGTCACGCCGATCTGGCCCAAGGCCTATCGCGAGAAAGTCGGCCCCGAGGCGTTCTCCAAGGCGCCGATCGGCACCGGTCCCTACAAGATCACCAAGGTCGACGGTACCACCCAGATCGACATGGAACGGTTCGACGGTTATTACGCCGACAGCCCGAAGGGCCGCCCCGCCATCAAATATATCAAAATCCACGAAGTGCCCGACGCCACGACCGAGATCACCGAGCTGCTCGGCGGAAAGGCCGACTGGATTTGGGGCTATAACGCGGATCAGTACGAGAACATCGCGCGGGTGCCGACGCTGCAGGCGCTGCGTTTCGGGATCATGCGGGTCAACTTCATGACCATCGATGCCGCCGGCCGCAGCGGCGCCGACAATCCGCTCACCAAGCTCAAGGTGCGGCAGGCGGTCATCATGGCGATCGATCGCGCCACGATGGCCAAGCAGCTCATCCAGGGCGATTCCCAGGTGATCGACACGCCGTGTTTCCCCACGCAAGTCGGCTGCGACGTCTCCGCGGCGGTGAAATATCCATACGATCCGGTGCGGGCTAAACAGCTTCTCGTGGAAGCTGGCTATCCCAATGGCTTCGATACCGAACTCGTCACCTACAACACCCCGCAGATCAACGCCTCGATGCAGAACTATCTCAAGGCGATTGGCATCAATCTGCGCATCCAGCAATTGCAGATTGGCGCTGCGATCCAGAAGGCGGAAAAAGGCGAAGCGGCGCTTTATTGCGGCAGTTGGGGCAGCAACTCCGTCAACGACAGCTCGGCATTCATGCCTTATTTTCTCGGCGGCGGCTTGAACGACTATGCCCGCGACGCCGAGGTGCAGAGCCTGCTGCAAAAAGCGGGAGCCAGTGTCGATTCGGAGATCCGCCGCAATGCCTTTAGCGAGGCTATTCGCCTCACCACGGAGCGCGCGGAATTCGTGCCGCTGTTCAGCCAGGTCCGCTATGTCGCGCACTCGAAGCAGCTGACTTTCCAAGGCTTCGCGGACGATCTGCCGCGCTTCTATCTGTCCACCTGGAAGTGAGATCGAGCCCTTTCCGTTCCGATTGAATCGGAACGGGGCTCTAGGCGATCGCGAGCAGGCACTCGACCAGCCGGCCGTCCTGGCTGCGGATATGGTCCGGCATCGTGTCGGTACATTTGGCGAAGGCGCGCGGGCAGCGCGGATGAAAACGGCAGCCCGACGGAATGTTGGTGGGATCAGGATAGGTATCGCCCAGACCCATGTCGGGAATGCCGAGCGACGGGTCCGGCGTCAGCACCGAAGCCAAGAGTGCTTGTGTGTAGGGATGCGCCGGTGCGCGGAACAGATCCTGCACCGGCGCGTGCTCGACGATCCGACCGAGATACATCACGGCCACTTCGGTCGCGATGTATTCGACCACCGCGAGGTTGTGGCTGATGAAGAGATAGGTCAGCCCAAGCTCGCGCCGCAACTCCGCCAGCAGATTGAGGATCTGCGCCTGCACGGAAACGTCGAGCGCGCTGGTCGGTTCGTCACACACCACGATGCGCGGATAGAGCACGAGCGCACGCGCGATCGCCACGCGCTGCCGCTGGCCGCCGGAAAGCTGGGCGGGCATTCGCTCGGCTATCTCGCTAGAAATCCCGACGCGCGCCAGCATCTCCATGACGCGATCGGCCTGCTTGGCCTTGGGCAGATCGCCTTGCGCCGCAAGCGGCAGGCCGACGATATCGCGAACGCGCTGGCGCGGGTTGAGCGAGGAGAACGGGTCCTGAAACACCGGCTGGATCAGGCGCGCACGCTCGCGCCGGTCCATCCGGGCCAGGCTTTGGCCGTCGACCAGAACTTCGCCCGAGGTCGGCGGCAGCAGGCCCATGATGAGACGCGCAAGCGTCGACTTGCCGCATCCGGACTCGCCCACCACGCCCAGCACATCGCCGGCCCCAAGCGAGAACGTCACTCCATCCACCGCGCGCACCGGGCGAGGGGCGCCTGCCAGGCCGCCGCGCTGCTGAAACTCCCGGCGCAGGTCGCGCACTTCGATCGCATAGGTCATGCCGCGTCAGCCCGCTTCCAGTCGCGCGGCAGCCGGCACAGATAGGAATGATCGTCGCCGGCTTCACGCAGCGGCACATTCCCCGCGCATTCCGGCATCGCCAACACGCAGCGGTCGCGAAACCCGCAACCCGCGAAGCCTGGAGGCAGGCGCGGCACCACGCCGGGAATGTTGCCGAGCGGCTTGCCCGCCATCGCCTTGCCGGGCACGGGGATGCAGTCCAACAGACCGCGCGTATAGGGGTGGGTGGGTGCGGCGAAAACCTGGGCCACCGTGCCGGTTTCCACCACCTCGCCGGCATACATCACCGAGACGCGCTGCCCGATCCGCGCCACCACGCCGAGGTCATGCGTGATCAGCAGCAAGGCGAGCCCGAGTTCCTGTTGCAGCTTCTGCAGCAGCCGAAGGATCTGCGCCTGCACGGTCACATCCAGCGCGGTGGTGGGCTCGTCCGCGATCAGCAGTTCCGGATCGCACATCAGCGCCATCGCGATCATGGCCCGCTGGCGCAAGCCGCCGGAGAGCTGATGCGGATATTGCGCGAGCCGCATGCCGGGCGCAGTGATGCCGACGCGCGCCAGCAATTCGGCTGCGCGGTCCATCGCCTGCCGCCGCGAGGCGCCGCGATGACGTTCCAGCACCTCCGACATCTGCGAGCCGATCGTGTAGGCCGGGTTCAGGCTCGTCATCGGCTCCTGGAAGATCATTGCCATCTTGTCGCCGCGCAGCCGCGCGATCTGGCGCTCGGACATGCCGAGCAGGTCCTGGCCATGAAAGCGGATGTGATCGGCGCTGCGGCTGGCGCCGCGCGGCAGCAGGTTCATCACCGACAACGCCGAAATCGATTTTCCGCAGCCGGACTCGCCGACCACGCAATGCGTCTCGCCATGTCCGACGTCGAGCGACATCCCGCGCACCGCCTCCATCCGCGCGCCGAAGCCGACGCGCAGATTGGCGATGCTGAGAACCGGGTCAGGCATCAGGGAGGTCATGGTCAAGGATCCGCCCGCAGCATGTCGCGCAACCCGTCACCCAAGAGATTGATGCCGAGCACCAGGATGAACAGCGCGATTCCTGGCGTCACGATCACCCAGGGACTGAAGAACATGTATTCCTTGGCTTCGGCGATCATCAGCCCCCAGCTCGGCAAGGGGGGCGGCACGCCGAGGCCGAGAAACGACAAGGCCGCTTCGAGCAGGATCGCCAGCGCCATTTCCAGCGTCGCCACCACCAGGAGATGATTGGCGATATTGGGCAGCACCTCGCGGCTCAGGACGTGCCAATGCGAGGCGCCGGCGGCCTGGGCCGCGGCGACGTAATCGAGATGACGCACCTGCATGGTCGTGGTCCGCGCCACCACGGCGAAGCGCTCCCACAGCAGCAGCCCGAGCGTCAGGATCACCACCGTGAGCGAGCTGCCGACCAGCGCCACCACGGTCAACGCGACGAGGATCAGCGGGATCGACAGCCGGCAGGTGATCAGGAACATCACGACGTCGTCGGTCCGCCCGCCATAGAAGCCGCCGAGGATTCCGAGCGTAATGCCGATGGCCCCGGAGACGATGACGGTCAGCACGCCGATCAGCATCGAAATGCGCGCGCCATAAATCAGCCGCGAGAGGTAATCCCGTCCGATCTGATCGGTGCCCAACAGATGCGCGGTCTGGCCGCCCTCCATCCAGGCCGGTGGCACAAGGCGCAGACCGAGATCCTGGGCGAAGGGATCATGCGGCGTCAGATAGGGCGCGAAAATCGCGACCAGCAACACGCTCCCCACGATCGCGGCCCCCAGCAGCGCGGCGAAGCGCCGAAAGCCAGCCGAGCGGCGCGGGACCAACAGATTCGGCGTGACATCGATGGTCGTCATCCGCGCAACCTCGGATCAAGCAGCGCATTGGCCATGTCCGCGAGCAAGGTCAGCGCGATATAGATCACGGCGAGAAACAGCACGACCGCCTGCACCACGGGAAAGTCGTTCTTGGTGATGGATTCCCAGGCCAGATAGCCGACGCCGGGCAAGGCGAACACCGACTCGGTCACGACGGACCCTCCGAGAATGAAGCCGAGCTGCACGGCCGCGATCGAGACCACCGGCATCGCGGCATTGCGCAGGGCGTGCTTGAGGATGATCTGCGCCCGGCCAAGCCCCTTGGCGCGCGCGGTGCGGATGTAATCCGCCGCCAGCGCGTCGATCATGCCCGAACGGGTCAGCCGCATCAAAGCAGGGATGGCCGAAAAGGCCAGCACGATGGCCGGCATGATATAGCCCTGCCAGGTGTCGACGCCCGAGATCGGCAGCCATTGCAGGTCGAGGCCGAACAGCACGATCAGGATCAAGCCGAGCCAGAAGCCCGGCATCGCCTGTCCGAGTAGCGCCACCATCATCAGGCTGCGGTCCACGGCCGAGCCCTCGCGCATCGCGGCCATGATGCCGAGCGGCAGCGCGACCAACAGCGCGATCGCGATCGCCGTCAGGCCAAGGGTGAGGGTAATCGGCAGGCGGTCGCGGATCAGGCTCCAGACCGGCGTGTGGTAGAGGAAGGACTGGCCGAGATCGCCCTCGGCGGCGTGGCCGGCCCAATCGAAGAACTGCACCACCAGCGGCCGGTCGAGGCCGTAATTCTTCGAGATGATCGCGATATCTTCCGCGCTGGCGTTCTGGCCGGCGATCGACGCGGCCAGATTGCCGGAAAGCCGGGTCAGCGCGAAGCTGACGACCAGGACGGTCAGGCATACCAAAGCTGCCAGCGATAATCTGCGGAGAATGAACGAGAGCATGGCTCGGGTTATCCGCGCGCGGCGTTCAAGTCCAGTCCAAGTCTGGCGGCTGCGCCGCCTGCGCGCTGATCGCTGACATTTAGGCCAGCCATGATGACCGAGATGTGCGAACCGCGTGAGCACCAGATGGGCGTTTGGCGGGCAGGGTGCGCGAACAGACGTCAGAAGAACCGGGCGCACGATCAGTCATGGACCATGGCCGTCACCTCGATTTCAACCCGAGCCTGAGCCGGCGTCAGAGCAACGACCTGAACGAGCGTGCTTGCCGGTCGCGCGGCCCCGAATGTCTCGCGATGGGCGCGGGCAACGTGCTCGGCGTCTGCCATGTCGATGACGTAGACGATCGTTCGCACGACATGACGCAGTTCCGCGCCAGCCTGTGCCAGCGCCTCCGCGACGATGGCAATGGCGCCCGACATCTGCACATACGCGTCCCCGTCGAGCGCCGGCGCGCGCGCCGTCGTTCCCGAGACGAAGACATGATCCCCGACGCGAACGGCGCGCGCATAACCGTAACTGTCCTCAAAGGGATAGCCGGACGTGATGCTCTTTCTGATCAACGAGTCTTTCCTCCATTGGCCGATTTTTGCCGGAAAACCCACCGCTATCAACTATTCTTATAGTTGACAGTCGTCGCCGACGGTGAAACTATCTACTATATCCATAGTAAGTAGGTGATGGATGGATATCCAGTTCACGGATCGCGAAATCGACGTGATGCAAGTGCTTTGGGAGCGCGGGCCGTCGCTTGTCGGCGAGGTCCGCGCCGCCCTGAAGGATGATCTGGCCTACACCACCGTGCTGACGATCCTGCGTACGCTCGAGGGCAAGGGATATGTCGGCCACGAGCAGGAGGGGCGAGGCCATCGCTATTTCGCGTTGGTCAAGCAAAAGGCCGCGCAGCAAAGCGCCTTGCGTCACCTCACAAGCAAGCTCTTCAAGGGATCGGCCGAACTGCTCTTCACCCATCTGGTTTCCGATCAGAAGCTCGGCGCGAAGCAGATCCGCAACATGCGCGCGTTGCTGGAAGACAAGTCGAAGGAAGACAAGTCGCAGAAAGGAGAGAGCTGATGCTGGCCTGGATGTCCTACGTCATCGTCGTGAGCCTGCTTCTCGGCCTGGCTGCTCTCGCGCTGGAGCGCTCGGCGCGGATTCGGCAAAAACCGACGCGCTGGCTATGGGGCGCCAGCATGATTGCTTCGCTGCTGGTTCCGCTGGTCATTTCCTCGGTCTCCGTGCAGATCCCAATGCTGGCGGACGTCGTCGGCCCGGCGATACCCCAACGGGTCGTCGCGCTACGACAGATGACCGCAAGCGGATCATCGCCATCCAGCTGGCTGATCGCGGCCGCCGGACAAATTTCGGCGTCCCCCGATCTCGACCGTGTGTTGCAGATGGGATGGAGCGTCGCATCGACGATCCTGTTGCTGGCCATCCTCGCCGGCAGCGCACAGCTCAACCGGCGCCGACGTCGCTGGGCGCGCGGCAGCATGGCCGGCGTCCCCGTGTATATTACCGAGGACGTCGGTCCCGCCATTGTGGGGCTGTTCTATCCGCACATCGTCGTACCGCGCTGGCTGACGCTGTGTGCTCCCGATGTGCAGGAATTGGTCATCGCGCATGAGCAGGGCCATCTCGAAGCGCACGACGCGCGGCTGGTGACGATCGCGCTCGGCCTTCTGGTTTGCATGCCCTGGAATCTACCGCTCTGGTGGCAGTTGCGGCGGCTGCGCTTCGCGGTCGAAATCGATTGCGACGCGAGAGTGCTGCGACGCGGCTACGATGTCTCGCGTTACGGCGAAACCCTGATTGCCATTGGCGAAAGACAGTCTGCGACCGTTGCCATGGTGGCTGCGATGGCCGAGCAAGGCTCATCGCTCGAGCAGAGGATCCGCAACATGGTGCGGAAAAAGACCAGATACGCCCGCACGACGGCGGTGGCGCTTGCCTGCCTCGGGATCGCATGTGCCGTCGGGGCTACCGAAATCAGCCCTCCGAACAAGGATGACCCCGGCAAGTCCACATCGCAGGAGAGTGCCCAGGAGAGGGTCGTGGATACCAGGATACTCGATGGCTATGTGGGATTCTACCAGCTCAACGACCGCACCGTGATGACGGTTACCCGCAACGGCCAACAACTCTATGCGAAATTTGCCCTCCAGCACGCATTGCCGATCCATGCCAGGAGCCATACCGAGGGCAATACCGAATTCTCCTACAAGGATGCCCAGATCAGTTTCATCACGGAGGCTGATGGGCAGGCAACATCCCTGATATTGCACAAATACGGTGTCGATCTGCCGATGAAGCGCATCGATGCCGCTGCCGCGCAAGCGATCACCAGCATCAAAGCAGAGCAACTGCCAGGGAGTGAGAGACTGAAGGGAAGGGGACTGCAGGGCGCACTGATCATCCTGCGGTGACAGATTTGCGTGCAAATGCGCGGGCCATTGTCACCGCAATGGCAAGAGCTTCGGCAGATCGGCGAGCAGGGGCGTCCGAATGATCTGTGGTGCACGCATAGGCTTTAGCTCCTCTTGCAAGTCGTCGAAGCCCGGCGGCCGATGTAGACTGCCAGGATCGTGATTGCATCCTCATCGAAGATTACGCTGTAGCTGCCGATGCGGTAGCCGTTGCGACCCTGAAGGGCTTTCACATCCGCTCCGAGGTCTGGAGCAGCAAAACCTCGGAGCCTCTGATGAACGAGATTTGGCAACTTTCAGCAGTGGAAATGGCACGCCGCATCGCGCGCCGGGAGCTGAGTTCCGTGGAAGTGGTGAATGCGCACTTGGCTCGCATCGATGCCGTGAACCCGGCGCTGAACGCCATCGTGCGTGTCCTGGCTGATGAGGCCCGCGCAGCCGCGGCTTTGGCAGACGGGCGGTTAAAAGCTGGCGAGACGGTCGGTCCGCTGCACGGCGTGCCTTTCACGGTCAAGGAGAACATCGACGTCGCCGGCCTGCCCACGACCTGGGGCGTACCGGCACTGGCCCAGGCCGTAGTGCCGATGGATGCGCCGGTCGTCGAACGCATGCGTGCCGCCGGCGCGATTCCGATCGGCCGCACCAACTTGCCCGACATGGGACTGCGCATCCACACCTTCAGCTCGTTGCACGGCCTCACCCGTAATCCCTGGAACCCTGACCGGACGGCTGGCGGCTCCAGCGGCGGCGAAGCCGCGGCGCTCGCCAGCGGCATGAGTCCGATCGGATTGGGCAACGACATCGGCGGCTCGCTGCGCAATCCGGCCAGCGCATGCGGTATCGCGTCGATCCGGCCCTCGGCCGGCCGCGTACCCGACGCGGGTTTTCTACCAAGGGAAGACCGGTTGCTGGCGGCGCAACTGATGAACGTACAAGGCCCGATGGCCCGCCGCGTGGCGGATGTGCGGCTCGGCCTGCGCGTATTGATGGGGGCGCACCCACGCGACCCCTGGTCCATCGATGTGCCGTTCGACGGACCGCCGCTGCCCAAGCCGATCCGCGTCGCCGTGGTGCCCGAGCCGCCGGGCGGCAGCACCTGCCCGACGGTCGCAGCGACCGTGCGGCGTGCAGCGCAGGCGCTGGCCGACGCCGGTTATGTGGTGGAAGAGGCCTGCCCGCCACGTTTCGAGGATGCAGTCGGTTGTTATGCGAGGCTGATCATGAGCGACCTCGCTTCGGTGCGCGGACAAATGTCGCTGGCGATGGGCGCCGACGGGATGGCCTTCATGAATAACTGCTTCCAGGCCGCGCCCCCTGTGACCGACGCTGCGGCGTGGTCACAGCTGATGGTCGAGCGCGACGGGATAGCGCGAGCCTGGTCGAACTTCATGGCGGACAAGCCGCTGCTGCTGACGCCGACATGGACGCAATTGCCCTTCGAGCATGGCTTCGACTCGGCCACGCCAGCCGGAACGGTTGCGACTATCGAGCTGATGCGCCCGGTGGTCCCGGCCAACCTGCTTGGACTGCCTTCGGCATGCGTGCCGGCTGGACGTGACGAGGCGACGGGATTGCCGATCGGGGTGCTGGTCACGGGCCGGCGGCTGCGTGAGGACCTTTGCTTCGAGGCTGCCGAGGCCATTGAGGCTCGACTGGGCTTGGCCACGCCGATCGATCCGGTGCGTTGACCCTTCCGGTCAGCACTGCCATGGCGATCGAACGACAAGATGGCCATCCATGGCGCGCAAGGGCGAGCGTGGTTCATTGACCGGCCAAAGGATGGCGATAGCGCCCCCTCGACAACCCGTTCGGCACGAGGTTGTCACCTATCTCTTAGGTACGACCTGTTACCTATGTCTCCGGGCTGGACAATTTCTGCACTGGCGGAAGGGGTGGGTTGTCAACTGCGTTGATTCTGCGTCTAGATCTCTAATGTTTCAGAAGAAAACTACGGTTTAAGCCACGTAACGGACAGGGCGAAATCGGGGTTCGAACCCACGGTCGACAGCGTCTGGGCTGGCCGCATCAATGATCTGGAAGCAATGCCGTAGGCAAATCGCAACAGTCTTGCAATTCGGTTACGTGATGATTGGATCTCATTTATTGGATCGATTGAATTGAATGCGAACCGCGAGGTGTGACGCGGCTGTAAGAGCGGAACGATCCGGCATCGGAGCGCTCTGCGAGCGGCTTGGGCGTCTGGCGGAATCTGGTTATAGCGAACAGGGTTAAGCTGCCGAGCGTTGCCACCTTCATCGCTGATGTGAAGCTGGCGATCGGGAGCGGGCTGATAGAGCGGGACCGACCTCTCTGAGGGACCTGCTGGTCAAGGCGGGATAAATGGTTTCCTGGCTAGCTCGCGACTTAAGGTCGCAACGGCGGCTTATGGCAACTAAGCTTAAATCGTGCTTGATGCGCCTGCGGATTAAGCGCTGTCCGCAATCCGGAAAGCCATCGTGCACGATGGCGGGAAGGAGGGTCTTATGCTCATCAGCATCAAGATCGTGGTCACAATCAACAAGTGACCATATTGGGGCGGTGACAGCGCCCCTCTTAAGGCATTGATTTGGGTTAGATATTGTTCAGAGAGGCCGTCCTTCGGGGGCGGCCCTTTCATTTTGTGCTCTTGACTCAATGTTCATGGTTCGTTCTTATAAAGCTCGTCACCGCAGGAGAGCACCATGGACAATCGTATCAACGAAATCCGTAAGCAAATCATAGCATTAAGGGTCAGCATGCTTGAGGCTGAGGCCATCATGCATGGCCAGATAAGCCGGGACCTTGATTGCTCATTCGTGGCCGAGGAGGTCCTCAAAATGCGGGCTGTCATGAGCCTGCTGGTCGCGGAGCGGACGCGGCTCGGCGACCATGAGCCCATCCTGGTCAACAGCTTCTTCAGTCCGCGTCGGCCCCCCGTACAGCGGTGGTCGCCGCCGTCCGATGAAGCGACACCTCGTGCCCGCCGAAAACTGTGGCTGAGAGCCTGATATCAGCCAAGTGAAGAAAGGAAGCCGACGCGGCATTAGGTTAGTGCGAGCGCCGGCGGCGTTTTGATTAGGGACCCATTATGCCCCGAATAGGGGACGTTTTATTGGGGGACGCATTATGCCCGGGGCTGCACTGGTGAAGCCGAGTAGGGGACCAACTTCGCCCCCGATTAGGGGACCAACTTATAAGGGACCAACTTTCCCCGTGGCTGCACCGACGCCAGAAGAGGTTCTTGCTCACACGAAAGAAAGCCCGCGATCGAATTTGCGGAGGCCTTGTTTTGCTGGACTTGCGATCGGCGCACTTCGCGGCAGGAATCGCTATTTTCATGAAAGTGCGCCCGCGACCAGCAACTGGTGCTGCACCCGCCAGCGGCGGGCCGGAGCGCGCTGGCGGGCAGAATTCAGCGATTTTTCACCTGTGTGTAGGGAAAACCTCATCCGAGTTGATGACGTGATGGAATCGCCTAAGCTGGCGGAATGGTTGGGCTGCTCTGTTTCGTTCTGGTCGTCCTGGCCTCGCCATTCAAGTCGAAGTTGCGGCTTGAAGCTGAGAACGCGGTGCTTCGACATCAGTTGATTGTCTTGAGGCGCAGGCCGCATGGTCGCATCCGGCTCACGAACCATGATCGCTTGTTCCTTATCCAGCTGTATCGCTGGTTTCCAGCAATCCTGAAGGTTCTCACAATCATCCGGCCTGAGACGCTCCTGCGTTGGCAC
>Ga0137412_10002982_pt1 | contig 13486 bp, 9 predicted proteins | sample CZODoug2_1_16fun_FD_122160 | JGI IMG/M metagenome (GOLD analysis project Ga0137412, IMG submission 122160) | Vadose zone soil fungal communities from Angelo Coast Range Reserve, California, USA - CZODoug2_1_16fungal (Hybrid Assembly) | ecosystem: Environmental > Terrestrial > Soil > Vadose zone... | reverse complement strand
TGATGGAGATCGGCGTCTACAAGGCGCTGGAGCAGACGCTTGCGCTGTATTCCAACGTCGCCATCGCCTGGGTCGGCGCGCTGGTCTCCGATCTCGTGGTCAACAAGCCGCTCGGCCTGCGTCCGCCGCAGATGGAATTCAAGCGCGCCCATCTCTACGACATCAACCCGGTCGGCGTCGGCGCGATGACGATCGCGACCATCGTCTCGATCAGCGCGTTCTATGGCGTGTTCGGCCCGACGGCGAAGGCGCTGTCGGCCTTCGTGGCGCTGGCGGTCGCGTTCGTCACCGCGCCCATCATCGCCTATGTGACCGACGGCAAATATTACATCGCGCGCAAGCCGAAGCGGAGCTGGCAGGACATCGAAGCGATCCAGTGCTGCATTTGCGAGCACCATTTCGAGCCCGAGGACATGACCTCATGCCCGGCCTATGCTGGCCCGATCTGTTCGCTGTGCTGTTCGCTCGATGCGCGCTGCCACGATCTCTGCAAGCCGCATGCGCGCATCCAGGCGCAGATGGCCGAGGCGCTCGGCAAATTGCTGCCGAAGCCGATCTACGCCAAGATCAATTCGCAGCTCGGGCATTATCTCGGCGTGTTCGCGGCGTCCGCCGGGCTCGTCGCCCTGACGCTGGGCCTGATCTACCTGCAGACGGCGGCCAGCATGCATGCCGACAATATGCTGGTCTCGAACGTGCTCTGGAAGGTGTTCTTTGCGCTCGCGCTGATCATCGGCGTGGTGGCCTGGCTGTTCGTGCTGGCGCAACAGAGCCGCCGAGCCGCCGAAGAGGAAACGCGGCGGCAAACCACGCTGCTGATCCAGGAAATCGACGCGCATAAGCGCACCGACGCGGAACTACAGCGCGCCAAGGAGGTCGCCGAATCCGCCAACCTGGCCAAGAGCCGCTATGTGGTCGGACTGAGCCACGAACTGCGCTCGCCGCTGAACGCGATCTCCGGCTACGCGCAATTGCTGGAACAGGATTCGAGCCTGCAGACCAAGCCGCGCGACCAGGTGCGCGTGGTCCGGCGCAGCGCCGATCATCTCTCCGGGCTGATCGACGGCATTCTGGACATCTCCAAGATCGAGGCCGGCCGGCTTTATTTGTCCCGTGACGAAGTCCGCCTGAGCGAATTCCTCGATCAGCTCGTCGGCATGTTCCGCCTGCAGGCCGCCGCCAAGGGGATCGATTTCGTCTTCAAGCGGCCGGCGGTGCTCCCGGTCGTGGTCTATGCCGACGAAAAGCGGCTGCGCCAGATTTTGATCAACCTGATTTCGAACGCCATCAAGTTCACCCAGATGGGCAGCGTCCATTTCATCGTGCACTATCGCAGCCCGGTTGCGGAATTCGAGGTCAGCGACACCGGCCCGGGCATCCAGCCCAACGACATCGAGCGGATCTTCGCGCCCTTCGAGCGCGGCGCATTGGGGGTATCGCAGCCGCAGACCGGCACGGGCCTCGGACTGACCATCAGCCGGCTGCTCGCGGGCGTGATGGGCGGCGACATCAAGGTCACGAGCATGGTCGGGGTCGGCAGCACCTTCCGGGTCAAGATCCTGCTGTCGGAGGTCACCAATCCGACGCGCCACGCGCCGGTCGAAGCCCCGGTCTCCGGCTATCTCGGGCCGCGCAAGACCATCCTGGTCACCGACGACGATCCCGTGCAGCGCGACCTGCTGCGCGAGGTGCTGACGCCGCTCGGCTTCATCCTCCTGAGCGCGCCCGACGGCCAGGCCTGTCTCGCGCTCGCCCAGCATTGCCGGCCGGACCTGTTTCTGCTCGACATCTCGATGTCGGGCATGGATGGCTGGAAAGTGGCAGAGACGCTGCGCAGCAACGGCCACCACCAGGCCCGCATCCTGATGGTGTCGGCGAGCGCCTTGGAAGCCCATGGCACGCCGCTGGCGCAGCCCTTCCATGACGGCTACCTGATGAAGCCGATCGACATTCCCCGGCTGTTGGAAACGATCCGCCAATTGCTGAAAATCGAGTGGCAATACGCCAGCGACGAAATCGTGGTGCCGCGCTGGCATCCGGACACCGGGCCGCGGCCCTCCGTCAAGCATGTCGAAGAACTGATCGGGCTCGGGCAGATCGGCTATATCCGCGGCATCCAGGTCAAGCTCGACGAGATCGGCAGCGAACACCCCGAGCACGCCGAGTTCGTCTCGCAGATGCGCTGGCTGGTCGAGCGCTTCGACCTCGATCAGTACATGGCAACCCTGAAGACGCTGCACGCCTATGATCACTGATCCCAAAAAGCGCGACGTCGCCCTTGTCGTCGATGACTCGCCGGAGACGCTGCGGCTGCTCACCGACGCGCTCGACGGCGCCGGCATGACTGTCATGGTCGCGATGGACGGCGCGGCCGCGATGCGCATCGTCGACCAGATCACGCCCGACATCATCCTGCTCGACGCCGTGATGCCCGGCATGGACGGTTTCGAGACCTGCCGCCGCCTGAAGCGCGACGCGGGCCTCAGCAACGTACCGGTCATCTTCATGACGGGACTGGCCGAAACCGAGCACATCGTGCGCGGGCTTGAAGCCGGCGGGGTCGATTACGTCACCAAGCCGATCGCGATCGAGGAAATGCTGGCGCGGATCCGCGTGCACCTTGCGAATGCGCGGCTGACGCAGAGCGCGCGCGCCGCCCTCGACGTTTCCGGACGCTTCCTGCTCGCGGTCAACCGCCAGGGCAAGGTGATGTGGGCGACGCCGCAGGCGCAGAAACTGCTGTCCGACAATCTCGGCGCCGCCAGCACCGACGAGATGGTGCTGCCGGAGGCTTTGCAGCAATGGCTGGCGCAGGCACAGGCCAGCAAGGGCGGATCGAAGGCTGCGACCGCGTCGTTTCCCGATCACGCGGAGCTGCGGCTGCATTATATGGGCAACGCCGGGCCGAACGAATTCCTGCTGCGGCTGGCCAAGGACGCAGGCCACGCCATGCCCGCTTCGTTTTCCAGCGAACTCGGATTGACCACCCGCGAGGGCGAAGTGCTGTCCTGGCTTTCCAAGGGCAAGACCAATCGCGACATCGCGCAGATCCTGGGATTGAGCCCGCGCACGGTGGACAAGCATCTGGAGCAGATCTACGCCAAGCTCGGCGTCGAAAACCGCACCGCCGCCGCCGCAATCGCCGCCAACGCGACAAAGCGGGACACGTAGGGGTGCGGCTCGGTCAGCAAACTCGCCGTCGTCCCGGCCTTGAGCCGGGAGCCATAGCCACCGGCCTATCCGTATCGAATGACGTTGGGGCTGCTATGTTGGCAACAACAACGCCCTGTGGTTATGGGCCCCCGCTTTCGCGAGGGCGACGGCGGAGTATGTCGCTGGGTCTCGCGAACTGGCTAACGCAGCATCAGTTATACACGAACGCCTTGTCGTCGAGATCGATCGCGGGGAACTGGTCCTTCTCAGCCCAGTAATCCTGGCTGTGCTGCCATTCGGGCTTGTCGCCGCGCTTCGGCAGCAGGTGCATGTCGCGCATCAGATAGTTCGGATTGAAATTCTCTGGATCGATCCAGGACAATAGCGGCATGTTGTGATCCTCCGGACGCAGTGCCGGAACGACCTTGTTCACGCCCTTTTCTTTCATATGCGTCAGCATGCGGCACACGAAGTCTGCGACCAGATCCGTGCGCAATGTCCAGCTCGCGCGGAAATAGCCGAATACCCAGGCCATGTTCGGCACGCCCGTGAACATCATGCCGCGATAGGTGACGGTGTCGGCGAAATCGAGCGGCCTGCCGTCGATAGCGAAGGCGATGTCGCCGAGGATGCAGAGGTTGAAGCCGGTCGCGGTGACGATGATGTCGGCTTCAAGCGTCTGTCCGGATTTCAGGAGAATTCCTGTTTCGATGAAACGGTCGATCTCGTCGGTGACGACGGAGGCCTTGCCGCTCTTGATGCTGTGGAACAGATCGGCGCCTGGTACGAAGGCGATGCGCTGTCGCCATGGCCGGTAGCTCGGCGTGAAATGCGTGGCGATATCGTAATCGAGGCCGAGCACGGCGCTGATCTGGCCGAGCAACTCCTGCTTCACCAGTTCCGGTTCGCTCAGGCAGCGCTTGGTGAAGGCGTCCTGCTCGAACAGGATCTTGCGGCGCACGATCTCGTGGATCCACTCCTCCTTGACCTGCAGCCGGCGCAATTCCTCGGCGAGTTCGATGGCGTTGCGGCCGAGCCTGAAATAGGTCGGCGAGCGCTGCAGCATCGTGACATGCGCGCATTGATCGGCGATCGCAGGAATGAGCGTCGCCGCCGTTGCGCCGGAGCCGATCACGACGACCTTCTTGCCTTCGATGGCGATATCCTCGGGCCAGCGCTGCGGATGCACGATGCGGCCCCCGAACTTGGCCGTGTCAGGCCATTCCGGCGTAAAGCCTTCGGAATGACGGTAATAGCCCTGGCACATCCACAAGAAATTCGCGGTGAAGGTCACGGCTTCGCCACTGTCGGTCCTGACCGCTTCGATGGTCCAGAGATTGCTCTCACTCGACCAATTCGCGCGCTCGATCCGATGCTGGTAGCGGATGTGCTTGGCGAGATCGTTCTCTGCGATGACGTCGTCCATGTAGGACAGGATTTCGGCAGCGCTCGCGATCGGCGGGCCGACCCAAGGCTTGAAGCTGTAGCCGAAAGTGTGGAGATCGCTGTCGGAGCGGATGCCGGGATACCGATGCGTCTGCCAGGTGCCGCCAAAATTTTCCTGGGTTTCGAGAACCACGAAACTCGTGCCGGGAAGCTGCCTCTTCAGATGATAGGCGCTGCCGATGCCGGAGATGCCGGCGCCGACGACGAGCACGTCGAAATGCTCGATGGCCTGCTTCTCGGACGCGGAAATATTGCGCGCGGCGGAAATGTTCATGGCTGCTTGTCTTTTCCTTGGATTATTCCTGTTTTTGTTCTTGCGCGTGAGGCTGGACTTAAACCCCCGCCATGGTCAAGCCATGCGCCGACATAACAGAACGACAGAGATCAAATGGCGCCTCTTACAGGGCAAAACCCCATTGCCGGCCGGTCTGCAGGATCCAGTCGCGGTAAAGCGTTAGCGGCGTAACGCCGGTCAGGCCGCCGCAACCCGCGGCGCCTAGCGCGCCGGTCGACCAGCTGATGACGCCGACGATCGCAGCACCGGCCTGCTGATCCTCGAATACTGGCCCGCCGGAATCCCCTGTGCAGGCGCCGAGCCCCTCGCGCGCGCTCGCCGTCGCCGGATCGAGCAGGCGGATTTGCAACGTGCCAGGCTTGCCGGTGGCGATCAGCTTGGCGGTTCGAACGATACCACCGCTCTTGCCGTCGCCACGCACGGTGACGCCGATGCCGACGATGGTGAAGGGATTGCCGGGCGCGATCGGAAGCTGCGGCACGCCGAGCGTGGCAACCACTTTCCCTTTCGCGGGCGAGGCGAGCTGCAGCAGCGCGACATCGGCGGTCGCGCGATGCGCCAGCATCGCCTGCATCTGGAAGCCGGGATGAATCGCGACGCGCTTGACATCCTTCAACTCGGGTGCCCGGTCGGCGCCATATTCCACGATCTTGTAGTCGGCGCCGGGCTGCACGCAATGCGCCACCGTTAACACCAGCGTCGGCGCGATCAGGCTGCCGGAGCAGAAATTGCCGCGCGAACCGACGATGGTGACGACGGAGCGGCCGACACCTTCGGTGGAAGGCGCGGCGCCTCCGACGATCGCGGCGGCGGGAAACGACAGCAGCAGCGCAAGCGACGCGCTCATGACGAACGGAATTCTCATCGGATCAGGGATAGCCCGCCTTGCGGAAAACGCCAAGCAGGACGCCAAGGGAAACGCAAGAGAACACCAAGCCGCCGCCTGGGCTGGCATCGGCTGACGCGGCGTGTTAGCCGGTTCGGCAACGAGTTTTGCGCGAACAGGGGAAACCATGATCGAGGCAGTGATCTGGGATTTCGGCGGGGTGCTGACCACCTCGCCATTCGCTGCGTTTGCGCGGTTCGAGCGCGAGCGCGGCCTGCCCGCCGACATCATCCGCCGCACCAACGCCGCCAATCATCTGGAAAATGCCTGGGCGAAATTCGAACGCGCCGAGGTCGACATCAAAGCTTTCGATCAATTGTTCGCAGAAGAATCGCTGGCGCTCGGCGCGGAAGTCCGGGGCAAGGATGTGCTGCCGCTGCTGGCCGGCGACCTGCGGCCGGAGATGGTGGAAGCGTTGAAGCGCGTCGGCGCCAACTTCAAGACGGGATGCATCACCAACAACCTGCCCGCCAACGCGATCGGCAGCAAGGACGGCCGCTCGCTCTACATTGCCGAAGTGATGGTGCTGTTCAACCATGTGATCGAGTCCGCCAAGATCGGGCTGCGCAAGCCCGACCCGCGCATCTACCGGATGATGGTCGAGGCGCTCGATGTCGATCCGAACAACTGCGTCTATCTCGACGACCTCGGCGTCAATCTGAAACCGGCCCGCGAAATGGGCATGACCACGATCAAGGTCACCAGCGCGCCGCAGGCCATCGCCGAGCTCGAGGCCGCAACCGGCCTCACGCTGCGCTGAGCTATTTGGCGCCTTTCAGCGTGCAGGAGGTCGAGCAGGTGGTCATGCTTCCCCGCTCGCAGGTAATGCAGACGTTCACGCATTGCTGCATGTTCTTCGGATTGAAGTCTGCGTATTGCTGCTTGGCGCATCGCAAGGCTTTGATTTCAGGGTCGGACGCCTCGTTGTTGCAGCCGGCGAGGCCGCACAGCATGGCGAATGAGACCACCAGATTCCGTGGCCGCAGCTTTGGTTTGCCGGACAATACGCCTGTGACGCTGACCATCGGCTTTGCCTCCCGCAAGGCGTTTCGCTGCATCACCGATTATCGATCGCTCATCATACACGCGCCGCTGAGGATACGTTGAGGGACGCAGCGGTATTTTAATCCGCGCGCGCTCTTCTCCCCTCCTCCCGCGAAGCGGCGGGGAGGGGTCGGGGGTGGGGGGTGTCTCCGCGAACTCTCCTCTACCGAATATGCCGAAGCACCCCCCACCCCTCCCCTCCCCGCCACGCGCTTCGCGCGCGGAGGGAGGGGAGCAGAAGCAGCGCTCCATCAGAAATCACGACTGCAGCAGGATTTCGCTATTCGGCCGCCGCCGCAATCCGCTCGGGGAACGCGGCCGACAGCGCGGCGCGATCGGCGCTGAGCACGCCGCGCTCGGTGATCAACCCCGTCACCAGCCGCGCGGGTGTCACGTCGAAGGCATAATTCGCGACAGGCGATCCCTCGGGCACAATCCGGACCGTCTCGATACGGCCATCGGCGGTTCGTCCGGTCATGTCGGTCACTTCTTCGGCGCCGCGTTGCTCGATCGGGATCTGGCCGATGCCGTCGGCAACGGTAAAGTCAATGGTCGGCGACGGCAGCGCGACATAGAACGGCACGCCGTTGTCGTGGGCGGCAAGCGCCTTCAGATAGGTGCCGATCTTGTTGCAGACATCGCCATTGGCCGCGACCCGGTCGGTGCCGACGATGACGAGATCGACCTTGCCATGCTGCATCAGATGGCCGCCGGTGTTGTCGGGAATCACGGTGTGCGGCACGCCGTGATGGCCGAGTTCCCAGGCGGTCAGCGAGGCGCCCTGGTTGCGCGGCCGGGTCTCATCGACCCAGACATGGATGGCAATACCGCGTTCATGCGCGAAATAGATCGGCGCGGTGGCCGTGCCCCAATCGACGGTGGCGAGCCAGCCGGCGTTGCAATGCGTCAGCACGTTGACGGGTGCGCCGGACTTCCGCGCCGCGATCGCCTCGATCAGCGGGAGTCCATGCCCCGCGATGCCCTGGTTGATGGCGATGTCCTGTTCGGCGATATCGTCGGCGCGAGCATAGGCGGCGTCCACGCGCCCCGACGGCGGCAACCGCCGCAGCACCGCGCACATCTCATCCAGCGCCCATTTCAGGTTGATGGCGGTCGGCCGTGTCGCGATCAGCGTCTGATAGGCGCGTTCGATGCCGGCTTCCGACCGATCGTCCCGCATGGCAAGCGACATGCCATAGGCGGCGGTGGCGCCGATCAGCGGCGCACCCCGCACCAGCATCGAACGGATCGCCTCCGCCGCCTCAGTGCAGGTCGTCAAACGCGCCACGACAAATTCATGCGGCAGTTTTCGCTGGTCGATCGCGCCGACCGACCAGCCGTCCTCGTCGAGCCAGATACTGCGGAAATGCCTACCGTCGACCTTCATGGCGACCCATCCATAAACCGCTATCCTACCCGCGCAGCACCCGCCCCGCGACCGCGTCGAGTTTCCTGAGAAGTTCCGGATCGCGGGCCTCCGGCGCGGTGATCAGCGCGGTGTCGAGCGCGCGGTCCGAGCCGATCGGACACGGCTCGTGCTCGCGCGGAAAATCCTTGGCCAGCCGCGCCACCAGGCCCTTGGCCTTGTCGGCGTTCGTGTTCAGCACCCGGATGATGTCCTGCACCGTGACCGCGTCGTGGTCGGGATGCCAGCAATCGAAATCGGTCACCATCGCGACCGTGGCGTAGCAGATTTCGGCTTCGCGCGCGAGCTTGGCCTCCGGCATGTTGGTCATGCCGATCACCGAATAGCCGAGATTCTTGTACGTCATGCTTTCGGCATAACTGGAGAATTGCGGCCCCTCCATGCAGACATAGGTTCCGCCGCGCGCGAACGCGATGGCTTCGGCCTCGGCCGCCGCGGCAAGATGAATGCGCAGCCGCGGCGAAACCGGATGCGCCATCGAGACATGCGCGACGCAGCCCTTGCCGAAGAACGAACTCTCGCGCTTGTGGGTGCGGTCGACGAACTGATCGACCAGCACGAACGTGCCGGGCGACAGCTCTTCCTTGAACGAGCCGCAGGCCGACAGCGAAATGAGGTCGGTGACGCCGGCGCGCTTCAGGACGTCGATATTGGCGCGGTAGTTGATGTCGGAAGGCGACAGCCGATGGCCCTTGTCGTGCCGGGGCAGAAACACGATCGGAAGGCCGGCGATGCTGCCGTGCCGCACCGGCGACGACGGTACGCCCCAGGGACTGCTGATTGCCTCCTCGCGCGCGTTCTCAAGTCCCGGCAGGTCGTAAATGCCGGAACCGCCGATAATGCCAAGCACTGCCTTTGTCATGCACACTCCACCCGTGGTGGAACGAGCTATGCCATTTTTGACGCAGGTTTGGAACAGTGGGACTGACAAAACTCCGTCATTCCGGGGCGCGTGACCACCAGACCAAGATGCGCAATTGCGGATCGGGAAATCGCGAAATGCAGCCCGCGCGCCTTCGAAAGTGACCGTCATCATGCGTTCCGAATGGGCGCTGGCCGCACTCTTACGGGCGGCAACGGACAGGCTGGCGGCGCGCGGCAAAGCCCGTTACATTGCCGGGCATAGCCGAAACCTCCAGCCCCGTGTTCGCGATCATCGCGTGTCTGATTCTGCCCCCGACATCCACGCCACCCTAAACTCGGTGTTTGGCCTGCCCGCCTTCCGCGGCGCGCAGGAAGAAATTGTGCGGCACGTGGTCGATGGCGGCAATTGCCTGGTGCTGATGCCGACAGGCGGCGGCAAATCGTTGTGCTACCAGTTGCCGTCGCTGCTGCGGAACGGCTGCGGCATCGTGGTGTCGCCGCTGATCGCGCTGATGCGCGACCAGGTCGCGGGCCTGATCGAGGCCGGCGTCAATGCGGCGGCGCTGAACTCCAGCCTGTCGTTCGACGAGGCTTCGGCGATCGAGCGCCGGTTTATCGCGGGCGATCTCGACCTGCTTTACGTGGCGCCGGAGCGGCTCCTGACGCCGCGCTGCCTCGCCATGCTCGAACAAGGCAGGATCGCGCTGTTCGCGATCGACGAGGCGCATTGCGTATCGCAATGGGGGCACGACTTCCGGCCCGAATATATCGGCCTCTCCATGATCGCCGAGCGTTTCCCGCAGGTGCCACGGCTCGCGCTTACGGCAACCGCCGACGATCTGACGCGCAAGGAGATCGCGGAGCGGCTCGGCCTTGCCGACGCGCCGCTGTTTGTCGCAAGTTTCGACCGCCCGAACATCCGCTACGAAATCGTCGACAAGCGCAACGCGGTCACCCAGCTCAAGGCGTTCATCGCCGAGCGCCATCGGCGTGACGCCGGAATCGTCTATTGCCTGTCGCGGGCCAAGGTCGAGGACGTCGCGGCCTCGCTCTCTGACGCCGGCCTCACGGCGCTACCCTATCATGCCGGGCTCGACGCCCGTGTCCGCGCCCGTAACCAGGATCGCTTCATCGGCGAGGACGGAATCGTGATCGTCGCCACGATCGCGTTCGGCATGGGCATCGACAAGCCGGACGTGCGCTTCGTGGCGCATCTCGATCTGCCGAAAAGCATCGAGGCCTATTATCAGGAGACCGGCCGCGCCGGGCGCGACGGCAAGCCGGCCTCGGCCTGGATGACCTACGGCCTGTCGGACATCGTGCAGCAGCGCCGCATGATCGATGAATCCACCGGCTCCGACGCGTTCAAGCGCGTCTCGATCGGCAAGCTCGACGCGCTGGTCGCTCTGGCGGAAACCGCGAACTGCCGGCGCCGCCGCCTGCTTGGATATTTCGGCGAAACCTTTGCCGAGGACGGCTGCCGCAATTGCGATAACTGCCTGTCGCCGCCGCGTGTCCACGATGGCAAGATCCCCGCACAGAAGCTGTTGTCCTGCGTCTACCGCACCGGCCAGCGCTTCGGCGCGATGCATCTGATCGACGTGCTGATCGGCCGCCTGACCGAACGCGTCACGCAGTTCGGCCACGACAAGCTGTCGGTGTTCGGCGTCGGCCGCGAACTCAATGAGAAACAATGGCGCACCGTGTTGCGCCAGTTGGTCGCGATGGGTCACCTTCGGGCCGACAGCGAGGCATTTGGCGCCTTGAAGCTGACGGAAACCGCGCGCGGCGTGTTGCGCGGCGAGACCGAGGTGATACTGCGCGAACAGGCCGCGAGCTCACGCAATCGCGCGACGCGCGACAGATCGGCACGCGGAAATCTGGCGCCCGCGACCGCCGGCGATCCAACGTTGCAGGCGGCGCTACGGGCCTGGCGCGCGGACGTCGCCAAAAAGCGCGGCGTGCCGGCCTATGTCGTGCTGCACGATTCGACGATCGACGGCATCGCGGCGGTGCAGCCGGCGACCTTGAACGAACTGCGCGGCATCGCCGGGATCGGCGACAAGAAGCTCGAACATTATGGGCAGGAACTGATCTCGCTGATCAAGGCGACGGCAGCGCAGCGACCGGATTGATCGGACCGCGCTCATCGTGCGGATCGATCGATTTCGACGTCTTCATCATTGCCGGAAAGACGTCCTGCTCGCCTCCGCTGGCGCGCCGACATATCCCATGAACAGCACGAGGCCGGTCTTCTGATCGCGCAGCGCGAACATGAAGGGCTTGTCGACGATCATCCTGACGTGATCATGCGGCCCCAATGAGCGCGTGGTCACGACGGCGGTCGCGGCCGACGCTTCGGTGCCTTCCTCGCTCAGGCGCAGCTCAAGCTTCTGAACGATCCGGGTGATGACGAGCGGCATTGCCGAGAAGCCGTCCAGCGCATCGGGCGACTGGCGCGCCGGTCGCAATCCGAGCGCGTCGAGGGGGCGCAGCAATTCTTCGGCGGCCGTTGAATTGACTTTCGGCAGGCCGATTTCGCCGCTCTTCAATTCGAAGCCCTGCCCGTTCAGCCAATCCGCGACTGCGGCAAACTCCGGGACCTGCGCGGGCGCGGACTTCGTCGTGACGACCACCAGCTTGAAGTCGTCATTGGCATAGCCAAGCTCGGTCGCGATGAAGCGGTCGTCCTGACGGAAGCTGAATTTCGCGGCCGGCGAATGCATCATCCTCACATCCACCGGTTTGCCGGACACGGTCTGGAACGGCTCGATCTGCGTCCGAGCGAGATCGAACGGGGTCTTCCAGCGGTCCCTGAAATAGAGCGCGTTGACGGCCACGAGGCCCATGTCCGCGGGCGCTTCCTCGATGATCGCGGGAATCAAATCGTGCGTTTTCTGCCGCACCCAATCGTTGATACGGCCGATCATTTTGGGATCGCCGAGATGATCCACCAGCACATCGGCACCCGCCCCGGACAAGCCCATGAGCGCGAGTTGTCGCGGCCGGGTCGACAGGTCGAAGGCGAGTAGATTGGCCAGCATGAGCGGCCCGTCCACGACCGCTCGCGCGCTGATCGCAGCCACGCTATTCCTGAGCACTGCGAGATCCTGCTCGGTCCGTCGTTTCGCGGCGGGTTTATATCCGAGGGTGCGATGAATCGCCGATCGCATCAGCGGGTTCGCGCCGAGATCGACGAACGACAGGATCGAGGCCAGGCTTGCGGGCGAAGCGATCCAATTGGCGCCGCCGGTCTTTACAACGTCCTTGGCTCCATCCTTCACGCCGTCCTTGGCACCATCCTTGGCGTGGTCGGCGAGATAGCGGATCAAATTCTCGCCCAGCCGTGACTGCGCCGATAACAGATCGTCGCCGCCTTTGGTATCGGCCTGGCCTTTAATGTCAGCGCCGCTGCCGGCCTGGAGGATATCGGCCAGCGAAGCGCCGTTGATCAGGCCGAACGCCGCACCAAAAGCGGCCTTCAGCAACAACCTTCGCTCAACCGATATCCGTCTCATGATCTGGCCCTGACAGCGGGGAGGCTTCAGTGCCCGGGGCACTGAGAATCCATACCATCGACCCGTCGTTCGCCGCCGTGATGCAAATCACGTTAGGCCGCTTGCGCGCGATCAGTCGCTCAGCCGTTGCGGAAGGTATAGGCGTATCCGTTGAGCGCCGGCGCGCCCCCGAGATGTGCGTAGAGCACCTTCGATCCCGCCGGAAAATAGTCCTTCTGGATGAGGTCGATCATGCCCTGCATGGATTTTCCCTCATAGACCGGATCGGTGATCATGCCTTCCAGCCGCGCGCTGAGCCGGATCGCCTGCTTGGTTTCCTCCGACGGAACGCCGTAGGCCGGATGGGCATAGTCTTCGATCAGGACGACGTCGTCCTCGACGATCTCCTGACCCAGTTCGATCAGGCGGGCCGTATTCTGCGCGATCGAGAGCACCTGCGCCTTGGTCTGCGCCGGGGTAAAGGAGGCATCGATGCCGATCACCTTGCGCGCGCGGCCGTCCTTGGCGAACCCGACCAGCATGCCGGCATGGGTCGAGCCGGTCACGGTGCAGACGACGATGTAGTCGAAGGTAAAGCCCAGCGCCTTCTCCTGCGCCCGCACCTCTTCGGCGAAGCCGACATAGCCGAGCCCGCCGAATTTGTGCACGGAGGCACCGGCCGGAATCGCATAGGGCTTGCCGCCCGCGGCCTTCACCTCCTCGATCGCCTGTTCCCAGCTCTTGCGGATGCCGATATCGAAGCCGTCATCCACCAGCCGCACATCGGCGCCCATGATACGGCTGAGCAGGATGTTGCCGACGCGGTCGTAGACGGCGTCCTCATGCGGCACCCAGCTTTCCTGCACCAGGCGGCA
>Ga0137412_10002981_pt1 | contig 13487 bp, 10 predicted proteins | sample CZODoug2_1_16fun_FD_122160 | JGI IMG/M metagenome (GOLD analysis project Ga0137412, IMG submission 122160) | Vadose zone soil fungal communities from Angelo Coast Range Reserve, California, USA - CZODoug2_1_16fungal (Hybrid Assembly) | ecosystem: Environmental > Terrestrial > Soil > Vadose zone... | reverse complement strand
CGCCAAGGCCAAGGCGAACATGGAGAACGTGCTCGTCAAATATCCCGACATTGCGCTGTTGTCCGGCCTGTGGAGCTACGAGACACCGCTGATCTATGACTCGGTAAAGGCGGCGGGCAAGGCCGGCAAGGTGAAGATCGTCGGCTTCGACGAGGACCAGCGCACGCTGCGGGGGATTTCCGACGGCACGATCGAATCCACGGTCGTGCAGCAGCCCTACGAGTTCGGCTACCTCTCCGCCACCAACATCATCAAGACGCTGAACGGCGACAAGTCCTGGATCCCGGCGGACAGCAAGCTGATCGTGCCGACCAAGGTGATCAGCAAGTCCAACGTCGCGGAGTTCACCGCCTATCTGAAGGATCTGCTGAAGAAGTAACTTCAGTGGGCTTCACGGCCCGGCTGCCACAGGCGGCCGGGCGTCGTGCGGGAGGAAACGCCGAATGGCGGAGACGCTGCTCGAACTCGCCGGAATCAGCAAGACTTATCCCGGCGTCAGGGCCCTCGACGATGTCAGCCTGCGCGTGTATCGCGGCGAGGTGCTGGGCCTGATCGGCGAGAACGGCGCCGGCAAATCGACGCTGATGCGCGTGCTGGGCGGCGTGATCGCGCCGAACGAGGGCGTGATCCGCATCGGCGGCGAGGACCACGCCCGCATGACGGTGAGCGGAGCGACGCGGGCCGGCATCGCCTTCGTGCACCAGGAACTGAACCTGTTCGAGAATCTCGACGTCGCCGCCAACGTCTTCATCGGGCGCGAGAAGCGTATTGGCGGGCCGCTGAAGCTGGTGGACAACGCGCAGATGCGCGCCCGCGTGACGCCGCTGCTGGAGCGGCTCGGCGCCGATTTCACGCCGGAGACGCTGGTCGACAACCTGTCCATCGCGCAGCGTCAGATGGTGGAGATCGCCAAGGCGCTCTCGATCGACGCCCGCGTGATCATCATGGACGAGCCGACCTCCAGCCTGACATTTTCGGAGACTGAACGGCTACTGGAGGTGATTGCCGACCTGAAGGCGCACGGTATTTCAGTGATCTATATCTCTCACCGGCTGGGCGAGATCATGACCTGCACTGATCGCGTCGTGGTGCTGCGCGACGGACGCACGGTGGGGGAGCTGGCGCGGGACGAGCTAAGCCATGCCGCAATGATCCGGCTGATGATCGGCCGCGACCTGAAGGCGCTGTATGCGCCGCCGAAGCGGTCGCCGCAGCCGGGCGGCTGCGACATCGACAGCCTTGTGACATCGGCGTTTCCCGACCGGCAGATCAATCTTTCGGTGCGGCGTGGCGAGATCCTCGGCCTGGCCGGACTCGTGGGCGCTGGCCGTACCTCGCTTGCCCGCGCAATCTTCGGCGTCGACCCGACGCTCGGTGGCGAGATCAGGATCGACAACGCGCCGGTTGGCGTCGCGTCGCCACGCGACGCGATCAGGCAAGGGATCTACCTGGTGCCGGAGGATCGCAAGAAATCCGGGCTGGTGCTGGAATTGCCGATCCGGGAGAACGTGACGCTCGCAAGCCTGCTGGATTATGCGCCGATGTGGCTGGTCAACGGCACGGCCGAGCGCAAGGTGGCGAAGGACCAGGCCAGGAGCCTGTCGATCAAGGCGCCGAGCATCGATATGGACGTCGTGACGCTCTCCGGCGGCAACCAGCAGAAAGTCGTGCTGGGCAAGTGGCTGTCCATGCAGCCGCGCGTGATGTTCTTCGACGAGCCGACCCGTGGCATCGATGTCGGCGCCAAGAGCGAGATCTACGCGCTGATGCGCGACCTGGCCGAGCGGGGCGTCGCGATCGTGATGATCTCCTCGGACATGGAGGAGGTCATCGGCGTCTCCGACCGGGTGGCCGTGATGCATGAAGGCAGTGTCAGCGGCGTGCTGGAGCGCGAGCAGTTCAGCGAATACAACGTGTTGCGGCTGGCGATCGGCCAAGCGCTGGAAACCATGGAAGCCGCCGCGTCATGATGAAGAAAGAACTCGGCCTGTTCCTGCTGCTGGTGGTGATCTCCGCCATCACTGGCGCGATCAATCCGGCCTACCTGTCGTTGGTGAACTTGCTGAACATGGCCAATCTGATCGGCCTGTTCGGTGTGTTCGCGCTGGGCGAGGGGCTCGTGATCATCACCGGGGGCATCGATCTTTCGCTCGGCTCGATGTTCGCGCTGCTCGGCGTCGTCTTCGTCGACCTGCTGACGACCTATCAGATTGATTGGCCCTTGGCGCTGCTGCTCGTGCTGCTGGGCGGGCTGGCGCTCGGGGCCGTCCAGGGTTTCCTGATCACACGGCTGAAAATGCAGCCCTTCATCGTGACGCTGTGCGGGTTGCTGATCTATCGCGGCGCCGCCCGCTACTATACGACCGATTCGACACGTGGCTTCGGCTACGGTGACGAGGCAAAGACACTGAGCAACATCGCCTCCGGTAATATCGCGGGCATCCCGAACACCTTCATCCTCCTGATCATCCTGGCGCTGATCCTCGGCGTGCTGCTGCACCGCTCGGTCTACGGGCGCTGGCTCTATGCCGTGGGCAAAAACGAGGAAGCGGCGCGCTTCTCCGGCATCAACACGGGAATCGTGATCGCGACCGCCTATATCATCAGCGGCGGGCTCGCCGGCGTTTCGACCGTGCTGTTCGTGTTCTACACCAACTCGGTCTCTCCGAGTTCGTTCGGCAATTTCTACGAACTCTACGCGATCGCGGCTGCCGTCCTGGGCGGGTGCAGCCTGCGCGGCGGCGAAGGCTCCATCCTCGGTATCGTGCTGGGGACGGCGTTGCTGCAGGTGCTGCAGAACCTTGTGAATATCCTGGGCATCCCCAATTCCCTGAACTTCGCGGTGATGGGGACGGTGATTCTGGTCGGCGTGCTGGCGGATCAGCAATTGCAGGCCCGTCGGCGGCGCCAGGTGGCGCTGGCCGGCGTGGCCCGCACGGCGCCGAGATCGACACTTGTGCAGGGAAAGCCGGGCGTATCAGCGAGCGGCGCGGCTGCGTTGCCAGCGAGAACGGGCGATCAGGCATGACTGCTCAATCAAGGAAAACCACGACTGGAGCGTTTTCCAGCGAAGTGGGCTCCGGTTCGCTTAAAGAAAACGCGTCAAAACAAGAAGCTAGAGCCCCGTTCCGATTCGATCGGAACGGAAAAGGCTCTAGGCGATCCAAATTTGGCCGCGGCGTTGCGCTGCGGCCCGGCTATGAAATATTGCGAAGGCGATTGATCCCGTTGAAGATGACATCGGCCATCGCTGCCGAAGCGGCCTCGGGATTCCGATTCTCGATGGCATCGACGATCCGCACATGGCCTTCGATCGTGATGTCGCGCTCGCGCTCGGAGACCGGCGCGCTGATCAAGAATGAGGCGCGAAGGGCCGCCTGGATCACGCCGCCCATCGAACGCATGAACAGATTGTTGGAAGCCTCGGCGATGGCGAGGTGCAGGCGCAGATCGCCCTCCGCAAAACCGGCGGAGCTCGACCGCTCGCGGTGCATTTGCTCGATGCTGCTGCGCATTTCGGCGATGTGGGCGCTGTTGCGCTGTCGGGCTGCCAGCGCGGCAGAACGGGGTTCTACGGCAAGCCTGATCTCGCCGAGATCGAACAAAAGGCTGGAGTCGATACGGCCCTCAAGGTGCCAAGCCAGTACATCGGCGTCGAACATATTCCATGCTGAATGCTCGCGCACCACGGTTCCGACCTTCGCCTTGGTGCTGAGCAGACCCTTGGCGACAAGAGTCTTGACGCCCTCTCGCAGTACGGGGCGCGAGACGCCGAAAAGGCGGATCAGTTCCACGTCACCCGGTAGCTTTGCGCCTTCGGGGTAGTGGCCAGTGATGATGTCGATAGCAAGGGTGCGTGCAACTTCGGCGTGGTTGGATAGGGCGCGCGGGGCGGGGACAATGACGAGTTTCACGGCAATGTCTCCGGAATCCGGCGACGCGATGGAATGGCAAGGCGTGCCGCAAGGTAACTAATGAACGAAGGGCCAGCAGGGTTTTGGCTGCAATATTGTGACATCATTTCGCTTCAAAAAAGCCTTCTCGTTGGCGAGATCGCAAAGGTGCATCTTTTCCGCTCTGCGTCTTGGCGCAACAGGACTTACTGCCGCATCGCGGATCGGCGACCGTGTCCCGTAGCGGCCGGCGATGCGAAGTTGCCACGCGTCGAGTTCCGTCTCGATCGTTTCCGAAGAACAGGTTTTGTCGGCCGCTGACCGCTTCTTGCAAGAAAGGCGCGGGCACGCATGTGATCGTTCCGACACAGTTCTCATTATTTCAATGCGCACATATAGTATTACGATATGCGCCCGTCTCACCGCTTGTTAAGATAATCATCCTACCTCCAGTTGATCCACGGCTGCTTTTTGGGGGGCCGAAATTGATCTGATGCTGGGGAGAAAGCGCGTTCCGGGCTCGAGGGCTTTGGGTGGGAACGTGAGACAAAAATAGACAAAGCCTTGGGACGTTGGGAGGCCAAAAAGTGTTGCATAGGTCTGTAAAGACCGCACGTGCGTGCGGGGTGGGGGTTGCTCTGTCGTCTCTCTTGAGCGGTGGAGCGTATGCGGCCGATCTTATCACGAAAGCTCCGCCTGTTCCTTATGTTCAGACCGATGATTTCTGGACCAGGCCATATCTGCTCGGCGATCTCGGCAGGACGAAGCTGAAGGAGCAGGGCATCGATCTCTCCCTGCAACTGGGTGACGAAGCCGTCGCCAACCTGTCGGGCGGATCCAACAAGGTGGCGACCCAGGCTGGACAGCTGACCTTTCAGGCCAAGTTCGACATGGCGAAGCTCGCCGGCATCCATGGCGGCTTGATCGGCGTCACGCTGGTCGACCGCTTCGGCCACAATCTGAATGACGACGCCGGCATTCCGGCCTTGCAACTGACCAACGAAGTTTTCGGCCGCGGCAATATTCTGCGCCTGACCGAACTCTACTACTCGCAGAAGCTTTTCGATGATCGCCTCGAACTGAAAGGTGGCCGTCTTCCCGTCGGCTCCGACTTCTTCTTCGGTCAGTGCGAGTTCATCAACCTGACCTTCTGCGGCGGTCAGCCCGGCAACATCCAGGGTGGCTACATCTTCAACTTTCCGGTGAGCCAGTGGGCCGGTCTCGCCCACTTCAACATCACCAAGGAAGTCCAGATTTCGGCCGGCGTCTACGACGCCAATCCGAATTATCTGACGACGTCAGACGCCGGCGTCTACCTTGGGCCGGGAATCCCCTCCTCAACCCCCGCCTCGGGGGTGCTGGTGCCGGTGGAGTTGACCTGGAGGCCGGAAGGTCACTTGTACGGGACCTGGAGATTGGGCGGCTGGTATGACAATGCGTCGACCATCGATGGTGGCCTGCCAGGTATCATTACGACCATCCCAGGCGTCGGTGGTGTCCCAACCCAATTTCTGGGAGATCAAAGAGGCCGCTACGGCGTCTATGAGTCGATCCTGCAGCGGTTGACCGATGAAGGTGGCCCCGCGAAGGGTTGGTATTTCTACCTCAATACGTCCGTCGCCGATCACCGGACTGCGTTCCAGGACTACCAGGTCTCCGTGGAGCTCAAGCACACCGGAACCTTCTCCTGGCGCCCCGAGGACGAAGTCGGCTTCGCGGTCGGTACGACCCACGTGAATTCGGCCGCCCTCAGCCTGAATGCAGGCGGTAACGAAGTTCCGCTCGAAGTCTGGTACGGCTGGCAGGCGACCGGCTGGTTGAACCTCAAATTCGATGCCCAGTATGTGATCAATCCCGGCGGACGCGGGTTCAATGCCGCGGGCATCAAGACCGACGATGCCTGGGTTCTTGGCCTGCGCACCGTGGTGAAGTTCTGATGCGGGATAGCCCGTCCGGTCAAAATATTGAACGATTCTGATGCGAAAGGTGAGGGCATGCCCGGTTACGGGCATGCCGAGAAGCCCCATTAGAGCATGATCCGGAAAAGTGGAAACCGGTTTTCCGAAAAGATCATGCTCAATCAAAGAGATGAGATCATGATACGATTCCTTGCAATCGCATCATGATCTAGGGCGCACGCACCGCCCATCTACCGCCAACCACAATCTCCAAGTTATTTTTTTTGGCCGATAGCTCGCAGATTGCGCTGGTCATCAAAAAGCCGCCGCAGCAACTTAGTTACCTCCGCCAAGCTCAGGAGAGTTGCGCATGAGTCAGGTTAAAAAAGACATCAAGTGCGTTGAAGGCCTCCAGTATCAAGCCATCGAGGTCGCTCTACAGGCAAAAGCGTTGAAAGAATGCAGTTTTCCAGGTCATTCCGATTGGGTTTTGGATCAGGGCGATGACGAGGCCAACCGGCGCGCCTATGCGATCGGAATGGACCGCTGGCAGAACGGCGAAATCGATGGCGAACGCGAAGAATTCCTGGATGCTATCCGACATGTGATCAGAGGCGCGCCCTACGTTTGTCCTCGGTGCGATCGGATGATGGCAAAGGATTGATTCGCGAAGTTCCCGCACCGCGCGGCCTATGCTATGTCTACCGACGATTTGGACATGGACGTCCTACGCGCTGTCGCAGGCTGCGCGCGGTCGCAGGCGCTGGCTCTGCCGAAAAGGCGACATGACGCGGCTCGCATCGACCCGACGTTCCGGGCGGGCTTTGCCTGGGCATGGCGGAAGCCGACGGGTATAGCGCAGTTCATCACATCATCGTCATCCGGCCGCCGCCGATCGCGATGGCGGCGCCGGTCACGTAGGACGCGGCGGGCGACAGCAGGATTGCGGCCATGCGGCCGAATTCGGCGGGATCGCCGACGCGCCGCAGCGAGACCGGCGAGAGGTCGGGCGCGTTGTCCTTGAACAGATGCCGCATGCGCTCGGTCGCGAACATGCCGGGCAGTAGCGCGTTGATCCGGACATGCCGCGGGCCGAGTTCGTCGGCGAAATTCTTCGTCAGCAAACCGAGCCCGGGGCGCAGGCCGCTGGAGATCGCGATCAAGGGGGCTGCTTCCTTCGCCGAGACGGCGAGCACCAGCGCGATGGCGCCGCCGTCCGCGATGGCTGGCGAGAGCTCGCGGACCAGCCTGACGGCGCCGAGGAACACGCTTTCGAACGCCGCGCGCCATATCTCGTCCGGAATCGCGAGCGCCTTACCGGCCGGCGGGCCGCCGACGCTGACGAGCAGGCCATCGAGCCGGCCCCAGCGTTCCATCACGGCGGCTTTCACGCGGCGAGGCAGGTCGGGATCGGCATTGTCGCCGGCGAGATAGGCGATCCGGTGCGCGCCGTCCGTCAACGATTCGCGGGCGCGGTGAAATTTCTCCTCGGTCCTGCCCGCGACGAGGACGTTCGCGCCCTCCGCGATCAGCGCCCGCACGGTCGCAAGGCCGAGGCCGGCGGTGCCGCCGGTGACGATGAATGTCTTTCCGTCGAGGCCGAGATCCATCTGCGTCGCGTTCTCCCATCGGTCGGTCGCGCATGATGGCGCAATGATAGCCATCTGGAGTCTTGAGAGGCATCATCAAGAGGTGACGGCGCGCAGGTGTGGCGTGAGAAACGGTGACCCCGGAATGACTCGCCAGCTCCGCCCATGACGGCGGAGGGTTGGCCGCGATCCCTTCCCAGGCGTGAGGCTGCAGGGCGCAATAGTGAAGCGTATTGCGCCGTCAATGCAGCAGCGGCGGATTATGCAATTTGCCAAGACTAATCCGCCATGCGCACTCCCAGCTGGCAGAGTTCCGGGCGGCTACCTCCGGTATTTTCCCGGAGTTTTCTCGGAGCCGCAAATCGCATAGCTATCGGTCAACGCCTTCGGGCGTTTCCTCCCTAGACTTCGGCCGTCTGCATCAATTGTGCGGGCGGCTTTTTTCTTCCTGGGCCTAACAAGCCCACGATCGGCCCGTGGGGCGCTGTGGCGAAGCGTATTGCGGCGTCGATCCAGGAATGGCGGATTACGTTCATGCTGCCAACCGAAGTGCTGCCGTACATGAAGGCGGACGCGACGGCGCATGCTTCAGCGGTGCAGGCACGAATAGATGCGGATGAGATCCCGGCTCGCTGCCGGGGTTGCGCGGACGGCGTCTCTGTTCGCGGTCGCCGTTTCGCAGGACAGCCAGAAATAGTTTCCGGTCGGCTCGATGACCAGCCGGTTCGGCATGAAGTTCGCGACGATCACCGACAAATAGGGCGTCGTCGAGAACCAGGACAGTTGGCCTGCGCTCGGAGCCATTCGTTCCGACGAAACGAAACGCGGATCGCCGAGCGCCGGATCGGATTGGTTGCCCGTTGCGAGAGCCGCCACTTCGGCTCGGTACTGCCGCCAGCCGGCGACGAATTTTGCGGTCTCGACGACGTGCACCAATGTCACGAGCATGAACGCCGCTGCGAGCGGCCGGACGTTGTGCCTGAGCAATGTGAGCGCCCGATCGAGAGACGGGATGGCAACGGCGAGCCGGCCTTCGCGCGACAGCGCGCTGAGCGCTGCCAGAACGCCGAACATCGGCGTCAGCAGCACCAGCGCCGTTCGCAGATAATAGCGGCTGCTGGCGTGGATCGTGTGGTCGAAGTGCCGCCAATAGATCGCAAGCGCGATGACGACGATGGCCGCCGCATCAAGATATCCCCGCTTCGGAGCCACCCGCGCCAGCAGCAGGAGCAGAACGCCATAGGCCGCGAGCATGCTCAACAGCAGCACGACCACGCCGACCTCGAAAATGCCGGGATCGAAGAAGTGCAGCGCCGCGCGCAGGAACACGCCGGCATAATAATCGTCGGGCGGCAGCGCGATCTTGACAACAACCGCGAGCGCCAGCACCGCGGCGAGCGCCGCTGCCGCGCGCAGGAAAGCCGCGTCGAGCAAACCGCGCGGCGTCAGCGTGAGCAGAATCGCGAACGCCAGCACCAGCGCGCCTTCATGCGTGAACGCGAGCATCAGCATCATGATGAAAACCAGCGCCGCGCCGGCGGCGTTCCGCCTGCCATAGTGGCAGACCGCAAGCGTCGGCCAGAACAACGCGTGCGCCATGCACATCTCGGTCGGAAAGCCGAAGATCAGCGGGCACAGCAGGGCCGTCGACGCGCATGCGTAGGTAAAGATGATGCGGCCAGGCGAACGGTCGGCGGCGAAGGTTCCGATCAGCCCGGCCAGCGGCGCGCCATAGAAGAGCAGGCCATACAGCGCCATGCCGGCGCCCGGATTACCGCTCAGCCCGACATAGATCTCGGCCGGCCACAGGCTGAGAAGGAACACCGACATGCGGCCCGAAATATTGTGCCAGTGAAACGCCCAGACATCCTGCACCGCGACCGCATAGGAAAACATCGCGCCGTCGGCGTAGAGTTCCAGCTCGTAGCGGAGTGCGATGAAGACGAAGGCGACCGACCAGCCCAGCCCAACTCCGATCACCAACGCGCGCAGCGCACAGGAATCGGAGCGGATCGCGAACCGCGACATCTGGCGGTGTCTCCCTTGGCGGCTCAGGCGTTCGTGCACGGCATCAGCGGCGGCATCGCCTGGCTCGTTTGTTCAGGAGCGTTCGGCAAGCGCTGCGGTGAGATGCTCGAACTGGTGGCCGGAGCGCGCGGCTTTCGCAACGATATAACGGCGGTTGTCGGAATTGATCGGCGTCTCGAGTTGCATCCGGCTGATGACTTCGATACCGGCCTTGACGAGGCCGTCGAGCTTGGCCGGATTGTTGGTGAGCAGCACGATCCGCGCGCAGTTCAACATTTGCAACATGCGGCCGGCGATGCGGTAGTCGCGTTCATCGTCATGGAAGCCCAGCGTGGTATTGGCATCGATGGTGTCGAGGCCTTCGTCCTGCAACTGGTAGGCCCGCATCTTGTTGGCGAGGCCAAGCCCGCGGCCTTCCTGCGGCAGATACAGGATGACGCCGCCGCCGAGGTCCTGCAGCCGCGCCAGGGCCAGCCGAAGCTGATCGCCGCAGTCGCAGCGCCGCGAGCCGAACACATCTCCGGTCAGGCAGGCGGAATGCAGCCGCACCGGAACGGGGTTCGCGAAATTCGGCGAGCCTACGATGATCGCGGCCGGACTGCCGCCGATCGCGTCGCGAAACACGATGAAGCGCGCGCGAGCGCCGGAGTGGAGCGGCACCGACGCTCCGCTGGAAATGATCAAAGAGCGCGCGGCCTCATCGGCAAAACGGCTCACCGCGTCTGCGTCCACCTCGACGATCACCTCATCGCAGGCGAAGGCGCGGCCGGTCGCGCCTGCCGCCAGCACGGCCGGCAGCGAATGCGACATCTTGGCAAGCTCGATTGCGGCGACAGCCGCCAAGCTGGCAGGCCGCGCCATCGGCACGCGCTTGCTGATGGCATCTGTGACAAGCGCCAGAATGGACGACGCATCGTCGCCTGCTGCGAGGTCGCCTGCTGCGAGCGGTATCGCCATCGGCATGGATGCATCAAGGCCAAGCGCGCGAGCGCGCCGTTCCGTCACGATGAGCTGCGGCGTGGCGGGAGCACAAAGCGCGGTAAATTCCTTGATCCGCGCGTTGTCGAGACCATCCACCGGCAGCGCGAGCAGCGCTTCTTTCGCCGCCGTCACGAGAACAGGTCGTCGTCCACAAAATTCGCCAAGGCCGCGGCTGACACCGGTCTGCGCCCGGCTGCCAAACAGCGCCGAGCTTGCCATCGTCCGCTGTTGGTTCATCACAATACTTTCATCAAACAAGGACTTTCAAAGGACCCGCATCCAAGACTTTCTTCTTCACGGCCGTGCTCATGGAACACCACAGCCGCAATATCATTCCAAATCGAAAGCAGATGATTTTTGTTGCCTCATGGCACATAGTCCCATTGATAATGCAGCCATACAATGTTCTTGATTGTCCCGTGCAGAACAGCAATTTCCCTTCAACGACGATCGCGTCTTCCGACGCTCGGTCCGATCCTCGGTCCGATCCTTGGGAGGACTTCGTCACCTTATTCCGCAGAGAGCAGCAGCCGCTTCCGCAAGCCTGGGCCGATTTGTTCGGTCCACTTCGCTGCGGCGCGGTGGACGATCTCGTGATCGTCGGCCAGCTCGGCCAGTCCCTTGACGGCAGGATTGCAACCGAAACCGGGCACTCGAAATACATCAACGGCTCGGCCGGACTGGAGCACCTGCATCGGCTGCGGGCGCTGGTTGACGCCGTCGTCGTCGGCGTCGGCACGGCGGTAGCCGACAATCCGCAATTGACGGTGCGGCGGGTGGCCGGGCCGCATCCCGTGCGCGTGGTGATCGATCCGAAGGGCCGGCTCGGCACCGATGCGAGGCTGTTCGCCGATAATGGTGTCCGGCGCGTGGTGATCGTGGCGCAGGGCTCGCGCTACAAGGCGCCCCGCGGCGTCGAAATCATGGCCTTGCCGGCGGTCGATGGGCACATCGAGCCCGCTGCTATCCTCGCCGCGCTGGCCGGTTGCGGCCTGCGCCGGATCCTTATTGAAGGTGGCGCCAACACGGTTTCGCGCTTCCTTGTTGCTGGGTGTCTCGATCGATTGCACGTAACAGTTGCGCCGATCATCCTCGGCTGTGGCGGGCCCGGCCTGGTCCTGCCGTCGCTCGAACGCGCCGATGACGCGCAGCGCATGCCGATGCGCGTATATCGCGTCGGGGAAGATGTGCTGTTCGATTGCGACCTGTCCGCTCAGCGCGTGGCGCTCGGCACCGCGAAACAGTCGACGTGACCGACGCGGCAGGAGGATTGCCCAGCGGCAATCATGGCGCGCCGGCGCATCGACCAGGCGGTGATATCTTTGTCTGACAGTGTGCCGATGTCGCGCGTGGCGCTGGCCCATCCGTCGACGAGTTCGGCCTGCATGTCGCGATCCTGCGGCCCCATGATCCAGCCGGATAAGCCGGCCATGACCGAATAGCCGAGCGCCTCGAAACAGGCGAGGGCCGCATCCGCGGCCTCAGGCCCGAGCGCGGGTCCAAAACCCTTGTCGGTGCGCTGGTGTTGATTTACCGCGTCGATGATGGCGCCATCGAACGGATCGGACGGCGTGAAGCCCACTTGTCCGTCATAGCTCAGAGCCGCGTAAAACGGGATCGCACGCGCGGCGAGCGCTTCGGCGAGCCGCTGCAGCCAGCGATCGGAGACGAGATCGAGCAGGGCCGAGGTCGTAACCAGATCGACCGTTCCCTCCAGCGCGGCATCGAGATCACGATCGAGATCGAGTGCGATGACGGTAACGGCGATGTCCTCCGCTGTCGGCGTTGCAGCAACGCGCGCCAGCAGCTCGGGATCATGGTCCGTCAGCGTCCAGCGCTGCCGTGCCGGCAGCCTCGGGCTCACTGCGCGCAAGGTCGAGCCCGTGCCGCAGGCGAGATCGACAATTCGGATCGAAGCTCGTCCCTCAAGATGGGCGGCGACCGCGTCGAGGACTTGCGGATCGCGCGCGCGGAGATCATAGGGCTCGCGCAGCGCCAGCCAGTCGGCGGAGAAGCCGCTCATGTCAAAGCCTCTCCAATGCGCTGGAAAAGATCTCCGCGGATTGTCGCCAGCTCGGCAACCGCAGCGCCGCCGCGCGCGCGCCATGCGCCAAGTGTTGACGCAGCTCGGGATCGGCGATGACGCTGCGCAGCGCCTGCGCGAAGGCTGTCACATCGCCGGGTGGGACCAAGAGGCCTGCGTCGGGCGGCACCGTGTCCGGGATCGCGCCGGCATGGCTGCCGATGACGGGCAGGCCGTGCGCCAGCGCCTCCGCATAGGCCATGCCGTAGCCTTCGAAATAGGAGGCGAGAACGAACGCGTCGGCATCGATGTAGAGCGCCGCAAGGCACTCCGGCGAGACCGCGCCAAGTGTGATGATCCGATCCTGCAGCGCGTGACGCGCGATGTCGGCCTCAAGCCGCATCGCCGTGTCGCGGTCGCGCGTGAGATCGCCCGCGATCGTCAATCGCCACGGCAGCTCGGTGAGCGTGGCCAACGCCGCGATCAGGACATCGAAACCCTTGCGCGGTACGACGGCACCGACCGACAGCAGCTTGATCGGGCCGTCGCCGCGGTGGTCCGATCCGGTTTGCGCCGGCGGCACGCGATCGCTGCCCGGCGTTGCGACGCTGACGCGCTCGGCCGGCACGCCGTAATCGGAAACGACCAGGTGCGCCGTGGCCGCGCTGGTGACGATCACGCCGCGGACCGACGCAAGCGCCGCGCGCTCGCTTCGGCGCAAGCGCTCGGCGCGCTCAGCGGTCAATCCCGATTCCAGCGCCAGCGGATGATGCACCAAGGCCAGCAGCGGATTTCGGTCGGCAAGCTCGGACGCGATCTCCGGCAGCACGCCGAGCGCCAGGCCGTCGATGACGATGGCGCAGCCGGCAGGGACCGTCAGTAATTGTGTACGCGCGGCGGCGTGCGTGACGTCGCTCGGCGAGGGGAAACCATCGCCGAGGTCGACGAGATCGACCTGCCAGCCGAGATCGCCAAGCTCGGTAATCATGCGCCGGTCATAGGCATAGCCGCCGGTCGGGGTCGCAAGATCGCCGGGTACGGCGAACGCGAAGCGTCTCACCACAAATTCGCCTCG
>Ga0137412_10002980_pt1 | contig 13497 bp, 13 predicted proteins | sample CZODoug2_1_16fun_FD_122160 | JGI IMG/M metagenome (GOLD analysis project Ga0137412, IMG submission 122160) | Vadose zone soil fungal communities from Angelo Coast Range Reserve, California, USA - CZODoug2_1_16fungal (Hybrid Assembly) | ecosystem: Environmental > Terrestrial > Soil > Vadose zone... | reverse complement strand
GCCCGGATGTGCGCGTCCACCGAATTAATCACGGCGGCGTTCAACGGCGATGTGTTCAACAGCAGAAAAAATGCCGACACTGCGATCGCCGGCACCATCAGCTTGCCCCGGGAAAATAGCGCCACAATCATGAACGGAATTCCCAAACCCATGCTTGCCGCGGAAATCACGTAGTAGGAACCCTTTGTACGTCGCAGCAGATAATCCCCCAGCCATCCGCCACTGAGTGACGCAACAATCCCATCCCCTACGATGATAATGCCGAACATGAAGTTCGCCGCTTCCAACGAGTAGTGCCGCTCGCTATAGAGAAACTGCGGCATCCACACCTGGATGCCGCCCAGCGAATACGTCATGAACGCCATGCCCAGCGTCGCGGTGAGGAAGGCGGGATTACGTAGTAAACCGAGAACCGTCCCGCGCTCGGGAGTGATCGGGCCGTTGGAAGAGCCTTTGGAACGGTCCTTCTTAGAGTCGAACTGCCCGCGCTCCGGCTCCTTCAGAAACAGGAGCACTACCGCCAGCACAAAGCCGGGAGCCGCCGCAATATAGAACGGAAAACGCCAGCCATAATGCGGAGCCAAGTTGCCCCCGAGCAAATATCCAGCAGCTGATCCAACCGGGATGGCCAGGTAGAACAGCGACTGGAAGGCCTGGAACTGGAACAGCGTCGGCGGGTCGGGCGGGGCCTGGAACTCCCGGCGGCTCAACAGCAGCAGGACGACCATCAGCAGGGAGAACGCCCCGGCGAACGGCCGGTCGAGGCGCACCACGTTGGCTACGAAGCTCAGCGTGAAGAGCGCGATGCCGGCGAGGAACAGCCGGCGCTGGCCGTAGAGATCGCCCAGCCGTCCGCCGAGCAGCAGGAAACCCGCATAGGTCAGCATGTACGCGTTCACCACCCAGACCAGCGAAGTCTCGGTGAAGCGAAGCGATTCCCGGATCGAGGGCAGCGCGACGTTCACGATCGTCGTGTCAAGGACGATCATCAGCTCCCCCAGGCAGAGGACGATGAGCGCCACCCAGCGCTTGCGGGCGTCTATGCGGCTTGTCACGGCTGTTCTCCTTCGACGCACCGCGGCTACTTCTTCTTCTTCGCGGCGACCTGCGCGCGCATGCGCTCTTCCTGCTCTCTGAGCTCGGGCGTGAACTCGGCGCCGAAGTCCTCTGCCTCGAACACCTGGCGGATCTCGATCTCGGACTCTCCTCTGAAGGGATTGGGACAGCGCTTGACCCATTCGATCGCCTCCGCCTTGGACTTCACTTGCCACAGCCAGAAACCGGCGATCAGCTCTTTCGTCTCGGCGAAGGGCCCGTCGATCACGGTGCGCTTCGTGCCCGAGAACCTGACGCGCGCGCCCTTGGAGCTCGCCTGGAGCCCCTCGCCCGCGAGCATCACGCCGGCTTTCACCAGCTCTTCGTTGAATTTACCCATTTCGGCGAGGAGCTTCTCGTCGGGGAGGACTCCCGCTTCCGAGTCCTTGGTGGCCTTGACCATCACCATGAATCGCATAGAAATTTCTCCATTGGGTTGGGAGCCGGGCCTCCGGGCGGTTTCGACCGGATGGAAAGCCTCGCTCTGATCATACGACGAGCGAGACCGGTCAGAATCGACAGGTTGAACGAACTTCGTTTAATCGTCTATCGTGCGGGTGCGGCGAACGCCACAGAAGCCGCGACCGATCTCAGGAACGACCGGCGGGTCTGTTCTCACGACGACACCTCCTTAGCCAAGTACTCTCCGAGGCGTGCCAGGGTCTGGTGCATGCCCTCGACGGCCCCGTAACTCTCGACCACGTAGTCGCGCGCCTTGGCGGACGGGAACACCGAACGCATGTCGAGGCGCGTCTTTCCGCCTTCGGCCGTGAAGATCACCGTGACGTGGAAGCTCACGGGCTCGAGGCCACGATCCTCCTTCTCCCCGGACCCGCCGTGCTTGTACACCAGCCGCTCGGGTTTCACGACCTCGATGAAGGTGATCTTGTTCTGGTAGTCGCGCCCGTCAGGACCGTGCATGACGAAGCGCCAGATGCCGTCCGCCTTCACTTCCATCTTGTGGGTCGTGGTGGTGAAGCCGTTTGGGCCCCACCATTCGCCGATGTGCTCCGGCTCGGTCCACACCTTCCACACCAGCTCGCGCGGCGCATCGAAGACGCGCATCCCGCGAATCTCGCGATCACCGACGAGCGCGGCGTTCCTACTTTCCGCGGCCATGCTTCGTCTCCTCGGCGATCAGGTCGGCGAGGCGCTCGAGGGTTTCGCTCCAGCCCTGGTTCTGGCCGAGGCCGGGCACGCCCGGCGGCGTGGTCTGCCGCACGGTCAGCTTCGTCTTGCCGGCCTCGTCGGCGAACGTCACGGTGGTGACGAGCTCGTGGCCGGGCAGGTTGTCCAGGATCGCAGTGAAGACGATGCGCTCGTTCCGCACGACCTCGCGGTACACGCCGTGAAAAGGATTGTCCTGGCCGTCGGGCCCGCGCATCACGTAGCGGTACGCGCCCCCGGTGCGGAAGTCCATCTCGCACCCGGGCAGCGTGAAGCCTTTCGGGCCCCACCATTTGCGGATGTGCTCCGGCTCGGTCCACAGCTTCCACATGAGCTCGCGCGGCGCGTCGAAGACGCGCGTGAGGATCATCTCGCCCGCGTGCCTGCCTTCGACGAAATTTTTCAGCGAAGTGCCCACGATCTCCGTCCAGCCTGCCGCGAAATTCGCCTTGGCGAACGCGGGGAGCTTCGGGAAAGTCTCCAGACCTTCGTGCGTCAGCCTGAGCCTGGTCTTGCCCCCCTCGGCGAACAAGTCGAAGGTCACGAGGGAGTCGCCCGCGTGGCCCTCGTATCGCCAGGTGTAGGCGAGTCTCTTGTTGGGAATCGCCTCCGTGATCTTGCAGCGGTGACGATATTTGAAACCTTCGTGCTCGACGTCGAACTGGAACTCGAAGCCGACCACCGGCGCGAACTCGCGGAGCTCGAAGGACCATTGATTGATATCCTCCCTGTCGGTGAGGGCCTTCCAGACCAGGGCGACCGGGGCATCGAAAGTACGCTCCACGACGAGCGCCTCGTCTTTCGCCACGACGTTAAGTTTTGCGGCCATCTTTCTTCTCCTTGCGTTGAATTTCGTTAACCTTGTTCTTGTGTTGCAGTTCCTTGAGGTAGCGGTCGAGCCTGTCGAAGCTCTCCTCCCAGTGGCGCCGGTAGTACTCGACCCAGTCGGCGATGTCCTTGAGCGGATTGGCCTGGAGGCGGCAGGGCCGCCACTGCGCCTCGCGACCGCGCTCGATGAGGCCCGCGCGTTCCAGCACTTTCAGGTGTTTCGAGACTGCAGGCAGGCTTATCTCGAAAGGCTCGGCCAGTTTCAGGACCGAGGTTTCGCCGGAGGCGAGACGCGCGAGGATCGCGCGCCTCGTGGGATCGGCGAGGGCGGCAAAGGTGGCGCTGAGGCGATCGGGCGACATGTTGCTCAGTATTTAACCTAAAGGTTAAATACAAGCCTGCGCCTTGTCAAGGGAGGGCAGACAGCAGGGCTTGACAAGCAAAGCGTCAGCACTATATTATTCATATATGAATAAACCCGCCAAGCTACGTTCTGCCAATCCAGTGACCGCTGACGGTCAGATGATGTATTCGCTCGTTCGAGCTGCGCATGTGCTCGAAACGCGCCTCGAAGAGGCCTTGGAGCAGGTCGGGCTGTCGATGCCGAAATTCGGCGCCTTGTCGCACCTGGTCAAGGAGGGTGAGCCGCTGAGCTTGAGCGAATGCGCCACGAAGATGACCTGCGTCCGCTCGAACATCACGCAGCTCGTGGATCGTCTCGAGGCGGACGGGCTCGTGCGCCGGGTGGAAGATCCCGAAGATCGCCGTGCAGTGAGGGCCGCAGTGACCGCGCTTGGCAAGGAGCGATATGCCGCGGGCGTGCGGCAGGTCGAGAGAGTGCAGGCGGAGTTCGCCGAGACGCTTTCAGGAATCGACCAGGGCGCGCTCGAGCGTGTGCTGTCGGCGATTAGATAGCCTTTTTTTTAACTAAATAGTACATATATGAAAAGTGCAGATGAGAAGCTTAATCCGCAAGGCTTTTTCCAGCGATCGAGAGATCACCTACTCCAGGAGAGCGCCATGAAGAACATTTTGCTTGTTTTGAGCAGCCCCCGCGGCTGGAAGTCGCATTCGCATCAATTCGCAAGCCATATCGTCGATGACCTGAAAGCGCGTCACCCCGGCGCGAAGGTGGTCGTGCGCGACGTGGCGAGAGAACCCTTGCCGCATGTCGGCGAAGCGTTCGGTACCGGCCGTGTGCTGCCTCTGGAAAAACGCAGCCCGGCGGAAGCGAAAGCCCTCGCGCTATCGGACGCGCTGGTGGACGAGCTCGCCGCAGCCGATGTCGTTGTGCTCGCGGTTCCCATGTACAACTTCGGACTGCCCTCCAGCCTGAAAGCGTGGATCGACCATATCGTGCGTCCCGGGCGCACCTTTTCCTACAGCGAGAAAGGCCCCGAAGGCCTGCTCAAGGGCAAAAAGGCCGTCGTCGTGGTCGCCCGCGGCGGCGTCTATTCCGAAGGCCCCGCGCAGCAACTCGATTTCCAGGAGTCCTACCTTCGCGCGGTCCTCGGATTCATCGGCATCACCAACGTACACGTCGTGCGCGTCGAAGGCGTGGCGATGGGCGAAGAAGCCCTCAAGAACGCGATGGCGTCCGCCAAGGCGCAATCGGAAGAAGTGGTGCGCGAGTTCGCGTGATCCAAGACTCAAACGGAGATCGGCCATGAGCATGCGCAATTTTCTCAAGGGCGGGCTGTACCTGGCAGCGATCCTGCTGCTACCCGGCGCTCTGATCGGCGCGCCGATTCTCTGGTGGCTCGGCCACCGCCGAAAAACGCCGCCGCAACCGACGTGGAAAGCATGCTCCTGACACAACGTTGTCAGCAGCGCCGGCGCAACCTTACTCACTGCCAATGGCTTTATCGAAAGGAGTTGAATTCCATGCATAACACCCTCAAGACAGCTGCGATCGTGCTCGCTCTTGCCGCGCCGGCCTCCCCCGCGGAGGAGCTGGCGCCGGACGCACTTGTCAAGACCATCTCCCTGGAGGTAATCGCCGCGATCCGCCAGGACAAAGACATCCGGGCCGGCAATCCGAATAAGATCGCGGGCCTTGTGGAGGCGAAGATCCTGCCCCACTTCGATTTTGCGCATACAACCCGGATCGCGATGGGCGCCAACTGGCGACGCGCCAGCCCCGAGCAGCGCGAGCAGCTCGTTCGGGAATTCAAGACGCTTCTCGTGCGAACGTATTCCAGCGCGCTCGCCGCCTACCGCGACCAGGTGATCGAGTTCAAGCCCTTGCGCGCCCAGGTCGGCGACGCGCAAGTCACCGTCAGATCCGAGGTCAGGCAATCGGGGGCCCAAGCGGTTTCCATCGACTACGAGATGGAGAAAACCGCCTCGGGATGGAAGGTGTACGACGTCAAGATCAGCGGCGCGAGCCTCGCCGCAACTTACCGCGACATCTTCGCCGAGGAAGTCCGCAACCACGGCATCGAGGGCCTGATCGATTCCCTCTCGAGCAAGAACCACCAAAACGACGCGCGGCCCGCGGCCGTCAACACTTGAGAAAACGGGCTCCACGCCCACCCCAAACTGAAAGAAGGGAGTAAGAAATGAAAGTCGGAAACTTCTATCTCGCTGCCGCATCGGCACTGTCGATCGCAGCCGCCGCGTCACTCCTCTCCGGCTGTGAGCCCGCCAATTCGCAACCGCATGCAGGCATGCCGCCCCCGGAAGTTGCTGTGGTAACGGTGCAGCCGCAATCGGTGCCGGCGACATTTGAATACATCGGCCAGACCGCCGGCTCGCGCGAGGTCGAGGTGCGCGCGCGCGTGACGGGCATTGTCCTGAAACGCAACTATCGCGAAGGCGCGCCGGTCGCGCAGGGGCAGTCGATGTTCACCATCGATCCCGCCCCCTTTGAAGTGGCCGCTGCACGAGCCGAAGCCGCGCTCGCCAGCGCCGAGGCGAAGCTCGCGCAGGCGAAGCGCAACGGCGCGCGCCTGAAGCCGCTGTTCGAAATCAAGGCCGCCAGCCAAAAGGATTACGACGACGCCGCTTCGGCGGAGCAGGTGGCCGAGGCCGAGGTGAAGACCGCGCGCGCCAATCTCGCGGATGCAAAGCTCAACCTGGGCTACACCCGGGTCGAGGCGCCGATTGCCGGCATCGCCAGCCGCGCGCAGCGCTCCGAGGGAAACTACGTCTCCGGTCCGGAGGTCCTGCTGACGACGGTATCGCAGATCGATCCGATCTACGTTCTGTTCAGCGTCTCCGACGAGGAACGCGTCAGGCTCGCCCGCGAGGCCGACGCCGGGCGCCTGGTGCTGCCCCGCGACGGGCGGTTCCAGGTGACGGTGAAGCTCGCCGACGGCAGCGTATACAGCGAAACCGGCAAGCCCAACTTCACCGACGTGCGCGTTTCGGGCAGCACGAGCACGAGCGAAGCGCGCGCCGAGCTGCCCAATCCCGCGGGCTTCCTGCACCCCGGCCAGTTCGTGCGCGTTGCCTTGAAAGGCGCCGAGCGGCCTGGTGCGATCCTGGTGCCGCAGCGCGCGGTGCTCGAAGGTCCCAAAGGCAAGTTCGTCTACGTCGTCAACGCCGAGAGCAAGGCCGAGCCCCGGCCGGTCGAGCTGGGCGACTGGCAGGGCAACGCATGGATTGTCACGGCGGGCCTCAACGCCGGAGACAAGGTGATCGTGGACGGGGTGATGAAAATCGGCCCGGGCGCGCCCGTGGCTGTCGCGGAATTGCAGCCGCAGCAAACCGACCCAGCGAAGAACGGGACGCCCAAGGCCGAAGGCCGCGCTCCCGTCGTCGCGCAAAAGTAAGGGAGCTTCCACATGTTTTCTCGTTTTTTCATAGACCGCCCGATTTTCGCGGCGGTGCTCTCGATCTTCATCGTGATCGCCGGCCTCGCGGCGATGCGCACCCTGCCGATCGCCCAGTATCCCGAGATCGCTCCCCCGGTCGTGACCGTCACGGCGAACTACCCGGGCGCCTCGGCCGGCGTGATCGAGCAGACGGTGGCGGCGCCGCTGGAGAACCAGATCAACGGCGTCGAACACATGATCTACATGAGCTCGACCTCCACCTCGAACGGCCAGGTGCAGATCCACGTTACCTTCGATATCGGCACCGACATCGACCGGGCCACGGTCAACATCAACAACCGCGTCAGGCAGGTCGAGCCGCGGCTGCCCGCAGACGTGCGCCGGCTCGGGGTCACGGTGGAAAAGAGTTCCTCGTCGTTCCTCCTGGTGGCCGCGTTCTACTCGCCCGAGAGCCGCTACGACGATCTGTACATCAGCAACTACGTCACGCTGAACGTACTCGACGTGGTGAAGCGCATTCCCGGCACGACCAACGTGCAGATCTTCGGGGCAAAGGATTACGCGATGCGGATCTGGGTCAAGCCCGACCGCCTCACGCAGCTCAAGCTCACAACGGCGGACCTGATCGCCGCGCTGAACGAGCAGAACGCGCAGTTCGCCGCGGGCAAGGTCGGGCAGACGCCCGCAGGCGGCCCGCAGGAGCTCGTCTATACGATCACCACCAAGGGCCGGCTCGCCGATCCGGGCGAGTTCGAAAACATCATCGTGCGCGCCAATCCGGACGGCTCGATGCTGCGCCTGAAGGACGTCGCGCGCGTCGAGCTGGGCTCGAAGGACTATGACTTCATCGGCCGGGTCAACGGCAAGGAGGCGGTGCTGGTCGGTGTTTTCCTGCAGCCCGGAGCCAATGCGCTCGACGTCTCGAACAACGTCAAGAAGACGGTGCAATCGCTTTCTGCGCGCTTTCCCGACGGGCTCACCTACTCGGTTCCATACGATACGACCCGCTTCGTCGAAGTATCGATCCGTGAGGTGCTGAAGACGCTCGGCGAGGCGATGCTGCTCGTATTCCTCGTGGTATTCCTCTTCCTGCAGAACTGGCGCGCGACCCTGATCCCGTTCGCCGCGGTGCCGGTCTCGCTGATCGGCACCTTTGCAGGTCTCTATCTGCTCGGTTATTCGATCAACACGCTCACCTTGTTCGGCATGGTGCTCGCCATCGGCATCGTCGTGGACGACGCCATCGTGGTGCTCGAGAACGTCGAGCGCATCATGCACGAGGAGCACCTGGATGCGCGCGAAGCCGCGGTCAAGGCGATGCGGGAAGTGACCAGTCCCATCATCGCCATCGTGCTGGTGCTGTGCGCGGTATTCGTGCCCATCGCGTTCCTCGGCGGCCTCACCGGCGAGCTCTACCGCCAGTTCGCCATCACCATCTCCATCGCGGTGGTGATCTCGGGAGCCGTGGCGCTCACCGTCACGCCGGCCTTGTGCGTGCTGATCCTGAAGCGCGAGCACAAGCAGCCGGGGCGCTTTTTCACCTGGTTCAACGACTGGTTCCACCGCGTGACCGGGCGCTACACCGACGGCGTCGCGTGGATGATCCGCCGCGGCGGGATCGGGGTGGCGCTGTTCGTGGGAATGGTCGCGCTCGCCGTCGGGTTATGGCGCATTACGCCGGGGAGCCTGGTGCCGGACGAAGATCAGGGCTACTACATCGCCGCGGTGATTCTGCCCGACGGCGCAGCCCTCGAGCGCACCGACCGAGTGGTGACCGAAGTGGTCGACGCGATCCGGTCCAACCCGGCGAACGAAAACGCGATCGCGTTCACCGGGTTCGACTTCATCGGCGGCGGCTACCGCAACAACGCGGCGACGATCTTCGTCACGCAAAAGCACTGGGACGAGCGCTCCGTCACCGCTTCGCAGCTGGTGGGCGAGCTCTTCATGAAAACCGCGCACATCAAGGAGGCCTTGGTGCTCGCCTTCAATCCGCCGCCGATCTTCGGCCTGGGTACGGCGGGCGGCTTCGAGTTCTACATCCAGAACCGCGGCGAAGGCGATCCGAAACGCACCGCCGAAGCCTTGCAGAAGTTCCTCGCGCGCGGGAGCAAGGAACCCATGCTCTCGTTCGTCAACACGTTCTGGCGCGCGAACGTGCCGCAGCTCTACGTCGATCTGGACCGCGACAAGGCCAAGGCGCTCGGCGTGCCGATCGACGATCTCTACGGGACGCTCGCCGCGACCTCCGGCACCTACTACGTCAACGACTTCAACAAGTACGGACGCACTTGGCAGGTGCTGATGTCGGCCGAGCCTGCCTACCGCAAACGCCCCGACTCGATCGGCGATATTTACGTGCGCTCCCAGAAAGGCGAGATGGTGCCGCTCAACGCGCTCGCCAACGTCCGCTATTCCTCGGGACCGGACTCGCTCGACCGCTTCAACAACCTGCCCGCGGTGAAAGTGATCGGGCAAGGCGCGCCCGGCGTCTCATCGGGCCAGGCGATCCAGGCCGTGGAAAAAATCGCCGACGAAGTGCTGCCGCCGGATTTCAGCTATGACTGGGGCGGCGCTTCGTTCCAGGAGAAGCAATCGAACGGCACTTCTCTGATCGCGCTCGGGCTCGCCGCCCTGATGGTGTTCCTGATCCTCGCGGCGCAGTACGAAAAATGGTCGCTGCCGCTGTCGGTGCTGCTGGCGCTGCCGTTCGGCACCTTCGGCGCGCTCGCCGCCGTGTGGCTGCGCGGATTCACCAACGATGTGTATTTCCAGATCGGACTGGTGACCTTGCTCGGCCTCGCCGCGAAGAACGCCATCCTGATCGTCGAGTACGCCGTGCTGAAGCACAACGAGGGCCTGTCCACCGCGGCGGCGGCGCTGGAAGCGGCGCGGCTGCGATTCCGTCCGATCCTGATGACCTCGCTTGCATTCATTTTCGGCGTGCTGCCCCTCGCGATCTCGGTGGGGGCCGGCGCGGGTGCGCGGCGTTCCGTCGGTACGGGCGTCATGGGCGGAATGCTGGCGGCGACGTTTCTCGCGATCTTTTTCGTGCCCCTGTTCTTCAAGCTCATCACCGACCGCAGGCTCTCGGAGCGCCGCACCGCATCGGAACTGCGCACCGAGATCGAACTCGAGCGGGAGCGCGCGCACCACGCGATCGACGTTCCGCACCACGTGCCGCTGAAGACGGAGGACGGCCATGCATAAGCTTTCTATTCTCGGGTTCGCCTTGCTACTTGCCGGCTGCACAGGGCTGAAGCCGGATTACACGAAACCGGCGGTCGATCTGCCGACGGGCTGGCGCGATGCGCCGGCCGACGGCGTGCAGGCCCGCGATGCGCGCTGGTGGAAGGTATACGGAGACCCGGTGCTGGACAGTCTGATCGACGAGGCGCTCGCTAACAATGCGAACGTGATGCTCGCGATCGCCCGCGTCGACGAAGCGCGCGCGGCGCTTTCGGTGACCTCGGCCGACCAGCGGCCGCAAGTCGACGCCGCCGCGAACCGCAGCCGCTCGCGCGTCTCGCAGCGCAGCGCGGTGCCGCTGCCGCCGGGCACCAATCCCGAGTTCAATAACACCCGGGTAACGGTGGGCGTCTCCTACGAGATCGACCTGTGGGGACGGCTGCGCAACGCCACGCTGGCCGCGCGCGCCGACCTGCTCGCGACCGAGGCCGCCCGCGAGACGGTGCTCATCACCCTGACCTCCGACGTAGCGCAGGCTTATTTCGCATTGCGCGCGTTTGACGGGGAGCTGGCCGCCACCCGGCGCTCGATCGCCGCACGCAGCGAGGCGCTCGGCATGCAAAAGAGGCGCTTCGAGGTCGGCGACATCTCCGAATTCGATTACCGCCAGCTCGAGGCCGACGTCGCGGCCGAACGCGCGCTGCTGCCGGTGCTGGAGCTGCAGCGTGCGCAGCAGGAAAACGCCCTTGCCGTGCTGCTCGGCAAGAGCCCCAGAGCGATCTACGAAGGCGCGCTCGAGGCGGGAAGCGACCCCGAAGGCCAGACGGCTGCGATCGTCGTCCCGGCAGGCCTGCCCTCGGACCTGTTGCTGCGCCGGCCGGATCTGGTCCAGGCCGAGCAGACGCTCATCGCCGCAAACGCCCGCGTCGCAGTGGCGCGCGCGGCCTACTTCCCCACGCTCTCGCTCACCGGCTCCCTGGGCAGGGAGAGCGTGGCGCTGTCCGACTTGTTTACCGGGCCGGCCGGGATCTGGCAGGCCGCGCTCGCGGCAGGCCAGCCGATCTACGCGGGCGGGCGCATCGACGCGCAGCTGCAGGCCGCCGGCGCGCGCGAACGCCAGGCGCTCGCCCAGTACCAGCTCGCGATCCAGAACGCGTTCCGCGACGTGCGCAACGCGCTCGTGGCGCAGGCCAAGGCGCGGGAGCAGCTCGAGGCCGAAAGCGAGCGCGTAACGGCGCTGAGGATCACGCTGCGATTCGCGCGCCTTCGCTACCAGAACGGCATGACCGGTCAGCTCGAGGTGCTCGACGCAGAGCGCAACCTGCTCGCCGCCGAGCAGAACCGCATCGACGCGCTGCGCGCGCAGCGGGCGGCAATCGCCGATCTGTTCAAAGCGCTCGGCGGAGTGTGGTCATAGGCCGACTGCATCGACTGCAAATCCCGACGTCGGGTTCGAGTTGGCCTATGTTTTCAGCCGATATCCAGTCTTGAAGATCCACGCCACGACCGCGAGCGACACCGCGAGGAACACACCGGTCATGGCGACGCTCAGGCCGACGCTCACGTCAGCGAGGCCGTAGAAGCTCCAGCGAAAACCGCTGACCAGGTAGACCACGGGGTTGAAGAGCGAGACCGTCTGCCAAAAGGGCGGGAGCATGTCGATTGAATAGAAGCTCCCGCCGAGAAACGTCAATGGCGTGATGATAAGGAGCGGTATGGCCTGAAGCTTCTCGAAACCGTCCGCCCAGATGCCGATGATGAAACCGACGAGGCTGAAGGTCACCGAGGTCAGCACCAAGAACAGCATCATCCAAACGGGATGCTCGACCCGCAGCGGCACCAGCAGCGCAGCCGTCGCGAGGATGATGAGGCCGAGGACGACCGACTTGGTCGCTGCCGCGCCCACGTAGCTCACGACGATCTCGAGATAGGACACCGGCGCCGAGAGGAGCTCGTAGATGGTCCCCGTGAACTTCGGAAAGTAGATGCCGAAGGACGCATTGGAGATGCTCTGCGTCAGAAGCGACAGCATGACGAGCCCCGGCACGATGAAGGCGCCGTAGGTGACGCCCTCGACTTCGGATATGCGCCCGCCGATCGCCGCGCCGAAGACGACGAAGTACAAGGCCGTCGAAATCACCGGGGCGATGATGCTCTGCATCAGCGTGCGTCGCGTGCGCGACATCTCGAATTTGTAGATAGCGCGTATTGCGTACACGTTTATGGCGTTCATTTTCTGTCGCTCACCAAAGTGACGAAGATGTCCTCGAGCGAGCTCTGCGTTGTCTGCAGGTCCTTGAAGCGAACTCCGCACCCGGTCAGGTCCCTGAGGAGCGAAGCGATGGCGCTGCGATCGCCTTTTTCGTCGTAGGTATAGACCAGATCGGTGCCCTTGAGCTCGAGCCGATAGGCGGAGAGCGCCGGTGGAATGACCGCCAGCGGCTGCTCCAGGTGCAGCGTCAGCTGCTTCTTCCCGAGCTTGCGCATCAGCTCGGTCTTCTCCTCGACCAGGATGATCTCGCCCTTGCTGATGACCCCGATTCGGTCGGCCATCTGCTCCGCCTCGTCGATGTAGTGCGTCGTCAGGATGATGGTGACGCCGGCGACCTGCAATGCGCGCACCAGCTTCCACATGTCCTGGCGCAGGTTGACGTCGACACCCGCGGTCGGCTCGTCGAGGAACAGAATTTCCGGCTCGTGCGACAGCGCCTTGGCGATCATCACGCGCCGCTTCATGCCGCCGGACAGCGTCATGATGCGGTCCTTGCGCTTGTCCCACAGCGACAGGTCGCGCAGGACTTTCTCGATGTGGGCTGGGTTGGGCGCCCGGCCGAACAGGCCGCGGCTGAAGGTGACGGTGGCCCAGACGGTCTCGAAGGCGTCGGTCTTCAGTTCCTGCGGCACCAGGCCGATCAGGTTTCGGGCGGCGCGCCAGTCCTTGAGGATGTCGAAGCCGTCGACCGTGACCGTCCCCTCGGTGGGGGTGGTCAGGCCGCAGATGACGCTGATCAGGGTGGTCTTGCCCGCGCCGTTGGGGCCCAGGAGCGCGAAGATCTCACCCTTCTCGATGGCCAGGTTGACGTTCTTCAACGCCTGGAACCCGCCGGCGTAAGTCTTCGAGAGACCCTCTACGGAAATGATCGGCTGCAAGCGGCGTCCCCCTTGAGACCGCAGATAGGGCCCGCAGGACGGTTCGGCTAGGCCGCAACCGACAGTCAAGACGAGGCGTTCGTCGCAGTGCTATGGGAAACACGCCATGATGGCGGAGAGCCACCCATGCCGGCGGATCGTGAAATCGAGCTGAAGTTCGCCTGCGGGCCGGACGACCTCGCCGCCGTGCTGGCCGCGGCGCCGGCCGGCGACGACGAGACCCGCGAACTGATCAGCGTCTATTTCGACACCCCCGATCTCGCCCTGCAGAAGGCCGGCGCGTCGCTCA
>Ga0137412_10002979_pt1 | contig 13498 bp, 15 predicted proteins | sample CZODoug2_1_16fun_FD_122160 | JGI IMG/M metagenome (GOLD analysis project Ga0137412, IMG submission 122160) | Vadose zone soil fungal communities from Angelo Coast Range Reserve, California, USA - CZODoug2_1_16fungal (Hybrid Assembly) | ecosystem: Environmental > Terrestrial > Soil > Vadose zone... | reverse complement strand
CTTAGGGAAGTAGCAGGATGCGGCCGACGACTTCGCGGCGTTCGAAGGCGGCGTGGGCTTGGGCGGCTTCGGCGAGTGGGTAGGTTTTGTGGATGCGGATGGTGAGCTTTTTTTCGCGGAGCCAGGCGGGGAGTTGCTGGAGATAGTTGGGATATTCCTTGAGGTACGGGAGGCCGTTGGTGCGAGTGAGGAAGAGCGAGCCTTTTTCCTGCAGGGTCATAATGTCGAAGGGTGGGATGTAGCCACTGGACTGGCCGTAGATCACCAGGTAGCCGGCGGGGGCCAGGCTGTCGAGATTGGACTGAAAGGTGTCTTTGCCGACGCCGTCGTAGACGACGTTGACGCCTCGGCCGTTAGTGATGCGGCGGGCTTCTTTGGCGATGTCGGATTGTGTGGAGACAAGGACTTCGTCGGCACCGGCTTCGGTGACGAATTTGGATTTTTCCTCGCTGGAGGTGACGCCGATTACCTTCGAGCCGCGGAGCTTGGCCATTTGGCAGAGAAGGAGGCCTAGGCCTCCCGCGGCGGCTTGCACCAGGCACCATTCGCCGGGCTTGGTGGGGTAGGCGAAATGGGTGAAGGCGTAGGCGAGGAAGCCTTGGTTCATTCCAGCGGCGGCTTGTTCGAAGGTGAGATCGGCGGGGATGGGGATGAGGCGGGCGGCCGGGACGATGGCATGAGTGGCGTAGGAAGTTCCGGCGAAGACGACACGGTCGCCTGCGCGGAATTGCGCTACGTCTGAGCCGAGGGCCTCGATTACGCCTGCGCCCTGGCTGCCAAGAATTGTGGGGAGGTCGGGCTGGCCGGAGACTGCAGTGGCGCGATGGTAGAAGGCTTGACCTACGAGTTCGCCACGGCGTTTTTGGATGTCGAGGAAATTGACGCTGGCGGCTTCGACGCGGACGAGCGCTTGGCCGGGTGCAAGAGCTGGCGTGGGCAGATCTTCGAGATGCATCACGTCGGGGCCGCCGTATGAGTGAATGCGGATTGCACGCATGAATATCACCTCCTGATCGCGGCGTATGGAGCGCCTGTGATTATGCCGCTTTGAGGAGGACAAAGATGATGGGAAGTGAGGCGGCCGAACGCGAGCTTTTCCACAGGTACAGGCTTTTGCTGATGTATTCTGTCGATCGGCGCGAGTAGGATGTTGCCAACTCTGTTCGTTGGTTTTTAGCGGTCTCTTTTCGCCGGTGGCACCTTTGGCTCGACACTTTCAGACTCTGACCTCTCCCTCCCGAAGATTGAGCACTCGGGTGGAGACTCCACAACATGTGTGGGTATTTTGGCGATGCGACGGTCGCGACGACGTGGCCCGGGTGCATGATTTGAGCGTGGGCGGGGCGTTTATCGAAACGCCTAGACCGACGGATATCGGCGTGGCGACGAACCTGCACTTTTTAGTGCAGGAAGGACAGATCCGAGCTGATGCCACGGTACGGCATGCGGAGGATGGACGGGGCATTGGATTGAAGTTCACCGCCGTGCGCGAAGAAGACCGGGCGAATTTGATTGCGCTCGTGTCAAGGATGCGGCAGTTGTTATGAGATTGAGTCTTCAAGCTGCGCTTTACGAACAAAAGGCGAACACTACTCGGCCAAAAAGTGCCGCCATGAGTGATGTTTTGGCTGCGACGGACGGCTGGGTTTGCGCTTCCCTATCTAGAGGCTAGGTACGACGGTACTGATTCTCCGTACATGAAGTTGGTACCGACATGCCATTGTGCTGTTTTCCGCCGATACGCAGAATTGGTGTTGCGCGGAACCAGTTCGCGGAAGCTGGACGCGGTAGTAGCGATAGTTCGAGTGAGAGGTTCTTGTCCCCATGGCGATACTTCATTTTCGATGTAAAGAACGGCGCCGCACGATGCGGGTCATGTTGAGCGTGCCCCTCAAGGTGCACGGAATATCGGCGGAGGGCGAGACCTTCGCGGTGGAAACGAAATCGCACACGGTGAGTTTGCATGGAGCGTCGATCGAGCTGGAGCATACCGTGGCGCTCGGGGACATCCTGCTGCTGGAAAACGAACTGACCAACGAGCAAGTGGATGGGAAAGTAGTCACCATCAAGCGCGGCCGTGATGGAAAGATTTTGGTGGGTATTGAATTTACGGATCTGGCGCGGAACTTCTGGCACATGGCTTTCCCGCTTTCTGGAGCAAAGCCGCTGCGCCGCCGGATGTTTCCTGAGAAAGCTTCCGCACTGAGCTAAACGTATTTTCCGCAATTCCTCATTCTTCCTGTTGTGCATATGATGCTGGTGTGGCGAAAACCCCAAAACTGATTGGACTCATCTCGGATACGCACGGATTGCTGCGTGGAGAGGCGTTGCGGGCGCTGCGCGGCTCGGAGTTGATTGTTCACGCCGGCGACGTTGGGGAACCGGAAATCATGGATAGACTGCGGGAATTGGCGCCGGTCGTGGCGGTGCGAGGCAACGTGGATACCGCGGAGTGGGCTCAGGTGCTGCCTGTTTCGGCGGTTGCCGAGGCTGGGGCGGTACGGATTTATGTGCTTCACGATGTGAAGGCGTTGGATTTAGATCCGGTGGCGGCGGGATTTCAGGTAGTGGTGAGCGGACACTCGCACCAGTTTGGGCGAGACGAGCGGTCGGGGGTGCTGTACATCAACCCCGGAAGTGCGGGGCCGCGACGATTTCAACTGCCGATTACCGTAGCGCGGCTGGACTTGGGGAAGAAGCCGTGGAGCGTGGAGTTTGTGGACTTGGAGAAATTGAGATGAGGGGGATCGCAGATCGGGATTCCATTCGGCGCCTTTGCCGTCCCGCCGAAGTATTTGCGTCGTGGCTCGCTAGTGCTAGACTGCGGATATGGCTAAGAAAAAAACAGCTCCCAAGAAACTGAAGAAGAAGGTGCCGCCCAAGCGAGCGACTACAAAGAAGGTCGTGCAGAAGGCGAAGGTTTCCTCTGGCGCGAAAAAGACGACGGTTGCTAAGGCGAAAGTCGCTGCCAAACAGGCGCCTGCGCTGAAGAGCAAGATCGCGCCTAAGAAAACGCTGCCGAGACCGCAGACGACCATTGCGCGCGAAAGCCAAGACGTCGATACGGTGCGCTTGAAGCCGAAGTCGCGGGTGGCGCGGGCTGGAGCTGGTGCCGGCGACCTGCAGGGAATTTCGATTGTCGAAGACGTGGATTCCGAGAGCGCGGACGAATTGCTGGAGGAAGGCCAGGCGTTTGAGGCAGGGATTGTCAGCGGCGTGGAGCGCGCGGGAAATGCCGAAGAGTCGGAAGTCATCACACACGAAGTGCTGGAAGATGATGTGCCTAAAGAATATGAGGACGAAGACCGGCCGTAATTGCTTGCCCTAGATCAGTGCCGCAGGATCAATTCTTCAACGAAACTGCATTCTCTGTGACATCCCGCTAGCGCTTCTTTTTGCTTTTCGTTTTTTTCTGCGAACGTTTCCGATTGGATGGTTTCCGTTTTGGTGCGGGACTCTGCGAAAGAAGGTCGCGGGTTTTCTTGGGTAGCTTGGCGACAACGAGATCGTAGGATTCCCTCAGCAGGCGAGTTAGTTCATCGACGGGAAGCGCGTCTCTGCGTTCTAGCGCGATCCATTGGGCGCGGGCCAGATACGGGGCTGGGATGACTCCGCTGCGTTCGGTGAATTCTGCGAAATTCTCCGGGGAACATTTGAAGGAAAGCCAGACGGGAGCGACTTCCAGCACGGTGTGAGCGAACATTTTGTTGGCGACTTTGAAGGTGAGATCACCTTCCCAGACGGTCTGCTCGGTGGCGCCGGGGAAGGAGAGGCAGAGTTTGCGGAGTTGGTCGATGTTCATGGCTGTTGTTTCTCGGCGCGTACTCGCTGACTAATTGCTGGCCCAGGCCATGCCGTCTACGCCGGGAGTCAGGTCGATCGACGGTTGCAATTGCCAGGAGTGTAAGTCGAGGACTTCGATCTTTCCAGATGTGAGGAACGAGATGTAGGCGACGGCGCCGTCGGGGCGGACGAGCACTTTGCCGAGGGCTGTCGGCGCGTCGAAGGTTTTGGCCAGCTTGCGGCTCTGCAGGTCGATCACAAAAATGTGGCCCTTTAGACCGGCGGCGACCAGCCAATGGCCGTCGGGCGTTGGCTCGGAACTGTAGACCGACTCCGGTAGATCGATCCAAGTGGAGAGGCTTTGACTCAAGGTATCGATCACCGCGATTCTGGGTGATTCCTGGTCGTGCGTGAAAACGTAGAGACCGTCGGGTTGCATGGAGATGCGCTGGACGGTCTTGGAAACGGGAATGGTGGCGACCAGCGTGTGGTGGACGAGATCCAGAATGCTTACGGTGCCGGCGTGGACGTTAGCGGTGTACGCGCGGGTGCCGTGTGGGTTGATGACGAACATGTGGGACTCGGGCTGGCCCGTGGGATTCTCCGCGATCACTTTGCGGGCGACGGGATCGATGGCGTCGAGCGATTGGGAGAGCTCGGTGGTTACGTAGAGTTGGCCGTCGGGGCCGATGCCGGGCTCGTGCGGGCGCAGGGGTTTGCCGAGGTCGATGGTGTAGGCGAGCTTGCGTTCGCGGATGTCGATGACATCGATCGTGGAACCATCAGAGCCGGGCTTGCCGACGCCGGAATCGCCGTAGATGGGAACGTAGGCAAATTTTCCGTCTTTGCTTACCGCGACTTCGTGGCCGTTTACGCCAACGACGATTTTGGCGACCTCGCGACGGGTTTCGGGGTCGACCAGCAAGGTGGTGTGTTCTTTTTGATTCGCGACGACGAGGAGTCCGTGGGCCGCGGGTCGCGAGCGGCTAAGCGTTGTCGTGAAAAGGAAAGTCAACGAAAGCGAAGCAACAACGGCCAGAATGCGCAAGCACATAAGACACCTCGGTCCTGCCTTGAGAAAACACGCGGATTATAGCCGCCCAGATGGTTCTGTACCAACTTCTCTTGTACGGTTCACCGGATTTGGCCAGAGTTAGAGGCAATTTGACAGGAACGGGAGCGGGTGTACGCTAAGGCTCTCAGCCCGCGATTCAGTGAGGAGCGCGACCATGTTTGAAGACAAGACGGAGACCACGAAAGTTGGCGGACTATCGAGGCGGGAATTTGTCGGGATGACCGTGGCAGCTACAGTTGCCGCGAGCGCGGAGAAATTGGCTTGGGCAGTCGATACGAAAACAGGGATGACATACCGGACGCTGGGACGCACTGGCGAGAGAGTTTCGATGATGGGCCTGGGTGGATATCACATCGGGAATCAGAAGGACGAGCAGGAGAGTATCAAGATCATTCGCACGGCGATCGATAGCGGCGTGAATTTTCTGGATAACTGCTGGGATTACAACGGCGGCGAAAGCGAAGTGCGCATGGGGAAGGCGTTGCGCGACGGTTACCGACAGCGGGCGTTTTTGATGACCAAGATCGACGGGCGGACTCGCAAAGCGGCGACCGATCAACTGGAGGAGTCGCTGCGGCGCTTGCAGACCGATCACATCGATTTGCTGCAATTTCATGAAATTATTCGGATGGGCGATCCCGAGAAAGTTTTCGCGCCAGGGGCTGGGATGGAGGCGATCGTCGAGGCGCGCAAGGCGGGAAAAGTGCGGTACATCGGATTTACTGGGCACAAGAGTCCGGACATCCACCTGAAGATGTTGGAGACCGCCGATCAGCACGGCTTTCATTTCGATTCGGTGCAGATGCCGTTGAACGTGATGGACGTGCATTTCAATAGCTTTGGCAAGAAGGTGCTGCCGGTGCTGGTGAAGAAAGAGATTGGCGTGCTAGGGATGAAGCCGATGGGCAGTGGGTGGATTCTGCGAAGCAATGTTGTGAAGCCGGTTGAATGTTTGCACTATGCGATGAATTTGCCGACCAGCGTGGTGATTACGGGTTGCGATTCGCTGGAGATTTTGGAGTCGTCGCTAAACGCCGCGAGAACGTTTCGGCCAATGGGGGAATCGCAGGTTGCGGAACTATTGGCTAAAACCGCGGACAGTGCGCGAGATGGAAAGTTTGAAGGGTACAAGACTACCGACAATTTTGACGGGACCGGACACAATCCGCAGTGGCTGGGATGAGAGACGGAGGAACGCCATGGCCGGCGATTCTGGACAGGCTTTTATCCAGTTGCAGAAATACGACGATACCGGATTGAACCAGTTGCTGACGTACGTCGATGCACGTCAGATTCTCAGCGTTGAGGGATTCAAGGACATGCGAGGCGTACACAGCTCGATCCTGCTGAACAGCGCTCCGGCGGCAGTTCTGGTCGACCAAGACCCGGCGGCCGTGATGGGGCTGGTGAAAGCCCTCAGCGGCTAAAACCGAAGACTAGTAGGGTTTGCGGTGCCAGTTGCCGGCTGATTTTGGAGAGATTAGCAGTTGAGATTCTTTGGGCATCCTCGTCGGATGCTCTCAGAATGACAATTTTTCTCTCTGGCCTCTGTGTTGCCGTTGGTAAATGGCGCCGGCTGCGAGCAGACGAACAAGGAAACCCGCGTAGCGAATTTCTATTTGGCATAGCGGCGGAAGAACGAATCGGGCTTCCATCGCGGGGGCGCGTCGGCGTTGGCTATGGAGACGAGCAACTGGCGGATGATTTCCTCATAGGTAGCGGCGGTGCTGCGGTCGACCGGTTGCTGCAAATCGTCCGAAGGCGCGTGATAGCGAACGGTCAGCCACTCCTTGAAGATTTTCTCGTCAGGTGAGCCGGGGTCGAAGCCGACGTCGAGCTTTACCGCCGGAATGCCGTGGCGGATAAAATTGTACTGATCACTGCGGATGAACGCGTTGCGCAGCGGTTGCGGATCGGGTTGCACGCGGATATCGAATGTTTGGGCGGCTTCGCGGGCGCGATCGCCCAGATCGGACTCCGCGAGGCCCTGCACCTTGAGAACTTTCAGCGGCACGATCGGCAGGAACATGTCGATGTTGACGTTGGCGATCATAGAACTGCGCGGGACGGTGGGATGAGCGGCGAAGTATTTCGATCCCAGCAGGCCCTTTTCTTCTGCGGTCACAAATACAAACAGAATGGACCGGCGAGGATGCGCCTCTTTGGCTCTCCACGACGCGGCGATGTCGAGTAATGCGGCTACGCCCGAGGCGTTGTCCATCGCGCCGTTGTAAATGCGATCGCCGTTGATGGGCGCTCCGATGCCCACGTGATCCACGTGAGCCGACAACACCACATATTCATTTTTCAGTATCGGGTCGCTGCCGGGAAGCTTGGCGACGACATTGGCGGACTCGACCGAGGTGGATTTCACGACCGCGCGGGCTTTCAAAGAAACGTTGAGTGGGAACCGGGGCAATGGCTTGCGGTCTTTACCCAGTTCGGCGATTTCGGCAAAGGTTTGGCCCGATAGCACAAAAAGCTTTTCGGCTTGCGCGGGATTGTAGGTCAGCGACATCTTGATGCCGGGAGCCTCGTCGAATTCCCCACCGACAAGGTCCATGGACGGATGCGCGCGATTCACAGACATGCGTGACCACGGAATGTCCATCGACGCGGGATTGGGTATTCCGATGAGGCCGATGACGCCGGCTTCTCGCAGAGGTTTCCATCGCTCTCCGATCGTTTGGTAGTGAGCGGAAAGTGCCGTAGGAGTGTCCGCCGTGGAGCCGGCGAGATAGACGACAATTTTGCCTTTCAGGTCGAGTCCCGCGAGATCGTCGTAGTTTGTTTCTGGAATTTTCAAGCCGTAGCCGACGAAAACAAGCGGAGCGGAAATCTCTTCGGGCGCGAGGGGCATGCGAGTGTTGAAGTACGCATCGTCGCCGAGGCCGAGAGGCTCGGTTTTGCCGTCGAAAACCAACCCCGCCGATGAATCCTTCTCGACAATTTCGCGGGAAATAAATTTCACGGGCTGGTAGAAGCCGTCCACACCTGCAGGTTCGAGCCCCGCTTTCTTAAGACGATCGACGACATAGGCTTCGGCTTTGCGCAGGCCTTCGCTGCCGGTCTCGCGGCCTTCGAGATTGTCGTCGGCCAGGAACTTGACGTGCTCCCACCAAGAGTCACCATCGAAATGTTTCGCAGGTTGTTGTTGGGCGAGCGCCACCGTGGAAATCGTGAGGATTGTGGCAAGAAAGAGTAAATTGTTCCGCACTGAGGACACCCTCCGTGGTCTTGTAGGAGCGGAAGGATAGCAGGTGGAGCGGAGTTCAACCAAGCGGAACGAGGTTCAACGACGTCGGCTCGCTTCCTCGATCGTTCAAGGGTCGATTCCTGGATATCGAAGTTTTGTCGGGATCGGAGTATTGACCGATAGAACGTCACGACGTACGATTCCGCAGCCACTCAGTTGCAAAAAGCCGATTGTGGAGGAACGCCCGTGTACTGTTCAAAGTGTGGAAGCGTCATCGCAGACGGCTCTCCGTTTTGCAGTCAATGCGGACAATCCACTTCGCTCGCTCCCGTAGTCGCGACGGGCGCCGCGCCCATGGCGCCGATTGGTCCTTCGCAGGTGGCCATTGCCGGCAGCGTGCCGCCTCCAGCAGCGACGGTCGCCTATGCGGGATTTTGGCTGCGGGTACTGGCTTATTTGATTGACGCGATAATCCTGGGCGTTTTCGCCGCTCCGATCCTGATAGGCGCAGCCATGGCCATGGGTATCGGCAGTATCTTGGCGGGAATTCCTCGGAATGGCGATCCGTTCGTGAACGGCTTGCCTCCGGTATTTTTCCTGTTTATCTGGTTTTGCATATTGCTTGGAGTGGGTGGCACCTGGCTGTACCACGCGCTGCTGGAAAGCTCGGAGTGGGAGGGTACGGCAGGCAAGAAAGCTCTCGGATTGATTGTGACCGACATGGCTGGCGGCAGGGTTACATTCGCGCGCGCATCGGGTCGCCACTTCGGGAAAATCGTGACGAGTTTTATTCCCTTCGGTATCGGATATATGATGGCTGGCTTCACGGAAAGGCGGCAGGCGCTTCACGATATGCTGGCGAGCTGCCTGGTTTTGCGCAAGAGTTAGCCCGCATAACTCTCAAGTCACTAAACCCTGTTTCTACAACGTCATACATATCCTCTGACACTGGTCTACAGCCAACACCGGATAGCGGAAGTGCCATGCTCAGACTTATTGTTTCCACACGCTCGATGACTGGGGCTTGAGTTGCGCTGGAGGCAGGCATGAGGAATTTGAATAGTTCGCTGATGAAAGCAGCGTACGTAGCCGGGGTCACCACTTTTTGCACCTTCCTGGGGTGCTGGGCGGTGCTCGCGCATCAGGAAACCGCGTCGAAGCCCGCGCGGATAGCGGCGAGTGATACACAATTTGCAAAGAAAGCCGCGCAGGGCGGCATGGCGGAAGTTAAAATGGGGCAACTCGCACAGGATAAGGGCACCAGCAATTCTGTAAAAAAATTTGGCCAACGCATGGTTGAGGATCACACTAAAGCGGGCGACGAACTGAAGAAGGCTGCGGCCCAGGAAAACATCACGCTTCCGAACGATGTGAGCGCGAAAGACCAAGCAACCTATGACGCGCTTTCCAAGTTGTCCGGAGCGGCGTTTGATCGCGCCTATGCGCGCGACATGGTGAAAGACCACGAAGAAGATATCGCTGACTTCAATAAGGAAGCCAGCGGCGGACAAAAACCTGCCCTTAAAGATTTCGCGTCGCAAACGCTTCCCACCTTGCAGGGCCACCTGAAACAGGCGAAAGAGATGCGGCAAAATGTGGCCGCGTCGAGCCCGACTTCCACGAAGGTTGGTTCGACAGGGAAATCGGGTGACAAGTAGGCTTCCTTCGCGACTCCGTCTATACAAGCAAGCCGCTTCATCGCTGCCGCGATGAGGCGGCTTTTTGTTTTTGTCCCACGAATAGTTGCAGGTTGCCAAGATTCGGCTACGGTCCTTTTTCGACCGGGTAACCTTTCTCGACCCAGTCCGACGCGAAGTTGTTCGGCATCACCAACACACGCAAGCGCGCGAATCCCATGGCGTGCAGAGCGGCGAACGCCGGCCGGATGTTCGGACAGTAGCCAAATGGGCAGCACCCGCAATAAATTACAAGATATTTGGTGCGGGGCAGTGTGGCGGCCCATTTCTTCATTTCGGCGAGACCCGTGGCTGAGGAGGATGTACCGTGGTACAAAGCGCCGGTAATGTGGCCACCCGCAAAAAGGGGCTTGAAGCCGACGTAAAGAATCGTGGGACGAGTGCTCGCGTCTGCGTGCGCGAGTTCTTCTGCCAGCGTATTCGGATCGATCGCATCTGCCGCGGTCCACGGATTGTCGTCGGCCCGGCCAAGCCGTGGCTGGAAATTCAATGCAGCCGTTCCGGCCAACGCAATCATCGCGCGAAATAGAAAAAGCCTCCGCCCTTGTGGATGTAGATGCAAATTTAATTCCACCTCCATGTGCAAGTACGAGACTACTTCTTGAATTCTTTCCGCTGCCTTTGCAGTTTGATAGCGGTCGTGCGCAGCGTCTCGGGGACATTCTTATTCGTTGTCAGCTTTTTCAGGTCGATGGGATTGATCATCGGCAGCATGTGCAAAGTCACATCGAGCGGTGTTTTTGGATTATTGACAAGATTCCGTATCACCGAGTAGTTCTTCCGGAAATTGCGATTATTGGCGATGAGCCGCAGAATCTCGTCGGTCAGAGAGGTCATCGCCGCGAAGCTCTCAACCTCCTGGTCGGTCAACCGCGGAGATTGCAGCACTGCGCGCTGTACCACTTTGTTGGAATCGCGGATCAACGTGCGCCGCCCTTCGGACCCGCCCTTAATCGCGAATTGCACGCGTTGCGCCACGGTCATTTTCGCGAGGCGCTGGAGCAAGGTCTGACGCCGCGCGACATCCGGCTCGGCTTCAGCGACTGCCTCCGCGAGGGCCGCTTCGTCGATGTGCGCCTCGCTCAGAAGTTCGTGCAGCATTTGTTTTTGGTCCGCGGTGACCGAAGTTGTATTCACCAGCGCGACGGTTAGAGCCGGGGACGCGCTCACGCGCTCCAAATCATCCATGAGCGCTTGTACGTTGGACGTCGAGAAATGGCGAGCCGCGGGAGCTAGATGGTCGCCGTCGCAGTCCTTGTTATCGATCAGGGCGTTGCAGACGGCGGGCTTGACAGCCAGGTTTCTCGCAGCAAAGTCGAAGAGGGGCTCGAGTGCCTGCTGGCGCTGCAGCGCCTCCAAGAAATATTCGATTGGCAGCGCGAGAATCGCTTCCCGGGCACGCTCCGCTATTGTTTCATCGGGATCGATCGCCAGGACAGCCAGGATTTCCGCGCGATCGGCGGCGGGTAAGTGCGCGCCGCTGGCGCACACGGCTATCTTGCGTTCGTGGGTGGCGCGCCCGCGCCGCAGTTCGTCCAGGACTTCAGGGCTGAGAGTTTCCACTGGGTGCCTGCCTTACGTCTTTCTGGCTGAGCACCATTGTACCGGACGCGCCACCTGTTCCAAGCCACGGCATTGCCTGCCCGTTCAATTCCAGCAACACCACGGAGGGACGCATCGCCGAGACGACAAATTGTTTCCGCGCGGACAAGTGTCGGGTCTCGCCTGCCGGGAGCCTGGCATCCAAGACAATCCTGCGGTCGGCGACCACGCGAACGCGAGTGACGTCGGATGTCGAAATAGAAAGATCGAGTCGCGCAGTTGTAGAAGGTGAAGTGCCTTGGACCGACGGCGCGGCAATATCTTTCGAAGCCGGCGATGGTGAGGGGACGGTCATCGCGGGAACGGCGTTTAGGCTTGGTGGCGTGGGAGTGAGCGGCTGCATGGATGGCACGGCCGAGATCGCAGCGCGTTTCGCTGCTCGGTGCGCCGCATAACGCCTCCAACCGTATATGCCGCCGGCTACGATAGCCCACGCCGCCAGCAGAATTCCCAGCACGGCCACCGCGAAAGCCCATTTTGGGGGTGACGGAATAGGGTTATCAACCAACGGTGGCCCTACGGGTTTTTGCTCACCGTAGGCAAGATCGTATTCCGACAGAAGGTTTTCCTCGTTCAGGCCGAGATAACGCGCGATAGCCCGCACAAAGCCCCGGTTGAAAACTCCGCCGGGCAGTTTCTCCCACTCCTCCCGCTCGAAGGCCTCCAGAAAACGAGGAGGGATCCGCGTTGCGACGGTGACCTCATTCAGCGTCACCTCGCGCATCTCACGTTCCCGTTTCAAAATTTCGCCGAAACTTCCCTTCGTCATGGACCCCTATCCATATCCAGCTAAGCAAGTTAGATGCCAGTGTGGGGTGAGAAACGTCGGGGAAGATCGCCAACCACCCGAACTTGCCAACCACGTGCGCCTCCCCAGCCGTTGCGAGTCCTTGGAGGCTGCGTTGCAAGCTGGGAGCCTGACCGCACTATAAAAGGGGGCGCAGGGTGTGTCAAACAACGCTTGCCCATGTTCTCGCTCAAGCCGGAGTATCTTCCCGGATGATGTCAACAAAGCAACGCCTGTACCACGAGTGTGTTGCACGGCTTTTTAACTGGTGTCTATACTGGCGGGGATTCGCGAACTGCGGTCGAGTGGCGTGCGCCGGGGTTGCAAGATTATGACGCGAGCGAGCCCGGATGCATCTATGCCTCTAAAGGATCAGGTTCAACCCATCGTGGAGGAAGTCAAACAATTTCCCGCCGTTGAACGCCGCCGCAACTCGGCGGTTCCCTACGAACAGCGCGAGGCCGGAGAAGTCGCTGTCTTTCAAGAACTCGGCAAGGCGCTCACCTCCTCGTTGCAGCTCGATCAGGTTCTCCGCACCATCATGGAAAAAATCGACGAGTTTCTGCGGCCCGACAATTGGTCGCTGCTGCTCCTCGATGAGACCACCCAAGAGCTTTATTTTGAGCTGGCGGTCGGCAAAGCTTCGCAGGCGCTCAAAGATGTGCGCGTCAAGATGGGTCAGGGGATCGCCGGGTGGGTAGCGCAAAACAGCGAAGCCGTCGTGGTTACTGATACCTCGAAAGATACCCGTTTCTTCGGCAAGGTCGACGAGAAAACTAAGATGGAGACGCAGTCAATTGTCGCCGTCCCCGTCAAATTTCGCGATACCTGCCTGGGCGTCATCGAATTGATCAACTGCATCGGACCGGACGGCTTCGATCCACGCGATCTGAAACTCCTGGAAGCCTTATCCGATTTCGCCGCCATCGCGCTGGAGAACGCCCGGCACGTCAAGCGCATCCATGAGCTGACCATCACCGATGATTGCACCACGCTCTACAATGCCCGCCACATGGGCTTCATCCTGGAAACCGAGATTTACCGCTCGCAGCGCTACAACTATGAATTCTCGCTGGTGTTTATTGACCTCGACCATTTCAAGCAGGTGAACGACACCCACGGGCACCAGGCCGGCTCGAGCGTGCTGGCGGAGATCGGGCGGCTCCTTCTGGGGACCCTGCGCTCCACCGACGTGCCGGTGCGCTACGGCGGCGACGAGTTCGTCATCCTGCTGCCGGAGACGAGCAAGGACCAGGCGATGGAGTGCGCCAAGCGGCTGCGTGGCGAGATCTCCCGCTGGAAGTTCCTCTCCGAGGAGCCCTACGGCCCGCTGCAGATCACCGCCAGCCTGGGCGTCG
>Ga0137412_10002978_pt1 | contig 13498 bp, 12 predicted proteins | sample CZODoug2_1_16fun_FD_122160 | JGI IMG/M metagenome (GOLD analysis project Ga0137412, IMG submission 122160) | Vadose zone soil fungal communities from Angelo Coast Range Reserve, California, USA - CZODoug2_1_16fungal (Hybrid Assembly) | ecosystem: Environmental > Terrestrial > Soil > Vadose zone... | reverse complement strand
CATTTCCTACAACTTATCCCAAAGATCCCGCCGATCGCATCATCGCGGCCATTGCATTGGTTGAAGGCCTTTCTCTGATTACCGCGGACCGTGAAATCCGTCGCTCCAAACTGGTTCCCACAATTTGGTGAGAAAAACATGAAAGACGTGGGCTAAAGCGGCTCATAAAGAAAATCGGTCTTCCCCATTGAATTCATGCGCATTCTCCTGTGATGCGGCCATTTGCTCGCAAAGCTGGCGTTCTGCTCCGCATTCCGGCTAGAATGCAGCCGTTCGAATCGCCGCGCTTTCCCTTCTTCGCACGGAGGATTATCGATGTACAGCACATCGCAAAAACTGATCGCGGAGTTCCTCGGAACGTTTGCGCTGATTTTTTTCGGCGCAGGCTCGATTTGCACGGATCAATATTTGCACGGCGCCGGCGGCCTCGGACTTCTCGGCATCGCCCTCGCTCACGGTCTGGCCATCGGTATTATGGTTTCCGCTCTGGGTCACATTTCGGGTGGACATTTTAATCCCGCCGTGACCATTGGCTTCTGGGTCACCAAGCGCGTGAGCACCGTGGATACCATTTTCTACTGGGTCGCGCAGCTTGCTGGTGCGACTGCTGCGGCATTTTTGTTGAAGTCCGTCGTTCCCGATGAGACCTGGCACGCCGTTGCTCTGGGCGCACCTGAACTCGCTCGCGATTTTCCGGTTTGGGCCGGCATCACTCTTGAAGCTGTAACCACCTTCTTCCTCGTCCTTACCGTTTTTTCCACTGCAGTCGACGAAAAAGGCACATTTAAGTCTATCGCCGGCTTTGGCATTGGCCTCTCGATTACGCTCGGCATCCTGGTCGCCGGCCCTCTTACCGGTGCCGCTTTGAATCCGGCACGCGCCTTCGGGCCTGCGCTGGCCGCCACGCACTGGGCGCATCAGGGCGTTTATTGGGTCGGTCCTCTGGCCGGAGGATTTGTCGCCGGCCTGCTCTACGATTCCCTCTATCTGAAGAAGCCCTGAGCCCGAATTAGCCTCAAAGAACCTGTCCCCAGGCTCAGTTAACTAGCGCGCAACCTGTCTGCGCAGCTTGCTTGCCCGCCCTTCTGCCCAATGCTACTGTCGCCTACGAACTGCATTCTTGCGGAGTCCACACGACATGGCCATTAGCATTGACGATCTTCTTCGCCGCGCGGTCGAAAACAAATCGTCCGACTTGCATCTGAAAGTCGGCAATCACCCCTATTTGCGCGTCGACGGCCTCCTGGCTCCCATGACTGACGTGCCCCGTGTCACGCCCGAAGAAATGCTCTCCATGGCTTTCAGCATGATGACCAACCGCCAGAAGCAAAAGTTCAAGGAAACGGCGGAATTGGATATGGCCTACGGGGTTGCCGGCCTGGGCCGCTTCCGCGTCAACGTTTTCCAGCAGCGCGGCAACGTCGGCATGGTCTTGCGCGTTATTCCCACGAAAATTCGCACTACTGAAGAATTGAACCTCCCCGCGGTCGTCAACAAGATTTGCGAGGAGCAGCGGGGGTTGGTTCTCGTTACGGGAACCACCGGTTCCGGTAAGTCCACCACGCTGGCGGCCATGATCGACCGCATCAATGCCAACCGCGCCGATCACTTGATCACCATCGAAGACCCCATCGAATTCCTGCACCGTGACAAGAAGAGTTTCATCAACCAGCGCGAAGTCGAAGTGGACACCGCGAACTTTTCCACCGCCTTGCGAGCTGCCCTGCGTCAGGACCCCGACGTGATTCTGGTCGGCGAAATGCGCGACCTCGAAACCATTTCCACCGCGCTACTCGCCGCGGAAACCGGCCACCTGGTTCTTTCCACTTTGCATACTCTCGACGCCACGGAAACGATTCAGCGTATTATTGCCGTCTTCCCGCCGCCGGAGCAGAAGCAGATTCGCTTGCAGCTTGCCGCCACCTTGAAAGCTGTCGTCTCGCAGCGCCTTGTTCGCCGCGCCGATGACAAAGGCCGTGTACCTGCCTGCGAAATCATGATCGCCACCGGTTACATTCGCGATTGCATCATCAACGCGGACAAAACGCGTTTGATCCATGACGCTATCGCCGCCGGCACCAGCCAGTACGGCATGCAGACGTTCGATCAATCGCTCTTCGACCTCTACTCGAAGCAGCTCATTACCCTCGACGAAGCCCTCGCGCGCGCCTCCAACGCCGACGAATTCAAGCTGCGCATCCAGGGCATCCGCTCCGCCGCGGACGCCGCCCGCGAGGAAATGGCCTCGCAAATGGCCGACTTCGAGCGCTTCGCCCGAAAATAGTCACTTCTCTTCCGCGAGAAAGCGACACTGGAGGGCCCGGTCATGCAAAAGAAGGTAATCTATTCGGCGATTATTCTGATTATCTTGCTTGTTTATACAGCTCTTGGTTCGCGCCTGCTCGCGAATACCTCCCCGCGCCCTCTCCGCAAAAGTGAACTTCTCGCCCTCGTTGCGGGTGGTGTGCTTCCAGAGAACGTGATCGCCCAAATCAACTCTCAAGGGCTTGGCTTTCGCCCCGACAACTCGTTTCGGTCTCTGCTCGAAGTGGCTGGAGCAAATTCTGGCGTTCTTCACGCTCTGGATTCCGCTAAGAAGGCAGATGCGCCGCCAGACGATCAGTCTGACAGGGAGTTGTCCGAACACCTCAGCAAGGCCGGCAGCCTAATCAAAGCCAAACAATATCCCGAAGCCGCCTCTGAGCTCACCGAAACCCTCAGAGTGACCTTCGCTAGCGCGGAAAGCGGTTTCGTCATGGGCCAGGTCCTCACAAAGCAAGAGCGCTGGCAGGAAGCGCAAGCCATCTACGTCGACATGCTGCGAAAAGATCCTAACTTCCCGGAGGCGCACACAAAACTGAGCTTCATTTTGTACCGCGTGGATGATCCTGAAGCCGCACTCCGCGAGGCCAACACCGCTCCAGAGGAAACTCCAAACAACCCGGAAGCCTACAAGAATAAGGGACTCGCCTTCGAACGTCTTCGCAACTTCGACGCTGCCGCATCAGCCTTCCAGCGGGCCATTCAACTTAAACCCGACTATGTGAACGTGCGCTTTGACTTAGGGATTCTTCTGTTCGACAAGGGTGACATCGATGGTTCCATCGCGGAGTATAAGAAAGCGATTGCGCTCAACCCTGACGAGCCAAGCGCACACTATAACCTCGGTCTTGCTTACGCTCAAAAAAACGACTTACGATGGTGTCGGACTCTTGGGAGTCTGGGGGTTGCGCGAGAAGAGGTAGCCCAGAAAAACCGGTAGCGAGCGCCGCACTGGTCTTGAGAAAGCTCCGGCGGCTGGGAAAGCATTCTGATGGAAACATGGTGGTCTCCGTTCAACGAATAACTGATTGGTCTTGGCGAACCCGCCCGCAAAACCATCAAGGGTAACAATCTTGACTACTATTTGAATCTGCTCAAGGACACTCGCGAGAAATCTCTTGCCGAGTTTCGCAAGCGCGACGACAAATGGCTTATGACCGTCGACAAAGACTGGGGCTGGGGACCTACGAACAATTATTGCAAGTGGTTTCATGTCGCCGAACACGAATCCAACCACAACGGCCAAATCAAGCTCCTGAAGAGCCGCCTCCCCGGCGCGAAATCCGCGAGCGAATAGAGACATACGCGTCTCGACTGTCAAACTCTTCTTCATTAGCCGCTCGTCGTTTTTTCTCCTTACCTCTTTACTTCATTACTTCCTTATCTCATTCTTCCTTCATGTTCTCCAGGCTGCGCCAACTTGAAACCGAAGAAGAGCTGTACGACGTGGCGGTGCGGGCGCTGATGCGCCGCGGGCATTCAGTACATGAAATGAAACGCAAGCTGGAGCGCCGCAGCGAGAACAAGCTGCTGGTCCAAGTGGTGATGGCGCGCTTGAAAGAAAACGGCATGATTGACGACGCCAAGTATGCGAAACAGTTCGCCCGTCAGCGCACCCAAACTCGCAAGCAAGGAAAATACCGCGTCGCCCGCGACCTCCGCGCCCGCGGCATTTCCGACCGCCACATCTCCTCCGCCCTCGAAGAGGTCGCCCAGACTTCCGACGAAGCCGCCATGGTCCGCCAGCGCATCGAGCGCAAGCTGCGCTCCTACCGCGGCGAAATCGATGAAAAAAAAATGGCTTCCATCTACGGCAGCCTCCTCCGCGCCGGCTTCTCCGCCGACGTCGTCCGCCGCGAATTGCGCGCCGCCACCCGAGAAGACGTCCCCGAAGTGGAGTCGGAGTAAGTTTCTCTTCAAGAGTTATGAATTTTCCTCAAAATAGCTCTTGACAAATCTCTAATTTATGATGTACTTCATCCTGTAGATAACGGAGTGCGGGAGCTTGCTCCCGCTTTTCTTTTTCCAGGGCAGTCATTTTCGGCTCAGCAAGTCCAGAACAACCAAAGTCGCGTCCTTTAGAATCAATCAATTACAAATTGCAAATTTTGTAAGCCCTTTCCTTGATATTCATGCAAATTCATGGGGTGGGGGGCCCTGGCACTGAAAAAATGGCCACACGGAAGCTGCAACACTGCTAAGGCAGGCAATGCACCAGAATATCCGTCAGGTGGTTACTCCAAAACATTCTTCAGGAACTTGAGTGTCCGCTCCCAGGCTAACTTGGCGCTGGCGGCGTCGTAGACTCCGGGGCGAGCTTCGTTCATGAAGGCGTGCTGGGCATCATACCGATAGATCTCGAACTGCGATTTGGATTGCTTAAGTGCAGCTTCAAAATCGTTCGCCTTGGCGGGCGTAATCCAGCCGTCCTTGTTCGCAAAATGGCAGATCAGGGGAATCTTGATTTTCTTTACTTCGTCGGCGGGGAGTTCTGGGAGGCCGTAGAAGCAGGCGCCAGCGTCCATCTCCGGGACGCGCACGGCGGCAAGGATCGTCAGCGCGCCGCCCATGCAGAAGCCGCCCACTGCCACTTTCTCTGAACTTTGCTTCAAGTACTGCACAGCGCCGCGAATGTCCTGTTCGGCGGCATCTGGAAAATTGAGGTTGGCCATCATGTGGCTGGCTTCGTCGGAGGCTTTGGCGACCTTGCCACGGTAAAGGTCCGGCACGAGCGCCCGGTAGCCAGCTTCGGCGAGTCGGCCGGCAGTCTTCTTGATTTGCTCGTTGAGCCCCCAGTACTCCTGGATGCACACAAATCCGTGCGCGCCCGATCCTGCCTTGGGAGTAGCCAGATAGCCCGGGCAGGTCTTTCCGTCCGGCCGCTTGAACTGCACCATTTCACCCATGAAAGCCTCCTGTCGATGTGGCTTGCCAGCACCATGTTATGACAAATGTCTCGGTCTTGCGTGAGCAGAGGGCGCAGCAATGCTGCGCCCCTACAATTGCTGGTGTATCGTTGGTCTGCGATAATGCGGGGATTGTTTATCCGCGAAGATCGGGGTCTACGTGACGGGGAACGAGATGCGCGAGAAGTCTTGGACCGGCAACGAAATCCGCGAGGCTTTCTTGCGCTTTTTTGAGGGCAAGGGGCACCGGCGGGTGCGGAGTTCGTCGCTGGTGCCGCACGGGGACGCTACTCTGCTGTTTACGAATGCGGGGATGAACCAGTTCAAGGATGTTTTTTTGGGGCTGGAAAAACGGGATTACACGCGGGCAACGACGGCGCAGAAATGCGTGCGCGCGGGCGGGAAGCACAACGACCTGGAAAATGTGGGCTTTACGAAGCGCCATCACACGTTTTTCGAGATGCTCGGCAATTTTTCCTTCGGCGATTATTTCAAGAAGGACGCGATTGCCTACGCCTGGGAATTGATCACTTCAAAAGAGTGGTATGGAATCGATAAGGAAAAGCTGTACGTCACCGTTTTCGGCGCAACCGAAGTGTCACCAGGTCAACTACTGGGGTCCGATCACGAAGCCAAAGTTTTCTGGATAAACGAAGGGGTGCCTAGAGATCGTGTTTTTGAGATACCCGGCCTGAAAGATAATTTCTGGGCCATGGGCGACACCGGGCCGTGCGGACCGTGCAGCGAAATCTTTTATGACATGGGTGTTTTCGCTAGCGAAGAAGGTCACGATTGCAAGTTTCCTTGCGATTGCGGCCGCTTCGTCGAAATCTGGAACCTCGTCTTTATGCAATTCAACCGCGACGCTAGCGCCACGCTCACGCCGCTGCCGAAGCCGTGCGTGGACACTGGCATGGGCCTCGAACGCATCGCCGCAGTCCTCCAAGGCGTCATCTCCAATTACAATACCGATCTCTTCAAGCCACTTATGTCAAGGGCCGCCGACCTTTTACAGCACGATATGACAGATGCGGATGAGGAGACCTCGCGGAAAATTATCGCTGACCATTCCCGTGCTGCCACTTTTCTCATTTCTGACGGGGTGATCCCATCTAACGATGGGAGGGGCGGTGTACTCAGGAAAATTATCAATCGCGCATTCCTCAATATGGGCTCTCCAGAAACCTTATCAGAGGAAACGTTCCCGGCCATGGCGGATGAGGTTGTCCATCAAATGCGAGAGGCTTATCCGGAGCTGAAGGAAAGCATTCAGCATGTACGTAGAGTCCTGGCTTCGGAGACTGCACGCTTTCGCCGAAGCATGACAATCAGCTTAGGAAAATTAGACGGTGAAATTGCCCTTCTTCGAAAAGCGCAGCGTGACCGATCTCCACAAACGGGCGGCCTGGTCATTCAGGGGCCGTTGGTACTTCCAGGGGATGCCGCCTTCAAGCTGTACGACAGATTCGGGCTCGCACGAGACGTAATGGACGAGGCAACAAGGCTTCAGGGAGTCAGGGTCGACTGGGCTGAGTTTGACGCGGCGATGCGGGACCAACGAGAGCGCGGCAGGGCATCGTGGAAGGGAGCGCACAAAGAAGCGGGACCACAGGTCTATACGAAGCTAGCTGAACTCTTCAAAACGGAGCTCGACTTCTACCAAAGTACGACGACGCGAGACTGCCGTATCGAGGCCATAATTAAAGCGGGAACGATGCTCGGCCAGATCTTCGCAGGCGAAGAAGCCGAGGTTGTTTTGGATCGTACCGTAATTTATGCGGAGTCGGGCGGGCAGGCGGCGGACACCGGCGCGTTTTACGACAACTCGGAATCGCAACTGCTCGCGGAAGTGAAGGGCGCGTTCTATCCCGTCGCCGGACTCGTGGCACACAAAGTTGTGGCGAAGGAGACGTTGCGCGTTGGCGACCGCGTGGCCGTTGTTGCGGACGCGGAGCGGCGCGGGCGGATTATCCGCAATCACACGGGGACGCACCTGGTGAATGCCGCGCTGCGGAATATTCTCGGCACGCATGTGAAGCAGTCCGGCTCGCTGAACGCACCGGAGCGGCTGCGCTTTGACTTTTCGCACTTCGCGCACGTGGATGCGGAAGAATTGCGCGACATCGAGCAGCAGGTGAACGACGAGATCCGCCTGAACACGGAGATCGAGACGAACGTGACTTCGCTCGAAGAGGCACTGGCTTCTGGGGCGCTGGCATTTTTCGGCGACAAGTATCCGGAGCACAACGTTCGCGTGGTGACGATTCCCGACCCACGCGCCGCTCGCGGCTTCTATTCGAAGGAGCTTTGCGGCGGGACGCACGTGCGGCGCGTTGGCGACGTCGGCGTGCTAAAGATCGTGAGCGAGGAGTCGGTGGCCGCCGGCGTTCGCCGCATCGAAGCCGTCACTGGTATCGGCGCGCTGGAGCATTTTCAAAAGCAAGCCGCCATCCTGCGGCAAGTGGCCAGCCAGCTCAACGTAGGCGAAGACGGCATCCTGGCTCAGGTCGAGAAGCTAACCCAGACCGCCAAACAGCTCGAAAAGGAGCTGGAGGCGCAAAAACGCAAAGGGGCACTCAGCCAAATTGATGAGCTTGCCGGACGCGCGCAAGTTGTTAAAGGGATTAAGGTTATCGCCGCCGAAGTGCAAAACGTCGACCGCGAAGGACTTAGGCAGTTAGTGGACAGCCTGCGGCAGAAACTTGGCTCCGGCGTCGTGGCGCTGGGCATGCCGGAGGATGGAAAAGTGGCCCTGATCGCCGGAGTAACCAAGGACCTGACCGCTAAAGTCCATGCTGGCAAGCTGATACAGGCACTGGCCAAGCAAGTAGGGGGTTCGGGCGGCGGAAGACCTGACCTGGCCGAAGCTGGCGGAAAAGACACAAGTGGCCTAAAAACGGCCTTGCAGAGCGTCCCCTCCCTGGTGGAGGCCTTGTTATAATGAGCTTGGGCTTTGGTGCCGTTGTGTGCGAGTGCAGTGCGGTTCCATGAGACGACGCCAATCGGGAGATTCATCCCACTGAACCCGCGGGATGGGGCAGAGATGGCGTTCCCGGGGGTGTTTTGGCAGACCAATCTCGAGGGGGGCGGCCGTAACTTCCAGCGGCTCAACGGCGTGACGACCGGAAGGTCCAGGGCGCCATAGTACGGAAGTCGCATTGACCGCAACGAGGCACTCTAGAATAATGGCCGCGGTGTGGCTAGAACTCGAATGGTTCGTAGCCTTACCGCAGAGGCATGGTGAATGAATAGACGCGCGACAAACTGGGGATGGTTCTTTAGGGCGACGATCGCTCTTTGCGCGATTCTTTCTGTTTCGTTATTCACGCCATTATTTGCGCAGAACGGCAGCGGACACATTGCCGCGGTTGTTGACGATGACGGACGGCGTTTTTTTGTGAACTCCGACCCGCCAGCAAAAGCTAATCTGACTGCCACGAAGCCGCGCCCCAACATCTACCTGCCTGCAGAATCGTCTTTTACAGGACACAGCCGGCCAGCCGTGGAAATCGGCCGCGACGGCGTCGAAAAAATCGTTCGAGAAGCCGCGGACCGGCACAGCGTCGATCCGGCGCTGGTGCGTGCGGTGATCGAAACGGAATCCAACTGGAATCCAAGAGCGTGGTCGCACAAAGGCGCCGGCGGACTGATGCAGTTGATTCCCACGACGGCGCAACGATACGGGGCTTCTGACGTGTTCAACCCGCAACAAAACATCGACGCGGGGGTTAAACATCTCAAGTGGTTGCTGGAACGATACAACGGCAACCTCGACCTGGCCCTGGCGGCGTACAATGCGGGAGAAGGTGCTGTTGACCGGGCTCACGGCGTCCCCGCGTTTCGAGAGACGCGGAATTATGTGCAGAAAGTGCAGAACGCTTACTTCCGGCCGGGCTCAGGACGTGTTGCTGACGCTTACGTCAACTCCCGCGCAATCCACAAAGACGTTTCCCCGGATGGCCGCATCATATTCACGAACGAATAAAAGAGTTCCCGTTTTCAGTTCTCAGTTTTTCGTTTTCAGTCTGGGGGCTCGTTTCTCGGTTTTCACCTCCCAATTCTCTTTTATGGATTTTGCATCTAAGTAGTGGTGGGGCTCTGTTCGTAGGTGGTTATTAGTTGTGCGAGAAGGCGGAATTGGGGCCTTGGAGATTTGAGTTCTTTGCTAGAGTAGGTGCTGGATGCAGCAATGAGTTAGGCCCGTTTGGGGAGATGAAGTTAGATGTTGGGGGAGAGAAAAATTTCGCGCAGGAGCTTCGCCGGTCTTTCGCCGGTTTTTGCGGCGCCCGTTTTTGCGGCGCTGGGCTTTGCGCTGATTTTTGCAATTGCGGCAGCGCCAGCGAAGGCGAGTCCGGAAGCTGCGGCTACTGCAACAGCTTCTGTGAAGCGCCAGTCGGCCTCCGCGCAATTTGCGCGCGCAGAAGAACAGCGCGCCGCGCTAAACAGCAAGCCCACCGAAAAACGCACTCTCGCGGATTACAAGCAGGTGGTTACAGGCTATCGCCGCGTGGCCATGATTACGCCGCGAGCCCCTGAAGTGCCCGATTCCCTGCTGGCGGTCGCGGAACTTTACAGCGAGATGGGCGACCGGTTTGGGCGAAGCTACTACCAGTCCGCAGCGGATTCCTACCAATTCCTGGTGCACGAATATCCGACGAGCAAATATTGCCAGGACGCGATGCTGCGAATGGCCAAGCTGCAGCGCGAGCAGCTGGGAGATTCCGCACTGTCGAAAAAGATTTATGAAGATTTCGTGAAACGCTATCCGCGTTCGCCGAGAAAACGTGAAGCGCAAGAAGCACTGGCGGAATTGGCGCTGCTGCAGAACAGCGACGCGCCGACCGCGGCGAATGGTATGGCGACAAATTCGAATGCGCCAACATCCGCCGTTGAGGAAGCGCGCGCGAATGCGCCCGGTCACGCTGGAGGCAAATCCGCAAGCCGACCTGGCTCGACGGAAATTTCATACGTGCGTCGGATTCGAGCGGCTGCCAACGGCGACTCGACGCGCGTGACCATCGACCTTGAAGACAGCGTGCAATTTGTTTCCGGGCGGATCGCGAATCCGGACCGCATCTTTTTCGATTTGCACTCGGCACGGCTGACGCCGGAGGTCGCGCGCGGGAATATACGCGTTGACGGCGGACTGTTGACCGCTGTGCGCGTGGCGCAGAATCACAATGGCGTGGTGCGCGTGGTGCTGGACGTGAACGGAGTGAAGGATTATGCCGCTTCGTTGGCCAACAATCCGCCACAGCTATTGATTGATCTCTATGGAAATTCACCGGTGCCGGTGCGAACTGCCAAGGAGAAAAAGGCGCAGCAGGATGCGGCGGTAGACTCGAACGAGAACGCGGCGGTGGCGAAGAACGAAACGCGAGGCGCTACGAACGCAGTGGCGAAGGGTTCGGCGGAAAGCACGAACTCCGCCAATACGGAGCAGACGGCGGAGAAATCAAAGAGCGCTATCGACAAATCAATTAACGTTGCGACTGCGGGAAGCACTCCTTCAGTAACACCGCGCAATTCCCTGCCGAGCGCAAAAAACGCCAAAGCGAAATCCGCCAGAGTTATGCCGACGAACGCGAAACCGGATTTGATCAAAGCCGCGAGCGCGCCGCAGCCGACGCGCGATGGGCAGTCCACGCTGACGCGCACCTTGGGACTGAAGATTGGAAGGATTGTGATCGATGCAGGCCACGGCGGCCACGATACGGGAACGATTGGCCCGACGGGCTTGATGGAAAAAGATCTGTGCTTGGATGTGGCGCTGCGGCTCGGAAAAATCATCGAGCAGCGACTGCCGGGCGCGGACGTGGTGTACACGCGCTCGGACGATACGTTCGTTCCACTGGAAGAGCGGACAAATATTGCAAACCAGGCTAAAGCGGATTTGTTTATTTCCATTCACGCGAATTCGAGCAGGGACCACGCGGCGCGAGGCATTGAGACGTACTACTTGAACTTGAAGGGGTCGGCGGAAGCGATGGAAGTGGCGGCGCGGGAGAACGCTTCCTCACAAGAAGGCGTGCACCAATTGCAGGATCTGGTGATGAAAATCGCCAAGACAGAAAAAATCGATGAGTCCAAGGAACTTGCCGAAGACATCCAGGATTCCCTAGCCAGGCGGATTCAAAAGACCAGCAAGCCAGTAAAAAACCGCGGCGTGCGCAAGGCGCCATTCGTCGTGCTGATCGGCGCGGACATGCCGTCGATCCTGACGGAGATTTCTTTCCTGAGCAATCCTGCGGACGAGCAACTGTTGAAGAAGCCGGAGCAGCGACAGAAAGTAGCCGAAGGGCTCTATCAGGGCGTGGCCAGCTATCTGGAAAGCATGAACAGTGTAACGATGAACCTGCCGGCGAAGCCCGGTGCAGGGCACCCTGCCGCTCTCCTCGTAGAACAATCTCGCAACCAAAACTAGCCGGTTGGTGTCTAATAGAAGCCGGGATGCGAAAGTCCTTCTTCTTTGCCGCTCTGCTTCTGGCGCTCGCCGCGTCGCCGTGGGTTGCTGCTCAGCAAACCGTTCTTCCGACTCATTTTGGCAACTGGTCCGGCCAGCCAGGTCCCATGTGGGTGGAAACGGAAGCACCGTCAAATTACATAGACCTTTGGAAGGAAACCGGGCGTGCGCCTGGAGAATATTGCCTGTACTCTGCCGGCAGCGCCAAGCTCGATGTAAGTCTGCAGAAATACAAGGACCCCAGCAGCGCGTACGAGATGTACACGGCACTGATCCGGCCGGATATGCATCCGTCGACGCTGGGCAGGACTTCGGCGGTGGATGGCGACAGATTGTTTGCCCTGCTGGGAGATTTCGTTCTAGAGGTGCGCCCAACTCCAGCAATTTCCGATGCGGATTTGGCTGCGCTCGTAAAATCGGTGAGCGGGCATGCCGACCAGACGCCGTTGCCACCGATTCGGGCTTATTTGCCGCGCGGGTTTAGGGACGGGACGCAGAGATATGCACGGGGACCAGCTGCGTTTCGAAACGCGATCGCGTCACTGAAGCAGGACGAATTCGAAAATCTGGTCAAAGAAACAGGCTTCAATTTGAATGCGGAAGCGATGTTTGCCCATTACCGCGAGGGGAAAGATGAAGCGGTGCTACTGCTGATCGACTATCCGACACCGCAACTTGCGGAGCAGCGCCTGCACCATCCGCTTCGGGTCGCACGGACACCGTCTGCGCCTGGTAGCCGCTCAGTGCAAGCGTCACCGAGAACTCGCTGCCGGGCTGGACCGCGAGCTGGCAGGGCGTGCGACAGCTCTGACCCAAGGACGTTTTCGCTTCTGCCCCTGGCGGTTCGGACTCGATCGCCAGCATCTCCGACTGCGGAGCGGGCTTCATGAAATCCAAGCTCGGCATATTTGTGGAACATGCGGCCAGCGTGAAGCCACACGCAATGACGGCAATAAATCGGCTCATGATCCCCACCCCCTGGGCGGTATAGGGGCCGCCTCTCCCCAGAGCCACGGCCATAGAGTTCCGGGAGATGCTCCGTAACTTAGAGCCTTCCCGCGCACGCTATGGCTGCGGCCCTAAACTGCCTCTAAGTATGGCGCCGATAAGGTAAAATACGATTAATGTTGTTCTGCGGCAGTGGAGCTGCCGCGCCCACAGCAATTGTCGTGGGCGACTGCGAGCTGGCGGTTGCGACGGTCCGGTACGGGGATTCCAACGCAATCGGCCTCGACGATAGAAGGATCGAGGCCGGCCTTGAGTGCGAGCGGCGCATGCGCATACCATTCGTATTGCGATCCCCACGCCTGCGCGGTCATGATGATCGCCATCTCGTTGACGCGCTTGTCGAGCGAGGTGTTGAAGCGCAGATATTCGCCGACCTTTTGCAGCCGGTCGGCCAATTCGGGGCTGCGCAGCCAGGCGTTGAACGGGCCGCGCAGGCCTCCGCGCGGTCCGGCCATGATGTCCTCGGCGACCTTGCGCTGCGCGGGCGACATCTTGTCGAGCGGAATCGGCGCCATGCGCTCGCCGGTCAGCGCCACCGCGGAGCCGGCAAACACGACACAAACAAGGGATGTGCGCAGGATCGATTTCATAGTGTTCTCCCTGAACCTCGCCCGGTCGGGTGCCGGGCTGATTTTTGACGGGCGCTGTTCGCAGCGTCCTTGCGGAAAGGAAAGTGTTGCATCCCGGCGAATTTTGGCAAGGCCCATCTGCGACGTCCGTGTCCCGGACGCGGTGCGGCATTCTTCATGCCGCTCCGCAGAGCCGGGACCGTACCAAGCACCGGCGTTCGCGCCGGCCA
>Ga0137412_10002977_pt1 | contig 13498 bp, 10 predicted proteins | sample CZODoug2_1_16fun_FD_122160 | JGI IMG/M metagenome (GOLD analysis project Ga0137412, IMG submission 122160) | Vadose zone soil fungal communities from Angelo Coast Range Reserve, California, USA - CZODoug2_1_16fungal (Hybrid Assembly) | ecosystem: Environmental > Terrestrial > Soil > Vadose zone... | reverse complement strand
ACCCTGATGCTGGGCTATGGCTACGACCCGGCGTTGTCGGAGGGTGCGGTGAAGCCGCCGGTCTTCCTCACGTCGACCTTCGTGTTCCGCTCGGCCGAGGAAGGCCGCGACTTCTTCGACTATGTCTCGGGACGCAAGCAACCGCCCGAGGGCAGCGCCGCCGGCCTCGTCTACTCCCGCTTCAACCACCCCAACAGCGAGATCGTCGAGGACCGGCTCGCGGTCTACGAGGGGGCGGAATCCGGCGTGCTGTTTTCATCCGGCATGTCGGCGATCACCACGACGATCCTGGCCTTCGCCCGGCCCGGCGACGTCATCCTGCATTCCCAGCCGCTCTACGGGGGAACGGAAACACTGCTGTCCCGCACGATGGCCAATCTCGGCATCGGCGCCGTCGGCTTTGTCGACGGCGTGAATGAGCCCGCCATTCGTGCCGCCGCGCAGGAGGCGCGCGGCAAGGGGCGGGTATCGCTCATCCTGATCGAGACGCCGGCCAATCCGACCAATACGCTGGTCGATATCAGGCTGCTGCGGCAGATCGCCGACGAGATCGGAACGGCCCAGGGCTTCCGGCCCATCCTGGCTTGCGACAACACTCTGCTGGGCCCGGTGTTCCAGCATCCCCTGGCCCACGGCGCCGATGTCTCGATCTACTCGCTGACCAAGTATGTGGGCGGTCACTCCGACCTCATCGCCGGCGCCACCCTTGGCTCGAAGGCGACCATCGGGCCGATCAAGGCGCTGCGCGGCAGCGTCGGCACGCAACTCGATCCGTTTTCCTGCTGGATGCTGGGGCGCTCGCTCGAGACGCTCGGGCTCAGGATGGAGCGAGCCAACACCAATGCCAGGCTTGTCGCCGAGTTTCTCCGCGATCATCCCAAGGTCGGCAAGGTCCACCACCTGGCGTTCCTGGAGGATGGCTCGCCAGCACAGGCGGTCTATGCCCGGCAATGCACGGGGGCGGGCTCGACCTTCTCCTTCGACATCAAGGGCGGCCAGAAGGAGGCGTTCGCTTTCCTCAATGCCTTGCAGATCTTCAAGCTGGCGGTCAGCCTCGGCGGTACCGAGTCGCTCGCGAGCCATCCCGCTGCCATGACACATTCGGGTGTTCCGGCCGAGGTACGGGACCGTATCGGTGTGCTGGACACGACGATCCGCCTGTCGGTCGGCATCGAGCATCCCGACGACCTGATTGCCGATCTGGCGCACGCCCTGGCAGCGGCCGCGTGAAATCGACGCCTCCTAGAAGTAAGTGCGCAGGAACTTTGCCGCTTCGTCCGAGATACCGGCAATCTTGTTCGTTGCCTGCCTGTACAGTTTGCGAGCGATTTCCGTCTGAGGTCGGTGATCGTGCACATCACAAAATGGCTTTAGCTCGCGTCTTCCGAGATTGCGCCGGGCGACGGCAGTGCGTCGCACTTTTATACTCACCCTGATACCCGGTCCGTGATCAACCGACGTCACAACCCCGCGGGCGACCAATCCTTGACCGCCCTGGTGGTCCGAGGCGAAGACGAATATCTCGTCATGAACACGGACTTCCTTGCCTCGATACATCGTCTTTTCGTTGAACGACAACGCTCCGGCTTCAGGTGCCGGCGCGGCTTTTACGACAAATGGCATTTGATCTCCGTTCGTTGGAAATCGCGAAACGCGCCAATACATCCGATGGTGACAGGTAACGAACGGGGCCTTCAAGACATCGCGGATGGCAGTTCGGCCGATTAGCGAAAGGCCGCGACGAGGACGGCCTCAAATTCTCGATGAAGTGGGTACGCCGGCACGATCGGTACCGAAGCCCTTCATCTAGCGGCGCCAGGACACCATGCTCTGGAACACGCCGTCGCGGAAAATGAGGGCGTGCATCAACGCCGCGCCGAGATGGACGAGGAACGTGGCGAACAGCACGAAGGCGAGTACGGTATGCAATGGCCGCAGCAGGGCATAGAGCGCATCGCTCGGCGGCAGAATCAGCGGCAGGTGCCAGGCGCCGATGAGCACGACGGGATTGCCGGCTGCCGACAGCATCGCCCAGCCGACCAGTGGCAGCGCCACCATCAGGGCGTAGAGCAGCGCATGCGAGGCATGGGCGGCGAAGCGCAGGATGCCGGGCATGTCCAAGGGCAGGGGCGGCGCAGGACGGATCAGCCGGTTGGCCAGCCGAAGCGCGACAAGGACGAGGATGAGGATACCGAGCGGCCGGTGGATCGCGACCAGACGATGATAGTCCGCCAGCGACCCCACCATGGCGATGCCGATGAACAGCATGGCCAGCACCATCGCCGCCATCGTCCAGTGCAACAGGCGCGAGGCCATCGGGAAGCGCGATGGCATCGATCAGCGGCCTCTGCCGACTTGCACCGGGCTTGGCGTCTTCGTCTCGCCCGCGCGCCGCGTGAAGGAGACGGAATAGGCGGCGGAACGGGCCGACAGCATCGGATCGTCGGACGGCTCGATGCCGGACGGCAGGACCAGCGGATCGAACTCTATGTCGCGGCAATTGCCCGTGGCCTCGCTCTCGATGGCGGCGACGGTGAGCGTTCCGGCATCGATCGTCTCGCGATCGGCGGGCCACGGCAGCGTCGCGTCGCTCGTCGGGTCGCCCGGCTGGCCGATGACCAGGATCAGATGCCATTGTGCCGGCCCCTGCCGCAGGCGCGCGCTGAGGGCATCGAAGAGATAGTTCTTCTCGCGTGGCGTCTCGGCCGGCTCGGGTTCGAAGGCATCGACCGGCCGCATCGACCAGCGCACCGGCGTCGCCTTGCCGTCGACGTCGACGAAGCGGAAGGCATTGAGGCCGTTGTAGGTCGCGTTGGCGAAGCCCGAAGACGAGGGTGCGCCCTTGATCAGCGCGATCGCGCGCGCCGCTTCAGGATGCGCCGACAGGAAGGCTGCGACACGTGCAGGATCGGGCTTGCCGGTGGCAGGGTCGGGCTTCAGCGCAACAAGTTGCTCGTAGAAGCCCTGGGCATCCTTCACGGGGAAGACGGGGATGTCATTCATGCTCGTGCGCCAGGCCTCGCCGTCGGGCAGGGTGAAATCGAGCGCCATGCTGCGCACGGCTTCGGACCCATCCGCGACTTCAGGCGAGGGGCCGACGATCGAGAGGCGGCCAACCACTGGGATGCGGCCGGCTGCGAAGACCGCAGCGCCGGAAAGACGAGCGCCCGCGCCGCTGCTGTCGAACCAGCCAACGAGGCAGACCCCCTTGGCATGGTTGCGGCGAAAACCTGGATGGGCGCCGTTGACCGCCTCGAAGGTGTCGATCAAGCGGACCTGGTCCAGACGGCCGGGCGAAAGCCACCCCGCCGTCCAGGCGAAGGCCGACGCAACGCCCAGCAGGACAAGTGCAATGATGCCGAGCCGCATCAAGGCGGCTGGCGCCAGCAGGGTGCTCAGGCTGTAGCGCCCTGCTGGCTCGCTCGGCCAAGAAGGATCAGTCGCCATTGCGCGATTGTGCCTTGAAGACTTTGGCGCCGGTTGCGTTGCCGAGGTCGAGCGCAGCGCGCCGTACCGTGAAGCACCCCTGCATCATCGCGTCGTCCTCTGTGAAATCGCGCAACACGCAGCAATATTCGAGCGACAGGCCGTTGGGATCCTTGAAGTAGATCGACTTGGCCCATCCGTGGTCGGCGATATCCGTGACCTCGACGCCCTTGGCGCGCAGCTCATCGCGCTTGTCGGCCAGGGCGGCGTCCGAGCCGGCCTCGAAGGCAAAATGATAGAAGGCGGCAGGAACACCCAGTCCGCGGTTGATGCCCGCATCGTACGTCGCGGGCACGCCCGGAACGCCTTGCGGCTCGAGGAAGGCAATCAACTGATCACGCCCGACATCGAAAAAGAGGTGTCGGAGATATCCGCCTTCTTCGATCTTTATCGTATCGGCGACGACCGCCTTGAAGCCCAGCACGCCCTCGTAAAACCTGCGGGTCTTGTCGAGGTCGAGCGTCGAGAGACCAATGTGGGAAAATCCTCTGTGCATGACTGTTACTCCTCGCGTTGAAGTTTCTGACGGTGGTGGAGCGTCGTGCCCTAGGGTCAAAACCCAATAAAGCGTGCTCTTCGGCGGGACGCCTTGCTGGCGAGGTGAGCCATTCTCTACTGGAGCGCCAAGAGTTTGAGCCTGCACCACCGCCTTGCGCTCCGGCCCTCAGAACACCACCCCATTCCTCACGCCTCGTCCTGGGACAGCCGCCGGTAGCATGACCGCTTCGCCACCCACCCGTTGAATATCTCGCGCACCACCTTGCGCGACTTTTCCACGAACTCGGCATTTGACGCCGGCTTGCAGGTAATCTCCAGATTGAGGCCATCCGGATCAGCGAAATAGAGCGAATGATAGACGCCGTGATCAGTGTAACGCGTGGCGACGCCAGCTTCCTCCAGTCGCCGCCTGAACTCTTGAACTGTTGCGTCGTCTGCCACCTCGATTGCGATGTGATGGAGAAAGGCGGAGCGGGGCCCGAAGTCATCCTGCGTGAATGCCCTCGGGTGATCGAAGAAGGCAAGGAAAGTCCCATTACCGACTTCGAAGAAGAAATGGCAAAATTCCTGGTTGTTTCCACCCGCATAAGGATCGTTAAGTACGGTCGCCAGGACCAGCGGCATGCCCAGAATGTCCTCGTAGAAATGCCGCGTCGTCTCGGCGTCCCGGCAGCCCAGACCGATATGATCAACATGCCGCAGCGGGTTCCGCACGCGCGCCTCAAAGGCTCGAAGCCGGTCTTCCTCCTCGACCGCGACACCCGCGAGAGGACGCCACAGGGGATCCTGATCTCGAACGATGTTCTGATGCTCCGCCATGATACCCTCGCCAGATCTGCTATTGGCCCGTCGCTGAACAATTGGTCGACATAGTCGATTTCCACGATGGTTTGGAACGCACGCGTTATTGGATTTTGACGCCCTAGTCGGTTCGCAATAGAAGCGCACGCTTTATTGGGTTTTGACCCTAGGCGATGAGACGCCGAGGGTCTTCGGATCGACGACGGAACCGCTCGGCTGCGACTTTTCCCGCGGTTGCGTAATGGCGTTGCTGCACCGCGGCGTGTTGTGCGGCCGTGTGGAGGTCGCGCAGGCGCCGTTGCAACGGCGAGCTGTCGTAGACCGCGCTGCCGCCGGCCAGCGCGAAGCAGGCATCGGCGACGCGAACGCAGGTCGTGGCGACCCATATCCCGGCCTGCGTGCCTTCCGCCGAGAGCGCCTCGTCCCTCAGCGTTCCGGCGACCGCGTGGCGCCAGTGGCTCGCGCCCTGGGCGCGCAGAAATGCTCGCGCCGCCCTGAGGTCGGCGCAGATACGGCCCAGTTCGAATTGGAACGTTTCGGATTCCCGCATCGGCACGGAAGCGCGCAGCTGCTGTCGGCCGGTATCGGCAAGCGCTAAAAGATCGTCCAGGGCGCCCTCGGCCATACCCACATCAATGGCGCCGTGGAACAACGGGAGGACCTGCAGCGCGGCTTGATAGAGCGGTCCCGGCAGACACGGCACGCCATCCTGGAGATCGAAGAAATTCACCGCCGGGACCACCACGTCGCGAAGGGTGATGTGATGGCTCCCGGTGCCCTTGAGGCCTGCGGCGTACCAGGTATCCTCGATCTGCCAGTTGTGCGCGGGCAGGCAGACGCCGCGGATCCGCGGCTGTCCCCCTTCGCCGGGGAGCGGCTTGCCGCCCTCGGTCATGATGCAGAACCCCGCCATCCAGTCGGCGTGCTGGCAGCCACTGGCAAACGGCCACCGTCCGCTGACCTGCCAGCCGCCGGCTGTTGCCTCGGCCGTCCCGACAGGCTGGATCGAACCGGCAAAGGCTACGTCCGGGCCGTTCTGGTAGATCTTGTCGTAGGTCTCCCGCGGCAGCGAAGGTGTGATGATACTGCCCCCGCTGCTGTTCATCGCGATCCAGCCGAGCGAACCGTCGATTCTGCCGAGCGCTGTGATGATCTCCAGTCCCGTCGGCAGGTCGAGTTCGAACCCGCCATGGCTCTGCGGCACGAACATGCGAAAGACGCCGATCGATCTCAGCGCTTCCGCCAGATCGGGTGGAATCCGCCGCGCGTCCTCGATCTCCGCGGCGCGCGCGGTGATGCCGGGCGCCAGTTCCCGGATGTCGGCGAGCAGACGCCTGGCTGTATTTGCCTTCGATGGCGTATCGAAAGCGACGCTCTTGATCACGGGACGGCCGACGCGACGGTCAGTGCTCATGGTTTCAACTCCATCGGGGGGACTGTTTCAGATTTACTCTGGAGGTGGCTCAGTCGCGGTGCCAGGGCGGCTTCGGGGCCTCGAAACCAAGGTCCTCTCGACGCAGGCCGATATCCTTGAGCAGATGGTCGTTGAGCTCGCGCAATTGCTGTCGCGAGCGATCGCGTTCTCGCCGCAGCCGGATGGCGGCGGCGATCCGATGGAGCGCCGCCAGCGGCGCGATACGCCTCGTGCTGGCGCGATGCGGCAGCCATTCCGTAAGTGGCGCCGCCGGCGACGCCCACAGGGGCAGCGGTGCGCGATCAAAGGAAAGGACGGATGAGGCGTAAACCATTCCCGCAAGGCGGGCCGGCCTGCGATGTCCATCGAGGCGATGAACGAGTGACGACCGTCGGTGATCGCGGCGCAGACTTTTTTCCGTCATCACAGAATCTCCTGGGCTGGCCGGCGGTGCGTCGACGGCGCCGCCGTTGTTCGCCGTCACTTGATGCGGCAAACCGCCGCTCAATCGCCATCCCGAAATCTGCTCAGCTTCTGCTCAGTGGCTGCGCTCGACCGGACAGGTCCACGCGATCTCGCGAGCAAGGCTCGAGCGGACCGGAAAACGCGGATGTCGGAGGACGCAGGCGCGCCGAGGGCCGGATGACGTGACGCTGGCAGGCCGGGCGATCGGTATCCGCTGGGAAATACCGATCGCCGCCTTTTCAGTCTTCCGGAACGCCCGCCGACTGCAGCCCCTTGTAGAAGTGCTCGCGCTGCGCGAGGTACACAGGGTTGTCACTCACCGCTTCGGCACGGAACTTGGCGATGGTGAAATTGGGCGCGAGGCGCCGGGCGACGGCACAGACTTCGGCTGCCTCCGCGAGCAGTCCGGCAAGCGCCAATGCGCCGGCCAGGACGAACTGGGAGAGCCCCCAGTTCGGGTTGATTTCCACCGACTTGCGCAGGTTCTCGATCCCATGGACCACTCGTCCGAGATAGACATCGGCAACCCCGATGATGAAGTGCCAGTGAAAGAGGAGCGGATCACGTGGACTGAGCCGCATCGCTTCCACGGCATGGGCCCGCGTGTCGCCCGCCCGTCCGAGAAAGAACTTCATCAAGCCGAGATAGCCGTGTGCCGTCGCGAGATTGCTCTCCAGGCTGACAGCGAACTCGAATTCGCGTAGCGCCCGTTCGGGCGCGCGCATGGCAAACAGGACGGTGCCATAGGTGACATGTGCGTCGGCGCTGTCCGGCGCCAGCGCCAGCGCTTTCGTCGCCGCCGCCTCGGCCGCGCGGATCTGGCCGGCGCGGTCGTCGGATGCGTACATGTTGACTTCCCACATATGAGCATTGGCGAAGCCCAGCAGCGCACCGACATTGTGTTCGTCGAGCTGCAGCGCGGCCTCGAAAAACCGGCGGGCCTGCCGCGCCGCCTCCTGCGACAGGTGCTGGTTCCAGGCTCGCCAGCCGTGGAGGGTGTGATCGACGGAGTCGAAGCGGTCAGGATGCTCGCGGGTCGCTCGCCGGCTCTCCGCCGCGATCAGCTCGATGTGGATGGTACGGGCCAGCCGGGTGGTGACCTCATCCTGCATGTCAAGGAGGTCGGCGCGCGGCTTGTCGAAACGTTCGGCCCACAGATGTGCGCCGCTCTCGGCGTCGACGAGCTGCGCGTTGACCCGGATCCGCTCGCCCGCGTTCTGCACACTGCCTTCGAGGACGTATCGCACGCCGAGTTCGCGGCCGATCTGGCGCGCGTCGATCGGCTTGTCCTTATAGGCAAACGCCGTGCTGCGCGAGATCACGAAGACGCCGGAAGTACGCGAGAGGTCGGTGGTCAGCGTTTCGGTGATGCCGTCGACGAAGTGATCGTCTTGCGTGCTGCCGCCGATATTGATGAAGGGGAGGACCACGATCGAAAGCCGCGGTGGCGCGGAATCGCCGGCTTCGGACGAGGTTGCCGTCTCGTCTTCCGGCTTCTCTTTCTCTGCCGTTGGCTTGGCCGTAGCCGGCGGCGAAGGCTGAGCCGGCGCTGCACGCGCGCTCTCCCACAGCCAGCGTGCCAGGCGATCGCGCGCCGCGGTGAGGTGGCGCCGGTAGGTGCCGAAAGGAAGAGACAGGCGATCCGCCACCGCCTCCTGCTTCAGGGCAGGTTGGAAATAGGTCAGCTCGATCACCCGGCGCAGCTTCTCGTCGCGCGCGTTGCCGAATAACGTGCTGGCGGTCTGGGACAGCAACGCCTTCAGCTCCAGAGGCCCGGCTGTCTCGCTCAGCCCGCCGATTCCACTACGCAGCAGAGGATTTTGAGCAAGCAAGTCCGTACGGTGGAAGTCGCGCAGAGCGTCCTTCAGCGCGCATGCGAATTTCGTGTAAGCGTGCGTGGTGACCGCAGCCATAGGCGTATCGCGCACGTCGGAGGCCGGCAGCTTCGGCCCAGTTGCGCCATCCCCAGTTGTGCCATCCTTCGCGTTCATTCCCAGTGAGGGGGCCGGAATCATCATCGCCACCGCTCCGTGAGTTATGTGGATCAATCCAAAATCGATATTCCGGAAGAGGCATGGCAAGACTGTGAGAGTTCGCACATATCTGGCTATCCGATACGTTGCCACAGGCCGTGGAATCAACCGTCGAAGGATGACGACGCATTCGGCAGCAAATGACGCCTCTACGTCGAGGTCCTCGCAGCATGCGCGAACATTTAACCTCAGTTCGTCCATGCTAGGATGAAAAGGTGGCCAGAATGAGCGCAAGTTCGTCTGCGCGTGCGCCGATGGTCGGGGCGTCTGCAACGCCGCGCAGCGGTGAGCTCGCCACTAGCCAGGCTGTTCCGCGAGCGGTGCGAGACTACCGAGCAGAGTCGGGATGAACTCGGCGACGGTAGGATGGATGTGCACGGCGCGCTGCAGGACGGTGTAGGGCGCCTTGGCGTACATGACGTCGAGCACGCAATGGACGGCTTCGTCGCCGCTCGTGCCCAGGAATGACGCCCCCAGAATTTGCTTCGACTCGGCGTCGACGAGCACCTTCATGAAGCCGTCGGTCTCGCCCTTCTCGAAGGCGCGCGAGACATCCTCCATGGCGATCTTGCCGACCAGCGCGCGACGGCCGCTTCGTAAAACCTCCGCCTCCGTCATGCCGGCCCGGCCGAGCGGCGGGTCGGTATAGAGCGCATAGGCGGGGATGCGATCGCTGACGCGCCGCCGATCGCCATCGAGCAGGTTTGCCGCCACGATCTCGTAGTCGTTGTAGGCTGTATGGGTGAAGGCGCCGCGCCCGTTGCAGTCGCCCAGCGCCCAGATGCCAGCCACATTGGTCCGCAGCTCGTCGTCGACCTCGATGTAGCCGCGGGCATCGTGCCTGATCCCGGCGCGGTCGAGTCCCAGATCGTCCGTGTTGGGCCGCCGTCCGACTGCCAGCAGCAGGTGGGACCCTGTGACCTCGGGAGCCCCCTCGTCGCAATCGAGCCCCATGACGATCTCGCCGTCCCGTTTTGAGACGCTGATACATTTCGCGTTCAGGCGGAGATCGATGCCTTCGCGGGTCAGGAACGCCGCAAGCCCCTCTGAAACATCTTCATCCTCGCGCGCCACAAGGCGCGGTCCCATCTCGGCGACCGTGACCGCGCTGCCGAAGCGACGATACATCTGTCCGAACTCGAGCCCGATGTAGCTGCCGCCCACCACCAGCAAATGCCGCGGCAGGAAATCGAGGTCCACCATCGAGCTGTTGGTGAGATAGTCGATGCCGTCCAGCCCGGGGATTTCAGGCACCGCGGCCCGGCCGCCCACATTGATGAAGATCCGGTCAGCGCGCAGGATTTCCGTGTCGACCTCGACCTCACGCGGCGACACGAAGCGCGCGTGGCCGCGATAGACGCTGGCATTCTCGAGGGTCGTGAGCGATCGCTCGACACCGCGGTTGGAGAGACCGACGATGTAGTCTTTCCGCGCCTTGACGCGCTTCATGTCGACCTTGACCTCGCCGCCGGTGCTGAAACCGAAGTCGGCGCCGCGCCGCGCGGTGTGCATGGCATAGGCACTGGCGACCAGGGTCTTGGTGGGCGTGCAGCCGGTATTGACGCAGGTGCCGCCAAAGCGATCGCGCTCGACGATCGCGACCTTCATGCCCGAGCCCGCCAGCCGCCGCGCCAGCGACGGTCCCGCTTGCCCGGTCCCAATGATGATGGCGTCGTAGTTCGTCATCCCGCTCTCCTCTTCTTGCATGCCGCGACGACTTTGTCGGCCGCGGCGAGCTTATACCGAGGAGTGCGGGCAATCAGGAGTCGCGATTCACGATTGCCGACAAAGATACGCGTGTGAAGCGGCCGCCTTAATGGTTGCCCGCATGGCCGATCGCCCAGACATAGGCCGACACCGCCGCGAGGTCCTGCTTGGAGAGCGGGCTTCCCCCCATGGGCGGCATCACGCCCTCGTAGCGCTTGGGCTTGGGCACGCCCTTGGCGATGATGTCGCTGAGGCTCGCCAGGCTGCCGTCGCCCCACAGCCAGTGTGCCGTGTTGAGCGGCGGCCCGACCGGGCTGCCGCCGGCGTCCGAGCCATGGCAGCCGCTGCAGGCGCCGTTGGCGGCCTCACCGTGGAAGATGCGGTTGCCGAGCGCCACCTGCGCGGGCGTGGCGCCCGGCGGTGTCGGCAGGGTGGGCGTCTGGCGGCCGGCATCGGGATGCACGCCCTCGGGCGGCGGGACGGCTTGCGACGCCGTTGCGGTTGGCGCGGGTGTTGCCGCCGCTGGAGCGACTTTGTCGGCGCCGTTGCCGCTGTAGGTGATGCGCCAGATCCGGCCATGCACGTCGTCGCCGACGTAGAGCGCGCCGTCCGGCCCGACGGCGAGACCCGACGGACGGAAGGCTGCGCGGCCAGGCTCCTTGTATTGGCCGGCGAATCCGTCGGCGAACACGACATAGGGTCCGGATGCCTTGCCGTCGGCCAGCGGCTGGAAGACGACGTTGTATCCGCCTTGCGGCAGGGGCGAGCGGTTCCACGAGCCGTGAAAGGCGATGAAGGCGCCGCCGCGATAGCCGGCCGGAAACTTGGTGCCGAGATAGATCGCGAGCGCGTTGGGTGCCCAATGGCCGGGAAAAGCCGCGACGGGGCCCTGGCGTTGCGCGCAGAGGCCGACGGTCTTGCCGCCGTCTCCGCCATATTCCGGCGCGAGCACGAGCTTCTGCTGATATTGATCGTAATAGCATTCCGGCCAACCGTAGTCGGCGCCCGCCGTGAGCTGGACGAGCTCCTCCGCCGGCAGGTCCGCGCTCTGTTCGGCGGTGTAGAGGCGCGGCCAGTTCTGGTAGAGCTGGTCGCGGCCGTGCTGCGTGGCAAACAGGCGGCCGGCCGCGTCGAAGGCGAGACCTTCGCCGTTGCGCAGGCCCGTGGCGTAACGTTCGGCCGGCGAGAAGACCTGGCCGGTCTTGTTGGCGTCGTAACGCCAGATCCCGCCGCGCGTCTGCTTCTCGACGCAGGGATCGATGCCGCGCGAGGCGGCGATGCGATTTTCCGACTGGCAGGCGTTGGTCGCCGTGCCCAGGTCGACGAACAGGTTGCCCTGGCTGTCGATGATGAAGGGATGCATCGGGTGATCGCCGGTGAGCGGCAGGCCCGACACGACGACGGTCGGCGGCGCGGTGGGCACCCGCTCGCCCGAGGCGAGAGCGTATCTGAGGATGCGGCCATTCTCCTCGGCGTACAGCGCGCCGTTGTAGAGTGCGATGCCGGTGCCGCCGGTGCCGCCCGATTGCGGCGTCTCGCCGAAGCGTTGGACGAGGTCGGCGTGGCCGTCGCCCTTGGTATCCTTTATGGCGACTAAAAATCCGCCGGGCGGCGGGGGCGACTTGAAGTAGCGGCCGCTCCAGGTGTTGGCGTAGACCGTCCCGTCAGGCGCCGCGACGAGATGACGGACGTGGCCGAGATTGTCCGCGAACACCGTCGCGCAGAAGCCGGGGGACAGCGAAAGACCGCCATTGTCGCCCGGACAGGCGGCAGTTTTGACGGGCGGTGGGGCCGTTCCGGGCGTTTGCGCCGCGAGGCCTCCCAACAAGGCCAGCACCATGGCACAGGCCGAGGCGCCGATCATTGCAACGCGTACGCCACGCAAATCGCGATGCATGTTGCCGTTTCCTCGCTCGTTCGCCGGAACGCCGACGGCCCATGCCGGCCGCCGGCAGGCAAGATTATGGAGCCTCAGACCGAGCCTGCCATCCGAAACCAAAGTATGAGTTGAGCCGGACACGCTTCCATCCCGAGGAGGACATCGTGGCAAGGCACCCTCTCAAGAAGGATTTCCCGGTCGGCCAGGTCCGGCGTTACCTGGAGCCCGGCCCCATCGTGCTGGTGTCGTCGCGCTGGCGGGACAAGACCAACATCATGACCATGGGCTGGCACACGGTGATGGAATTCACGCCGTCGCTTGTCGGCTGCGTGATCGCCGGCGGCAATCACAGCTTCGAGATGATCCGGCGCAGCGGCGAGTGCGTCGTCAACCTGCCGACGACGGCGCTCACCGATACGGTCGCGCGGATCGGCAATGTGTCGGGTGCGAGGATCGACAAGTTCCGCGAGTTCGGCCTCGGCGCCGACCCAGCCGAGGAGGTGGGAGCGCCCCTGATCCGCGAGTGCCATGCCAATTTCGAATGCCGTCTCCACGACGATGCGCTGGTCGACAAGTACAACTTCTTAATCTTCGAGGTGGTGAAGGCGCACGTCGCCAGCGTGCCGAAGCATCGCGAAACCCTGCATTACGCCGGCGATGGCGTGTTCGTGGCGTCTGGAGGGGGCGCCTTGCGCGGATGCGCGGCCGACATGTCGACGCAGGGGCTCGTCGTGGCCGATCCGGATTCCCACCTTGGGAGGTGGAGGATTTCCTTGCACATGGATGGGCGGGATCCCGATCACGCCGCGAGGCCTGTCGCCTTGCCGGCCAACAGTGCCGTCGCGCCCCTCTACAAGGGCGCCGACTTGGCGGATGCCTTTGCGGTCACTCTCGGGAAAGCCCATGGCGGCGATATTCGCACGCTCGCCCAGTCGATACTGGGTGATCCGGCACCCTGGGTCCGCATGCTCTTGGCGCTGCGGGACGCGGCGGTGGCCGGCTTCGGAGTGAGGACGTCGGGCGAGATGCGGCGCGCAGCGGCCAAGGACCGCGGCAGCCATATCGATTTATTCCGTGTCCACCGGCAGTCGGAACGCGAACTGGTCGTCGGCGAGGACGATCGGCATCTCGACTTCAGAGCCTCCATCCTGCTTCGGCCAGGGGTCGACGGCGGGAGCGACGAGCTGGTCGTAACCACCGTAGTCCACTGCCATA
>Ga0137412_10002976_pt1 | contig 13499 bp, 10 predicted proteins | sample CZODoug2_1_16fun_FD_122160 | JGI IMG/M metagenome (GOLD analysis project Ga0137412, IMG submission 122160) | Vadose zone soil fungal communities from Angelo Coast Range Reserve, California, USA - CZODoug2_1_16fungal (Hybrid Assembly) | ecosystem: Environmental > Terrestrial > Soil > Vadose zone... | reverse complement strand
ATTCCGGGCTTGCCTGCATTGGATAATGCCCTCGCGAGATTAGCGGGCGACGCCGGCGTCGATCGGGTCCTGTTGCTGGCGGGCGATCGTAGAATCGCGGCAGGAGAGATTCACTCCAGCCTGCAAGTGATCGAATCTGGTTTTCTGAATAAGTACGGAATTCGCAACCTCTGGATCAGCGCCTACCCCGAAGGGCATCCTCGCATGACACCCGGTCAAGTGCGCGCCGCGCGCGTCGAAAAGACGATCGCAGCCGCACAGCGCGGCTTGAGGGTTTCTTTTTTGACCCAATTTTGTTTCGACTCGACCCCAATCATTGACCTAGTCCGGGAGATTCGATCGTTCGGAATGAGCGGAGCTGTACGGATCGGCTTTGCAGGACCCGCAAAGCGCGCGTTGCTCCGGAAGTACGCGCGGATGTGTGGCATCGGACCCTCGGCCGACCGGCTGCATTCGAGCGGCAGACTCAACGAATTAGTATCCCCCGAGGACGTGCTTAGGGAGGTCCTTGCCGCTCTTCTTGCGGACCCTCGCCACGATATCGATGGCGTGCACTTTTTCAATTTTGATTCACTCGCCGCGACGGTTCAGTGGGTGCGCGATACTCGTTGCCGAGAGGAGCTGTCTGCGTGACGGAAACGTATCATCTGACGTTGTCGTGCGACAATCGTCCAGGAATTGTCGCAGCGGTTACCACCTCGTTGTTTGAGGCGGGCGCCGACATCATTGAGGCCCAGCAATTCGACGATCTGCACGCGAAGCGCTTCTTCATGCGAGTCGCATTTCAAGTCTATCAACTCAATGGTGACGTCAAGGCTCTGCGGGAGCGCCTTGCACCCGTGGCGCAGCGCTATCGAATGCAGTGGCAGCTTAGAGCGCGCGGGGAGCGTTACCGAGTGCTTGTGCTCGTCTCGAAATACGATCACTGCCTGATCGACCTGTTATACCGTCAACGGATCGGCGAACTTCAAATGGATATTGCTGGGATTGTCTCGAACCATCGACGCGAGGTATTGGAAATATCATTGCCAGAGGGAGCACCGTTTCACTATTTGCCGATCGGCAAGGATAATAAGCCGCAACAGGAGCAGCAGGTTAAGGGTGTCATAGAAGAGACGAGAGCGGATCTGATCGTATTGGCGCGCTATATGCAGATCGTTTCGACAGATATGTGCAAATTTCTCGCCGGTCGCTGTATCAATATCCATCATTCGTTTTTACCGGGATTCAAGGGAGCGAAGCCCTACAGCCAAGCGTTCGACCGCGGCGTGAAAATGATAGGCGCAACTGCTCATTACGTTACCGAAGATCTCGACGAGGGTCCGATCGTTGTGCAGGACACGGAACCCGTGAGCCACACCGACTCCGCCGAAGCCCTCGCCAGTAAGGGTCGCGACATCGAGAGACGAGTACTTGCGTGCGCGGTTCGCTACCATCTAGAAGACCGCGTTTTGCTCAATGGCAATAAAACTGTCGTGTTTCGTGACTAGCCGTGCGAAAGACAAGCCATCCCTCATCGGAGTAAATCTATGGAACCGAGAATAGCTCAGAAAGCCCCCATCCCTGTGGAACTTGAAGGTGGCAAAACGATCTATTGGTGCGCATGCGGACGGACGTACGGCTGCGTAGGTCGGACAGAACAGAGGAGTGGGCGTTGGGAGTCATGATCGAAGGTCGCTGGCATGACCGCCGGCACGACACCAAAGCATCCGAGGGCCGATTCGTCCGGTCTGAGAGCCAGTTTCGCAATTGGGTGACGGCGGACGGCGAACCGGGTCCGACTGGCGTGGGCGGCTTCAAAGCCGAACCAGGCCGTTACCATCTATTCGCCGCACTTGCCTGTCCTTGGACGCATCGCACGCTCATCTTCCGTGCCCTGAAAGGACTCGCCGATATGGTCTCCATTTCAGTGACGCATTGGCGCATGGGGCCCGAGGGCTGGACCTTCGACGAGGGTCCCGGTGTGGTCCCGGATCCGATCCTTGGCGCGCGCTGCGTTCACGAGATCTACAAGGCGGCTTCCCCCTGTTACACGGGTCGTGTCACGGTGCCCATATTGTGGGACAAGCGGACAGCTACCATCGTCTCCAACGAGTCGGCAGACATCATTCGCATGATGAACTCGGCCTTTGACGGCGCGGGGGCCACGGTCGGGGACTATTACCCCGAGCCGCTCAGGTCGAACATCGACAGGATCAACTCGGATATCTATGAGCGAGTCAACAACGGCGTCTACAAGGCCGGCTTTGCCACGACACAGGCGGCATACGAGGAAGCCGTAGAACCTCTGTTCGCGACCCTCGATCGTCTCGAAACTCTTCTTGGCCAGCAGCGATATCTCTGCGGCTCCCGCATCACAGAGGCGGATTGGCGTCTTTTCGTGACGCTAGTGCGCTTCGATCCGGTTTACGTCGGCCACTTCAAGTGCAATATCCGACGCCTTTCAGACTATCCCAATTTGTGGGCCTATAAGCGGGAGCTCTTCCAGTGGCCCGGTGTGCGCGAGACGGTCGATTTCGAACACATTAAACGGCACTACTATGAGAGCCACGAAACCATTGACCCGACGCGGATCGTACCGGTCGGACCTCTGCTCGATTTCGAGGCAACATGGTCGAGGGTGCAGTAACTAGGGTGTCAACGGATGCAAGGAGAAGCAGTAATCGAGAGTGTAGTATGGTCTCGCCGTGATGTCGCCAAATGGCGTGGTTCCCGGCGGATTCAAAGTGTAGTTCCCGATGCATGATCCGCGAACACCGAATACCGCGTCGGAATCAAGAAACTCGTCTCCGTCCACGAAAACATGAGTAATGAGCGGATCAAATCCGATCTTTTTGACTCTAAAATGAATATGCGCCGGCCGCATCGGCGAACGGCGGGTCGCTTGCATCATTTCTCCAACCGTGCCGTCCATAGGAATGGGATAGCTTTTGGGCATGATTGTCTTGAAGCTGAATCGGCCTTCTACATCGGTTTGAATCGTTGCTCTGAGGCGCGCCTGCTCGAGTGTCCAATTGGTCCCCTGCACGTCGTATTCCCCCCTGGCATCGGCATGCCATACATCCACCAACGCTCCTGGGACGGGGGCGCTGCCTGAGATTACGCGCGAGGTGACATACAGCGGCTCGCCGCTTACGCCGACCGAGATATCCGCTCCATGAGTGGGCGCCGACGGGGCGCCCTCGATATGAAATGGGCCGAACACCGTCTGCTCGGTAGCGCCTTTCGGCCTGCTGTGGCTTTGAGCTACCACAAGCTGAGAAAACCCCAGCGTGTCAGACAAAAGAACAAACTCCTTCCGAGTGGGCGTGGATAGCTGCCCGGTGCGGTCAAGGAAGTCAATCCCCGCAAACCACTCCTCCTCAGTAAGCTTGGTTTCTCGGGCGAAGTCATGCATGTGTTGCACGAGACGCGTAATAATTTCTTTCAGCCGCGCGTTTGGAGTGTCTTTGATTCGACGCAGCACTTCGACCGTAATGTTGTGCTCATCAAGATTTCGCACGTTATAGGCCTCCTATTCTTTCCGACTCTGCTCGAGAATTGTGCATGCATGCAATTAACCGACGTGTTTATCCCAGCGATGAATTCGGACGTCCTCAAACAAGCCAGCTATTGTAAACGGGTCGTTGTCGTGGAACTGCTGCACGGTCGCAAGGCTGTCGGCCTCGACCACCATAAAGCTTCCGACATTCTTCGTATCGTCGCTGGACATAAGTGGACCCGCCTGGACCAGCTTCGCGACGCCGGAGGCCAAGTACTCCCGATGTGCGTTGCGGTGCAGATTTCTTAACTTCTCTGTTCCTGGTTTATCGACACACAGCCGAATGTAGAGCATTGCAATCTCCATGAGAGTGAGGTCGTTCAACGACTGAATGGTGCTTCTGTTCCGGATCGCCGACACGCGGCATAAGTTAGCCGTCAATCTAGAACGAGGCCTGCGGGATTTGACCGTTTCTGCAAGATCCGCTCATTCTGTACACCATGTGAAAAAGTTCGAAGACTGACCCGGCTGTAGACCACGCCCCTCGCATTGGCGCACTGGCGTAGAGAACCCGGACGGCCGTGCGAATTGAGCTTTTTAAACCGTTTGCAAGAATTGCAATCTACTTAGCTATACTGGCTCGACCCATGCTACGTCGCTCGAACCTACACCATGTATCACTTACGGATATTGTCAACGACAGCTTGCGCCGCGGTTCTCCTGCCGGTGCTTGCTTATGCGTCGCCCATTGGTGACTGCTACATAGGCGCTTACCGTCTCGCCGACTCGAGCGTCGTTGACATCGCGCCCTCCGACGCAGGTACGCTTCGCTGGCGCAAGTTCGACGGAACTACCGGCGCGCTGCACGAGGCGCAGGCCGGTAACTGGACCAGCACCTTCGGCTGGACCGACCGTCCGGATGGGAAAGCAGTGTCTTTCGGTCCGTGCGCCGTGGGCGAGATCCACTTCGATGGCATGGCGGGGCGCCGCATAGACTTCGACGTGACAGAGATGACATTCCACAGCCGTGATGTCGACCTTGCCGGCCGCCTGGTTCTGCCCAAAGGGCGCGACCAGGTGCCCATCGTCGTTCTCGTGCATGGGGCCGAACATACTTCCGCGCGAGACTCTTATGCGCTCCAACGGCTTTTGCCTGCCGAAGGTGTTGGCGCTTTCGTCTACGACAAACGGGGTACCGGCGCATCGGCGGGTAAATACACGCAGGATTTCGATGTCCTGGCCGACGACGCAGTGGAGGCAATGCGCGAAGCGCGGCGGATCGCAGGCCGCCGCGTGGGCAGGACCGGCTATCAGGGTGGCAGCCAGGGTGGCTGGGTCGCTCCTTTGGCGGCGACGCGCGTGCCCGTCGACTTCGTCATTGTAAGTTTCGGCCTGGCTGTCTCCGTCATCGATGAAGACCAGCAGGAAGTCGCTCTCGAAATGCGTTTGAAGGGACACAACCCCGAGGAGATAGCAAAGGCGCTGGAAGTAGCGGACGCGGCTGAAGCGGTTATCGAGAGCGCGTTCACAAAGGGGTTCGAACGCTTCGATAGGGTGCGGGCGAAATACCGGAATGAGCCTTGGTACAAGGACGTCCACGGCAACTATACCTACCTCTTGTTGCCATACAACGAGGCTGAGCTGCGCGAGAAGGGCAAGGCGTATGTCTTCGGTACGCCGTTTCGCTACGACCCGATGCCGACGCTTCGCGCAGTTAACACCGCGCAGTTATGGATTCTGGGTGAGGATGATCTTGAAGCACCGAGCGCCGAGACCAGCCGCCGCATCAAGACTCTCATCGCAGAGGGGCGACCAATAACCCTGGCGTTGTATCCGGGCGCTGAGCATGGCATGACGGAATACGAAACGCTGCCCAGTGGCGAACGGGTTTCGACGCGGTTCTCGGCCGGCTACTTCGCCATGATGCGCGACTTTGCCCAGACCGGGCGGCTGCGGGGTCCGTATGGTTCCAGCGTGATTGCCGGGCCCAGGCCGGCGCCCTGATAGTCTGGACTTGAAGGAGGTTGCGCGCCCGCGCGGCAGGGCGACCAGTGGGCTATCCATCACGGACTATTTTTTCCGCATAAGCATTTACAAGGTCTGGTCCGGGAAGGTGCCGGTCAAGGCACACAGGCAACTTTCGGACTCTGGTTGTTGCGGCGAACGAGCGTGTCCAGTTGACCGATGAGTTGTGTGTACTTCTGATGCTGCGCGGTAGTCGACAACTTCGAGAGAACTGCGATGACGTACCTCACATCGCCGTCCTGTATCCATGCGCAGTCGTGGATATAGCCACCATAAATGCCGCACTTCGACGCCACCACCGGAAGCGATGGGAACAAACTGGTGACGCAGCCGCGCTTGAGCGCGTTTCGAATATCGATGGACGATGCATCGTCAACCAAGCGTCCTTGCGCCAGCAGCGTAAAGTACAGGGCCGCGGAAAGCGCGGTCGCGTTGTGGGTGAAGGGAGTGTTCACGGGACTGTTCCAGCTTCCCTTGTCGCAATAGGCGGCCTTCAGCCAGAGTCCGCTCGAAGTGGGCCGCAATAATCCCGATTGCCACGCAACGGAACCGATGTATGGCAGGCTCACCTTTGCGATCAACGTGCCGGCCGTGCAGTTGTGCGTGATATTGGCGAACGCGGATCGCGCGGCGGCGGTGAAATCCAGGGTTGCGGCGGCTGTCCACTTGCGAATATCGAATAGCCACACCAAATCCGGGAGCTGCTTGGTCAATCCTTTCGCTTTCCATTCGGCGATGGCGGATGACTCGAGCTGTTTCCCTTCGGCGGGCGATATCCGGGCAATGAGGTTTCGCAGGTCGGAGCGCAGCTGGCAGGCGGCATAGAGAGCCAGAATCTTCGGAACACTGGCACCATACGTATCCGCGGGTGCGCCCCAGGCTGCAAACTCAGGCGCCGACAGCTTTGCTTTGGTCAAATCAACCACCGCCACATGAATGAGGTCGCGTGCTCCGGGGCCGGTTTGCCCTTTCGCGCCCAGCAGTTCCTTGAACCCATTCGTGATCAATCCATCCAGGCAGTGTTGCAGACCCGTCGAAGTGCTATCCAGGATCGGGGTGCCGCTGCCGTCGAAAAATAGCGGATTCAAGTCTGCGACCGCAAGTTTAGTCAAGGTGCCGGTTATAAACGTGCCCGGGTGCGCTGCGTTGGGCGCCTTGGGTATGTGCATGTGATCGAGCAACACCAGGTTTTTTGGTGAAACTTGATGTTCCTCGAGCTCGCCTAAGTTGGGCAGCACCTCGTACACGCCTTGACTCTCACCTTCGACGTGTTCCGTCTCGCCTTCAAGGTGTTCCATCTCGAGTTCCCGTGTGGGCTTCTCCGCGCTCAGCATCCACTGGTTGAGCTGTTCGACAACGCTCCACGTCATCCGCACAACCCTGTTTACATTGCCTCGCGCGACGGCAATGCCGACCAAGTTGCGTTTTCCGTCCTGTTCTATCCAAACCGGCGATCCGCTCTGGCCTTCGGTAGTCTCGCCGGTGTAAACCATGATCGGACTTTGCGCAGGCACCGAGGCCAGCATTCCGGAAAAGCACCACATCGTGCTTCCGCCTCGGTTGCCGGGATAGCCCGCGGTGTAGGCGATCTGCCTCAACAGAGCACTCGGATCGACGGGAACCGATGTGGTTCCCGCGCCGCATGACGAGCTGCCCCAAAAGCAGAGTTTGGCGCCTTTGAGGCGCTTGGATGTCTCGCCTGCGACCGGACGGCTGAGCGTAATGATGGCAAAGTCGTTGTCGACATCGTCAGCGTGCGAGGGATCGTACTTGGTTGAAATGTCGGGGACCTTGGATGCCCGAAAGGGACCGAGCGAATCGCGTCCATCGAGTGCTATGTTGACCTCCAAATTGAATTGGCCAGGGTTGCGGATGACGTCGTAAATCACATGCGCGGCGGTCAGCACATGGCGATCGGAAATCAGGACTCCCGATCCATGCGAAACGATTTTGTTACCCTTGAAAATGGAGATCTTTGCAATCCATCGGAATGGAACCGCGAAGCTATCGCTCACTTGTTTCTTAGTGGGATTGGGCCTGCCCACCTGTGCCGGTTGCGGGTCTGCTACTTGCGCCTCCGAGCACCTGCACTGGCGTTCTGGGCCCAACGCTGATCGCGGGCGGCCGACCGCGACTTCCGCTTCCGACATGTCACCTGCTTCCGGCATGCCACCGGCTTCCGACATGCCGCCGGCTTCCGATATGTCACCCGCTTCCGGCACGTCACCCTCGCCACGCAGCAGAAACGGGCCTTCAGTTGCTTCTTGCTGCTCGTGCTCTTTCCATTCCTGCAGATCTCGGTCCGACATGCTTGCCTCCCAAAGCCATTCTCACTCTCAATGCGCGGTGCTGCTCCGGCCCTCCAGGCGTCGCGGGGACGGTGCTGCGATCGGAGCACGCCGAGGCGCTTGCAACGATGAGGCGGCAGGCTGCCCCGTCACATGGATGGCCTGGGACTTGAGGTCGCGGCCCGTTGCCAAGGAATACTGGTCGATCACTTCCTCCGCGTTGCGCGATACCGCGTTGGGCGGCGTCTGCGTATACAGGAGCTGCGCACCGGCGGGCGTATTGAAGGCGCCGCTCTCGACGGACTGCAATAGCGTCGAAAATGGCGCGGCCAGGTCGAAGAATGGCTTCGACTTGGCGTGACAGGTCATGTGCACGCGTTCCGCTATTTTCTGCAATCTCATCTCCGGACTCGACGCGGTGGCCTTGAGATCGACCACTGCGGGCGAATCGTACTGAACCGCGAGATGCAGGAACGAGATGATGGACACTGCGCGGAACTCCTCACGCGAGAGATTGCCGTTGATCCTGCGGGTCGCCATCATGTCGTACAGTCGCCGCGCCAGCGTCGAGATCACCGTCGCATCCGTATCGTTGGCTCCGCTGGTATTTCTGGCGTTCACGATGCCGCGCCACACTTCGCGGGCGAGAGCCTCGAACGTCGGAATGAAGTCGCGGTTGGCGGCCGCCGGCTTCTGGTAGGGATGTTGGGCGGCGATGTCCGGCGCGTGGGACAGGTCGATCCCGAACATCCAGTAATACGAGGTCAGGCGATCGGCAATCTCATCACGCCGCGAACGGCTGGTCGTCGTCCAGACCATGGAGGGTATCGCATCCCCAAAAATCAGATATTCCAGATTGCGCCAGAACAGCTGGCTTTCCCGGCTCGGCGTCTCCAACTGTTCCGTGAGCATGTACGTTTCCAGCACCTTGGCGAAAATATCGAAAATGCGGGTGTTTTCGATGATGTAGGCATAGATGAGATGGTCCCAGTTGGTCGCATGCGCGCTATTCGTGGGCGACGTGCCATCCCAAGTCTGTTGGATACCCGGTTGGTTTATCGGCAGCACGAAGCCCCCCGGCGGCCCTAGCGGCACCGGCGTGGGGCCGGTCCAATCATAGCCGGAGAAAAAGGGAGCGTTCAGAATGGGGTATGCCACCTGCGGCGACCAGGGGAAGAACGGAGAGCTGGTCTGTGAACTGGCGGCGTTGTATCGGTTCAGCCAAACAGTCTCGGTGATGGCCGAGATTTGCAGCGGGTGGTAAGTGAACAAGCTATTGATGTTGTTCAGCAAGTTTCCCGGATTGGGACCGACAGTGACGAGTTGACGAAACATGGTCGATATCCTTTGAGTGGTGTTTAGGATCGCGCGGATTTTATCGTTGGCGGAAAGGGACGGTTGTAGCTGACCCGGTCCAGCGACTGCTCAGGGCCCCGCAGACTGTGAGTCAGCCGTTCGAGATTCTGCAGCAGACGCAGTTGTGCATCGCTGAGGTCGCCCTGGTGCCGGTGACGCGAGACCTGTGGCCGCGGATCGCTTGCGGTGGTCACATACTCCACGACGCCAAGGCTTTCCTGCGTCATCGTCGCTCCCGGGGTGCCGTCAGGCAGGCTCCGTTCCGCAAAAGAGAACGTGTTCTCTTCGAGCAGCGCTGTGCGCTGCGAGCCCAGCTGCGAGCCCAGGGAGTCGCGCTCGGCGCCCGTTCCGTGAGGCAATTGTTTGCCGGGGGTCTTCTCTCTATTCATCTAAGCTCTCCTTCGTTCTGTCGAATGACCTGTATTGAGATCGCATACAGTGGTTAAGCGGCTGCGGCCCGCAGATGGCCCAAGCGGATCATCCAGTCCTCTTGCTGCTTGAGTACTTTGGGACCATGCTCCGGTTCGGTTGCATAACGCAGTCCCGTCAACGCGGTGAGCCGGATGCATTCGGTCCATATCCAATGACTCGAGGTGAAGATGGAGCCGCCCGCTTTGCGCTCCATCTCGCGCAGCGCCGCCGGCGCAACGCGCTGCGGGTCCACGATTTGGACCAGGCTCTTGCCCCTTAGGCAGGACAGCGGCGTCAATAGCGCCGCGTCCACGATTTGCGGCAACAGCGGCATGACCCCGGCGACAATCGCCGCCGAAATCTGCGGGGCCAAATGCAGTGGATATTGCTGCTGCCAGGCAGCCGCCAACTCATCCCATGGACCCATGCCATAAAACCGGCGGCACATTTCGACGCCCAGCAACACGCGCAAATAGCTAATCGGGTGCGGGTCGCTCGGCATAAATCGAAACACTTCCGCGCCGCGCCCCGCGACCACGTCGGACAGGGCGACCACCGAGGCGTAGCCGGTGTTGGCGAAGGCAAACGCGTCTGCGGCGATTTCACTGCTCCAGCCAGCCACGATTTCCGCAAACTCGCTTCCCGGGCGCAAATTCCGAACGCCCGCGGCCTCGCTGCGAATTAGCCCGCCAAGCCGCGAATTGAGTATTTGCGCAAAGGCCTCGTTCCAGCCGGTCAGTCCGGCAAACTGATGGCCACATTCATGAAACAGGGACGTGGTGCGAAACCGGCCGTTGTACGTCAATCGGACGGCGGCGATGGGACTGAGCGAACCGTCCCACAGTCGCGTACCGATGCGCAGAATGGAAGCGCCGAGACCGGTCGCGAAATACGTCATGATCGGCGGCGCTTTGATGCCCAGAGGCTCGAGCGCACTGCGCACGCTGCGCTCAGCCATGACGTCGCAGGCGCGCAGTTGCAGGCCAACCTCTGGATTGGCGCGCGCTCGCACCGCGCCGACGTAGAAATCGACCAGCGATTCCGTTTGCATGTAGCGCCTGCGCATGAGGGCGACTTGATCGGCCACCAATTCGAGCTGGGGGCGGGAACGTACGGCATTGAACGCCGCTCGCACGGCGATCGATTCGCGCCTGAGCTGGTCACGGGCTTGCTTCAGGCCGCAGCGCAGTGCGACGCCGACATATTTCTCGAGGCTCGCCCAGGCTTCGGACGACGCGGTCGCTTCGAAGTCATCCAGGCGTTCTGCCGCTCCTTCCCAGTGGTTCAGCTGTCTGAGCACGTGCGACAGCAGCCCGCTGCTGACTTCATCCGTGATGGTCCTGAGTTGCGCGTTCATCGGCTCAATTCCTCAGCCGGTGGATGGCATAGCCGGCGCGCAGCCCGACGTGGAATGCAGGCGTTCCGGCGGGCCAGCCCCCATTCGCGAGATCCTTGACATGTTTGCCTTGTGAAACCAGGCGCAAGGCATCCAGACCGGGGACTCGGGTCATGGTGATTCGCAGCGTCACTCCATCATGATGCGAAGCGCATTCGCGCTTGAATTCCTGCGCGTTGTTCTGCAGGTACTGCGCCACTTGCATGCCCGCCCACTCATCGATCTTCAGTCCCAAGCGACCGCCGGCGTGCTGCAGCCAATGCGGTGCTTTGCCGTCCAGGTTGGGAGCGTCGGCAACCACAATGAGGCCCGGCGGCAAATGTCGATGCGCGGCGGCCGTTCGCAGAGCGTGCGTCGTTCGCCGCAACAATCGTTTCACATGCGCGAAGGCGAGTGCTGCATGATTGGCCTTGGACAGATCCGCCGCAATGCGCTGGCACATCGGCTCGCTCAGATACAGCCAGAGGCGGATTTCACCGCGCAGCAGATTGATCGACAGTTCCGAGTGAACGGACCGCACGTGCGGGTGATGCCGATGATGATGCGGTTCAATGCGATAGAGCCGCTGGTTGACGTGCAGCCGCTGCGGCGTATTCAAGTAAGCGGCCGGTGTATGCCGCATGCCGAGAGCCGCATTCTGACCCAGCAGGGCGCCGGCCGCCTGAGGCGTGAGCGGATGCAGCTGGGAGACGGGAAATCCTTCGGCGCGGGCGATGGCGCTGCCCCGTGTGCCGGGAAGGGCTTGGTACATGGTCATCTTTCCCTTGTAGGGGCGTCCGTCATGCAAGCCATGGTGGTCGCGCAGATGGTCGTGCAAGCTCCTGTTGCCAAAACTATCGATCGTCCCCGCGAGCCGCTGCGGAATTTCGACCGGCACCGCGTCGCTGTATTTCGCATAGCGTTGGCGTCCGGATCGGTCGCGCTTGCGCGACCACATGCCGTTGTGTTCTGCGCTCTCGCGCAATTCCGGTTTGATCACTGAATTGGGAAAGTAAGACGCGGCGGCGTTTTCAAACGCCTCGTTCACCGCATCGCTGAGCAAAGTCTCGTGATCGAGCACATGCGACGGCAGCGCGGCCACGGCATGCACGGTCTCCTCGACGGTCGCCGCAAGGGCCTCGGCCGCAATGACCCGCGGTTCCGCCGCAGCGGCCTCCAGGCCAAAGACTCGCAGGCCCACATCCGCGATTGCGGGCGCGAGTAATCCGCCGGCCTCGGCGCCGATCAGCGGTTTGATGAGCCGACTCAACAAGTCGCCGAGAAACTTGACGACCTTCGGCCTCCCGATCACGCTGATCGCAAGCTTCACGGCCGGCCAGACAGCCTGTACGAATTGTTCCATGACGGGCTGTACGTTTTCGCCGGGCTGCAGTCCGGCAAGTTCCTTGACGAGACGCGCGCGGGCATCGTCGAGTGCCTCCAGCGCGTATGAACGAGTCTCACCCTCTCCGTAGCTCGAGACCAGATGATCGATCTCGGCCTCATCAGAGGTGAACAAGAGTTGGGCCGCGTGCACGTCGAATTCGGCTTCCAGGCGACTGGCATCCGCGGCCGCCGGCATCTCCGATTCGCCTTGCTCCTGGGCCTCGCCTTCGCCCTCATGCACCTCGCCGATTGCGCGAAACAGCCGGTCAGACAACCTCTGCGCCAGCGGCCGCAGAGCCAGCGGCAGTTGGTTGAGCGCATATTTCACCACGTGATTGAGCAAGGATTTACCCAGCGTCTTCAGTGGTTTGAGGAGCGGTCCCAAGGCAAGCTTGCCGACCGCCGCCAGTCCCTTCCCGGCGAGATTGACGGCGCCTTGCACGCCGCGCTTCGCGAGGTTCACCGCCCCCGACACCAGGCCACGTGCCTTGCGCAGCAGGCCGCCCAAAAACTGTTCCGAAGCGGGAGACAGAGACGTGCCTGTGGGCAGCACTTCGTCCGAAATGCGTTCGAGTTCCGAGTCCGTCAGGGATTCCGCTTCGTAGCCTTCCAGGCGTTCGAAAAAGCGATCAAGCAGGGCCTCGGCCTGATTCGCCAATGGTTGGAAGTGTTCATTGAGTGTCCGCTCAGCCGTGAGATCTCGCGTCTCGCGATCTCCGTACTCGCCCGATTGCAGCGACGGGTGCGCCTCCAGCGCCTCATCCGCCAGCTGTTCCATGGCTTCGCGAAACAGCGTGTCCTTCAACTCCGCGGTGATCTCGCTGAACGCGCCGGCTTCCGGCGTCATGGCCGCCGCCGCCTCGTTCGATTCGCTCGCATCGCCCGGCAGAAACGGCGACGTGAATTCCCACCGCCCGGCATGGGATTCACCTACGCTTGATTCGTGGACCACTTCCTCCTGTTCGAAACTGCGAGGATCGGCGAATGGCGTTTCAGCAAACTGATGCTCAGCGAGCGATTCCGATTCATCATAGTGTCCGTTTTGAGATGTGCGAAGCATGTGTCACCCTCTATGTCATGTTGCCCTGCGTCTAGCGAGGTCCCAGATCCTGCGTGGAACGAGATATCTCACGCTCCTATCCCTATAGAACGAAGCCGCACGTGAAAAGGCGACATT
>Ga0137412_10002975_pt1 | contig 13502 bp, 6 predicted proteins | sample CZODoug2_1_16fun_FD_122160 | JGI IMG/M metagenome (GOLD analysis project Ga0137412, IMG submission 122160) | Vadose zone soil fungal communities from Angelo Coast Range Reserve, California, USA - CZODoug2_1_16fungal (Hybrid Assembly) | ecosystem: Environmental > Terrestrial > Soil > Vadose zone... | reverse complement strand
GAAGTCGCCGAGCTCGCCCCCGGCGACGCGGTCTACATCCCCGCGCTGTGGTGGCACAATGTCGAGGCGCTCGAAGATTTCAATGTACTCGTCAATTATTGGTGGCGCGACGTTCCGGACTACTTCGACTCACCGTCGAACGCGCTGCTGCACAGCCTGTTGACCTTGAAGGGTCTGCCGCCCTCGCAGCGACGCGGCTGGAAAGCCCTGTTCGACTACCTGATTTTCCAATCAGACGGCCCGGCGCTCGAGCACCTGCCGCCTCATGCGCGGGGGCTTTTCGGAGACCTCACGCCGGCGAAGGCGGAACGCATTCGCGCGATTCTGCTGAAGAATCTAAACCGCCCATCGACCTGAGAACACGAGCCGCCAAGGGCCGCCCCCGGGGGCGGGGGGAGGCGGCCCTTGGAGACTGACTGGCGACTACAGCACCACGCGAAAGCCGATCTGATAGCGGGCGAAACCCTCGGAAGCAGAATAAAACTGCTCGGTATAGCGGCCGTACTGATGCGTCGAAGCTGACGTGAGGTTAATGCCGTCGAAGAACACGGAGAAGTGCTTGGTGATATCGTAGCTTGCACTCATATCGAGCTGGCCATACGCCGCCGTGTAAACCGGCTCGTTGTTCTGGTCGGTCTGGTTCAAACCACTCAAGAACGCGCCGCGATGGCTGTACGCCACTCGAGTCTGGAAGCCGTATTTCTCGAAGAATCCCACGACATTGTAAGAACGGCTCAGGCCCGTCAGTGCGAACTGATTACCGATGGCCAGCGAGTTCCAGGGGGCGCCGCCGCTCGGCAGGGACCAGTTGGCCTGCATGCCGAAGCCGGTGTCCCAGAACATATGCTGCACCGAGAACTCGAATCCATGGATATCGGTCTTGTTGGCGTTGGTCGGCGCGGTGACATCCCATATCACCAGAGGGTCTCCGGGCTGCCCCAGGAAGGGGCCGTTTGACCCCGTGTCCTTGACGATTTGCGCGAAGACGTTCTGTGCCGACGGGGCCGTACCGGCGGCCGTCAGTTCGGCAATCGCCTTGGTGGCCAGCGCTCCCGCGTTCGGGTCCGTGATGCCGAACAGAGGCTGCTGGGTGGTGACCTGGGTAAGGAAGTTCGTGACGTGCTTGGTGAACCAGTTGGCCGCCACGTAGCTGCCCGATGAGTAATACCACTCTGCCCCCAAGTCGATGTTATTCGACTCGTAGGGCAGCAGACCCGGGTTGCCTGCGGTGGCCGTGCGTGAGCCCGGCTTCGGAGTGAAGGTCACCGAGGTGGTACCGACCATCGAGACCAGATCGGAGCGAGAGATGGTTTTGCTGTACGAGCCGCGCAGCAACACATCCGGCAATACCTGCAGACTCATGTCTAAGCTCGGCAGGAACTCGCTATAGGAGGTCTTGATGTCGCTGTACGAGGCATTGGCCGCATAGTTCGTGCTGAATTCCGTGGGATTGTTCCACTGAATCGATGTCGGGACTTTTTGCAGACTTTGCGCAGTCACGGTGCTCTTCTCGTACCGCACTCCAGCCAGGGCCTTAAACGGCATCCCGTCGAAGGTGGTACTAAAGTCCATTTGTATGAACGGCGCCGGTGTGTCCTCCTTGATATGATCATCGTTGGTTGGCGACGTGGCTTGCTTGAAGGTATAGGCCGGGAAGTTGCCGTCAGGCGTACCCGGCGTGCCGGGAGGTGATCCGGGGGGAGGCGGATTTAGTCTGCCGCCCGCCTGCGTGGCAGCGATCGCGCTCGCCAGGCTGAACGAGTAGAAATACGGGACCTGAATTGAGCAGCTGCCGCCCGAAAACTGCTTGAGGATGCTGCAGCTCGACACCTTGGTAAAGGCGCTCGCCGGGATCAAGCCCTGGTCCACGGGATTGTAGTAGCCCCATGCGAAGTTGCCGCTATTGAAAGACTCAGCCCTCGTGGTCATTCGCTTTAGATCAATACCGGCCTTGATGCTCTTCAAGCCGCTGTCCGAATCGCTATTCTTCCAAACGGTATCAAGCAGGACCTCCTCAATTACCGTCCTAAACACGTTGTTATTGGCCTGGCCGAACAGCGGCTCGATGGTGTTCGTGCCAAGGTTGCCCATCGTGTATGGCGGGGCGTAGATCCAAGACGTGGTCGGAATCTGCAGCGCGGCCGCGGCGATACCGGCACACGGGCCGCCCGCCGGAAAAGCGGGACCCATGGTAAAGCACTTGTTGAGCGAGGTATTCGACTGCGGGATTTGACCCACGATACCGAAATTGTTGGTGCCCAAGGCCCCGCCGCCCGAATCGGCCGTGGAATGGTGAGCGTCGAAGTTGACCGTCACGTTGTCCGACGCCTGCCACTTCAAGTTCAGGCCGGCAGAACCATTCTGGTTCATGGTTTCATCGTTGGTGGCGAAATAAGAGTCGTCGCTGCCGGTATCGACGAGGTTGGTCACGGTACCGTGGGGGTTGATGATGGCGCTGATGGGATTGAGACCGTAGTCGAACCAAGCGCCGAAGGTGTGCGTCTGGTTCATGTCTTTGTAGAACGTATAGGTGTAATCCGCCGTCGCCACCAGCGAATCAATCGGCTTGAATTGCAGCACGGCATGGCCGTTCACCCGTTCGCGCTGGTGATCGACCACTCCCCAGCCTTCATTGCGGGGCGCCCAAGTGTTGCCGTCGGGATTCGTGTTGTTGCTGACCACGCCCGCTTGGCCGGGCGTAAACTGGTTCTGGAGCCAGCCGTTGATGTTCGCGTTCTGTTCCTGGCTGTTGCGCTTGGAATAGGAACCATTGACCAGGAAGCCCACCCGGTCGTCGAAGAAAGTATCGCTGAACAGGCCGGAGAATTCCGGCGTGACCTTGGCGCCGACTTTGCTGGACGTGTCATCGGTGGCCTTGGCCGAAAACGTCGCCCGCATCTCATGAAAGTCGAAGGGACGCGCGGTAGTGATGTTGATGGTCGACCCGATGCCGCCGCTCGCCACGTCGGCGCGGCCGGTCTTGTACACCGTGATTCCCGAAATGCCGTCGGCGGAGAGATTTTCAAAGTCGAATGAACGCGTGGCCGTTGCACCACCCGGTGCGAGATTTCCGGGCATGGAGCGGCCGTTCAAGGTGACCAGATTGAACTCCGGGCCGAAGCCGCGCACCGTCACGCGCGAGCCTTCATTATTTTGGCGGTCGATGGTCACACCGGGAATGCGCTGGATGGATTCGGCGAGGTTTGTGTCGGGGAACTTCCCGATGTCCTCGGCGGTGATGGCGTCGACGATCCCGCTCGAATTTCGCTTGATGGTCTCGTTGGTCACCAGCGACTGGCGCAGGCCTGTTACTACGATCTCACCGAGGTTATCCGCCGCCGCCGCCGTGCCGTCGGTCGCCGCCGTGGGATCCGCCATCGCTCCGGAGCAGTACATTGCGATCAGTACGGCCAGGGGCTTCATCGGCAAGGGCGATGACGGTTGCTTCGCCATTTTCGTGGCGCACGGACGGCTGGACTTCTTCAATGTATTCTCCCCTCCCGCTTCCCGGGACCATGTTTTATTCTGTGCTTCGACATCGACGGTCGATTTCTGCAAGCGGTTTCTGAAACCGGTTCCAGGCCGATTCTGCCGCCGCCGATTTCAAAATGCAAGAGGGGCGAAGCCCTTAAATCATGGGCTAATGGGTCGCCACGGCACTTTATCCTTGACAGCGGCTGCCTTATGCACGCAGCATTCCTGAAACCGGTTGCAAACGCCGGTGCGGGACTCGTCGTTGGGTGAGGAAGGGATATGAGTCGCACAATTCAGCTCCCTGGGGGCCAGCGCCACGTCGATCGGGCACTTCCCGGCCCGCGGGCGCTCACGTGACGGGTCACGAATTCAAAATCGTGCGCATTGCCGCGACGGTGGCGCTGGGCGGCTTTTTGGTCGGATTCGACGCGACCGTCATTTCCGGCGCCGTCCCCTTCATTCGCGAGTTTTTCGGTCTGCACGGCTCCGCCGGCAGCCTCAAACTCGGCTGGGCGGTGAGTTGTCTGGGCTGGGGCGCGATGGCCGGCAACTTGGCGGCCGGGTCCTTGAGCGACCGCTTTGGGCGCAGAAGCGTGTTGCTGCTGACAGCGGTGTTATTTCTCGCATCCTCTTTGGCTTCGGCGTTTTCCGCTCGCTTTGCGGTGTTCGTCGCGGCACGAATATGCGGCGGTCTTGGAGTAGGCGCTGCAATTCTCACCGCCCCGGTGTACATCGCGGAGATGGCGCCGGCGCGCAGCCGCGGAAGTCTGGTCTCCCTCAATCAGTTGATGATAGTCATCGGCATCTCGATCTCGTTCTTTTCCAATTACTTTTTGCTGTCTCTGGGCATGGAAAGCTGGCGATGGATGCTGGGCGTTCAAGCCGTACCCGCCGGCCTCTATTTCCTGCTGCTGACCTTGGTGCCCGAAAGCCCAAGATGGCTGTTGAGCAAGGGCCGCGGCGCCAGTGCTCGGGCCGCGCTCGCCGCGCTTCACGGCCCTGAGGCCGCTCTTCGTGAGCTTGAGATCATCCAGGCGAACCTCGTCAAGAAATCGCGCCATATTGGCATCCGCGAATTGCTGAGCGGGCGGCTCAAGCGCGTCATGGTATTCGGTTTTGGCATCGCCTTCATTCAGCAAGCCACCGGCATCAACGCCATATTCTACTATCTGCCTACCATCTTCGCGTCGTCCGGCGGCGAGCTCTCGACATCCTTGGCGCAATCGGTGCTCGTGGGCCTGGTGAACGTCGGCGTGACATTCGTGGCCATCTGGCTGATCGATCGTCTGGGGCGCAAGCCCCTCTTGGGGATTGGGCTCTTCGGGATGACCTTGTCGCTGCTCACCATCTGCTGGGCGTTCCATTCGGTGCATGCGTCGCATGAGACGGTGGTGTTGATTGCCATCATCGCCTACGTGGCCTCTTTCGCAATTTCCTTGGGACCGGTGATGTGGGTACTTCTGTCCGAGATATTCCCGAATGAAGAGCGCGCCGCGGCAATTTCAGTGGTCGGATTTTGGAACTCGCTGGTCAGCGCCAGCGTCACACTGCTTTTTCCCATGGAACTCGCGACTTGGGGGCCCGCGGGTACATTTCTCGCCTACGGACTGGTGGCCGCCGCCGGTCTTCTGTTCATCGTGATCCTGGCGCCCGAGACCAAGGGGAAAACACTCGAGGAATTGGAAGGAATTCTCACACAACCCAAACAGGTGCTGGCCTTGTGAGCGCACGTGAAAGGCGCTCGATGAAATCGGCTTTACGGAATCGTGCAGACGGCGGATGACGAGATGAAATCAAAGCTTCCTTCAACACCCACTCCCGGCAAGAGCGGGCCCCGGCCGCGCCAGTCGACGACGCTTCGGATGGTCGCGCGCGAGGCGGGTGTCTCCGCAAGCACCGTGTCGCGGATCATCAACGGCACGGTCAACGTGAGCAGTGGCCTCAAGCACGCCGTCGAGGCGGCCATTGCTAAGTTCGATTTTCGACCGAATGCCGCTGCGCGCGGACTCGCCCTCGGCAGGACGCTGACCATAGGGGTGGTCGCACAGGCGATTGACAGCCCGTTCTACGGTGAAGGGCTGCGAGGAATCGAGGCGTGTCTACGCCAGCGCGGCTATGCACCGCTGTTCATGAGCGGCAATTGGCACGAAGAGGACGAAGAACGGTGCATGCGCGAATTTATTGCGCGCGGCGTCGACGGGATCATCGTCTTCGCCGGGCGACTCAGCGACGCCAAGCTGAAGAGTTACGCCAAAGAGGTGTCGATCGTGGTTACCGGCCGGCGTTTGCGGGCGCCAGGGCTGTTCAGCCTGCAGATCGACGATGGGCATGGCGCAATGCTAGCCGTGCGGCACCTGCTTGATATTGGTCACCGCAAGATCGCCTTCATCAACGGGTCCGAAAATCATCCCGACGCAGTCGAGAGGTTCGAGGGATACAAGAGAGCCCTGCAGGACGCCCGAATCGACTTCGATCCCCAACTGGTGGCCGTCGGCGATTGGCACGAGGAAGGCGGTGTGCGGGCAACCCTCGAACTGCTCGGCTCAAAAGCCCAATTCACCGCACTTTTTTGTGTGAACGACCAAACGGCCTACGGCGCTTGCCTCGCGCTGTACCGCAAGGGGCTATCAGTGCCGGACGATGTGTCGGTGATCGGATTCGACGACTTGCCGTCATCGGCCTATCGCCTTCCTCCGCTCACCAGCGTACGACAATCCATCGGGGAGCTCGGCGATCGATCTGCGCAAGCAATTCTTCAGCTCATCGCCGGACGCCGGCCGCGCTTTGATCCTCCCCCTGTGGAGCTCGTGATCCGCGAGTCCACGCATCGCAGTGGGCACAAGGGCTGAAGCGACAACGACGGAAGTCGCGATATTCCTTAGAAACAGAAGAGACAGCCAATTAAATGAACGATTTCAAATCTCTTGATGAGCTTTCCAAGCGCTTCCCGACGGGCTTCGTCTGGGGTGTTGCCAGCAGCGCCTTTCAGATCGAAGGTGCCTCGGCCGCCGACGGCAAGGGCGACTCGATCTGGGATGAGTTTTGCCGCCTTCCCGGAGCCATCGCGGACGGCTCCGACGGGCAGATCGCGTGCGATCATTACAACCGACTCGAGTCGGACCTCGACTTGATCGCCGGGCTCGGCGTGGGAGCGTATCGCTTCTCCATTTCCTGGCCGCGAATTCAACCAACGGGATCCGGTGCGGTCGTCGGCCCCGGTATCGATTTCTACAACCGCCTGGTTGACGGACTGCTCGAGCGCAACATAGAGCCCTTCGCGACTCTCTACCACTGGGATCTGCCGGCCGCGCTGCAGCGCGAACACGACGGGTGGGCCGACCGCAACACCGCTTACCGATTCGCGGAATACGCCGCTCTCATCGCGGAGCGGCTCGGTGATCGCGTGCGCTCGTTCGCGACACACAATGAGCCGTGGGTCACCGCGACGATCGGCCACGAATTAGGACATTTCGCACCCGGAATCAAGAACCGGGCCGTGGCGATGCAGGTCTCGCATCACTGCCTATTGAGCCATGGACTGGCCATGGAGGCCATGCGCAGCGCGCGCAGCAATCTCGAAGTAGGCATTGTCCTCAATCTGTCGCCCGTCTATTCCGCCACGGACTCGGCGGCCGACACCCTGCTCGCGTCGCGCGAGGACGGCTTCCTGGTTCGCTGGTACATGGACGCCCTGTTGCGCGGGGAGTATCCGGCGGATATTTTGGAATATCTCGCGGCCGATGCGCCCCTGGCCCAAGCGGGGGACGCGCAATTGATCGCTCAACCGCTCGACTTTCTTGGCGTGAATTACTACCACCCCATCATATCCACGGCGGGGCGGCCATTTTCTACTGCCCGCCAGGGCGTGGCCGTCACCGACATGGGCTGGGAAGTGGCGCCGGCGAACTTCACCGAGTTGCTGATGCGCCTCGACCGCGACTACGACCTTCCGCCGCTATTCATCACCGAAAACGGTGCGGCCTATCGGGATCTGGTCATTGATGGAGGCGTTAAGGATGAAGATCGGCGCGCCTATATTGAATCTCACATAGGCGCCATCGCGGACGCCGTCGGTCGGGGCGTCGATGTACGTGGCTACTTCGTGTGGTCCTTGCTCGACAACTTCGAATGGGCCGCGGGCTACACCAAACGCTTTGGGATCTATTACGTCGATTATCAGACGCAGGCCCGCATTTTGAAGCGAAGCGGGTTTTGGTACAAAGAGTTGGCCGCCGCGTTCAATCAAACACGCGCAGGAGGGTGCGCGAGAAGGGAGCCGACATGAGCCCGCGCTCAGCGGCCGTCGGTCTGGTCATTTTTCTGACCGCGCACGGCGCGTGTTTGTCGCAGCAAGCGACGCAGTCCTCCCGCTCATGGATGAACGCCTCGCTGCCGCCCGACCTGCGGGCCGAGGCGGTGATGAAACTGCTGACGCTCGATGAGAAAATTCAGTTGGTGCACGGCATCGGCTGGGGACCCTTGAAAACGGGCAGCCCCATTCCGCCCGACAACAATGGCGGTGCGGGAGAGGTCCTGGGAATTCCGCGTCTCGGCATTCCGTCCCTGCAGCAAGCGGATTCGGCTGTGGGTATTCGAATGGCTGCACCACAAAGCCGCTACGCAACCTTGCTGCCCTCGGTATTGGCGGCCGCCTCTTCGTGGGATCCGGAGGCGGCCCATTTATACGGCGACGTCATCGGACGCGAGCTCCGGGCGCAAGGGTTCAATCAGTCGATTGGCGGCGGCGTCAATCTCGCGCGCGACCCGAGAAATGGCCGGCTTTTCGAATACGCCGGCGAAGATCCGCTGCTCGCCGGCGTGATCGTGGGTCATGTCATTCGCGGCGTTCAAGACAACCAAGTCATGGGCGATATCAAGCACTTTGCCTTCAACGATCAGGAGACCGGCCGCACGATTGTCGATGCTCGCATCTCGACAAAGGCCGCCCACGAGAGTGATTTATTGGCTTTTGAACTTGGCATCCGCATTGGACAGCCTTCGTCCGTGATGTGCAGCTATAACAAGGTGAACGGAGATTGGGCGTGCGAGAACGATTGGCTGCTGAACCATGTGCTGAAAGGCGCCTGGCATTTTCCTGGCTTCGTAGTTTCCGATTGGGATGGCACGCACTCGACGGAGAAGGCGGCAGCGGCGGGGCTCGACATGCAAATGCCGGGCGATGAGTACTTTGGTGCCGCGCTCAAGGAGGCAGTCACGTCCGGTCGACTTCCCTTGCAACGTCTCGATGATATGGTGCACCGAGTGCTACGTTCCATGTTTAGTGCCGGCGTCATCGATTACCCGCCGACTCCACGCCGCGTGGTCGACCCCTTTCGAGGCCGGGAAGACGCGCAGCATATTGCCGAAGAAAGCATCGTTCTATTAAAGAACGACGGCACGCTGCCGCTGAACGCGGGCGCTGTGCGTTCCATTGCAGTGATCGGCGCGCGCGCCGATGTTGGGGTCCTGTCCGGGGGAGGCTCGGCGCAGGTCGATGCACCAGGGGGAAATGCCATCAGTCCCGCCACGCCGACACAATGGGGCGAGGCGGTGTACTTTCCATCGCCGCCCTTGCGGTACATTCGGGAACATGCAAGGGGAGCCCGCGTGCAATTTGATGCGGGCACAGATCCTGCCTCGGCGGCATCGCTTGCGCAGTCCGCAGACATTGCCATTGTGTTCGCGGATCAATACATGAGCGAGTCGGGCGATGCTCCCAGCCTGTCTCTGCCCGGCCGGCAAGACGAACTCATCGCGGCGGTGGCGGCTGCCAATCCGCGCACCATCGTTGTGCTGATCACGGGCAACCCCGTGACCATGCCGTGGATCGATCATGTGGCAGGTGTGATGGAAGCTTGGTATCCCGGTATTGGCGGCGGGCAGGCAATCGCGAATCTCATCTTTGGGAGTGTCGTTCCGTCCGGGAAGCTGCCCATCACGTTTGCAAAGTCCGACAGCGACCTGCCGCACGAGCGTATTTTCGGCATGACGCAGAGTAGCGCCAATGGAGATTCGCCAACGTTTTGGGCCGCCGATAAGCAACAGCGGCAAAGTCTCGTGGCCGACTACAAGGAGGGTGTGCGCTTCGGCTATAAGTGGTCCGACTCCGAAGGCAAGCAGCCGCTTTTCCCCTTCGGCTACGGGCTTTCCTACACCAAGTTCAGGTACACCAATTTGCATGTGGAGCCGGGGACGAAAACCGCGACATTTGCGATTGAAAATACCGGAGCACACAGCGGCACAGAGATTGCGCAAGTCTATGTGGAACTACCCAAGGCCAGCGGAGAGCATTTCCGCCGCCTTGCCGGCTGGCAGCGCGTCGACGTGCCAGCCGGACAACAAAAGGTGGTTACGGTTCCGCTCGAGCCATTGGCCATGGCGACCTTCGATGTGAAAAAGGATGCGTGGGCATGGGCCTCGGGCAAATACACGGTATTCGTTGGGGGATCGTCTCGCGATTTACCGCTGGTGACGGATGTTGCGCTCTATTAACGCCGCCACGCTCGCCTCGCGATCACTCGACTGGCGGGTGGCACGATGACCGATTGGTAGAAGGGAGGCGAGGTGCAGGTGCCCATCCTTCGCGAGTTTTCTCGCCCCTTAACGATCGCGGGACTGTTTGGACTGCTGTGGTTGCCCGCCTTAGGCGGGACGGCGCAGCCTGGTGCGAAGGTGCAGTCGGGTGAAGCCCGTGTTTCGGTGGACCTGAGCCATGGCTGGCGCTTCCGCCAGGGCGATGGGTTGAGCGACGTGCCGAGCGGCGTGTTCGACGATTCGCAGTGGAGTCAGGTCGAACTCCCGCACACCTGGAACCGCATGGGCAACGAGGGCACCGAGCGATCCGCACTCACCAACGCCGAGCAGGGCGTTGGTTGGTACCGGCTGCGGTTCAGGACACCCCCTTCACCGACAGCGAGGCGTTACTTTATTCAGTTCGACGGTGTCGGCGCCATCGCGGACGTTTGGATGAACGGGCACTATCTCGGCAAACATGCGGGAGCCTTTTCCCGATTCCGTTTCGACGCCTCGGCCGCGATGAACCCTTCCGGTGAGAACCTCCTCGTGGTCAAGGCGGACAACAGCCGTCCACAACCCGGCTCCACGACTGAAAATGTCATCCCCCTGTCGGGAGATTTCTTCATATTTGGGGGCATCTATCGCCGAGTTGCTCTGATCGCCACTGATCTCGTGCATGTGGATATGTTGGATTTCGGCGGGCCTGGATTGTACGCCAGAGCCGTGACCATCGACTCAAACTCCGCAGCCGTACGCGCATCGGCCACGCTGGTGAACGACGGATCAAAACCGCGGACGGTCATTGTCGAGTCTCGAATCGAAAGCGACGACGATGTCATCGTCGCCTCGGCATCGAACCGGTTGTCTGCATCGCCCGGCCAGGCTCTAATCATCAATGACACATTGCACGTTGAGCGCCCGCGGCTCTGGCAGGGCATGAGAGATCCATACCTGTACAGGGTAGTCATGACGGTACGATCAAGGGATGGTCTGCTGCTCGATCAAGTGGTGCAGCCGCTCGGTTTGAGATCGCTGCATTTCTATTCCGATACGGGGTTCTTTCTCAACGGAGAGCATCTATTCCTGAAGGGAGCGTCCATGCACCAGGATCGCCCATTGAAGGGATGGGCGATTTCACCGGCAGATCAGGCGGAGGATTTCGATCTCCTTCGAGACATGGGTGGAAATGCCGTTCGACTCGCCCACTATCAACACGACCAGTACTCATATGAGTTGGCGGATGCGTTAGGGATCGTGGTGTGGGCAGAAATCCCACTGGTCAACAAAGTGTCTTTTGACGGTTCGTCGGCGAGTCCTGCGCTCGCGGCCAACGCGCGACTGCAGCTCACCGAACTGATCCGTCAGAACTATAACCATCCCTCCATCGCTGTCTGGTCGATTGGCAATGAGGCCGATCTGACCGCAACTCTGACTAACGGTTCGAGTGTTCTCGCGGACTTGATCACGTCCCTCAACAGGCTTGCGAAGGCTGAGGATCCGAGTCGGTTCACTACGTTCGCGGACTGCTGCGAGGTCAGCATCGCGGCGCAGAAGAGTGGCGAGATTTCCGGCATCGCACCCCGTGATGTCATCGTCGGGATTACCGATACAGTCGGGTATAACCGCTATTTTGGCTGGTACACAGGACGGCTTGATGAATTGGGCCCCATGCTCGATCAGGCACACTTACGCCATCCTACCCTGCCAATCGCCGTCTCCGAATATGGGGCGGGGGGTGCATTGACCCAACACACCGATGATCCCGCCGGCGGTCCGATCAATCCGCACGGTCGGCCGCATCCGGAGGAATTTCAGAATTGGTATCACGAGGCGACTTGGAACATCTTGCGCGACCGCGGATATCTCTGGGCAACGTTCATATGGAACATGTTCGATTTCTCCAGCGACTCGCGCCGAGAGGGCGACCTGACGGATATCAACGAAAAGGGTCTCGTCAGCTACGATCGGCGGACTCGCAAGGACAGCTATTATTTTTACCGTGCGAATTGGAGCGGTCAGCCGACGCTGCATCTGGTCGGGCGGCGCTACATCGATAGAGCTTACGGTGTCGTCGATGTGACGGCATACAGCAATGCGGCGCAAGCGAGGCTGTGGCTGAATGACCGGGATCAGGGCGTGGCGCCATGCACGGGCTGCATTTGCCGGTGGCATTCCGTGCATCTCGTGTCCGGAACGAACGATTTGCGCGCGACCGCCGATATGGCCGGGACGGTGCTGACGGATTCGATGCGCTGGACCTTTTCGGGATCAATAGCGGACGTTCGAATCAAAGCAGGCGACATCTCCGGTTATTTCACAAAAGCGGGCCAACGCTACGGCTCGGACGCCTACTTTAGCGGAGGCGTGGCCGGCTCGATCAATCCGCCGGACACGCGGGCGTCTGATAGTGTCGCCGTCGCCGCAGACGATCCCGGGATCTACGATAGCTTCAGGGAGGGTGCGTTCGCCTATCGCATACCGGTGCCCGGTGGCCGCTACCGAGTCACATTGAAGTTTGAGGAGCCATCGGCCAGAGAAGCCGGCGCGCGCGAGTTCAATGTGCTAGTCAACGGAAAGATCATTCTGAGGCGGTTCGATATTTTCTCGGCGGCCGGGGGCTCGCTCAAGGGCATTGATCGTGCATTCGATTGGACATCGAGAGACAACACCATGTTGATCGAGTTTGTTCCGCTGAAAGGCGCCGCGCTTGTCTCGGCACTCTCGATAGAGTCCGTTGACCGACACTAAGGTCGAGTGGAGACCGCCCTAACTCGGAGTTCCTGCTTTGAGCGACATTGCAAAAGCTTGCGTGCGCGTGTAATCGAATCGTCAGCGAAAAAGTGGCTGGCCTGAAGGTACGGCAAACGTTTAAGCAGCGATGATAGATGGCACGACGCTTCTTTACAGGGTCCGTTACCTCGCCATTCGATCCTTCCAGTAACCCGGTGCTCGCCTGACGTGCATGACGGCGATGATCCATGTGGCGTGTGGTCTTGCTACATATATCACTGCGTACGGAAATCCGTTGGCGAATAGGCGGCGTGCCGGCGGGTCGAATTGCTTATAGCGGAGAGGGTGGTCGATAATCCGACGGAATACGCTGGTTATCTCTTCGTAGAAGCGACGGCCTAACAGTGGGCTGGCGTCGGTATAACGCTGTTGCGCCAGGAGAAATTCAGCGTCCGCCTGGGGATGTAGGACGACCTTCACTGGCCGGTGATTTTGCGCGCTTTTGCCAGCGTCTCTTCGAGCGGTATTCCCTGCACTTTGCCGCTCTCCATATCGGCAATTCGGCGTCGAGTCTCATCGTGCCAAGCCTTATCGACTGACGGGTCGGCTTCGCGGGATAGCGACGCCGTGGCCGCAGACTACTTTGACTTTAGCGTCTACCTCGATGCGGATGAAAATGATGTGGAGCAATGGTACGTCGAGCGGTTCTCGGTACTCCAGAGAACAGTATTCCAACGGCCCACCTCCTATTTTCATCACTTCAAAGATCTGCGGCCAGCGGA
>Ga0137412_10002974_pt1 | contig 13505 bp, 7 predicted proteins | sample CZODoug2_1_16fun_FD_122160 | JGI IMG/M metagenome (GOLD analysis project Ga0137412, IMG submission 122160) | Vadose zone soil fungal communities from Angelo Coast Range Reserve, California, USA - CZODoug2_1_16fungal (Hybrid Assembly) | ecosystem: Environmental > Terrestrial > Soil > Vadose zone... | reverse complement strand
CATCGGAGCCGGCCGCGGACAAGCTCGACGTTCAGCAATTGCGCTCTGCGAAGTCTTTGCGTCCCTGGTTTCGGATCGCCGCGTCCATCGCCGCCATCGCCCTGATAGCCGGTACGGCGATCTGGTATCAAAATTTCCGGATGCCAATCTACGCAACGACTTTCGGTGAGCAACGCTCCATTACGCTCCCGGATGGGTCGGTCGTCGACATCAATTCCCATTCAAAGGTCAGGGTCCGGTATTCCGCGCAGGAACGAGTGGTGGATCTGCTCGAAGGCCAAGCCCTGTTCCATGTCGCCAAGAATCCTACCCGACCTTTCTTGGTCAGCAGCGCGACAACCCAAGTTCGCGCTGTGGGCACTGAGTTTGATGTATATCAGAAACGGGGCGGCACGGTCGTTAGCGTGGTGGAAGGACGAGTCGCCGTGCTGTTGCGATCCGACGCGCCTATTTTCCTCGCCGCCGGCGAGCAAGTCCTGGTTACAACCACGGCCATGCAGAAGGCCGATCACCCGAATATCGCGATCGCCACCTCTTGGACCCAGCGACAGCTCGAGTTCGAGTCGGCCTCCTTGTCAGAGGTTGCCGAAGAATTCAATCGCTACAACGAACGCCAACTCATCATCGAAGATCCGACCCTGTACGACTTCCACATCAGCGGCATATTTTCATCGAGTGACCCCGCCTCTCTCGTGCGATTTCTGCGCGAGCGGCCCGGCGTGCGGGTAACCGAGACGGCCTCAGAAATCCGTGTGTCGAAAAACATTTTGTGACCGGGGGTATACAAACCCAATTGAATCGCTCTTTAAGTGCATGAGTCCGTCGCAAGTTCAGACGACGGCCACAAAATACCTCCGCAGAGGTACGGGGATCTTCATGCGCATGAGCATTACAGTCGGAACCGTGTGTTTGACCTTCATCGGCCTGTGTTCGGCGGCCGGATCTTGGGCCTCCATCACCAGGAATACCAACATACCGCCGCAAGGTTTGGGCCCTGCACTCGAAATGTTGGCGCGGGAGTACAACGTCCAGATCGTCTTTGTATCCGAGGACGTCAATCATTTGCGCTCGCATGGCGCCGTCGGCAGGTTCACGCCGGAACAGGCCCTCGAGCAATTGCTCATGGGCACGGGACGCACCTTCAAGTATCTCGATGAAAATACGGTGACCATCGTCCCCGATGTTCCGCATATCGAACCGATCGCATATTCGCACACCTCGGGCGGTGACTCTCCGCGCTTGGCGGAAATCCAAGGCAATTCGACCACCGGGCAAGCCGTCCTGCAGGCGCCGGCCGCGCCGATCGGTAGAACTGATGCGACCTCCCCCGAAGCGTTGGGGGAAATCATCGTCACCGCCACCAAACGCGCAGAGAATTTGAACAAGGTGCCCATCAGCATCGCCGCTTTGTCGCCCGAGGCGATGGCAGAGTCGGGAGTCAAGAGCTTTCGCGATGTCGCTGCGTTGGTACCGGGCATCGAGTTCGATAGCGTCAGCAACTGGGGTCCCAACCTCAACAACATTGCCATCCGCGGGGTCAATTCCACCATCGGCACCTCGACCACGGGCATCTACCTCGATGACACGCCGATTCAGTCGCGAGTACAAAGCTTCAGTTATATCGGTCAGCCGCTGCCGTTGACCTGGGATTTAGAGCGCGTCGAAGTGGACCGAGGTCCGCAAGGAACCTTGTTTGGTGCAGGCGCCGAGGGCGGCGCCGTACGGTTCATTCCCACCCCGCCGAGCCTCACGCACTTCAGCGGTCTCGCCCACAGCGAGGTGAGCGAGACCCAAGATGGCGGACTTAGCTATGAAACGGGAATCGCAGCAGGCGGCCCGCTGGTAGACAATTCATTGGGTGGACGGATTAGCCTGTGGTATCGCAAGGATGGCGGCTATATCGATCGAGTCGACCCATTTACCGGCGCCACGGTCGATGAGAATGCCAATCGATCAGAGAGCAAAGCGGCGCGAATCGCCCTGGAGTATCGGCCCATGGATACCCTGACGATCACCCCGTCCATCAACTACCAAGCGCAACAGACGCATGACAGTGGTACCTTTTATGAAGCCCTGTCGAACTCGCAAGAGAAAGTCTTCAACAGCGGGCGATTGCTCCGGCAACCCACCAACGACTCGCTGTATCTGGCCTCCGTGAAAATTGAAGCCAACCTGGGGTTTGCCGACTTTACCTCCGTAAGCTCCTACTATCATCGCGACGCATCGACCCTGTTCGACAACAGCAACCTTCTGGGGGCGTTGCTGGGCGGCTATGGCAATCCATTGGGCCCGGCGTACCCCACCGACTATTCGCAAGCGGCACCCGGATATATCAATCTCAAACACAGCTTTATTTCCCAAGAACTGCGGCTTGCTTCATCCGACGCGCGTGCGCCGCTAACCTGGGTTGCGGGAGTGTTTTATTCCAGGGTTCGACAGGAAGACAATGAAACCATTGATTCTCCCGTGTACGGACCCCCTAACCCGATCCTCTATACGGATCAGAACATTCTCGACACGCAAGTCGCCGCCTTCGGGCAAGTGGATTATCGGGCGACCGAACGCCTCAAGCTCACTGCCGGCGTGCGTGTCGCCGACGTCAAGTACGATGCCGTCCAATTGGTGAGCGGTGTGCTCAATACCGGGGTTCCTCCAGAAGCCTCAGGCGACTCGCGTGAAACACCGGTGACGCCGAAAATCGGGGCCTCCTTCCAATATAATGCAGATAATTTATTTTACTTCTCCATCGCCAAGGGATACCGCGTCGGCGGCGTCAATACGCCATTGGCGGATTACTGTAATGTGACCACCCCCGCTCCTAAAACGTACAACTCCGACTCGGTGTGGAGTTACGAGATCGGCGCCAAGGATTCTTTGCTGGATGGCCATCTGCAAGTCGACACCAGCGTCTTTCACATCGATTGGAAGAACATTCAGCAGCCGGTCTTGATCCCTAGTTGCGGCTTTGAGTATTTTGCGAATCTCGGATCGGCTTCGAGCAACGGCTTCGATCTTGCGCTGAGCGCGTTGATCGGCGCGCATTTCAGAGCGGGCTTGTCGGCGGGTTACACCAATGCCCATTACACCAAGACGATCCTCATCAACGGCATCGTCACCGTCGATAAGGGCAATGCCATTGGTACCGTGCCTCAGGTACCCTCGCCGTGGAATGTGACGGCGTCCACCGAATATACGCTCGATGTGGTCAACGATTGGCGGGTGACGCTGCGGCTGGAAGATGTTTTTCACAGCAGGAACCCGGGACCCTTTGCGAGCAACGACCCTTCCGCCATCAGCTATGCGCCTGAGATCCCGCCGAACCCATCGACGAATGTGCTCAATTTTCGCATGTCCGCCGAATACCATCAGTTTGAAGTCGAGGCCTTCGTCAACAATCTCGCCAATTCAACTCCGTTTCTGAATCGTGGCCAGGATACCCCCGCCTCCGACCTGTTTTACCGTACGACGCTGCGGCCACGAACCATCGGCATCGGCGGGTATTGGCATTTTTGACGACTGACGTACGTTCACGCGTCATCACCGCATGGGCCTCGCGCTGCGTGTCGGCGCTGTGCATGGGATTCGCCTTGCAGGCCGCCGCCTCCAATTCTCTATCCGTCGCGGATCTACGCAGCGCGAATTGGCCCGGCCCGCTGGTCTTCAATGGCGAATTCGCGCCACCGACCCATGCCGCTGCGGCGCACGAGCCGTTCGTGGGCATACTTTCTCTCGCCGAAACGCGGATGAAGACGCTGCCGGCAGAGTTCAAGTCCGCAACCATTTTAGGTCGCGACCCGCAGCTTTTCCCGGGGGTCAAACTCGCCTTCTTCACCGTCGGTGACGACCTCGTGCCGGTCACGCAAGAGGTGATTTTGGCGGGGTCCGCGGGCCAAGGCCGCAGCTACTGGGATCTGATCGTGCAACCCGGCGCCGTCTGGTCACTGCCCGACGATCAGGGGTGGTCGCGGGCGGGCTTTCCCTTCGCATTGGTCAATGCGCTCGAGGGAGAAACCCACAATGGTGTCGCCACATTTGCCTACAAGCGCGACAAGATGACGCATGTGCGCGTGCAGATCGTGCAACAGACCGCCCCTTACTACGTTGCCGACTATTTTACGGGAACTGCGCAAATCGAAACTCGGTGGGCGCCTCGGCCGCCCGCGAGCATCGAGCGCGCGCGGCTGCGCTATCAAGCGGGATTGCGGGATCGCTTGACGATAGGGCCCTGGGAGGAACTGGAGGTGCGATTCTCCAAAGACCGCCTCGCGAGCTTTGATGACGGTAAATTCGCGGCGGATATTGTCGTCTCGGCGCTGGACTACGATGGCAAGATCTACATGAAGCCATGCAATACGGCAGCCGGACCGTTGCCGTGGTGCGAGCGCATGCGCTTCGGCGTTTGGTCGGCGACAAAGTCTTTGGTCAACGGTACGGCGCTCCTACGTCTCGCACAAAAGTACGGCCCAAGTGTCTTCGCAGAACGAATAGCGGATTTCGTGCCGCAAGCGGCCGCATTTCCCGGCTGGGCAAACATTCGCTTTGCCGATGCCGCCAATATGGCCACCGGGGTCGGCAATGGCAGCCTTACCCGCAATCCCAACCAGATCTTGGACGGCGGATTGGAGAATTACGCGCCCTGGTACGAGGCGCGTACCAAGGAAGAAAAGATTCAAGCAGCGCTCACTGGGGCCACGCCGTTTCCCTGGGGGCCCGGGCAAGTCGCACGCTATCGCGACCAAGACATGTTCATGCTGGGCATTGCGATGGACAGCTACGTCAAGCAAAAGGAAGGCGCGGACGCCAGTGTTTGGCACATGCTATTGAGAGAGGTGTTCGAGCCGATTGGTATTCACGATGCGCCGATCAACAAAACACTGGAACCGGCGGGACGCGAGGGCCCGCCATTGATGGCGTTCGGATACTACCCCACGGTGAGCGATATCGTACGGATTGCGAGGCTCTACCAAAACTTCGGCGCCTATCAAGGTCAACAACTTCTATATGCTCCGAAAATAAAAGACATCTTCGCGCGTACACCCGTGCCGGGTCTTCCAACGGGTGAAACCACGCCATCCGGCGAAGTCTTCTATTTCAATACCTTCTGGAAAGCCCCCTACACCACCCCGCAAGGGTGCAAGCTCTACTATCCACAAATGGAAGGCTGGGGCGGCACAGTGGTCGCCCTATTCCCCGGGAAGCTCACGGGGATTCGCATCGCCAAGATCTGGGAAGATGACACGCACACTGCGAGTGCGACCTCTGGCATGGCGGCTGCGGCCGATCAGCTCGACAACTTTGCCCCTAACGGTGGCTGCTAAGTTGAACTGGTTAAGTTTGGGAGTTCCTCAGCCGCTGCCCCTCGCCAGTCAAAGCGCCGCGCTTCTCGGATGATCCACGCGTGGAATGCGGCGCCCACGGGCTTGTCGAGCGCGGCGCCGCTCCACGCGAGAAAATGCGACTCCGCCAGCGGCAGTTCCGGCGGCATGACGCGCACTAAAGTTCCAAGGGCAAGTGCACTGGCCGCGAGCGAATGTTGTACCAAAGCGAAGCCCTGGCTTTCGACCGCGGCGTCAACGGCCGCGCTGGGCAGTGAAAAGACCAGGTCTCGATTCAGTTTAGCGGCATCGACGCCGGTCGCGGCGAACCAATCGCGCCAGGAAGGGAGTGCCACATACTCGTTGCCCCACTCGACCCACAGCAAGGGCCATTTCAATAATTCACGTGGACCTGCGATATTGCCGACGCGCGCGAGCAAAGCGGGGCTGGCAGCAACCAAGACATGATCGGAAAAAAGCCGCGTGTAGCGTGTATGGTAGCGCTGGCGTTCGCCGTAGGAGACACGAAAGTCCGCCTCGCCCTCGTCTAAATTCGGCTCCGGGTGGACGCCGGCGATCATGGCAGTGGCTTCGGGATGCCGCTCTTTCCAGTTGAACATGAGCGGCCCCAGCCATTTGGTGGCGAGTGATGGGTACGTACTGATGACCAAGTGGTTGGAGTCGGTGCCGCGCTCCAAGTCGTCCAGCGCTTTGCGGATCTCCGTGAATCCGAGCGTGAGACGCGGCAAGTACAATTTGCCCCAGACGGTCAGATCGATTCCCCGGCCGCTGCGCTCCACAAGCCGGCGCCCCACGTACTTTTCGAGGGTATGGACATGCTGTGTGATGGCGCCGGACGTAACTCCGAGTTCGGTCGCCGCGAGGTTCACGCTGCCGGTACGGCCCACCGCCTCGAAGGCGCGAATGGCGGCAAGCGGCGGACTTTTCACTGCGGGGTCTTGGGTGTTGGCATTGCTGTCCGACTTCTCAGTTGAGTAGGACTAAAGCATATCTCAACGATAGCCTGCTGATCTCCTCAAAACTAAGCCGTAGACTCAATTGGCGGGTCTGGGCTCATTTTTCAGCGATTCCGCCTGCCTGACTCCCGGAGTTGCTGCATTTTCCGCAACTTCCTGAAGAACACAATGAAGGGATGGACACATGAATCAGTTCTCGAGACTCTCTTGGGCGATCGGCGCCATCTTGGGCGCTCATTCAGCCGGCGCCGCCGCCTCGCCTGAGCAATCCACGGTGTCGGGCGGCGAAATACCGGAGGTGGTGGTCACGGCGACCCGCCGCACGGAAAATCTGCAGAACGTGCCCATTGCCATTACGGCGTTGACCGGCGAAACCCTGGCACAACTCAACGTGCAGACCTTCGAAGACTTCGTGAAATATCTGCCCAACGTAAGCACCGCCAGCAAGGGGCCGGGACAGAACGAGATCTACATGCGCGGCCTCTCCACGACCCAAGGCGGCAATCAAGGTGGCGGTGGTATCAATAGCTTCCCGAACGTCGCCGTGTATCTGGACGATCAGTCGGCGCAGCTCCCCGGCCGCAACCTTGATATCTACGCTGCCGATCTCGAACGCATCGAAGTCCTGGAGGGTCCGCAGGGCACCTTGTACGGCGCCGGCGCTCAGGCGGGCGCGGTTCGCTACATCACGAACAAACCGAAACTCAATACGACCGAGGCAGGATTCAACGCCAGCTATTCCACCACGGCTCACGGCGATCCTGGCAGCAGCATCGAGGCTTATCTCAACGTGCCGCTCATTGCAGACACTCTGGCGCTGCGTGCGGTGATCTATGACGACGCGCGAGGCGGTTATATTCACAACGTGCCGGGCACCTTTGCCCGCTCGGGCAGCGACATCGGCATCGTCGACTATTTCGGCGGCGTCGTGCCTCCGGGAAGCGCAACGGTTTCGAATAACAGTCTCGTCAACCACGCCTACAACCCCACGACCTACAAAGGCGTGCGGTTGTCGGCGTTCTACCAGATCAATGAGGACTGGAATCTACTGCTGCAGCAGAGCTACCAGAGTCTCGAGGCGGACGGCGTGTACGCTTACGATCCCACGCTCGGCGATCTAAACGTGCAGCAATACAACCCATCGAGCAACAAGGATCGATTCGAGGACACGGCCTGGACGGTAAACGGCAAGATCGGGCCGCTGAAAGTGGTCTATACCGGCGGCTATCTCGATCGCAAAGTCAGTCAAGTGACCGATTACACCGCCTATGCGCGGGGCGTTTATGCCGCCTACTATCAGTGCAATGGACCCTCGCTCCCCAGCGGTACGGGAACGACCAACGTGTGCTACTCGCCCAGTTCCGTTTGGCGCGACGATGAACAGAACACTCACCAAACGCATGAAATGCGCTTGAGCACGCCCGACGAATATCGGGCGCGCGGAATCTTCGGTCTTTTCTGGGAAGACTATAAGATCAGAGACAATACCAACTGGTTTTACGGCAACCAGGAAGCCGGTTTCAACGGCCAGGCGCCGCTTGCAGGCACCACGCAAATCGATCCGTCCGTGCGTCCCGCCGGCGACGTGTTCTTCGACGACATCACGCGCGGCTACAAGCAGAAGGCAGCCTTCGGCGACTTCGCCTTCGATCTCGTGCCCAAGCAATTGACGCTATCGGTGGGCACCCGCCTCTACAGCATGAATACCTATGAACTGGGTTCGGCGAACTCCGGCTACGGCTGCCGCAATGTACCCACCGGTCAATGTCAAAACGGCAAGAATCTGGATGCCGACAACCTCCACAAAACGTTTTCCGGCCACAAGAGCAAGGTGAATCTCAGCTGGAGGGTGGCCGACCACGCTCTGATTTACGCGACCTATTCAGAGGGCTTCCGACCCGGCGGATTCAACCGCGGCCAAGGCGTCATTACGCCGAATTCCCCTCTGTACGGGAAGTTTGAGATCCCCCTCTTCTACGCCCCGGACACGCTCAAGAACAAGGAAATCGGCTGGAAGACGTCGTGGTTCGACCAGCACCTGCAGTTCAACGGGGCGCTGTACCAAGAAGATTGGTACAACGTGCAATTGGCGATTTTCGACCCTGGTTTGTACGGCAACCAGATCTTCACCGCGAACGGGCCTGCCTACCGGGTTCGTGGCGTCGAAGGAGACCTCATCATGAAAGCCACCGAACACCTGACGGTCATGTCCTCCTTCGCATGGAACAGCAGTTCTCAGCAGACCGCGCCCACGCTGGCGGGCAACAGCGGCGTCCCGGTGTCCTTGTTTCCGACCAGTGGGCTTGGCAGTACACTGGCGCAATCTCCGCCGTTCCAAGGAAACATTCGAATCCGCTACGACGTTCCCTTTGAGCAATACGCAGGCTACTGGCAGGTTGCCGCGCAACATTCGGCCCATTCATATGCGTCGGTGGTCACGGCGGGCGCGTTCGAGTCGCCCCGTCAAGATCAGCAGGGATACACCACTTATGGCGCCGCCGTGGGCGTGAAGAAGGATGCCTGGGGCGTGGAGATCTACGGCGAGAACCTCACCGACACGCGAGCCCAGCTCTACGTCAACGGATTCGACTTCGTTCACCTGGTGACCGTCAACAGACCGCGCACGCTGGGGCTTCGCCTCGCGTATAAGTTCTGATCGGCTCGAGCCATGCAACCGCTTCACGTCTTCGACGGAAAGCATCTTTCGATCGCGAGGATTCTCGAGCTCTCGACATGTTCGGGTCGGGTCGACCTCGCACCCGAAGCTTGGGAGCGAGTGGCTGCATCGCGCGCCATCGTGGAACGGCAGATCGCCGCCGGCGCCACGATTTACGGCACCAACACCGGAATTGGATCGCAGAAGGACGTCGGCGTGGCGTCCGCGGATCTCGCGGCCTTCAGCAATCGGATGATCATCAGCGAGGCTTCGGATTTTCCGGGGCCGCCGATTTCCGATCCGGCGGTGCGCGCCGCACTCGTGGTCTTGATCAATATGGTTGCCGGCGGCCGCACCGGAATGCGGCCGGCTCTGGTAGAGCGTCTGCTGCAACTCTATGCCGCTCCGCGCATGCCCACGATCCGGGCCGATGCCGCATTCGGGACAGCCGATCTTACGCCATTATCGCAGTTGAGCATCGCGTTGCTCGGGTTGTCGCTGGACGACCGCGCGCCGGTATTGCCGACTCCCTTCGATCTGGCGCCCAAAGAATCCGTATCGCTCATCGACAACAACAGCTTTGCCTTGGGCGAGGGTGCTCTCATCCTGGCAGAAGCCGAGCGCCTGCTTTCCGCGTTCGACTTGGCCGCCGCGACGGCGCTGGAAGGATTTCGCGGCGGCCTGCGTGCGCAGGCAGCGCAGGCGGCAGGCGGCTATCGCGGTGAAGGTCAAGCGCGCTCGAGAAGGAATCTAATGGGTCTGCTCGAGGGCAGCGCTCTACATAACCCTGATCAGGCGCGCTTCCTGCAGGATCCGTTGAGCTTTCGCAGTATCACGCAGATACACGGGGCGGCGTACGAAGTGTGGAGTTGGACGAAGACCCAATTCGAGCTGGAAATCAATTCCTCCGCCGATAATCCTTTGGTCGATCTGGAATCGGGCGAACTCTACACGTCTTCGAGCATGGTTTCGCTGCTGCCGGCACTGTCCATGGACTGCCTGCGCCAGGCATTGGCAAAGGTGTCCGTTCAGAGCATGGAGCGCGCTCTGAAACTACAGTCGCCGCCGTTCACGGGACTCCCCGTCGGCCTGGCCGAAGAGGGCGCCGCCGACGGCGGCATTCTCTCCATCAATTTGAACTACATCGGTTCGGCGCGAATGGGCTCGCTGCTGGCGGCCGCTGCGCCCGTTCTCCTGCACTACGTGGGTCAGATGGCCGATGGGGTTGAGGATGTGACCAGCCTTCTACCTTTGTCGGTTACTCAAACCAAAACCGTCATTGATCGGGCCTGGGAGGCGGCATCTCTCGAATTGGCGATCGCAGTCTGGGCCATGGCTCGTCGCCGCCTTGAGCCCGCGCAGATGGGCGCCGGGCCGCGTCGGGTCTTCGAATTGCTGCTGCCCCTGCTGCACATCGGCGATGAAGGCAGGCGGATCTTCAACATGCGGCAAATCGTCGGCGCGGTCCGTGATGGGGATTTGGTCAATCAATGTATGTCGTCAGGGTCACCGGAGTAGCGACAATGGCTGAGGTTTTACCGCAGGACGCGGGCGCTTCGGAGGTACGGAGACTGCGCGCAGAACTGTTCGCCTTGCGGCAAGTTCCGCGTGAGGAAGCGCGGGCGCTGTCCGCGGCATTCTACACCTCGCGCGAGTACCTTGATTTTGAGCGGCAAGCGCTCTTTCGCACGCAGTGGATCTGCATTGGCCATGTGGGCGCGATTCCAACCGCCGGCGATTATTTCACCACCGAGTTGGTGGGCGAACAGTTGTTGATCGTCAGAGACTCCTCGACGGTTAGAGTGCTGTCCAATGTTTGCCGCCACCGAGGCAGCCCCGTGGCGCAAGGTGCGGGCCACGCGCCACGCTTCGTGTGCAGCTATCATGGCTGGACGTATGCGCTCGATGGCAGGCTGCTCGCGGCGCCGCTGATCCAGGACGGCAAGCACTTCAGCAAAGCGTCATGCCGGCTGCCGCAATTCGCCAGCGAGATTTGGCAGGGATACATTTTCGTGAATCTCGACGGGTCGGCGGGTCCCCTCGCCCCCACGTTGTCGCCGGCAATCCCGTTCATCAAGAATTACCACCCGGCGGATCAGCATTTTCTGTTTGAGGCTCAAGAGGTGTGGCAAACGAACTGGAAATGCCTGGTCGAAAATTTTATGGAGGGCTATCACTTGAGTCCCCTGCACTCCAAAACCCTTCATCCGGTCACGCCCACGAAATTGTGCGAGAAACTGCCCGACGGCGACTCCTTTACCGGCTACCGAGCGAACTTCCATCCGGAATGTCCGGAGCGAGGACCCTACCATGCAGATTTGACGCCGCAGGAGAGGCGCTCCGACGTCTTCTACTGTGTCTATCCCAGTTTCGTCGTCGGCTTCTGCCCGCACTTTACTCTGTACATGTGCATACGTCCCTTGACCGCCGACAGCGTCGGTATCCGCTGGGGCGTCACCGGCATTGCCGATGATCCCGGCTCTCCCGTGGTCGAGAGCTATGTCCGATTCTGCAAGGAATTCTGCGCCGAAGACCGGATGCAGTTGGAGCGCCTGCAATGCGGCCTCAACAGTCTCTCCTACGTGCCGGGCCCGCTCGGTCCCGACCACGTCGAAGGAACCGTGTGGGACATCATTCAATACATGGCGCGGCGGCTCGGCCAAGCCGACTCCGCCCCACCGGGGGCATCAATCGATTTACGGGACTGACAAGATGTTCTTACGCAATGCCTGGTATGTGGCCGCCATGGACGGGGAGCTTCGGGACCGCCTCATGCCGATCAAGATGCTGAACGAGCGAATCGTGCTTTACCGGAAGGCCGACGGTCACCCCGTGGCGCTCGAAGACGCCTGTGTGCACCGCAAACTACCGCTGTCCATGGGGCGTATCAAGGGCGACACCGTCGAATGTGCCTATCACGGTATGACGTATGACGCGACCGGACAGTGCATCCGCCTGCCCTGCGCGGATCGGATTCCGAAAGGAGCCCGCGTACACAGCTATCCCATCGTCTCGCGCTACGGGCTGCTGTGGGTGTGGATGGGCGACCCCGGGTTGGCGGAACCGGCGGCAATATTCGGCGTGGCGCATTACGGCGATCCGTCGTGGGGCATTACCCGGGGGGACGCAATGACGGTGGACTGCAACTACCTCTACATGACTGACAACTTGCTGGACCCGTCGCACGTCGCCTGGGTTCATCCCGGTTCTTTCGGCAATTCGGCCTGTGAATCCGAGACGGTCCAGGTCAGCGCCGACCCGACCGGCGTGACCGCGTTCCGCTGGATGCGCGACGTCGAAGTCGCGCCGATCTATGTTCCGTTCGTTGGCTTCTCCGGCGTGTGTGATCGATTGCAGCATTACGAAGTCCGCTATCCGAGTCATGCGCTCATCAAGGCCGTCTTCGTGCCGGCGGGCACCGGCGGCCCGGAGGCCGAGCGCCACGAGTCCGCCTTCGTCATGGACTCGTACAATTTCTTGACGCCCGTCGACGAGCAGCACACCCGCTACTATTGGTTTCAAATGCGCAACGTCCTGCCCGACGATCCGGAGGCCTCGCGTCTGCTGGCCGACGGCGTGCGCAGCGCGTTCGAGGAAGATCGGGTCATTCTCAATGCGGTCCAGCAGAGCTTTGCGGCCACGCATTCCCCGCACATCGACATCGCGATCGACTCCGCGCCGCTGCGGTTCCGCCGGCGCTTGCGCCAGCTCATCGACGGAGAACGGCCCCTCGCCGCTCCAGCAGAGCCGCACTCAACGTGAAATTACCAAGCCGTTTCAGAATCCGCTGGCGGATTTTCGCCTTTCTGTTCGGCTTCGGATTCATCGCCTATCTGCAGCAGAAGAGCATCACCGTCGCCGCGGCGCCGATGATGCCGGACCTGGGACTCAGTCAGCTGCAGATCGGCTGGCTCGAGCAAGGTTTTGCGGTCGGCTACGCGGCATTCCAGATTCCCATCGGCATCTTTGCCGAGCGCTGGGGCGCCCGCGGCACCCTGGTGCTGATGGGTCTGGTGGCGGTGGTCGCCATGATCGCGACTCCGCTGGCCCCATCGCTGTTCACCGGGTCAGCGCTATTCGTCTGTCTCGTGTCGCTGCAGGTTCTGCTCGGGGTTTCGCAAGCGGCGACGTTTCCCGTCTCCGCCGGCGTATTTCAGCAATGGTTTCCACCCAATCGATGGGCTTTGGTGGTCGGTCTGCAAACGATGGGATTGCAGCTCGGGGCGGCCGCGACGCCGCCGTTGATCGCCTCGATCATGCACTTCTTCGGATGGCGCAGCGCCTTGTTTTGGACCACGCTCCCGGCACTCGGCTTCGTTGCGTGGTGGGCCTGGTACGGACGCGGCGCGCCGCGCGAGCACCCGGCCATGACGCCGCAGGAGTTCACCGAAATCGGCAATCCTGACGCCCCTAAGCCGAGTCATTCGATCACCGCGCGCCAGGTCGTGCGCCTGCTGGGAAACCGCAACGTGCTTCTCCTGACCGTGTCATACATGACGATGAACTATGTGTTTTATCTGATTTCCAATTGGGCATTTCTGTACCTGATTCAGGAAC
>Ga0137412_10002972_pt1 | contig 13505 bp, 10 predicted proteins | sample CZODoug2_1_16fun_FD_122160 | JGI IMG/M metagenome (GOLD analysis project Ga0137412, IMG submission 122160) | Vadose zone soil fungal communities from Angelo Coast Range Reserve, California, USA - CZODoug2_1_16fungal (Hybrid Assembly) | ecosystem: Environmental > Terrestrial > Soil > Vadose zone... | reverse complement strand
TGCCCGGCAGCCTGAAGAACCTGCTCGACTGGACCGTCGGCGGCCCGGAGATGTACGGCCAGCCCGCCGCGTGGATCACCGTCGCTGCCGAAGGCCGCGGCCTCGGCGCCGAACAGACCCTCGCCACCGTGCTCGGATACATCAACGCCGACATCGTCCAACCGGCTTGCCTGCGTACACCTGTACGCCGCGACCAGGTCGACCCCGACGGTCTGATCAGTGACCACGCGATCCGGGACACGCTGACCGGAGCCCTGGACGCGATCGCCGAGCACTCGGCGAACCGCCGCGCAGACGCGGCTACAGCGGGGTGACGTAAGCGGCGCTGATGCCGCCGTCGACCAGGAACGTCGATGCGGTGATGAACGAGGCGTCGTCGCTGGCGAGGAACGCGACCGCACCGGCGATCTCGTCCGGCTCGGCGAAGCGTCCGAGTGGGACGTGGACGAGGCGGCGGGCGGCCCGCTCCGGATCCTTGGCGAACAGCTCGCGCAGCAGAGGCGTGTTCACCGGACCAGGACACAACGCATTGACGCGGATACCGTCGCGCGCGAATTGCACGCCGAGTTCGCGGCTCATCGCGAGCACGCCGCCCTTGCTGGCGGTGTAGGAGATCTGCGACGTCGCCGAGCCCATCACCGCGACGAACGACGCCGTGTTGATGATCGATCCACGACCGCTCGGACGCATGTGCTCGATCGCGTACTTGCAGCACAGGTACACCGAGGTGAGGTTGACGTCCTGGACGCGCTGCCACACGTCGAGCCCGGTGGTGGCGATCGAGTCGTCGTCGGTCGGCGAGATACCGGCGTTGTTGAAGGCGATGTCGAGGCGGCCGTACTGATCGACGGCGGTCTGGAACATCGCCCGCACCTCGTCCTCGGACGTCACGTCGACCTTGACGAACAGCCCGTCCACCTCGGCCGCGGTCTTGCCACCGGCGTCCTCGTCGATGTCGGCGCACACGACCTTGGCGCCCTCGGCCGCGAACCGCCGAGCGGTGGCCAGGCCGATCCCGCCGCCGGCGCCGGTGATTACCGCGACGCGATCGGTGAGCCGTGCGGTCATGGCTGCTCCTTGGTCGATTCCTTGGTCGAGATGAACACGTTCTTGGTCTCGGTGAACGCCAGTGGCGCGTCCGGGCCGAGCTCGCGGCCGAGGCCCGAGGATTTGAAGCCGCCGAACGGCGTCCAGTAGCGGACCGACGAGTGCGAGTTGACCGACAGGTTGCCCGACTCGATACCGCGGCTGACCCGCAGCGCGCGGCCGAGGTCCCGCGTCCAGATCGATCCCGAGAGCCCGAACGGGCTGTCGTTGGCGATGCGAACTGCATCGGCCTCGTCCTCGAACGGGACGACCGAGACCACAGGGCCAAAGATCTCCTCGCGCAGCACGCGATCGTTCGGATCCGTCGGGGTGAGCACGGTCGGCGGGAACCAGTAGCCGGCGCCGTCGGGAGCCTTGCCCCGGAAGGCCACCTGCGAGTCGTCCGGGACGAATGCCGCCACCCGTTGCCGATGCTGCTCGCTGATGAGCGGCCCCATCTCGCTCGCCTCGTCGGTGGGGTCGGTGACCACGACGCCGTTCACCGCGGGTTCGAGCAGCTCGAGGAAGCGGTCGTACGCGCTGCGCTCGACGAGGATGCGCGACCGTGCGCAGCAGTCCTGGCCGGCATTGTCGAACACGGCGGACGGCGCGGTGGCGGCGGCCTGGGCCAGATCGGCGTCGGCGAAGACGACGTTGGCGCTCTTGCCGCCGAGTTCGAGGGTGACCGGCTTGATGCGAGCCGCGCAGCCGGTCATGACCTGGCGGCCGACCTCGGTCGAGCCGGTGAAGACGATCTTCGCCACGTCCGGGTGGTCGACGAATCGCTGTCCGACAACGCTGCCCCGGCCCGGCAGTACCTGGAACACGTGCTCGGGCAGGCCGGCGTCGAGGGCGAGCTCGGCCAGCCGGAGCGCGGTGAGGGGCGTGAGCTCGGCCGGCTTGAGCACGACGGTGTTGCCCGCCGCGAGAGCCGGTGCGAACGCCCACGACGCGATGGGCATCGGGAAGTTCCACGGGACGATCGCCCCTACGACTCCGAGCGGCTCGTGGAAGGTCACGTCGATCCCGTCGGCGACCGGAATCTGCTGCCCGATGAGGCGTTCGGGCGCGCCGGCGTAGTACGCGAGGACGTCCCGGGCGTTGCCGGCCTCCCAACGGGCATTGGTGATCGTGTGCCCGGAGTTGGCCACCTCGATCCGGGCGAGGTTCTCGCGATCGGCGTCGACCGCGTCGGCGAAGCGACGCAGCAGCCGCGCCCGATCCCCCGGACTGATCGCCCGCCACGAGCTGAATGCCTTGCGGGATCGGGCGATCGCCTCGTCGGTGGCCGCCTCGTCGAGCCCTTCCACGGTCGCCACGACCTGCTCGGTAGCCGGATTGATCACATCATGTGTTCTCACGCGTCAGGTCCGTTCGAAGTTCCGGTAACGCTCCCAGTCGGTGACGGCCGCGTCGAACGCCTCCAGCTCGACCCGGGCGGCGTTCGCGTAGTGATCCACGACGGCGTCGCCGAACGCGCTCCGGGCCAGCCGGCTGGCTGACCAGAGCTCGGCCGCCTCGCGCAGCGTCGTCGGCACGCGCTCGGCCTCGCCGTTGTAGGCGTTGCCGCTGAACGCCGGCACCGGCTCGAGCTCGTTCTCGACACCGTGCAGGCCCGAGGCGATCAGCGCGGCCACCGCCAGGTACGGGTTGACGTCGCCCCCGGGTACCCGGTTCTCGAATCGCAGCCCGGCTCCGTGACCGACCACTCGCACGGCGCAGGTCCGGTTGTCCAAGCCCCACCTGACCGCCGTCGGCGCGAACGAGCCCGGCTGATACCGCTTGTAGGAGTTGACGTTCGGCGCGAGGAAGTAGGCCAGTTCGCGCAGTCCGGCCAGCTGGCCGGCCACGAACTGATCGAAGACCGGCGACGTGCCGTGCGGACCATCGCCGGCGAACACCGGCGTGCCGTCCTCGGTTCGCAACGACAGGTGGATGTGGCACGAGTTTCCCTCGCGCTCGTTGAACTTCGCCATGAACGTCAGCGCCGCCCCCCGCTGCGCGGCGATCTCCTTGGCGCCCGTCTTGTAGATCACGTGGTTGTCGCACGTGGTCAGCGCGTCGGCGTACTTGAACGCGATCTCGTGCTGACCCGGATTGCACTCACCCTTCGCCGACTCGACCGTCAGGCCGGCGCCGCGCATACCGAGGCGGATGTCGCGCAGCAAGGGTTCGATTCGAGAGGTGCCGAGGATCGAGTAGTCGACGTTGTACTGGTTGGCCGGGGTCAGCCCGCGGTAACCGCGCTCCCAGGCACGCTCGTACGTGTCGTTGAAGACGATGAACTCCAGCTCCGTGCCGACGTACGCCGTCCAGCCGTGCTCGGCCAGCCGCTCGATCTGCCGCCGCAGGATCTGCCGCGGCGATTCGAGCATCGATGTGCCGTCCGTCCAGCCCACATCGGCCAGCACCAGCGCGGTGCCCGGCTGCCACGGGGTCAGCCGGAGCGTGTCGAAATCGGGCGTCATCACCAGGTCGCCGTAGCCCTGGTCCCAGGACGAGATCGCGTAGCCCTCGACCGTGTTCATGTCGACGTCGACGGCCATCAGATAGTTGCAGCCGTCGGTGCCGTGCTCGGCCACCTCGTCCACGAAGAAGCGTGCGTCGACCCGCTTGCCTTGCAGCCGGCCCTGCATGTCGGTGATCGCCACGACGACGGTGTCGATCGTGCCGTCGGCGACCTGGACGCGCAGCGCTTCAAGACTCAAAGGTGGCTCGGGCATACCAATTCCCTCTCGACAGAAGGTCCGACGACCATACCTTCCTGCTAGCGCCGCCGGAAGGCGTGCCGATCAGGCCAGCAAACCCCGCAGCAGCGCCGCCGTACCGTCTACGTGCTCGTCCATCTCCAGGCGGGCCGCGTCGGCCTGACCGGCCAGGATCGCGTCGACGATCGCGGCATGCTGGAGGTCCGAGTGGGCAATGTTCGCCGCGATAACGGGGATGGCCCGCAGCAGTGCGTCGAGGCGCATCTGCACGTCGGCGACCGCGGCCGCCACCGAGGCGCTGCCACCGAGTGCGGCCACCGCCATGTGCAGCCGCGAGTCGGCCAGCCGCCGCTGCGGAGGCTCGCAGTTGGTGGCCTCGTCGAGATAGCGGTGCAGGCTGGCCCGATCGGCCGCGGTCAGGGTGCGGCTGGCCGCCAGCGCCGCGGCACCGGGCTCGACGACCCGACGCAGCGCCAGCGTGTCCTCGAGCGACTGCCCGAGCGAACGGTGCAGGCCGGACGGGCGGCCGCGTCCTTGGCGGGGCGACACGACGAACGTCCCGCCGCCTCGACCTCGGCGCGACTCGACCAGCCCGGCATCGCGCAACGCCCGGATCGCCTCGCGCAGCGTGACCCGGCTGACCCCGAACTTCTCGGCCAGCTCGCGCTCCGGTGGCAACTGCTCGCCATCGGCCAGAACCCCGAGCCGGATGCTCTGCGCGAGCCGCTCCACCGTGACCTCGAACGCGTTGCGCACCGGCACCGGCGCGAAGACCGTGCGCGCCCAGAGGGCCTCGACGTTGTCCGGAGGTGGTGGCGAGGCGGCGAGCACGATCCGGCCGTCCGAGCTGGGCGTCACGGCGCCGCCATCGCCAGACCGCTGCGATGCACCGTGCAGGCCGCCACGAATCCGGTGAACAACGCGGTCCCGTCGTGGACCTCCGGATGCCACTGCACGCCGACCACCCAGGGTCGATCGTCGTGCTCGACCGCCTCGACGGTTCCGTCGTCCGTCCAGGCCGTGGCGGCGAGCGACTCGCCCAGCCGCCCGACGGCCTGGTGGTGGTACGTGGCGACGCTGGCCCGCTCGCCCAGCAGTCCGGCGACCCGGCTGCCCGGTGCGACGCGGACGTCGTGCCGACCGTGCCGGCCGATCACCGGGCAGTGCCCGTCGTGCCCCACGACATCGGGCAGGTGCTGGATGAGGTCACCACCCAGGGCGACGTTGAGCAGCTGCATGCCGCGGCAGATCGCCAGCACGGGGACACGCAGCTCGAGCGCGGCCTGCGCGAGTGCCAGCTCCCAGTTGTCGCGGTCGGACCGGGGCGGGCCGGTGTGGGGATCACGCTGGGCGGCGTACCGCGCCGGACTGATGTCGCCTCCCCCGGCCAGGACCAGGCCGTGCAATCCGTCGACGACGTCGTACGCCGCGCCCAGCGGATCGTCCACCGCCGCGGGTGGCAGCAACACCGGAATGCCTCCGGCGCCGGCCACGGCATCGGAGTAGTTGGCAGGCAACAGGTCGGCCGGCTCGCCCCAGACCCCCCACACCGCTCCCTCGCGGTAGGTGGTGAGGCCTATTCGCGGATGCTTCGGGTGTTTGCCGGTCACACGCAAATGGTACGGCCTCCGAGCCTTAAATGGGATTGTTGTTTCTCAACGGTGTATCCGCTCACCGGCGGCATCGAAGAGCGGCTCCCTGGTGACCACACCGTCGATCCAATCGCCGAACAGGTCGACCGAGACGCGCGTGCCCGGGGCGGCGTGGTCGGTCGGCAGGTAGGCGTACGCGATCGAGGCCGCCACCGTGTAGCCGTAGCCGCCCGACGTCACGCGTCCCACCACCTGATCGCCTACACGCACCGGCTCGCTGCCCAACACGACGGCGCCAGCATCGTCGAGGACGATGGCCCGCAGCCGTCGGGTCAGGCCGCGTTCCCTGGCCGCACGCACGGCATCCCGCCCCTCGAACCCGCCGGGCTTGTCGAGCTTCACGCAGAAGCCGAGCCCGGCCTCGTACGGATTGGTCTCGGGAGTGATGTCGCTACCCCAGACGCGATACCCCTTCTCCAGACGCAAGCTGTCGATGGCCCGGTATCCGCCCGCGACGAGCCCGCTGCCCCGTCCGGCGGCCCAGACGGCCGACCAGAGCGCGGCGCCGTACTCGCTCGACACGTAGAGCTCGTAACCCAGTTCGCCGACGAACGTCACGCGCAGCGCCCGCACCGGGATGTCGCCCAGGGTCAGCGCCTGCGACGTCATGAAAGGGAACGAGTCGTTGCCGATGTCCGTCGGCGTCAACGTCGCGAGGATCTCGCGCGAGCGCGGCCCCCACAGCGCGAAGCAGCCGAACTGCCCGGTGACATCGGCGATGCGTACCTGGGCATCGCGGCGGCGAGCCTGCTTGCGCAGCCAGGCCAGGTCGTGCGAGCCGAACGCGGTGCCGGTCACGATCCGGAACGCGTCGGCCGCCAGCCGCGTCACGGTGAAGTCCGACTCGATGCCCCCGCGGCGGTTGAGCGCCTGGGTGTAGGTGACCGCGCCGATCGCCCGCGCGACGTGGTTGTCGCACACCCACTCGAGCAGCGACGCGGCGTCCGGACCGCTCACCTCGATCTTGGCGAACGACGACTCGTCGAAGAGCCCGGCTGCCGCGCGGGTCTGCGCGTGCTCGACGCCGATCGCGGGCGACCAGTACCGACCGGCCCAGCCACGCGGCCTCAGCGCGCTACCGCCCGCGTTCGACTCGTACCAGTCGACCCGTTCCCACCCGGCCTTCTCGCCGAACTGCGCCTGGTTGGCCTGGTGCCATCCGTAGGCGGCCGACACCCGCAGCGGTCGCCCGGCCTGTCGCTGTACGCCGGGGTACGGGATGTCGTAGTACGTCTGATAGTTCTCGAGGGTGCGTTCGAGCGTGTAGCTCGGCGATCCGTACTGCGCGCCGAACCGGCTCAGATCCATGTGCCAGACGTCGAAACTCGGTTCGCCCGCGACGATCCACTCGGCCATGACCCGGCCGATGCCACCGGCCCCGGCGATGCCATGGGCGCAGAACCCGGCCGCCACGAAGAACCCGGCGACGTCGGTCTCGCCGAGACAGAACTCGTTGTCCGGGGTGAACGCTTCCGGCCCGTTGATCACCGTCCGGACACCGATGTCGCCCATGATCGGCACCCGGCGCGCGGCGTTGCGGGCGATCTCCTCCATCCGCTCCCAGTTCGGGGGGAGCAGGCGTCCGTTGAAGTCCTCCGGAATGGCGTCGTAAGTGCTCGGCGTCGCCGTCCAGGGCTCCGGATCGCGCTCGTAGCCGCCCATGACCAGGCCGTCGACCTCCGGCCGGAAGTAGACGAGCAAGTCGGGATCACGCAGCGTTGGCAAGGGTTTCTCCGGCCGCGAGCTCAGCGCCTCGGTGACCACATACTGGTGCGACATGGGCACGACCGGTACCCGGACACCGGCCATCCGGGCGATCTCGGCGGCGAACATCCCGCCGCAGTTGACCACTACCTCGCATTCGACGTCGCCCCGGTCGGTGTGCACGCCACGCACCCGGCCGTCCCGAACATCGAGGCTGAGCACCCGGGTCCGCTCGGCGATGCGCACGCCGGATGCCCGCGCCATCGCGGCGAGCGTGTAGCACAGCTGCGCGGGATCGACGTGACCGTCCGACTCCAGGTAAGCCGCGCCGATCACGCCATCCGTGTCGATGAGCGGAAAGAGCTGCTTGGCCTCGGCGGGCGAGATCTCGTGCAGCGGCAGGTCGTACGCGCGCGCCCAGCTGATCTGCCGGCGGATCTCCTCGAGCCGTTCGGGCGTCGAAGCCAGCTTGATGCCGCCGCTCTCGATCCAGCCGAGCTGATGCTCGCTCTTCTTCAGCCGGCGATACAGCTCGACGGAGTACATGTTCATGCGGGTGAGCGTGGGATCGGCTCGCAGTTGGCCGACGAGTCCAGCCGAGTGGAACGTTGATCCACTCGTCAGTTCGGAGCGCTCGACGACCAGGACATCGCGCTCCCCCAGCTCGGCCAGGTGGTACGCGACGCTAGCTCCCCCCACACCGCCGCCGATGACGACGATTCGCGCTGACGATGGGAGCTCGTGATCGACCGCCATACCTGCCCATCTTGCTGGCCGGCCATTACTCCGACAAGCGCCGCGCGGAACAAAAGGTCTGGGGGCTAGACCGTTAGGACTCGGCGGGCCTACCATCCCGACACTGATCAGCGTGCCCGGTTGACGGGTTCCGCGATGTCCCGGCGGGCGACCGGGAGGAGGCCTAGTGACGCTCGAACGCGAGTCGGCCGCCGTACTCCCGAGCCGTGACGACCTCGATGCCCTGGACGGCGTGCTGGCGTCCGTACCCGAGTTCGCTGGTGGTCAGCCCACCGTCGAGCCGCTCGCGGGAGGGCTGACCAACCGTATCTACCGGGTGATCGTCGACGGCGCACCGCGCGCTGCGGCTCGGATCTCCAGTCGCAAGAGCAGCCTGCTGGCGATCGACCGCGACGCCGAGCTGCGGAACGCCGACACGGCGGCTCGCGTCGGCGTGGGCCCGAAGCTACTCGCCGCACGCCCCGCTGAAGGCGTCGCGATCGTCGAATGGATCGATGGGCGCACCTTCGAGCCGAACGACCTCGACGATTTGGATCAACTCGACCGGGTGGCCGAACTGTGTCGGCGGCTCCACACCGCCCCGCGTTTCGGAAACGACTTCGACATGTTTGCGATCCAGCGCGGGTATCTCGCCGTCGTCCAGGAGAACGGATTCCGGCTGCCGCCGCGCTACCTCGAGTTCCGGCCGCAGGTCGAACGCATCCGCGCCGCGCTGGCGGTGCAGGACGAGGGCACGGTGCCGTGCCACAACGACCTGCTGGCCGCCAACATCCTCGACGACGGCGCCCGCCTGTGGTTCATCGACTACGAGTACTCCGGCAACAACGACGCGTGCTTCGAGCTCGGCAACATCTGGAGCGAGGCGAGCTTGCCGATCGACCGGCTCGAGCATCTCGTCACGGCGTACTACGGATACGCCTCGCGGGCGAAGCTGGCCCGCGCTCGACTGCTGGCGCTGATGTCGAAGTACGGCTGGACCCTGTGGGCCTCCATCCAGGACGCGGTGAGCGAGGCCGACTTCGACTTCTGGTCCTGGGGCTTGGAGAAGTACGAGCGGGCGGTCGCCGAGTTCGACGGCCCGGAGTTCGCCGCACTGATCGACGACGTTGCGCAACCCGATCGACCACGAGGGAGCTAGCGAAGTGTCTGCCACCACCACGCACCTCAGCGACGACGAGAAGCGACTGGCCGAGCTGGGCTACAAGCAGGAGCTGAACCGCAGCTGGTCCGGCTTCTCCAACTTCGCGATCTCGTTCTCCATCATCTCCATCCTCGCCGGCTGTTTCACCACGTTCGGCGTCGGCTGGAACAACGGCGGCCCGGCCGCGATTGCCTGGGGTTGGCCGATCACGGCGGCGTTCATCCTCGTCATCGGCCTGTGCATGTCCGAGCTGGTGTCGGCGTTCCCGACGTCGGGCGGCATCTACTGGTGGGCGTCCAAGCTGGGCGGGGCGAAGGCCGGGTACTACACCGGCTGGCTGAACCTGATCGGGTTGTTCGCCATCGACGCCTCGGTGGCCTACGGCTGCGCCACGTTCTTCGACCTGACCCTCGACACGTACAGCACGTCGTGGGCCAGTGGCTACAGTCTCAAACGAGTGTTCTTGATCTTCGTCATCGTGCTGGCGCTGGCGGCGCTGGTGAACATCTTCTCCAGCAAGTTGCTCGCGATGCTGAACAACATCTCGGTCTGGTGGCACGTGGCCGGAGCGAGCGCGGTCGTGCTGATCCTCGTCTTCGCGCCGAGTCACCACGCGAGCCTGTCCTCGGTGTTCACGCACACCGTGAACAACACGGGCTTCTTCGGCGGCCACAGCGGTGGCGCGGCATTCTGGTTCGGGGCCGTGCCGCTGTCGGTGATCCTGACCCAGTACACGATCACCGGCTACGACGCGTCAGCGCACCTGTCCGAGGAGACCCGCTCGGCGGCGAACGCGGCCGCGAAGGGGATCTGGCAGTCGATCTTCTACTCGGCGATCGGCGGCTGGATCCTGTTGCTCGCGTTCCTGTTCGCGGTCCGGGACGAGTCCGGCGTGACCGCCGGCGGCGGCGGGTTCACCGGCGGCAGTGTCGCGATCATCTTCAACCAGGCGTTGACCACCAACGGCGCGAGCATCGTGCTGGCCATCTCCACGATCGGGCAGTTCTTCTGCACGGTCGCGTGCATGACCAGCACGTCGCGGATGCTCTTCGCTTTCAGTCGGGACGGTGCCGTCCCGGGCGGGCAGTACTGGTCGAAACTGAACAAGAACCGGGTGCCGGTGTACGGCGTCCTGCTGTCCGTGGTGGTGGCGGTGCTGCTGACCTTGCCGGCGATCGTCACCGTCAACCTCCCGGTCGGTGACGAGCTGGTGCCCTCGCCGGTGGCGTTCTTCGCTGTCGTCTCGATCGGCGTGATCGGCCTCTACGTCGCCTTCGCGATCCCGATCTTCCTGCGCTGGAAGGCCGGCAGCAGTTTCCAACCGGGCGGGTGGACGCTGGGCAACAAGTACAAGTGGATGTGCATCGTCGCCGTCGTCGAGATCGCGGTCACGTCCTTCATCGCGATCTTGCCGACCTCCACGGCCGGAGCGCCCTGGTACAAGGGCTTCGGCTGGGCGAATCTGAAGTTCGTCAACTACACCCCGATCGTCGTCGGCGGGGCGTTGCTCGCGTTGTGGCTCGGCTGGCATCTATCGGCGAAGAAGTGGTTCACCGGGCCGAAGATGACGATTGATCTGCCCGAGGGCGTGTCCGCAGCCGACGAAATCCGTCTGGAGCACCACGGCGCCAGCGGCCACCTCGCCACAACACCGGACACCGAGTCGGACGTCGCGCCCGCCTAGCGCGTCAGCGCTGCAGACTGCGCAACGTCTCGAGCTCGTCGGGCTTGCCGACCACGATGAGGATCGTCCCTGGGGTCAACTCCGTGTCCGGGCCCGGGTTGGCCTCGAACTTGGCGTCCGGGCCGGAGCGCACCGCCAGGATCATCGCGCCGGTCCTCTCGCCCAGCGCTGCCTCGGACAGACTGCGACCGGCCAGCGGCGAACCGGCGGCGATCTCGACCTGCTGGATGCTGAAGTCGAGCTCCTCGTCGTGCATGACGGCGTCGAAGAACTCGGCGACGTGGGGCTGCAAGGCGAACGATGCCATCCGCCGTCCACCGATCAGCTGCGGATTGACGACCCGGTCCGCGCCGGCCCGGACGAGCTTCGGTCGCGACGTCTCGGTCCGGGCCCGGGCGATGATCACCAGATCCGGGCGCAGCGCGCGGCTGGACAGCGTCACGTAGACGTTGTCGGCGTCGGTGTCGAGCGCGGCGATCAGTGCCCGGGCGTGCTCGATACCGGCCGCCTGCAGCACCTGATCGTCGGTGACGTCGCCGACGATGGTGGGGTGCTCGATGTCCTCGAGGCGGGCGCCGTCCCGATCGATGACCACGGCGGTCTCGCCGGCTGCACTGAGGTACCGGGCGCTCGCCCGGCCGACGCGGCCCCAGCCGCAGATGATCACGTGGCCGGTCAGCCGGCTTATCTCGCGGTCCATGCGGCGTGCCTCCAGAGCCGTTCGCAGGTGGCCTTCGATGAGCGCTTCGAGCATGACGGTGAGCGTGTAGAGCGCGGTGCCGACGCCGACGAGGATCAGCCCGATCGTGAACGCCTTGCCCACCCCGGAGAGCGGGAGCACCTCGCGGAAGCCGACCGTGGTCACGGTGGTCACGGTCTGGTAGGCGGCGTCGAGCAGCCCGAATCCGAGCACGACATAGCCGATCGTGCCGGCGATCAGGACGAGCGCCAGCGCGAGCAGCGCCAGCCTGATCCGCCGGACCGGGTCCATGGACGGAATTGTGGGCGTCCTGAGACCCCGGCGCACGCCACTGGCGCCGCACCGGCGTGGCGGCTTGGATCGGTACATGCCGGTGAAGAGCGTCAAGGACGCCGTCCAGAAGGTGGCCAGTCGACAATCGGCTGCCCTCGTCCTCGAGCTGGATCTGACCGAGCCGCTCGCTCAGGGCGTGCCCGGGGATCCCGTGTCCGCGCTCATGCAACGTCGGCAGGCCCGGCTCAAGGACGTGCTCGACGGGCTGCGCACGGCGGCGGCCGACGAGCAGGTCGAGATCCTGCTGGCCAAGGTGGGTTCCGGGCGCATCGGGTTCGCCCGGGCGCAGGAGCTCCGCGACGCCGTCCTGGCCTTCCGCGCGTCCGGCAAACCGGCGATCGCCTGGGCCGAGTCGTTCGGCGAGTGGAGCCCGGGCGTCGTGCCGTACTACCTGGCGACCGCGTTCGACGAGATCTGGCTGCAGCCGATCGGCGATGTGACCTTCAACGGCCTGACGCTGGGCACGTCGTTCGTACGGGGAGCCCTCGACCGCCTGGAGATCGAGCCACAGTTCGGCCAGCGCTACGAGTACAAGAACGCCGCCGACATGTTGCTGCGCTCGACGTACTCCGACGCCCACCGGGAGGCGGCGCAGCGCATGGCCACCTCGGTGTTCGATCAGGTGGTCTCCGGCGTCGCGGCGGCCCGTGGTCTGCCTGCCGAGCGGGTACGCGAGCTGGCCGAGCAGGCACCGATCTCGGCCGAGGACGCGCTCGCCGCCGGTCTCATCGATCGGATCGGTTACCGCGACGAGGTGTACGCCGACGCGCGCAACCGGGCCGGCGACTCGTCCAAGCTGCTGTACCTCTCTCGATACGCGCGCCCCGTGGTCTCGGTGCAGGCGCCTCGCGCCGTGCGCAAGCCCCGCACGATCGCGCTCGTCTGGGGGCTCGGCGCCATCGGTACCGGCCGCAGCGGCCGTCGCCCGGACGGTCCGCGCATGGGTTCGGACACGGTGACAGCGGCGTTGCGGGCGGCGGCGAGTGACAAGCGGGTGGACGCCATCGTGTTCCGGGTCGACAGTCCGGGCGGATCGGCGGTGGCCTCGGACGCGATCTGGCGCGAGGTCGGTCAGGCCCGGGCGGCCGGCAAGCCGGTCGTGGTGTCGATGGGCGATGTCGCGGGCTCGGGCGGCTACTACGTGGCGATGGGCGCCGACGCGATCGTGGCCGAGCCGGCAACGATCACCGGGTCGATCGGCGTGCTGGCCGGCAAGCTCGTCGCCGACGGCCTGCTGGACCGCCTCGGCGTCAGCTACGACAGCGTCGCGGTAGGCAGCCTGGCCCGGATGTTCAGCACCCGCGCCCCCTACGGCCCGGCCGAGCGGGACGCGCTGGAACGGTGGCTGGATCGCATCTACGAGGCGTTCGTCGGCAAGGCCGCGGCCGGGCGCGGGTTGAGCCGCGACGAGGTGCACGCGGTGGCCAAGGGCCGGGTGTGGACGGGCGCCGACGCCGTGGAACGTGGTCTGGTCGACGAGCTGGGCGGCCTGGATCGGGCGGTCGAGCTGGCGCGCGAGCGGGCGCGCATCCCGGCCGGGGCCGAGGTCGACGTCGTCAGCTACCCGGCCGTGTCGCCCTTCGCCCGGGTCCGTCCGCCCCACTCGAGCGAGAGCCCGGGCGCCGCCGACGCCGCCGCGCTGTGGGAGGGCTGGGGGTCGTTCGCGGCCATGGCGGCGCGTCTCGGCCTGCCGGCGGCCGGGCCATTGGCCATGCCCTGGGTACCCACCTGGAGCTAGCCG
>Ga0137412_10002971_pt1 | contig 13507 bp, 11 predicted proteins | sample CZODoug2_1_16fun_FD_122160 | JGI IMG/M metagenome (GOLD analysis project Ga0137412, IMG submission 122160) | Vadose zone soil fungal communities from Angelo Coast Range Reserve, California, USA - CZODoug2_1_16fungal (Hybrid Assembly) | ecosystem: Environmental > Terrestrial > Soil > Vadose zone... | reverse complement strand
ATGGAATAACCCTTCTTCCACGACGCCGTATGGCGCGTTTTCCACACTCTGGCGCCGCTCGTTGCGTACCACGTCTTGCTGATTCGAAAGATTGGCCTGGTCCAGCTTGTCCGGTAAATATCCCATGCGGTCGGACTCCAGCCACAGCGCCAGCTCCAACTGGTTCGAAGGAAGCGTCTCGAAATAATTCGTGCGGTCAAAATCGGTCGTGCCGTTGATGTCCGACGCTCCCGCCGCTTCCAGATAGTGGAAGTGGGAGCTTCCCGGGACGTGACGCGATCCTTCGAACATCATGTGTTCGAACAGGTGTGCAAAACCGGTACGCCCGGGCAATTCGTTCGCCGGACCCACGTGGTACCACAAATTCACTGCCACCATCGGCAGCCGGTGATCTTCGGAGAAAATTACCTCCAACCCGTTGTCCAGCTTGTACTTTTCAAATCTGAGTTGCGGCACTTCGAGTGCCGGGGGCTTCACCGCCGCCGGTTTCGCGCCCGCTTGCGCCGTCGATTTTGCGGGAGTTTTCGCGGGAGGCGTCGCAGGCGTCTGCGGGGAAACCGTACTCCCAAACGACAGCGAAATAAACAGACCAAACAACAATGCATTCGGGCGAACCAGCCTCATAACCGTGTCCTCTCGATAGATCGCAATTTCAAAGCTAGGCAGCGTAGCGCAGGCGCGGATGCCCTCAGAAATACCGCTGCTAGCTTACCCTGCTTCTCGAAGAGTGCAAATAGCTAGGCTTCGAATTACCGGGAGCAACGCAGGCCCATTCGCACAACCACGGTCAAAACTCGTATACTGTCTCGTCCCGGCTTTGTTGCAAACGCAGTTCTGGATTTTCTCTCATACTTTGTTTGGGCGTGAGGTCTTCGCGTGTCCGATTCGGTTCTTAAAACAAGTGCGAATATTAAGTCTCCCGAATTCGAAAAGAACGCCCGCCGCATCGTTAACTTGCTCACTAAAATCAAGAACGAGGAAGAGCAGATTTTCCAGGGCGGCGGGGCCAAGGCTATCGAGTCGCAGCACAAAAAAGGCCGCCTGACCGCACGCGAGCGCATTACCAAACTAATCGATCCGGGTACCCAGCTCTTCGAACTCGCCACCTACGCAGCATTCGAGATGTACGAGGAATGGGGTGGCGCGCCTTGCGCTGGAGCTCTGACGGGGCTGGCGAAAGTATGCGGGCGTACCTTCATGATTATCGCGAATGACGCAACCGTGAAAGCGGGTGCGTTTTTTCCGATGACCGCGAAAAAAGTGATTCGCGCGCAATACATTGCCATCGAAAATCGCATCCCCACAATTTATCTAGTTGATTCCGCGGGAGTTTTTTTGCCGCTCCAGGAAGACGTCTTTCCGGACACCGACGATTTCGGCCGCGTCTTTCGCAATAATGCCGTGATGTCCGCGATGGGGATTCCGCAGATTACTGCGATTATGGGAATGTGCGTTGCCGGCGGCGCGTATCTTCCCGTGATGTGCGATCACATCTTGATGACGGAAGGCTCGGGATTATTTTTAGCGGGGCCCGCGCTGGTGCAAGCGGCCATCGGACAGAAAACTTCCGCGGAAGATTTGGGCGGAGCGAAAATGCACGCGCAGATCAGCGGTACGGTGGACTTTCGCGAACCCGATGATAATGCCTGCATCGCGCGAATTCGCGCACTCGTTGACAAAATCGGAGCACCAAATGCTTCACCGTTCAGCCACGTAAAACCGCGCGACCCGCTTTATTCCGCCGATGATATCTACGGAATCTTTTCGAGCGATCCCGGCAAGCAATACGACATGCGTGAAATCATAGCCCGCATCGCGGACGCGAGCGTATTCGAAGAGTATCGCGCGGAGTATGGCGAGACCTTGCTTTGCGGCTACGCGCGCATCGGCGGCTGGGCCGTCGGCATCGTCGCCAATCAGAAAAAACATGTACAGACGCTGGCGCGCGGCTCGGATCAAAAGCGGATCGAATTTGGCGGCGTAATTTACACCGAGTCTGCGGAGAAAGCCGCACGCTTCATTCTCGATTGCAACCAGAACCGCATCCCTCTTATTTTTCTGCACGACGTCAACGGCTTCATGGTCGGGAAAGACGCGGAGTGGAGCGGTATCATTCGCGCCGGAGCAAAAATGGTGAACGCTATCGCGAACAGTGTCGTACCAAAAATTACCGTGATTTGCGGCGGAAGTTTTGGTGCAGGAAATTACGCCATGTGCGGCAAAGCCTATGACCCGCGTTTTATGTTCGCATGGCCCACGGCGCGCTTCGCGGTGATGAGCGGCGACGCCGCAGCCAGCACGCTCGCCGAAATAAAACTGAAACAACTCGAGCGCGAAGGCAAAAAAGTCGACGAAAAACAAAAAAAGGAATTAGTCGAATCCGTCCGCGCCACTTACGAACACCAAAGCGATCCGCGCTACGCCGCCGCTCGCCTATGGGTTGACGCCATCATCGATCCCGCCCACACCCGCGACGCCTTGATCGGGGCCCTCGAAGCTGCCTCCCTAAATCCCGAAATCCGCGAATTCAAAACCGGGGTCCTGCAGACTTGAGCAAACTTGAGATCATTCTGCGAACTTTGCTCGCGAACTTTATCGTTCAGGTCCTTCCTCTCCTGTTGATTGCTGCCGGCATGTTCATGGTAATTAAGGCACACAATGCGAGCCCTGGATCATCGATTCGCCGGTATCTGGGGATTTCGCTTGTGTCTGTGCCAGTGGGAATTATTGTCTCCATTATCGCAGGAATCGCAGCCGCGGCGATGCGCGGCGATGGGCATTTTTACAGCGTTCCGTTTGGCGGCTACAGCGTTTCCGATAACGCCGGTGACCTCGCAAGCATTCTGATCTGGGTAGCCTTAGTATTTGTTGTTTTGGCGGGCGTACTGCGGCCGCGCCAGTGAAATTTCGAAGAGAGGATTCGAGTGGAGCCGACGACGACAATTATCGAGTGTCCGAGAGATGCGTGGCAAGGATTGCCGGACCAAATTCCCACCGAGTACAAGGCGGAGTATTTGAAAGAACTTGTCCTTGCAGGATTCAAGCACATTGATGCGGTGAGCTTTGTTTCGCCGAAGCACGTGAGGCAGATGGCGGACAGCGAAGACGTAATGACGAAGCTCAATGCTTCCCTTCCCGCTGGCACGGCGTTGTCGGAAATTCTTGGAATCGTTGTGAATGAAAAAGGATTGCAGCGGGCGCTGGCGACTCCTGGCGTGACGACGATCGGATATCCTTACTCCATCTCGGCATATTTTCGCCGGGCGAATGCCAACATGTCCAAGGACGAATCGCGATCGCTGGTCGAAAAGTTGCGGAAAGAAACATCAGCGGCAAACCGCGGTCTGGTGATTTATATTTCGATGGCGTTTGGGAATCCTTATGACGAACCGTGGGGGTCGGAGATTGTGGCCGATACTTTGGAGTGGCTAAAAGATATTCGGGTGCGAACGGTTTCGCTTGCGGATACGGTGGGCAATGCATCACCGCAACTTGTTGGCGATTTGTACCGCAGTGTGAAGGATCACGTCGCCGGCGTCGAGCTCGGAGTTCATTTGCACAGCAGGCCGGAGAACGCGGAAGAGAAAATTCTCGCAGCCTACGAAGCGGGATGCCGGCGGTTCGACGGCGCGCTGACCGGGCTTGGCGGCTGCCCATTTGCGGGAGACAATCTGGTCGGGAACATCGCGACCGAAGATATCCTTGCAGCGCTGCGAAAAGCGGGCGCCGATCCTGGTGTTGATTCTGCGCGCTTGACGAAGGTACTCGAAATGACGAATGAGATTCGCGCGAAGTATGCGCATGCTCCGCTTGTAGACTGAGGAGGTGTCTTCACGAAATGTATTCCACACTTCTCCTCGAAATTACGGGAAATCTCGCGACCATCACGCTGAACCGGCCCGAAAAGCGCAACGCCATTTCCACGCAAATGATGGCGGAGCTTCAAACGGCGCTCGACCAAATCGAGAAGAGTCATGCGCGGGTGGCCATTATGACTGGCAGTGGCAAAGCGTTTTGCGCCGGTATGGATTTGGACATGCTCGCGGCCATCGCAAAACAATCTCCCGCGGAAAACCAGGAAGACTCACGGCGGATTGCGAAAATGTTTCGCCGCATCTGGAGTTATCCCCGGCCGCTGATCGCCGCTGTAAACGGCCCGGCTTACGCTGGAGGCTGCGGCATTGCAACACTCTGCGATTTCACGCTCGCCGTGCCGGAAGCGAAGTTCGGATACACGGAAGTAAAAATCGGCTTCCTTCCAGCGATTGTTTCCGTGTTTCTGACGCGGCAGATCGGAGAGAAACGCTCCCGCGACCTGCTGCTTACCGGTCGTATCATCGCAGCAGTGGAGGCGAAGGAATTCGGCCTGGTATCAGAAATTGTTCCCGCCGAACGCCTGATGGAACGCGCGCACGAACTTGCGAACCTGCTGATTGCCGCGAGTCCCAGCAGCCTTACTCGTTCCAAACACCTTCTGGTCTCCTCGGCGGCGGCTGGAGTGGATCACGATTTGGAACGCGCCATCCTGGAAAACGCCCGAATTCGCTGCACGCCCGATTTCCAGGAAGGACTTGCTTCGTTTTTGGAGAAGCGCAAGCCGGTGTGGCAGGACGATTCGGAAAAATAAGGACATGCGAATGATGGAATATCATGACGCGGCGGTGCGCGTGCGCTACGCGGAAACGGATCAGATGGGCGTGGTTTATCACGCGAACTATTTGATCTGGTTCGAGGTTGGGCGCGTGGAGCTGATTCGCGCGCTGGGAATCGAATACAAGCGCATGGAAATTGAGGACGACTGCCATATCGTGGTCGCTGACGCGCACTGCCGGTATCATCACTCAGCGAAATACGACGAAGTCTTGCGCATCCGGACGCGCATCGCGGAGTCACGGAACCGCCTTGTGAGGTTTTCCTACGAAGTCATCGGCGATGTGGACGGACGAGTCCTGGCCAACGGAGAAACAACGCACGTCATTTGCGGGAGCAATGGCCGTCCAAAAACGCTGCCCAAGAAATATGAAACGGTATTCAACTCCGTCGTCGCGCCGCAACCGGATCGGATCAAGGCATGAGCTTCGCGCTGAGCGGAAACGATCTCACCTTTCCGCGACTCTACGATGTCGCTCTTCGCGGCGAACAAGTTCAACTAACGGCTTCCGCGATCGAGCGGATGAAGGCTTCGCGCGCCGTGGTGGAACGGCTAGTGGCTTCGGGGGCCATCGCTTACGGAATCAATACAGGCTTCGGGAAACTTGCCTCGGTGCGCATTTCCACGGAACAGGTTCGGCAACTGCAAGTGAATCTGGTGCGATCGCACGCTTGCGGCCTGGGCGCTCCGCTGAGCGAAACAGAGACACGCGCGATGATGGTACTGCGCGCCAACGCGCTGGCGAAAGGATTGAGCGGCGTGCGGCCGCAAGTGGTCGAGACGCTTTGCCAAATGCTGAACGCCAAAATGCATCCGGTGATTCCGTCGCAAGGATCGGTGGGCGCTTCGGGCGACCTCGCGCCGCTGGCGCATTTGGCGCAGGTCGTCATTGGCGAAGGCCGCGCGACATTTCACGGAGAAGTTTTGCCGGGTGCCGAAGCCATGAAGCGCGCTGGGATTGCACCAGTAGCGCTCGAAGCAAAAGAAGGTCTTTCACTTCTGAACGGCACGCAAGGCATGCTGGCGCTTCTGAGTTTGGCTCTGCGCGAAGCGGACATCCTCGTGGACACCGCGGACGTGGCCGCTTCCCTTTCACTGGATGCTTTGCGCGGGAGTCCTGGTGCATTCGATTCGCGAATCATGCATGCGCGTGCATACGCGGGAGCAGCGACAACGGCGGGGAACCTGGCGCGCTTGAACGAGGGCAGCGAGATCCGTGAGTCCCATCGCTCCGCTGAAAAAGATACGCGCGTGCAGGATGCGTACAGCCTGCGGTGCACGCCTCAGGTACACGGGGCGGTACGCGATTCGCTGGCGCAAGCGCGGGAAATTGCGGCGGTGGAACTGAACAGTGCGACGGATAATCCGCTCGTTTTTGTGCGCGATGCGAACAACGGTGACATTATCAGCGGCGGAAATTTTCACGGGCAGCCGCTGGCGATGGCGGCGGATCAAGTGGCGATCGCGATTGCCACGCTCGGAGGAGTAGCGGAACGAAGAATCGAGCAGATGACAAACCCGCTGACAAGCATGCTGCCGGCGTTCCTGACGCCGGAGCCAGGATTGAATTCCGGATTCATGATCGCGCAGGTGACGGCAGCGGCGCTCACCAGCGAGAACAAGACCCTGGCAACGCCACATTCCGTTGATTCCATTTCGACAAGCGGCAATCAAGAAGACTACGTGTCCATGGGAATGAGCGGTGCGCGGCGGCTGGGGCGCATGCTGGTCAATTTACGGAACACGATTGCGATCGAATTGCTGTGCGCCTGCCAGGGAATCGACTTGCTGGCGCCTCTGCAAACAGGCACGCTGGCGAAGAAAGCTTCTGACGCTGTGCGGGCGAAGTCGGCTAAGGTTACGCAAGACCGGCCACTGACTGCCGATATTGAGGCCGTGTCTGCTTTGGCGGCCGACGGGGTGTTCTGTTCTCTGCTGCGATAAGCATCCCGATGAAGGTATGAGCCCCCACCCCCGCCATTTCATATGAATATCAAAAGAAAGGAATTACAGAAATTGCATTTCGCAATTGATTGATTCTAAAGGGCGCTTCTTTGGCTGGTTCGGGCTTGGGACTCGAGGATTAGGCGCTCGTAAGAAAGAAAAGCGGGAGCTAGCCTCTTCACCCCATACGCAGTTATCTACAAGATAAAATATATCACAGATTAGAGATTTGTCAAGAGCAATATTGCGTAGAACGCCAAAATGGGGACTCTGCATTCTGGCGATCGATATTATTTCAAGGGCGCGCGTGGCAAATTGAGGAACTCTTCGAGGGAATCAGCGACCGTTTCGCCGTGGGAGCCACCGCCATCGTAGTCCAGGTAGATAACCGAGGAATCTCTTGCGCGCTGGTCAGAGGCTGCAATCCAATACCAGGAACCGCGGCCAGTGGCGGCAAAGCAAAAACCGGGGCCGAGCTCTTCTTCGTAAGGCAAATTGTTGAGCGATTCGAGGTCTAGTGGCTCGAAACAATAGACTTGCCAGCGTTTCGGCGACCAGCGGTTCTTGCCGGGCTTTTCGAGTTGGAAGCCCACAGTTTGAATAGCGGATTTGTCTTCGTACAGGCGGAGAAGTTTTTCGGGGAGGAGTTTGCCCAATTCCCGTTCCACAGCATCGGGTTGGGGATTCAGGAGGCGGCGCAGGTAGGCATCATAGGTGGCTCTAATTTGATCAGGCGTGGGGCGGGAACGAAATCTTGCGATGGCGCGGCGAATGCCCGTGGCGATGACGAGCAGTGCGGCGGCAAAGACGAGTGGGCCAAAGACGTAGAGGAGCAGCTTGTCCACAAGCAAATGATACTGCAGTGAGGCATAGACTCAATTATGGCCGACTAGGCTTTTTCCCACGAGAAGCGCGGCCAGGAAAGAAACTCCTCCAAGCCGTCAGATATTTTTTCATTCGCCCAGAGGTCATGGCAGGCAAAGAACACGGGGGCATCGGGCTGTCGAGTCTCACTGACGGGACCCAGTAGAAGCTACCGCAGCCGTCTCCAGCAAAGCAGAAGCCTTTGGCATTCGCCAACAGCTCCAAATCGCAAGTGAATTCTGGCCTTCCGAGTCAAGGGGCCGGAAGCTGTCGATCCATTCGCCCGATTTCTTGGGGTCCTTCCCTGGCGGGCAGATGTTGAGGTTTTGGTAAGGACTAATTCCCTGTCGGCATACATCGCAATGAGTTTTTGCGGCAGGAGCGCGCTTATTTCCACTTCAACAAATGCTTGCTGTGGATTGACCAGGCGTTCGCTGTAGGCGTGGATTCGAGCTGCACCTGCTCCGGCGTTTGTTTTCTTGACGAATGAAAGATTTTGTCTCGCGCAGCCAAAGGATGGATATAGGCAGAACGACGAAGAGGCCGAGAAGAAATAGAATGGCGAGAATCGGGTCCCTCATCCGACTGACACTAGCGTAGGTCATTCCCCAATTTGGGGGAATCAGGCCAAAGATTCCAGAAAGAAGGTAAGCATGCGGTAGCCGGCGATATAGGAGAAGGGGGCGAGTTCCAGGGAGTAGTGGCCGCAGGCTAGTTCGAGGGTGCGCGGATCGGCGCCGTGGCGACGCAGAGAGTCGAGCATCTGGCGGGTAAGCTCCGGAAGCATAGTGGGGTCGTACTTGCCGTAGACCATGAAGGTGGTGCGGCCGGCTCCCATACCGCGCTCGACGTAGGGCATGGGACTGATGGGGGACCAGTATTCGCGGAGTTCGTCGACGGTAACGTGGTCGCGAAGGCCTTCCCAGACGTGATTGGTGGTCATTCCTTGGCTGATAACGTCGGCGTAGTAGGTGGAAACGTGGAAGAAACCGCCAGCGCGAACGCGTTCATCGTGGACGAGAGTGATGTAACCGACCGAGGAACCGATGCTCGTGCCCAGAACGCCGAGTCTGGTATAGCCCTGCTGCTCGAGCCAGTGGAGGCAGCGGCGGGCGTCCTGGACAGCCTGGCGGTTGGCCTGGAGAGTGAGGCCGATATTGGGGCCGCAGATTTGGTCGGCGCGCTCGTGGTCGCGGGCCATGCGGCGGTCGTGGTAGGGCATGCTCATTTTAAGCACGGTGATCCCGAAGCGCCGGATCCAACGGCAGAAGCCGTTCTGCCCGTGCCATTTGGCATTCCAGTTAGGGAGGAGGAGGACGGCGGGGCCTGCGCCGTAGCGTTTCCCACGCGAGCGAGTTGAAACGGTCTCGCGTGCCGGAAAAAGCTGGGCGTGGACGGTGTTGTTTTCCGGCCAGGGAGATTCGATGGAGCTGGTGAAGGTAAGGACATTTTCGCGATCGAGGACGTAATCCGTAGCGGGAGAAGCGGCGTACCAATCCATGCTGGATTCGATGGCTCGACGGCAGTAGTCGCGGACGAAGGCGGTGGGATTGGGTTCATTGGGGGAACCACCGATATGTTCGAGGCCCCAGTGGAAGGGCTGGACGCGGCGATTGTCGTCGGTGGTCCAGCGGCGGTGCTCGTAGCGACGGATTTTGCGTTCGAACCAGTGCATGAGAAAGTCGACAGTCAACAGTTTACCGTCCAAAGCCGTAGAAAAAAAGAAAGCGAAGAAGATAACGCAGAGGGCACAGAAATTCGGAGAGGGGGATAGGAACAGAGTTAGGCATCGGGCACGTGTGAGAAGGCGATGGATTGAGGCCGTGGGGTGAGTGTGGCAGATTGAGAAGAGCGGCTGCGGAGTGGCCGGGCAAACCGTGGTCATCGTCACTGTCTTCTTTTTTCTATTTGGGATTATCGTGGGGAGCTTCCTGAATGTCTGCATCACGCGGATTCCGGAGGACATTTCCATTGTTACTCCTGGGTCACGCTGCCCGCGGTGCGGGACGGCGATAAAGCCGTACGACAACGTGCCGGTGTTTGCGTGGATGTGGCTGCGCGGGAAGTGCCGCGCGTGCGGCGAGCCAATATCCGTGATGTATCCGCTGATTGAGCTGGCGACCGGACTGCTGTTTGTGGCGGCGTTTGTGGAATTCGGCATCACGCAGACGACTGTAAAATGGCTGTTTTTTACGTGCCTGATACTGATACTAACAGTGACCGATTTGCGCGTGCGGCTGTTGCCGGACGCCGTCAACTGGCCGGGGTTTGCGGCGGGATTGATGTTCTCCGCGGTTGTGCCGCCGAGCAATGGATTCGCGGGAGCTCTTGCGGAGAGATTCCTGCAAATGCGATTGCCGGGATTCGCAACGGGAATTCTGGATGGGATTCTTGGGCAGCTTTTGGAAGCTTTTTGCTGTGGGCCATGGCGGCTGGATACAAATTGGTGCGCGGCCACGAGGGCATGGGCATGGGCGACGTGAAAATGATGGCCATGATCGGGGCGTTTCTCGGGTTGCGCGGAACGTTTCAGACACTGCTGGTGGGCAGTCTTTTGGGAAGCTTGATTGGGATTGGCTTGGTGGTGGCGCTATACCTCGTGGGCTGGAAAAGCGAAGTGGCAAAACGGGCAAGCCGGCGGGGACTTGGAACGGAGCAACGTTTGCGATGGGCGATTGCGAGACAGTACCAGTTGCCGCTGGGGACGTTTCTTGGGATTGGGGCGCTGGCGATCGTTTATAGCGGGCCGGTGATTGCGGCCCAGTGGCCGGCCTTGAGGGGAATTGTAGGATAGAGAAGAGAGTTAAAGCCAAAATTCAGAGTTTGAAGTTCAAGCCTCGGAAGAGACAAGAGAAAAACCAAAGAAGAGAAAGAGATAACGCGGAGACGCAGAGGAAGCGCACAGGAAGAGAAGAAGGAGTCGGAAGACGCGAGCAATGTTGACAGCACTGCAAGCCGGGAATAATGCGCAGCACCTTTGGATGATTGCCGCGGGGCTCGGAGTGGCGTTCCTGGTGGTCACGATGCTAGTCGTGTTTCTAGTGCGGAGGTCCTTCCGGAATAGGCGGGAGGGGCAGAGAGAGGAATCCGCGATGAGCGCGCCGCGCACGGCGAACCCCTCAGCGTTCATGACAGCGTCGATGCAGGGCGTGATTCAGCAACTGCGCGATCAGGAAAAGGAACTGGAGCGGCTGCATCGCATCGAAAAGGAGCGTGCGGAACAGACGGAACGGCTGAGCGAAGAAGTGACCAGAAACATGCCGGCAGGGCTGCTGGTGGTCAATGCCACGGGGATTATCTCCAGTTCAAATCCGGCGGCGGAGCAGGTTCTGGGGATTCGCGGGCTGGCCTTCCGGCGATATAGCGAAGCATTGGGAGCCTCCACGGATTTGACTAAGTTGATTGAGGAATGCCTTTCGAGCGGGAGGATTTTCCGGCGCGAAGAGGTGGAGCATCTTCCGCCCGCAGGGGACGCGCGACACCTGGGCGTGACGATTTCACCGATTCGGCGCGGCGAGGGAAAAATCAGCGGAGCGATTTGCCTGCTGACGGATTTGACAGAGCTGGCCGCGCTGCAACAAAGGATCCAATTGAAGGAAAACCTGGCGGCGCTGGGAGAATTGTCCGCGGGAATCGCGCACGAATTCAAGAATGCGCTGGCGACGATTTCGGGTTACGCACAGATGATCCAGTCGGAATCCGCCGAAGCGGAGGCTTTGGACTATGCCGGACGCATCCTAGAGCAAACGCGAAACATCACCCACGTGGTGACGGAGTTTTTGAAGTACGCGCGGCCACTGGAAATTCCGGACGAGCGCGTAGCGCTGCAAACGATGGTCGAACGGGTGGTTGCGGAAGTGCGGGAAACCTTGCCCCAAGTAACGATTCGATGGGAAGGGACGTTCGGGGATGCAGAGGGAGACGAAGGGCTGCTGCGGCAAGCGCTGCTGAACCTGGCGCGAAACGCGGCGGAAGCGTGCGCGATCGCGGAGGGTGGAGGCCAAGTCGTGGTACACGGCGACGCCATTCACGGCGACGAGGCGGAGTTCCAGCGTATCTGCATTGCCGACAATGGCCCGGGCATACCCGCAAATGTACTGCCGAAGCTATTCCGGCCGTTTTTTACGACCAAGGCGAAGGGGACAGGGCTGGGGCTGGCGGTGGTGCAGAAGATTGTCGTGCAGCATGGAGGCCAAGTGCAGGTGCGGAACCGGCCGGAGGGAGGGGCGGAGTTTATCGTTACGCTACCCATGCCGCGCGGGGTGCCAGAAGCAGTAGAATCGAAGCAGGTTAGCATCTAAGAGAGTGTCGGGGTCTTCCAGCTGCTCCGGGGAGGTAGGACCAAATGCGCGTGAAATTCTGGATGAAGGTTTTTCTACTTGTTCCGTCGATGTGCTTGGTTGGTCTTTCGGCGGCAGCGCGACCGCAGGATTCTTCCCAGCAGCAGACGGGAGATCCTGTGGCGGATGCTGCGAGGAAGGCCCGCGAAGCGAAGAAGGACGCGCCGAAGCCGAAAAGGGTTATTACGGACGATGATCTTAAGACGAGCGGGCCCAGGTCAGACGTGGCGCCCGCTTCAGCCCCAGTAGATGCAACGAGGGCGACGACTACTGCAGCGGGGCAAGCGGCGGGGGGCTCTGCCAAGGCCCGAGAGGCCGCCAAGACCGGAGAAGAGCCGAAAGAAGATCCCGATAGTGAGAAGGCCTGGCGGGCTCGGTTTAAAGATGCGCACGATAAAATTGCCAAGGCCGAGAAAGAACTCGATATTTTGGGGCGCGAGTTGGAAAAGGCCCAAGTAGAATACTACCCTGACCCTCAGAAGGCGATGACGCAGCAGAACTCGCGCGGCGATATCAAGGAGAAGCAAGCGAAAATCGACGCTAAGAAAAAGGAGCTGGACCAACTGAGGCAAGCGTTGAGTGACCTCGAAGACGACCTGAGGAAGTCGGGCGGCAATCCCGGGTGGGCTCGGTAGGGCGCAAATGCCTTTTTGCAGCGGGGCTATCCAGTCGTCCTGCCAATGACTGGCTTCATCAATCCTAGACGTGCGTTGATCGCCCTGCTCATCCTCATTACGGCTGCGGTAACTGGTCTGCTCTTTGCCTTCCCTCGAGTGGGAATTGATTCTTTGGGGCAGCTCTGGTGGAGGCCGGAGCATTCAACGTGCTGCTGCATAGAACGTTTGGCCAACAGGCCTTCGATTGGACGCGCTCAATGCCACCATTCGTCGCCAATTTCTGGCTCTTCTTTGGGAAAGAAGGGGCGCAGTTCTTGTATCTCGGAATCGGAACCATTTTTGGCGCTGCCGGCCTTTTCCTCTTAATTAAGTCTTTCTTCTAGAGCAGCGCTGTAGCCGGTTTTGATGCCGAAGTGAACTCCTTCCGCCCACTAAAGCTGCTTGGCTTAACTTCCGACCATTCCGAGTGCTTCCCTTCTCTGCACACCGGGCTATGGTTGTGCGCCGAGTGCGGCGGGATTCGTGGTAGAAACGAGAGAGATGGAACCTCTCCTCCTCGTTGAAGACAAGACCGAATTGCGCACCATGCTGCGGAAGGCGCTGGAGCGCGCGGGCTATACCGTGGACGAAGCGCCAGACGGCGCGGCGGCGATTCAGAAGGTGCGCGCGCGAAGATATCTCCTAGTGATCACCGATTTGAAGATGCCGGGAGCTTCCGGGCTGGAGGTCTTGCGCGAAACCAAGCAGGCGGATGCGGCGATACCGGTGCTGCTGCTCACGGCGTATGGGTCGGTCGAAGAAGCCGTAGCGGCGATGAAAGAAGGGGCGTTCGATTTTCTGCAGAAGCCGGTGGATCTGGAGCATTTGAAGTTGCTGGTAAAGCGCGCGGCGCAACAGCAGGATTTACTGAGGGAAAATATCCTGCTGCGAGAAGAGTACTCGACGCGTTACGGATTTCCGCGAATCGTGGGGGAACATCCGTCGATCCGGGAAGTGAGCCAGCAGATTCAGAAGGTGGCGGCGACGGATTCGACCTGCCTGCTGCTGGGCGAAAGCGGGACGGGAAAAGAGCTGTTCGCGCTGGCGATCCA
>Ga0137412_10002970_pt1 | contig 13508 bp, 9 predicted proteins | sample CZODoug2_1_16fun_FD_122160 | JGI IMG/M metagenome (GOLD analysis project Ga0137412, IMG submission 122160) | Vadose zone soil fungal communities from Angelo Coast Range Reserve, California, USA - CZODoug2_1_16fungal (Hybrid Assembly) | ecosystem: Environmental > Terrestrial > Soil > Vadose zone... | reverse complement strand
TCGACGTTCACCTTGGCCGGGTCGAGGCCCAGCTCCTTGGTCGACGCCAGAGCGACGGCCGAGAACGCCTCGTTGATCTCGACGACGTCGAGCTGATCGATCGAGATGCCTTCCTTGGCGATCGCCTTCTTGATGGCGTTCGCCGGCTGGCTCTGCAGCGTCGAGTCCGGGCCTGCGACCACGCCGTGGGCACCGATCTCGACGAGCCAGCTAAGTCCTAGCTCCTCGGCCTTGGCCTTGTTCATCACGACGACGGCCGCAGCGCCGTCGGAGATCTGCGACGCCGATCCAGCGGTGATGGTGCCGTCCTTGCGGAAGGCGGGCTTGAGCCCGCCAAGGGACTCGGCGGTGGTGTTGGCGCGAATGCCCTCGTCCTCGGTGAACTCGATTGGGTCACCCTTGCGCTGCGGGATCTTCACCGGCACAACCTCATCGGCGTAGACGCCGTCCTTCCACGCCGCGGCGGCCCGCTGGTGCGACAGCGCGGCGAACTCGTCCTGCTCGAGCCTGGTGAACTGGTCGACGTCGTTGCGCTGCTCGGTGAGCGCCCCCATCGGCTGATCGGTGAAGACGTCGTGCAGGCCGTCGTAGGCCATGTGGTCGATCACCTTGACGTCGCCGTACTTGTAGCCCGACCGGCTGTCCATCAGCAGGTGCGGGGCCTTGGTCATCGACTCCTGGCCACCCGCGACCACCACGTCGAACTCGCCAGCGCGGATCAGCTGATCGGCCAGCGCGATGGCGTCGATGCCGGACAGGCACATCTTGTTGATGGTCAGCGCGGGCACGTCCCAGCCGATGCCTCCGGACACCGCGGCCTGGCGGGCGGGCATCTGCCCCGCGCCCGCGGTCAGCACCTGGCCCATGATCACGTACTCGACGGCCGAGGCCGGAACGCCTGCCTTCTCCAGTGCCCCCGCGATCGCGATGGCGCCCAGATCACTGCCGGAGAAGTCCTTCAGCGAACCCATCAGCTTGCCGACGGGGGTACGGGCTCCGGCAACTATCACCGACGTCGTCATTTATTGCCTCCAAAGGCTTCTCGGCGGGCCGGTGTGGCCCATCACACATTCCGAAAACGTTCTAGTAAAGGTTACCGTTACGTTATGACGGCCGAGCAGGTTGATGCACGTCCAGTGCTTGCCAGTGCACTGGTGACCGGTGTCGATCACGTCGGCATCGCAGTACCCGACCTCGATGTCGCGATCAAGTGGTATCACGACTTCCTCGGCATGATAGTTCTGCACGAAGAGGTCAACGAGGACCAGGGCATCCGCGAGGCCATGCTGGCCGTCCGCGGCGCACCCAAGGGCAGCGCTCAGGTTCAGCTGATGGCTGCGCTCGACGAAACCTCGACCATCGCCAAGTTCATCGACAAGCGCGGTCCAGGGATTCAGCAGCTCGCTTACCGGGTTAGCGATCTCGACGCGCTGTCGGAGCGGCTTCGCGACCAGGGCGTGCGGTTGCTGTACGACGCACCTCGTCGGGGCACGGCAAACTCCCGGATCAACTTCATCCACCCCAAGGATGCGGGTGGCGTGCTCGTCGAGCTGGTCGAGCCAGCCACAGACGAGCACTAAGTCGAGAACTAGCAGAACACTGAGTCCTTAGGACCACTTCCTCGTCGGACTGCGGTCGGTCCGCTTCGCCCAGCACGGCGTGTGCCAGTGCCTGCGGTCCTCGAGCGCGGCCTCCCCAATCTCGGCCCTCCACACCACCACGTGAGCCGTGCTCGGCCTGATCTCGTGGTCACACCCCGGACAGCGGTAGGTCTTGGTCGCCCGCGCCGCCGCGACGGGCTTGACCTCGTAGTCGTACCCATCGGGCCCCGCCTCGACGCGGCGCTGCGCAGGGAGCGGCGGCAGCGAGCGTTGCCTGCGGGGCGGGAGGCGGCGACTGGCCATCCCACCATTCTAGGCCGTCAGAACAGTCGGAACTCGCTACTGTCCATGCCGCGCATGACGTCGTAATCCAAAGTTACACAACGAATTCCGCGATCGACCGCCAGCGTCCGTGCTTGCGGCTTGATCTGTTGCGCGGCGAACACCCCACTCACCGGCGCCAGCACGGTGTCCCGGTTGAGCAGTTCGAGGTAGCGGGTGAGTTGCTCGACGCCGTCGATCTCGCCGCGGCGCTTGATCTCGACGGCCACCGACTGCCCCAACTCGTCGCGGCACATCAGGTCAACCGGGCCGATCGCGGTCATGTATTCACGACGGACCAGCGTGTAGCCGACGCCCAGCAGTTCGACGTGCTCGGCCAGCAATTTCTGCAGGTGCGCCTCGACCCCGTCCTTGACCAGACCGGGATCCACGCCCAACTCGTGAGTGGAGTCGTGCTCGACGTCTTCCACGGTGATGCGCAGCTGCTCCCCCGCCTTGTTCTCCACCACCCAGACCAGCGGACCCTCACCGTCCTCCTCGGTAACCCAGCACGGCGGGCTCATCCAGTTCAACGGCTTGTAGGCGCGGTCGTCGGCATGCACGCTGACCGAGCCGTCGGACTTGAACAGAAGCAGCCGGCGGGCCGACGGGAGGTGGGCGGTGAGCCGCCCGACATAGTCAACGGTGCACTGGGCGATCACGAGACGCACGCGAACCACCTTAGGTGCAGGGACCGGCAAATTAGGCTGGGGCCACGATGACCAACAAGAGTGTCGCGCAACGGCTGGGCGGGGTTCTGGAGAAGGTCACCCAACAGAGCGGTCGCCTGCCCGAGACACCCGAGTACGGGTCCTGGCTGCTCGGCAAGTCCACGGAGAGCCAGCGACGCAGGCGGATCCGCATTCAGGTGATCATGACCGTGTTCATCCTGTTCTGGAACGTGCTCGGGATCGGCTCGGCGTTGCTGCTCGTGACCGTCGCATTTCCCGTTCCGAGCATCTTCACCGACGCTCCGTGGTGGATCACGTTCGCAGCGCTACCGGCCTACGTCCTTCTGGCGCTGGTGCTCGGCATCTTCTGGATCACCGGGCGGACGGTGAACGCGCTGAGGTGGTCGATCGAGGAACGCTCACCCACCCGTGAGGACCAGCTCAACACCTTCCGGGCGCCTTGGCGGGTCGCGAAGGCGCACCTCGTTCTATGGGGCATCGGATCGGTGCTGTCGACGATCCTCTACGGGATGGTCAACACCATCTTCATCCCGCGATTCCTGTTCGCCATCGGATTCGCGGGTGTCATCGTGGCGACGGCCTGCTACCTCACGACCGAGTTCGCGCTGCGCCCGGTCGCCGCCCAGGCGCTCGAAGCCGGCCCCCCGCCTCGCCGGCTCAGCGCGGGGATCATGGGCCGCACGATGACGGTGTGGCTGCTCGGCTCCGGGGTTCCGATGATCGGCATCGTCGTCACCGGGGTGTTCGCGCTCTCTCTGCAGAACCTGACCGAGACCCAATTCGCCGTCGCCGTCATGATCATCGCGGTGCTTGCGCTCGGCTTCGGATTCATCTTGATGTGGATCCTGTCCTGGCTCACGGCGACCCCGGTAGGGGTGGTTCGCGCCGCCCTCAAACGCGTCGAGCAGGGCGACCTGGATTGCAACGTGGTCGTGTTCGACGGCACCGAACTCGGCGAGCTACAGCGGGGCTTCAACGCGATGGTGGATGGCTTGAAGCAGCGCGAACGGGTGCGCGACCTGTTCGGCCGCCACGTCGGGCGCGAGGTGGCCGCTGCGGCGGAGTTGCAGCGTCCCAGGCTGGGCGGTGAGGAACGCCATGTGGCGGTGATCTTCGTCGACATCATCGGATCCACGCAGCTGGTCACCGGTCGGCCCGCGACCGAGGTGGTCGACCTGCTGAATCGCTTCTTCGCGGTCATCGTCGACGAGGTCGACCGCCACCACGGGTTCGTCAACAAGTTCGAGGGCGATGCCGCGCTGGCAGTGTTCGGCGCCCCGAATCACCTCGAGGACCCCGAGGGCGAAGCGCTGGCGGCCGGCCGCGCGATCGCCAGGCGGATCCGCGATGAAGCCCCCGCATGCGATGCGGGCATCGGCATCGCGTCTGGAGAGGCGGTGGCGGGCAACGTCGGCGCCAAGGAACGCTTCGAGTACACCGTGATCGGTGAGCCCGTCAACGAGGCGGCGCGCCTGTGCGAGCTGTCCAAGACGGTCGACGGCCATCTGGTCGCCTCGTCGGAGACCGTGCTACGAGCCAGTGAGACCGAAAGTGCGCATTGGACTTTGGGCGAGACGGTGACGCTGCGCGGTCACGACGAGCCGACCAGGCTGGCCACGCCGGTCTGACATCCGATCAGCCGGCGAGGCCCCCGTGGACGGACGCGCGCGCGGCCGCGACCGCGTCGTCGACGGTGCGGTAGCGGACCGCTTCGAGCGCCGGTTCGGTGCGGATGACGATGCCGTCCGGGTCGACGAGGTAACCGTCCTTGCCCTGGGTGCGCAATGCGGCGGCCATCCCCGCCAGCAGCGCGCGGGCCGCGTCGTCGATCTCGTCGACCCTCGACACGTCGAGGATGGCGACGTCGAAGTCCTTGCGCTCGCGGTCCACCGTGCGCACCACCTGCTCCGCGCCGCAGAACAACAGGTCGCCGTGCGTCTCGTAGACGCGCACGTTGTCGCACGGCTCGTACACGGCACGCAGCGACGCCCTGGAATCCCGCGATACGTTGAGGAAGTGCAACCCAAGTTGCTCGGACATGCTGCGGCACACCCGAACTCCCCGCACGCTGTTGCCCTTGGCGTCCAGCAGCGGTGAGTAGACGCCGATCCCGAGCTGGCCTGGCAGAACCGCGACGATGCCGCCGCCGACCCCGCTCTTGGCAGGCATGCCGACGGCGCTCACCCAGTCACCCGCGGCGTCGTACATGCCGCACGTCACCATCACCGACAGCGTGCGCCTCACCACGGCGGCGTCGGTGACCCGACGGCCCGTCATGGGGTTGACGCCGCCGCGCGCGAGCGTGGCCGCCATCCGCGCCAGGTCGGTGGCCGTCACGTTGAACGAGCACTGCCGGAAGTACACGTCGAGCACGTCGTCGGGATCGTCGTCGAGCACGCCGAAGCTCTGCAACATGTACGCGATGGCCCGGTTGCGGCTGCCGGAGGCCTTCTCCGATGCGTACACGTCGGCGTCGAGTTCCAGACGCCGGCCCGCGAACGCGGAGTAGAAATCCTGGATCAGCGCGAATCGTTCATCCGGCGTGCTCGCGGGGATCAGCGACACCGCGGCGATCGCGCCCGCGTTGATCATCGGGTTCTTCGGCGTCTTCGTCGTCTTGTCGACGCTGATCTCGTTGAACGCCTCACCGGAGGGTTCCACGCCGATCCTGGCGTCCACCGCGTCCTGCCCGATCCGGTCGAGCGCCAGTGCGTAGGTGAACGGCTTGGAGATCGACTGGATGGTGAATTCGACTGCGGCATCGCCGGATTCGTAGACGTACCCGTCGCCAGACGACAGCGATAGGCCGAACCCGTTCGGGTCGACCCGCGTCAGTTCGGGGATGTAGCTGGCCAAGGCACCGTCGGATACCTCGGCGTGCTCGGCGCGAATCCGGTCCAGGTACTGCTGCACCAGTGCTGCCACGCAGCCGATCCTATCGAGGTGTCAACGGCGGTCGGCCGACCGTCACTGCGGGTACGGCGCGAATCGGTTGTCGAAGCCCGCCTTGCGCGCGGCGAGTTGGGCGGCGCGCTCCGCGGGAGTGACGTAGATCGTGTTCGCGGGCAGGACGCTGGCGAGTTGACTGAGCGGCACGACCTGCGACTGGACGGTCGGCAGATGCGTTGGGTCGAGGGGAAGGTCCTGGAACCGGATCGAGATGGTGCCCTGGTTCAATCCCCCGGTGGAGACCCAGTTCGCCACGCCAGGATCGGTCGGCGAGATCACGATCGTGTACACCCCGTCAATCGCGGTGGCCTGCACGTTGTTCAGGCTGGTCTGCTGATCCCAGTAGTCGTCGGTGATGGTCCAGTCGTTGGTCACCGGAACCACGAAGTAGGTCGCGTCGCCCGGATCAATGGTGAGCACCAGCGCCTGATCGTCGGCCAGCTGGAAGTACCCGGCGCTCTGCAGCTGCGTGGCGAGGAATTCCGCGTTGCGGGTGGGGTTCTTCAGCACATTGGGCTGGATGCGCGCGCCGGTCGTGGGATCGGTGGTGGCCACCGCGATGTACTGCGCCTCGCGCTGAATGCCGAGCAGCATGATGCCTGCGGTCACCACGCCCCGCAGCAGCGGCGGTGGGTCGGCCAGCGGCGGAACCAACGACACCAGCGTCGTCAACAGCGGATTATTGGCGACCAGCGTGCCGATCACCGGGAGCGCGAACCCGCCGAACTGACTGAACAAGCTGTTGGGTGGCCCGCTGACGCGCTGGATCGACAGAGACATCGGTTCCTGGTTTACCCAGTCCGACAGCGTGTTTCGCGTCGCGATCAGGGTGGAGTCCGATGTCAGCTGGATGTGATTCTCACCCGGCAGTCCCGGTTCCGCACTCACGGTGATGGTGAACGTGCCGTCCGGGTTGACGACCAGGTCTCGTCCGCTGATGTTCTGCGCGGTGGTGCCCTGCAGTCCGGTCAGCAGGCTGAAGTTCGTGTTCTCCCGCACGCCGTCGGTGAGGTTCGCGAAGTGGCCGGTGATCACGTACGTCGACGTTCTGTTGACGCCCATGAAGCGGTAGATGGTGTCCGGGTTGTCGTAGAGGATGCGGGAACCGTCGACGTCGAGCCCGTACCAGCCGTGCGGCGGCGCGACCTGCATGACGACCGTGGGATCCATCGAGTTCAGCAGCTGTTGCTGAAATGCCGCCCCCATGGCGTATTCGTCGACGGCCCTGTTCAGTTGGGCGAGGTTCTCCTGATCCGGTCCACCCACCAGGTTGAACTGCTGCTGAGCCGCGTTGAGGAAGCCGAACCGCAGCACCATCTTCGCCAGCTGGACGGGCAGGCTGTCGACGGTCTGGGCGGCAATCTGCTCGGCCACGAGCTGCTGCGCGGTGCCCAGCGGACTGACCGCGGCGACCGAGGCGGCTGGCTCCACGGCGTTATCGGTCTCGCGGCGCGCCAACGCCAGCATCGCCAACGGGGCCGGGGATTGCGGTGGTGTCGCCGGGGCGGCAGGTGTCTCGGTAACCATCGTCGGTGCGGGGTCGACCGCCGCGACCACGGCCCGGGTGGGCGGATCCGCCTGCGCGGGTTGTGATTTCGCCGCCGCGGCGGGAGCGCCGGCCGCACTCGTGTCGCTCGATGCCGTCGTGCCGCGGTTGGTCTGGGCCGTCACCGACGTCGGCGGGTGTGGCTTGTCGGCCTTCGACTCCGCTGAAGTGGTCCCTACGTCCTGGGTCCCTACGTCCTTGGTCTCTGCGTCGTTGTTCCCTATGTCCGATGCCGACGGCGGAGACGTCGAGGGCGAGCCATTCGTCGCGCCGGAGCCGGCGGACGCATCCGAAGGACCGGCATCCGACGACGAATCGGACCCAGTGGTGTCGGCGGCCGCAATCCCGGGGCTGTTCGCAATAGCGGCCCCGATACCCAGGGCCACCGCCAACCCTCCGAGCCGGCCGATGACCCTGGCGGAGGACGAGGCTTGCCGTCGGCGATGACGCGCCACGGGCCGTGGAGTGCAGGAGTCATCGCGTGGCATCGACATTGAGGCGCACCTTCCGGGACGGACAAAGACCCGAACGCCGGGGCGAGCGAAGCGACGGGGAGAATTTGGTTATAGCAGCGTTTGCCAGGTTTGCTGCGAGTTCTTCGGTTCCGGGTCATCGGACCCGGCCGGCCGCCGGGCGCGAGATGAATCACACGATCCGATCGAAAAAGTTAGTGATACCGACCGTCACGGTAATTAAACTGGCGTCATGGATCGCGGTACGGGGCACGGATTGGTGGAGCACGACGGTCTGCTGCAGATCGAGGAATGCCTGGATTCCAGGGGTGACGTGGTGTTGCCGCCCGGGGTCAACCTGATATCACTCATCGACCGCAACATCGCGAACGTCGGTGACGAGGTGGCCTATCGCTATCTGGACTACACCGGCTCGTCGGACGTCCGGGCCGTCGAACTGACCTGGACCCAGCTCGGTCGTCGAATGCGGGCGATCGGCGCTCGTCTGCAGCAGGTCTCCTCTCGGGGTGACCGGGTGGCGATCCTTGCCCCGCAAGGTCTCGACTACATCGCCGGATTCTTTGCGGCGATCAAGGCGGGGATGATCGCCGTGCCGTTGTTCGCACCAGAGCTCCAGGGCCACGCCGAACGTCTCGAAACGGCGCTGCGCGACGCCCGACCCTCCAGCGTCGTCACCACCACCGCGGCGGCCGAAGCGGTGCGCGCGTCGCTCGCGAAACTCGAGTTCGCTCGCAGTCCGCACGTCGTGATCATCGACGAGATACCCGACGCCGCGGAGGACGCGTTCGTTCCCGTCGACATCGACGTCGACGACGTCTCCCACCTGCAGTACACCTCGGGCTCGACGCGGCCACCGGTCGGCATCGAGATCACGCACCGGGCGGTCGGCACCAACCTGATTCAGATGATCCTGTCGATCGACCTGCTGGACCGAAACACCCACGGTGTCAGCTGGCTGCCGCTGTACCACGACATGGGACTGTCGATGATCGGATTCCCCGCGGTGTACGGCGGTCACTCGACCCTGCTGTCACCCACCGCGTTCATCCGCAGGCCGCAACGCTGGATCCACGCGCTGGCGGCCGGGTCGCGGCGTGGACGCGTGGTCACCGCCGCGCCCAACTTCGCCTACGAATACACCGCGCAGCGCGGCTTGCCCACCGCCGGTGAGGATCTCGACCTCAGCAATGTGGTGATGATCATCGGCTCCGAACCCGTGAGCATGGATGCGATCGCGACCTTCAATGCCGCGTTCGCGCCCTACGGACTATCCCCCACGGCGATCAAACCCTCGTACGGCATCGCGGAGGCGACTCTGTTCGTCTCGACCATCGCGCCGGCCGCCCGCGCCACGGCCGTCCATCTCGATCGCGACCAGCTAGCCGTCGGTCGGGCCGTGCGCGTCGACGCGGACGCCACGAGCGCAGTGGCCCAGGTGTCCTGCGGGCAGATTGCTCACAGTCAGTGGGCCGTCATCGTCGACCCCGACTCCCACGGCGAACTGCCCGACGCACGGGTCGGCGAGATCTGGTTGCACGGCAACAACGTTGCCCCGCGTTATTGGGGACGGCCCGAGGATTCCCGGCTGACGTTCGGCGCCAAACTTCGGTCGCCACGGGGCGTGGGCAGCCACGCCGACGGCGCGCCGATCGACGCAACGTGGCTGCGCACCGGAGACCTCGGCGTATACCTGGACGGTGAGTTGTACGTGACGGGCCGCCTCGCCGATCTGGTGGTCATCGACGGCCGTCAGCACTACCCGCAAGACGTCGAGTCGACGACATCGGCGGCCTCACCGATGGTGCGGCAGGGGTACGCCGCGGCATTCTCCACCGACGGAGGCGTCGTGATCGTCGCGGAACGCGCCTCGGGTACCCGCCGGGCAGACCCGGCGGCCGCGATCGACGCCATCCGAGCGGCAGTCTCCGACCAACACGGGCTCTCCGTCGCCGACGTCCGCTTGGTGCCGGCCGGCGCGCTGCCCCGCACGACGAGCGGCAAACTGGCTCGCCTCGCGTGCCGCAGCGCCTATCTTCGCGGCGAATTTGGCAGCCGGTAGATCGTGCAGTCGACGACACCCATACCCGGCTGGTCGGTGCCGCTGTTCTTCGTGGTCGGCGCGATATCGCAGTACCTCGGTGCCGCCATCGGCGTGTTCCTGTTTCAGACGACCGAACCGTCGACGGTGGCGTGGTTGCGTGCTGCCGCAGCCGGTGTCGCGCTGTTGCTCTGGCGGCGGCCCTGGCGAGGTGGGCTGACCCGCCACGCCGCCTTCGTGGCGGTTCAGTTCGGTTTGGTGACGATCGTGATGAACATCGCCTTCTACGAGGCCATTGCGCGGATTCCCCTTGGCACTGCCGTAGCCATCGAGTTCCTCGGACCAATCGCGGTGGCGGCCCTCAGCTCCCGACGGGCCACGGACCTGGTGGCCGCAGCCTTGGTATGTGCGGGGGTCGTGCTGCTCGCCGGCTTCGAATTCGACGTCAACTGGGCAGGATTCGGCTTCGCCTTGGCAGCCGCGGCGTCGTGGGCAGGCTACATCCTGCTCGGCAAGCGAGTCGCCGACAAGGGTGATGGGCTCGATTCCCTGGCGCTCGGGATGGCCATCGGCGCCGCGGTATTCGCGCCGTTCATCTTGATCCCGCAGGCGTTCGTCGATTCTTCGGTGTTCCTCGATTCACGGACATGGCTACTCGGTGTGGCCGTCGGGCTACTGTCCACCGCGGTTCCCTATGTACTCGATCAGCTCGTTCTGACGGTAGTCGGCCGAGCCAAGTTCGCGTTGCTGCTCGCGCTACTGCCTGCTACTGCGGCGATCATCGGCGCGACCGTTCTACGGCAGACTCCCACGGTCGCAGAGCTTGTCGGCATCGGCCTGGTCATGCTGGCGCTGCTGATCGGCGCACGGCCCGATGGCTCGTCGAGCAATGCGCCGCCGGGCGCTCCACCCACCTAGCCGCGGACGCTCACGGGCACTGGCCGTTGTTCACACATCCGGGCGCCGCCGTTGCCTTGAAGGTCGGGGCGGCGAACGACGTCGCCACGGTCTCTGCCGGTTTCGCCGCGGTGACCGTAGCTCCCATCTTGAGGTTCGTCGGATCGATCGTCATCGCCGGGACCACCGGAGATGAGTACGTCCCGGTCGACGAATCGCCTGAACCTCCGGCGAGATGGGTCACCGGCTGACTGGGATGCATGAAACCTATTGCGATCGCGACCAAGATGGCACTGCCACCAACCAATCCCGCGACTTCCTTGATGCGCATGACCGTCATCTGAGTCCTCCTCATCGGCAGCGGACACACCACCGTGGCCTCCACTTCCGTCCTACCTACGCGTGCGCCGACGGTCAATCAATTCCGACACTGTCTACGCATACGCGAAGCCGACTATCAGCATCGATCACCAGCGTCTGTGGTCGTAATCGACTGACCGCCACCATCATTCAGGTCAAGACACGTCGATGAAGCTGCGAACGGGCCGGTGACGTTCAACTGCTCCCCAGTGAATACCACAGGAAATCACAGCGGGATTCATGGCGCCGTCACAGCCAGCGCGCGACCATGGAATGATGAAATCACTTGCAGCGCCGCCCCATCAGGCAGGGCGTGTCCAGCGGCCCGCCGCGCACCGAGCAAACTTGGCCCTGAATCAGGTATTGATCACCGTCGGCTTCACCTCAGCAATCGTGGCAGCCGCGGCGGCCGGAACTGGTGTGGCTCAGGCCGCTTCATCGCCGAGCATCGTTGGACAGAAGTATTCCGACGCCCGAGCAGCACTTTCTGGCGCCGGATTCACGGTCGTGGTCTCGAACACGGTCGGCGATCAGACCGCACGGCCCGATTGCATCGTCACCCGCCAGCAAGACCAATCCGTGCCGCCACCAGAGAACACCGGCGCATCGGCTACCAACCAGACGCTCCTGGCCTTGAACTGCGACGCGCAGGTGGCTTCGGCAAAATCGCCAGGCAACTCGCTGGCGAGCCCAGAAGGCCGTGCCGCCGCGGCGTCCGCTGCTGCAGCTACGACGAAACCGGCCGCTCCACCCGCCTAGTGGCTTTCACCCACGACGCAGCGTCAGCACGGTGATCTCGCTTGGCGCGAACACTCGGAAGGGCGGGCCCCAGAAACCCGTGCCACGGCTGGTGTAGAGCTGCGTGCGCTCGCCGTGCGAGCTCAGTCCGTGCACCACCGGCTGATCGAGTCTGACGAGGAAGTTGAACGGCCAGATCTGCCCGCCGTGGGTGTGCCCGGAGATCTGCAGGTCCACGCCCGCGTTCGCCGCCGAGGTGACCTGCTTGGGCTGATGTGCGAGAAGCAGCACCGGCAGAGCCGGGTCGGAACCCGCCAGGGCCGCATCCAGATTCGCGCCGTGCCCGTCGACGCCGGACGCCTGGGCCGTCGCGTCGTCCACTCCCGCGACGATCAGCTCGTCACCCCCGCGCTCGACGACGATGTGCCGGTTGTGCAGCGAGTCCCAGCCGATGGTCTCCATGTAGTCGAGCCAGCCCTGCGCCTCGCTGAAGTATTCGTGGTTGCCGGTGACGTACACGCGGGCGAGCTTGCCCCGCGCCGCGGCGAGCGGCTTCACCTGCTCCTCGCGAATCTCCACCGTGCCGTCCGCGAGATCGCCGACGTGGCACACGATGTCGGCGTCGAGCTCGTTGACGCGGTCCGTCACCGCCGCCGACCAGCGGGCGCGGTCGATCGGCCCGAAGTGGGTGTCGGTGATGATCGCCACGCGCAGGCCGTCCAGTCCGCTTCCGAGCCTGGCGATCGGTACGTCGACGTGTTTCGTACGTGGAAGTCGCATTGCTTCGGTGTATCCCCACACGAGCAGCACCGCGACGACGGCGACGACCGCGCCTGCCACGACGCGCGATCTCGTCGGATCGTCTACGCCGAGTGCGAACAACGCCAGCCGTAGCAGTTGGGCCAACACCGACCAGACGAACAGCACCCACACCGCGCCGAGCAGCGCGTCACCGGTCACGGCCGCCGAGTCCAGGTGCCTGCGGCCGTGGCCCCACATCATCGCCGCGGGCAGCCCAGCGAACACGGCCGCGAACACCAGCGTGCCGACGACCACCACCGCAGCCGGCCACCGCGTACCGGCCGAAAGCAGCGTCCACCACGGCACACCGAGCAGGATCAGCACGATCGCGAACACGGTAAGCAGGCGACGCCACGAGCGCCGCGAACGGTGGTGCTCGCCGGGCTTCACCTGAACGGATGGCGAGTCAGACATCGCGGAGCGCCTCGGTTTTCTGTGCGGCGGAACTATCGACGAGGTTACCCGCATGCCGAATGTGCGCTGGGTTGCTGGATCAGCACACGGTGCTGGATGCGACGACCGTCGCATGGTGCGGCAGGATCACGTTCAGCATGACCACGACTGACGGTTCCTCCGCGACGTCCCGACGGCGCCACATCGTGCGCCTCGCCCTGTTCGCCGCGTTCTTGCTCGGGCTGTTCTATGTGGTCGCCGTCACGCGGGTCGTCGACGTCGAGGAGGTCCGGCGTGCGGTCGCGGCGACGGGTCCCGCTGCGCCGCTGACCTATGTCGTGGTGTCCGCGTTGCTCGGCGCGGTATTCGTCCCTGGACCGATCCTCGCTGCGGGCAGCGGCGTGCTCTTCGGGCCCGTGCTCGGCACATTCGTGACGCTCGGCGCGACCGTTGGCACCGCAACCGTCACCAGCCTCGTCGGACGGCGAGCGGGCCGGGACAGTGCACGTGCGCTCCTCGGAGCTCGACGTGCGGACCGCATCGATGCCCAGATCGCGCGGAGGGGATTGTGGGCGGTGGTCGGCCAGCGCTTCATCCCCGGCATCTCCGATGCACTCGCCTCCTACGCCTTCGGTGCGTTCGGAGTTCCGTTGTGGCAGATGGCCATCGGAGCCTTCATCGGATCGGTGCCACGCGCAT
>Ga0137412_10002969_pt1 | contig 13510 bp, 12 predicted proteins | sample CZODoug2_1_16fun_FD_122160 | JGI IMG/M metagenome (GOLD analysis project Ga0137412, IMG submission 122160) | Vadose zone soil fungal communities from Angelo Coast Range Reserve, California, USA - CZODoug2_1_16fungal (Hybrid Assembly) | ecosystem: Environmental > Terrestrial > Soil > Vadose zone... | reverse complement strand
CATCGCGCAGGGCGCGCACCTCGTCCCACAGGTACGCGCGGCTCTGCGGATCCAGGCCGGTGGTCGGCTCGTCGAGGAAGAGCAGCGGCGGCGTGTGCACCAGCCCGATCGCGATGTCCAGTCGCCGGGTCTGGCCGCCGGAGTAGGTCTTGGCCGGACGGTCGGCCAGCTCGGTCAACCTCAGCGCCACGATCGTCTCGTCGGCTCGGGCTCGGGCTCGCATCCGCGACAGGCCGTGGAAGCGTCCCTGCTGGTAGAGCTCGCGGCGAGCGGTCATCTCCCGGTCGGTGCTGCCGCCCTGGGCGACGTAGCCGATGCGGCGGCGCACCTCCCGCGGCTGGGCCAGCAGGTCCACCCCGGCCACCTCGGCTTCGCCCGACGTCGGCGGGACAAGCGTCGCCAGCATCCGCATGGTCGTGGTCTTGCCCGCGCCGTTCGGACCGAGCAGCCCGTAGATCTCGCCGGACTTGACGACGAGGTCGATGCCGCGCACGGCCTCGACCGTGCCACCGGAGCCCCCGGCGCGGCTGCGGTACGTCTTGCGCAGGTCGCGCGTCTCGATCATGTCCTGACTCCTCAAGTTTGAGTAACAACATACTCAAACTTGAGCAGCGCTCCTGTCAACCCGGAATCCGTATCGGGGCATCCGGTGTTGGCGGAGATACCGTCAGCGATAGTGGTTCGGACGCACCGAATACCGGGGCGTCCGAACCACGATTCAGGTACGCCGGCGGGCGGGCACCTCGCCCCGCTCGTAGCGGGCGCTCAGCCGCTCGGTCCAGTCGGCGAGGGCGGCTAGCTGCCCGGCGTTCAGCTCCAACAGTTCGGGGACCATCCACGGCTTGCCGTCGGACGGGACGTCGGACACCTCGTACGCCGCCGCCGACGCGTGCAGGTTCTCCGCCGTGGAACGGCACCATTGCGCGCTGTGCTTGAGGATGCGCACCGCCTCGTCCGGCTCCAGTTCGTCGATGAAGGTGATGACCACGGCGAACGGGACCACCGGCGGGGCAGGGGTCCAGGCCGCCTCGCGCAGCAGTCGGAAGAATTCCTCCTCGCCGACGCGCGTGAGCTGGTAGACCGTGCGGGCCGGTTTGCCGGCGGCTTGCTCGGTGCCAGCCACCTCCAGGAACCCTTCCTTGGTCAGCTGGTTGAGCGCGTGGTAGATGGACCCGTAGTTGATGTTGGCCCACTGGTCGGCGTTCCAGCTGATCAGTTCGCGGCGCACCTCGTAACCGTGCACCGGCTGGAACGTTCGCACGCAGCCGAGCACGAGCAGGCGAGTCGAGGACACGGATGCGACGGTAGCGCGCCGCCCCGGCGTGTGCCGTCTGGGCAACCACCGCCAGGGGGGTGAACCCACCTCAGTGCGCGGTAACTACCGCCATGCGTGGTCAGCGGTGTGACGGCGCGCGTGACCACCTCAGCGCGCGGTAACTACCGCCATGCGCCGTCGTCTCCGCGGCGATTCCCTTTCTCGCGTCGACCGCACCACGCCGTAGGTACCTCGTGCCGCGGTGCGCGGCCGCAGGCAGCGGTAGTTACCGCAACCGGCGGTCGACCACCGCACCGAGCACCTGCAGTAGCCCACCGCCCACAGCGGTATCTACCGCAGCGAGCGGTCGCCGAGCCGAATCACCGTGTCGGCCGCCGAACCACCGGATCGCTCGCCGTTCCCCGCGGCCGCCGAGCGTTAGCCCTTGACGGCGCCGGCGGTGAGCCCGACCGAGATGCGGCTCTGGAAGATCACGAACAGCACGACGACCGGCAACGACGTCAGCGTCGCGGCTGCCATGAGCCCGCTCCAGTCGGCACCGTGCACGGGGCTGCTCTGGAAGATCAGCAGGTAGATCATCAGCGTCTGCTTGTCGTTCGTCAGCAGCAGGGTGTTGGCCAGCGCGAACTCGTTCCAGGCCAGGATCCACCCGTAGACGCTGGTGGCGATCAGGCCGGGGGCCACGAGGGGCAGGATGATCTTGTAGAACGTCTGCCAGCGACTGCATCCATCGACGAGTGCCGCCTCGTCCAGCTCGCGAGGGACGTTGGCGATGAACGTGCGCAACGTCCATACGGTGTAGGGCATCGTGAACATCAGGTAGGCGATGATGATGCCGGGCAGCGAATTCTTCAGATGCACGCTGTCGAGCAGTAACGACATGGGAATCGTCAACGCCAGCAAGGGAATCATCTGCACGATCAGCACGGCGAAGACGAACACCTTGCGTCCGGCGAAGCGGAACCGGGCGATCGCCATGGCGCCGAAGAACCCGATCACGATGCTGATCAGCACGGCGACGAGGGTGATGATGAGGCTGTTGCGGATGTCGGTGCGGAAGATCGGGTCGTGCAGCACCTCGCTGAACGCTCGCCACGTCGGGTGTTTCGGCCAGAACTGCGGCGTCAACGTGGTGATGTCGGAGTTGCGCTTGAACGCGGTGATCAGCATCCAGTAGATCGGGAAGCCGATGAGCACCGCGAGCACCATCGCGAGCGTGTTCCAGGCCCAGGTGGCGTAGCGGCGGTGTGCCCTACGCCGGCGTACGGTCGGCGGAGCGGCCGACTTGTTGGTGATCTTCCTGCGCCCGCTGCCCTCCGAGGTCGCCTGCGCAGGAAGATCACCGAGCTCGGTCGCGGTCATTCGGCGTCCCCGATCCGGAACAGCTGCCTGATGTAGAAGATCATCACGAACAGCAGGCAGATCATCATCAGCACGCCGAGCGTTGCGCCCAGGTTGTAGTGGCTGCTGCCGACGCCCTGCGAGTACATGTAGATGCCGAGCGTCTGATAGCCCGGCTCGGGGTGACCACTGCGCATGAACCAGATCTGGTTGAACACCCCGAAGTCCCAAATCACCGACAGTGTCGTCAGGATGACGATAAGGGGCCGCAGGAACGGCAACGTGACGCTGCGGAACGACTGCCACGGCCCGGCGCCGTCCACTCGCGCGGCCTCGAGCGTGTCGCGGGGCACCTGGGTGATGCCGGCGTGCAGCGAGATCGCGAGCAGCGGGATGGCACCCCACACGACGACGGCGGTGACGACGGCGAGGCCCTCGTGCGGGTCGGCGAACCAGTCGTGTCCGCGCATGTGCACGCCGGGCAGGGCGTCCAGGATGTGGTTGACCACGCCGTACTGGTTGCTGAACAGCCAGTAGAAGACCTGCGACGACACCGTCGTCGGGATCGCCCACGCGAACAACAACACCATCACCAGGATGATGCGAGCCCAGCGCGAGACCCGGTTCAGCAGCAGCGCGATGCCCATGCCGATGAGCAGGCTCAGCACGACGTTCACGCCGGTGAAGATCACCGTACGCTCCAGTACGCTCCAGAACGTCGAGTCGGTGAGGACGTTGCCGAAGTTCCGCAACCCGACGAACGGCGTCGTCCCTTGGCTGTGGAACAGCGCGTACTTGCCGGATTCCTGCTTCTGCAGCGACAGGGTGATGATCTTGTACAGCGGCCAGCCGGCGACCGTGATCAGGACGGCCACGCACGGCAGGATCAGCAGGTAGGGCAGGAGCGGCCGACGCCGCCGGGGTCGGCGGCTGGGGGCCTCACGCGATTCGATCGCCGTCATGCCGCCTCCGAGGAGTGCTCAGATCGGGGTTGATTCGCACCGCGGGCGGTGGCAAACCAACCCCGATCCGGACGGGTGGTCGCTCAGCCGCTCGCGTTGAGCGTCTTCGCGACCTGTTCGTCGGCCGACTTCGCGGCGTCGGCCACCGAGCTCTTCTTGGTCGCTATCGACTCGAGAGCGTTCTGCAGCACGTTGTTGCTCTCGACGTTCGCCCAGTTCGGCGTGTTCGGCACGAACCAGGTGTCCTTGGCCGCCTCACCCGTCGACTTGTTCGCCTGCGCCTGCGCCTCGTACACCGAAAGCAGCGAGGTGGTGTTCGGGATCGCGAACTTGGCGAGCGCGGTCTGGCTGACCGTGTCGGTGTAGATCTTGATCCACTCAGCACCCAGGCCCTTGTCGGACGACTTGTCCGGGACGGCGAGGTCAGAGCCACCGAGGAAGGACGGCGTGTACTTGCCGGCCGCCGATCCGGGCAGCGGGAACGTCGCCAGCTTGGGGGCCAGTGCCGGGTTGCCGGTCTTCTTGTCGATCACCGAGCCGAGTTCCCAGCCGTTGCCGAGGATGGCCGACACGTGGCCCTGGGCCATGATGCCGTCCTGGTCGGCTTCGTCTTTGGTGGCCCCGCCGACGGAGTAGTCGGTGGCCAGGCGCTGCCACTGCTGCAGGCCCTGCTGAGCCTGCGGGGTGGAAAGGCCGCCCTGCCACTTGCCACCTTGCTGCGTCGCGATCGTGCCGCCCGCGCCGTACACGAACGACATGCCGGCGTACCAGTTCTTGCCGGGCATGTAGAACGAGGAGAAGTTCGGGTCCTTGGAGTTGGCGGCCTTCACCTTGTCGAGGTCGCTGAACAGCTCGTCCAGCGTGGTCGGCGCGGTGGTGACGCCGGCCTTGGTCCACAGGTCCTTGCGGTAGATGACGACCCGGCTGCCGGCGTAGTAGGGGATCGCCTGCAGCTTGCCGTCGGGCGAGGTACCCGAGTCGGCCAGCCCCTTGAGCCAGGTGCCCGAGTTCTCGAACTCGTTCTTGGCCGAGCTCAGGTCGGCGAACGCGCCACCGGCGATGTAGGAGGCGGTCTGCGTGTTGCCGAGCTCGACGACATCCGGAATGCCCGAGCTGCCGGCGAACGTCGAGTCGAGCTTGCCGGTGTAGTTCTCCCACTGCTGCCACTGGACGTTCACCTTCGCGCCGGTGGCCTGCTCGAAGCGCTGGTTGGCCTGATCGACGACGGCGGGCCAGCCCTTCTGCGCATCGCTCTGCAGCCAGACGTCGATGGTCTTGCCGGCACCGCTGGTGCTCAGCAGTCCGCTGCCGCCGCCTCCCGGATTGGCGGCGCTGCCGGAGTCTGTCTTCTTGTCGGACGACTTGCTGGAGCTGCACGCGGAGGCGGTTACCGCCACGGCTACGGCGAGCACCCCCAGTGCCACGATTCTGCGCCTCACCCTGGCCTCCTCTATTGGTTTAGACCAATCGCGAGATTGGCATGGACAACTTGCGGTGTCAATAGGCCGACGCGTCGATGCGGCGGTCGTTACCGGACCGAGTCGAGCGCGCCCTGCAGGGTGGCGTGGGCGGCGGCACGTTCGATCGCCTCGTCCGGCGCCAACCCGCCGACCAGGTGCAGGACCGCCGCTCGCGTGTTCCAGTCGCAGGCGGCCAGCGCCGCGCGCGCCTCGTCGAGCGAGGATGTGGCGATTTCGGCGGCAATGCCCGCCGCCCGTTCACGCAACTTCGCATTGGCCGGGACGACGTCGATCATGACGTCGTCGTGGACGCGTCCCAGCAGCGTCATCGCCGTGGTGGTCAGCGTGTTCAGGGTGACCTTCTGCGCCGAGCCGGCCGAGAGCCGGGTCGAGCCGCGCAACACCTCCGGGCCGACCGGCACCTCGATCGCGAGGTCGGCGAGCAGCACCAGCGGCGATCCGGGCGTATTGACCACGGCCACGACATCGGCGCCCTTCTTGGCCGCGCCCTCCGCCATCTCGATGGTGTACGGCGTGCTGCCGCTGGCGGCGACGGCGACGAGCACGTCGCCGGTCGTCGGCGCGAGACGGGCCAGATCTGCCTGCGCCATCTCGGTGTCGTCCTCGTGCCCGTCGGTGCCGTCCGCGCCGCCGGCCATGATGGCCACGACGCGTCCCTCGGCCAGGCCGAACGTCCCGGGCAGCTCGGCCGCCTCGGTGAACGCGACCCGTCCCGACGTCCCCGCTCCGGCGAACGCCAGCCGTCCGCCCTCGCCCAGGCGCTCGGCGATCAGGCGCGCAGCCGCGACGATCTGGTCGGTCGCCGCGCGGACGGCCGGCACGACGCGCTGCTCGCCGTCCAGTAGCAGGGCCACGACGTCCTCGGGCGACAGGAGGTGCAGGCGGGGGCGGTCCTCATCCCTGGGCAGATCCGGGTCGGCACCGCTCATCGCGTGTTTCCTCCGGTCAGGACGTCGGCCACCGCGGCGAACAGCCCGGGCGCCACGCCGCGGGTGCGCACGAGGGGCACGCCGTCGGGTAGGTCCGCGGCGGGCCACCCCGCGTCGATGATCACGCTGTCAGGATGGCGCACCGCCGCGTCGAGCACGGCGCGCTGCCACGGATGGCGGTGCGGGTCACGAACCACGACGACCAGCGGGCGGTCGTCCGCGGGGATGGGGTTCGCCGGCCCGTCGACGGTCAGCGTCTCGGTACCCGGCACTCGCGCGGCGATCACCTCGGCCAGCGACCAGGGCAGCGCGCCGGTCGCGACGCCGTTGGGGGACCGGCATTCGATCACGAGTGGGCGGTGCAGCGTCGGCAGCGTCCCGTGGATCTCGAGGCAGCGGGCGGCCGCGTCCGGTGCATCAGCGACCGGGGACGGATCGCCCGGGGTGGCCAGGGCGGCAGTGCGCCGGGCAGCGTCTTCCAGACGGGCCAGGCTCAGCCGCCCGTCGTGGACGGCGTTGGCCACGGCCTCGACGATCGGCTCGACCAGGTGCGCCGCGTCCTGGGCCCCGGTCTCGATCGCGTCGGCGCCGGCGGCCAGGGCCTGCGCGAACCCCTCGGCGATGCCGATCGTCGCCGACACGGCGCGCATCTCGAGAGCGTCGGTGACGACGGTGCCGGTGAAGCCGAGTTCGTCGCGCAGCAGCCCGGTGGTGATCGGCCGGCTGACGGTCGCGATCGCCGACGCGTCCAGGGCCGGCACGAGCAGGTGGCCCGTCATTACCGCCCGGGTCCCGGCGGCGATCCCGGCCCGGAACGGCACCAACTCGGCGGCGTCCAGCTGGGCGCGCGAGCGCGTCACGGTCGCCACCTCGTGGTGCGAGTCGGCCGCCGTGGCCCCGTGTCCGGGGAAGTGCTTGGGACAGGCCGCGACGCCGACGCGTTGCAGGCCGCGCACCGCGGCGGCTACCTGCCGGGCGGCGATGTCGGGGTCGGCACTGAAGGAGCGGACGCCGATCACCGGGTTGCGCGGGTCGACATTCACGTCGGCCACCGGCGCCAGGTTCAGGGTCACGCCGGCTCGCGTCAGCCGGGCGCCGATCGCCGCGTAGATCGCCTCGGTGGCGGCGGCGTCGTCCAGGTAGCCCAGCGCGGCGGCGCCCGGACTCGTGCTGCCCCGCTCCGCGTCGAGCCGGGTGACGTCGCCGCCCTCCTCGTCCAGCGCAACGACGACATCGCGTCCGGCCGCGGTACGTAGTTCACCCGTCAGGCGGGCAACCCCGGTACCGTCCCCGATATTGGAGCCGAACAGCACGACGCCGCCCAGACCGTCCGCCAGCGCCTGCGCCAGCCAGCCCGGCACTTCGGGCCCGGCGAATCCGGCGAGCAGGCAGCCGAGCGTGAGGCGGCGAATCGCGGCGTCGTGCATCGGCGGGACCTCCGCTATCAAAAATGGACTAGACGAATTTACATGGTTGGGTTTTGGCTCCAGACTGTCAATGGTGTAGACATTTTTTACGGGAACACCGCTCAGGGGAACTCACGAAGGGATGACCGTGACTGCCGCAGCAGACCCGATCGAGCCGCGTGAGCCGAAGTACTACCTGGTCAAGCGGCACCTGCTCGAGCTGATCGAATCCCTCGAGCCGGGTGCGCTGGTGCCAACCGAGCGTGAGCTGACCGTCGAGTTGGCCACCTCGCGGACCACGGTTCGGCAGGCCCTCGGTGAGCTGGTCGGCGAGGGCCGGCTGGTGCGCCGGCAGGGTTCGGGCACCTACGTGGCCGAGCCGAAGATGACCTGGCCGTTGCAGATGACGAGCTTCACCGAGCAGGCCGCCGCCAACGGCTTCGTCGCCTCGGCCCAGCTGCTTTCCGCCGAGCGGGTGCGGGCCACGGGCGAAGCGGCGGCCCGGCTGCGCCTCTCGCCGGGCGCCTACGTCTACCGCATCGAGCGGCTGCGCCTCGCCGACGAGACGCCGATGGCCGTTGAGACCTCGCATCTGTCCGTCGCCCGGTTCCCCGGGCTGGTCAAGGCGGTGCGGCGCACGTCGTCGCTGTATCGCGTGCTCGCCGAGTCCTACGGGGTCAAGCCGGTGAACGCGGAAGAGACGATCGAGACGCGGGCCGCCCCCCCGCGCGAAGCCGCGTTGCTCGGCACCGACACCGGATCCCCGATGCTGGTGCTCGGCCGGCACAGCTTCGAGGCAGACGGCACCCCAGTCGAGTGGGTACGCAGCTGGTATCGCGGAGATCGCTACACATTCGTCGCGCGACTCACGACTACGACCTGATCGGCCGCGCCGCGGCGTTGGCGGTGTACGCCGTCCAGGATCAGCATGATCAGCGCGACCCAGACCAGACTGAACCCGATCCAGCGCTCCAGCGGCATCTTCTCGTGGTCGACGGTGACGCCCACCGCGAACTGGAGTAGCGGCGCGAGGTACTGGATCAGCCCCATCATCGACAGCGGCAGCCGACGGGTGGCGGCCCCGAAGAAGAGCAGCGGGATCGCGGTGATCGCACCGGTCAACACGAGCAACGTGGTGTTGCCGGCGCTGTGGTGGGCGAACGCGAGCGTGCCCTGCGCTTGGATGACGATCAGCGTCGCGAGGGCCGGGAGCGCGAGGAAGGCCGTCTCGATGGCGAGCGATTCGACCGCCCCCACCGCGGCCCGCTTCTTGAAGTAGCCGTACAGCGCGAAGGCGGTGGCCAGGACGAGCGCGATCCACGGCAACCGCCCGTAACCGATGGTCAGCACCACGATCGCGACCGAGGCGATGCCGACCGCCACCCACTGCATCCGGCGCAGCCGCTCGTGCAGCAGCACCACGCCGAGCAGGATCGTGAACAGCGGGTTGATGAAGTACCCGAGGCTGGTCTCGACGACGTGCTTGGAGTTGACGCCCCAGATGTAGGTGCCCCAGTTCACCGTGATCACCACGGCGGCGCAGCCGAGCAGGGTGCGCTTCTCGCGGTCGGCCAGGATCGCGCGAACCTGCGGCCAGGAGTGCGTCCGCCACAGCAGGATCGCGACGAACCCGAGCGACCACAGCATCCGATGCGCAAGGATCTCGAGCGCGCTGGCCGGTTTCAGCAACGGCCAGTACAGCGGAAACAGCCCCCACATGAGGTAGGCCGTAACGGCGTACGCGAAGCCCCGGCGCTCGTCGACGTCGGACCCCACGCCTCCATGATCCGCGCTGCGCCACCGCCGCGGCGCGGGCCACTTCGCGGCGAGTGGCTCGCTAGCGCTGCATCAGCTTCAGTAGGACGAGGAAGTCGTTGTCCTGCAGCGGCTCGAACAGCGCGTTGCTCAGGTCCAGGTACGAGCGCGCCGGGTTGAGGTACCACTGCCCGTCGGTCGAGGTCACGTCGACCCCGACGTTCGGGATGCCCTCGATGAGATGCCCCAGCGCTCTGATCTCCACGGGGGTGAGCGGCTTGTCGCGGAACGGCCCGTCGTTGAGCTTCTGTATGAGGTCAATCGTGCACAGTTTCTGATGGTCACCGTCCACCGTGACCATCAGGCAGCCGCCGTCGATCGCGACGGTCGTTTCGTGATCGGGCACGTCCACCGTGATGCTCTTGAGCGAGACGCGGGTGGCGCCGCTGACGCTCCTTGAGGTCAGCTGCAGGTCCTTGACGGTGAAGTCGGGTTTCGACTGCGCCGGGATGTTCTTCACGATCAGCCCGCCGTAGTCGTGCAGGACCCGCATCTCATCCGGCGACGACAGCTCGATCAGCCGCGTGTAGTCGCCCTTCGAGAGGGCGGCAACGGCCTGCTTGACCACGTCCTCCGGGGACGCGGCGCCCTTCGGCGCGATGTAGTCGGCAGGCGTGGGGTTGTCCTCGCCGCTGCTGTAGACGGTGTTGTCGGCGATCGTGTAGAGCAGGCTCGGGTACCACTTGCCGTTGACGCTCTGCGCGCTGATGCGGACCGGTTCGCCGGTGTCGCGCACGACGTCGGCGATGTTGATCGTCCCGTTGGACGTGGAGTCGCTCGGCAGGCCCTGCGGGAACGCGAGCTTCAGGTATTCGTCGGTGAACGGGACCTTGCGCAGATCGGCGTTGAACGTGATTGTCCCGGCGGTGAGCTTGACGACCTTCACGTGGTCGTTGACGACCTCGGTCTTGGACTTGTCGAAGGTGATGTTCTTGGCGGTGAGGTCCACGCCGGGCAGCCGCGCGGCGTTGGCCGACGACTTGAGGATGTGCAGCCGCTTGGCCTGGCTGATCGACTCCGTGACCGGTTCGAGCAAGGCCGTGCGCTCGGCGGGCGCCAGGTGGTCGAGGACGCCGAGCAGGTCGGCCTGGTTGAGGTCGCTGACCAGCGAGGTCACCGCATCCTCGGGCGAGGCCGCGCCCTTGAAGCTGGAATGGGAGTCGGACAGCGCGACGTAGCTGGCGGTGCCCCCGCCGATTACCGCGACGGCCGCGACCGCGGCGATGAGGGGCGCGCGCCGGTTCCGCCGTGGTGGCGGCATCGGAGGTCCGAGGTGTTCCCAGCCCCCGGCGGGCGGGGGCGCCTGGTAGGGCTGATACGGCTGCGGCGGCTGCTGCGCATACTGCGGCGCGTACTGAGGCGGCTGCTGCGCATACTGCGGCGCGTACGGCGGCGGCTGCTGCGCATACGGCGGCCCGGATTGCGGCGGCCCGTACTGCGGCGGTCCGTACTGCGGCGGCTGCTGCTCATACGGCTGCTGCGGGTACGGCGATGGCTGCGCGTACGGCGACGGCTCACCGTTCGGATCGCTCGGCGTCTCCGGTGGCTCGGTCACGTCGGGTCCCCCCCGTTTGATATCTGACCTGTGAGATCAGAGTGAGGATAGCTGCTGCGATCGTCGTTGTGGCACCGATTACGGTCACGATCGGACCGAGTAAGTCGATCCGGACGTTGCCGACCGGGTCGTGGGCCAACGCGCCGCCGGCGATCGCGGCCGACCAGGCCCCGACCAGCAGGGCCAGTAGCGCCGCCGCCCGGAGCAGCCCGGCTACCGCGACCAGGACGACGAGCGCGCACGCCATCCCGAGCAATGGCCACGCGCGGATCAGCACCTCGGCCACCCCGTGGAAGCCGATCAACCTACGCAGCAGGCCGAAGGACGTGTAGCTGTTGCGGTGCACCTGACCCGATCGCAGCCAGGGCAGGAACGTGCCGATCAGCGCCGTGACCAGTCCGGCGACGCCGAGCACCGGGACGATCCGGGTCGAGGCAGCGCTCATGCCCAGGCATCTTGTCAGCTGGCGTCAGGTGGCTCGTCCAACGGGCGGGGTCGGTTGGGGCGCTGGTCGATCTCCATCCAGAACTGCGGGTACGCCAACGGTGCGAACCCGATCGGCGCGTACACGCCGTGGGCGTCGCGGGTCGCGAGCACCACCCGGATGACGCCCAGCGCGGCGGTCTCGTCGACGACACCGCGCATCAACCAGCGGCCGATGCCCTTGCCGCGCCAGGCCTCGTCCACGAGTACGTCGCAGACCCACGCGAACGTCGCCCGGTCGGTGACCACCCGGGCGAACGCGACCTGCTCGCCGCCGGGGGCGTACACGCCGTAGTTCAGCGAGCCGCGAATGGACCGTTCGAGTGTCGAGCGATCCCGATCGCTCGCCCAGTAGGACGCGCGCAGCCAGGCGTGGACGCGGTCGACGTCCAGCCGGGTCGCGTCGTCCGACAACGTCAGACCGTCCTCGCGGGTCAGCGTGAATGCCATCCCACGATCATGCCGAGTCGCGCTACCCCGGATCGCGGGCCACTTCCGGCTCGGTGGCCGACACCGCCGAGATGGTCGCCCCGATGCCGAGGGCGTCGGCCCAGCCGGCGACGACGGGGGTCGCGCCGCCTTCCTGCACGACCAGTTTAGCCAGGACGCCCGGCACGAAGCCGGCCCGCTGGCGTAGCCGGGTCGACTCCCCCCACATCTCCAGCGCCTCATCGTGGCGCCCGGCCTCGTCGGCCACCCAGCCCAGATGCCGCAGCGCGTACGACCGCACGTACTCGTCGTCCGTGTCGAGGGCCGTTCGGTAGTGGATGTCGGCTTCGGCCTCGTCGTTGCCCAGAACGCCGGCGATCAGACCCCGGTAGAAGGTGGCGTAGGCCCCGGCGGGCGGGTTGGGAGCCTGCGCGGCCAATCGCTTCGCCGTCGCCGCGAGCTCGGCGGCCGCGGGCTGCCCGCCGGCGATCTTGACGAACAGCTGCGGGGCGTAAGACGCTCGCAGCTGGGCGAAGTCCGCGGCCCAGGCCTGGGCCGCGTCGGCGGCGAGGGAACGCGCCAGGCCGAGCAACGTCGCGTTCGCCTCGCGCCGGGTCCAGAAGGCCTGGTCGACCTCGGCCTCGGCCCGGGCGACGGCCAGCGCGCCCGCTTCGCGTCGATCAGCGGGTTCGGTGACGTCGAGCAGGCGCACGGCCCGGTCCCACCGTCCAGCCCGAACCAGATCGCCAGCTGACTCGACCACGATATCGACGTCCAGAGTTGCCATGCCCGAACGGTACTTAGACGTCGAACTATTAGACAACGATGTTTCAGCAGGTTGATACTTCGAGCCATGAAGGACAGCGTCGACGGCCAAATGGAGCTGTGGGCAGCCGTGATTGCCGACATCGACCCGTGTCGACGCGATGGCCCGGCGCGGGGTACGTGGTGCGCCGCCACGACCGTGACGATCGCCGGCGCAACATCGTGGCGCTGACCCGCAAGGGGGTCGCGGCGGCCGATCGCATCATTGCCGGACAGCTCGAGGTCGAGTGCGAGCTCGTCGGTGCGCTCACCCAGTCGCAGCAGGACCAGCTGACCAACCTGCTACGCCGACTACCCGACCTGCCAGGTGTCCTTGCCGTGCAGTAGCGACTCGAGCGCGGCCGTGTCGCCGGGCGAATCGGCGCTGGCCCGTGAGATCTGGTCGGCCATCATCGCGTCGTAGGTCGGCCGCTCGACCGAGCGGAACACGCCCATCGGCGTGTAGCGCGAATCCAGCGACGAGAGCCGCGACAGCGTGAACGCGTAGGCCGGGTCGTCGGCGTGCGCATCGTGCACGACCACCCGGGGGTCGTCGGGGGCCACATCGTCGGCGATCGTCAGCACGCCGGTGTCCGAGCGGACCACAGCGCGAGAGCCGTCGGCGCCGAACCGCAACGGCGCACCGTGTTCCATGCGGATCGTCCAGTCGTCGCGGGTGGACGCGTCCTTGAGAACCTCGAACGCCCCGTCGTTGAAGATGTTGCAGTTCTGGTAGATCTCGACGAGCGCCGTGCCCTGGTGGTCGGCCGCCGCGCGCAGCACCGAGGTCAGGTGCTTGCGGTCGGAGTCGAGCGTCCGTCCGACGAACGTCGCCTCGGCGCCCAGCGCGAGCGATACCGGATTGAACGGGTTGTCCAGCGACCCGAACGGCGTGGACTTGGTGACCTTGCCCAGCTCGGACGTCGGCGAGTACTGGCCCTTGGTCAGCCCGTAGATCCGGTTGTTGAACAGCAGGATCTTGAGGTTGACGTTGCGGCGCAGCGCGTGGATCAGGTGGTTGCCGCCGAT
>Ga0137412_10002966_pt1 | contig 13515 bp, 11 predicted proteins | sample CZODoug2_1_16fun_FD_122160 | JGI IMG/M metagenome (GOLD analysis project Ga0137412, IMG submission 122160) | Vadose zone soil fungal communities from Angelo Coast Range Reserve, California, USA - CZODoug2_1_16fungal (Hybrid Assembly) | ecosystem: Environmental > Terrestrial > Soil > Vadose zone... | reverse complement strand
GAGGAGCGGGCCAACTCGCTGTTGGTCGTTGTGGTGCTGACCCTGGACGCGGCGCTGCTGGCCATGATGGAGCTGATGTTCCTGACCCTGGCGGTCGGGGTGGTTCCGCTGCCGGTCAGCGCGCTGGTGGCGCTGGTGAGCACGCCGTGGCTGGTGCGCAGGGCCGGTGAGCTGGCCGGGCCGGGCGGCGCCAGCGCCCCGCTGATCGCCTGGATAGCCGTCATCGGGGTGCTGGGCCTGGCCGGGCCGGGCGGCGACGTGCTGCTGCTCGGCGACTGGTCGACGCTGGCGCTGGTGATCGCCGGACTGGTGCCGGCGGCGTTCGTGCTCGGCCGGGTCATCCGGTCCAGCCGCGACGCGAAGCAGCGACCGGCCGCCGAGCAGGTGGTGAGCCACTCCGGTAGCTGAGGCCGCAACCTCCGCGCCAACCCCGAGGTCACCCGTCAGCTGGCCAGCCAGGTATCGACGCCGGCGACCCCGCTGGCCACCAGGGCCGGCGGGGCACCGGACGCCTCGATGGAGGTGCGGGCCATCGCGGCGAGCTGGTCGTCGGACAGCCCCAGGGTGCCCCGGGCCAGCTCGAACTCGCTGAGCAGCCCGGGCCCGAACAGCAGCGGGTCGTCGCCGTTGAGAGTGCAGCGCACCCCCGCGTCCAACAGCCGGGCCAGCGGGTGCTCGTCCAGCGAGGGCACCACCTCGAGCAGCAGGTTCGACGTCGGGCACACGTCCAGCACGATCTCGTCCCGGGCCAGCCGCTCGACCAGCGCCGGATCCTCCACCGCGCGAACCCCGTGGCAGAGCCGGTGCGCACCGAGCGCGTCCAGCGCGCCGTACACACTCGCCGGCCCGGCCAGCTCGCCGGCGTGCGGGGCGCTGATCAGCCCCGCGTCGCGGGCCACGGCGAACGCCGCCGCGAACGGCTCCGGCGGGAACAGCGACTCGTCCGCGGCGAGGCCGAAGGCAACCACGCCCGACCCGGCGTAGCGGGCCGCAAGCTCGGCCAGCCGCACCGCCTCCGCCGGATCCGCGTGGCGCAGCGCGGAGACCAGGATCCCGGCGCCGATGCCCAGCCGCTCGGCGGTCCGGGCGGCCTCGTCGATCACCAGCTCGAGGACCGCCTCCTCGGTGTCCAGGCTCGGCACCAGCGCGCTGGCGTACCGGGTCGGGTAGACGTGCGGCTCGACCCACACCGCACCGTCGGCGGCCGCGTCCTCGACCACCTCGCGGACCAGCCGCCGCAGGTCGTCCGGGGTACGGATCAGTGCGGTGGCGGCGTCGTAGAGCCGCAGGAACTCGGGGAACGAGCAGCTGTTGCCGACCGGTGGGGCGGGCCGCCCGGCCGCCCGGGCCAGGTCCGTGAGGGTGGCTGGGCGCATCGCGCCTTCGAGGTGCACGTGCAGGTGGGCCTTGGGCAGCGCGGCGAGCTCGCGGGCCGGGGCGCTGCCCGCCGCTGTGGCGGCGGTCGTGCCGGCCGTCATACTGAAGCCTTGCCCTGGTAGACGTCGTCGAGCACGGTGGTATCGACGATCTTGGCGACGTCCGGCAGCGGGGTCACGCCGGCGGCGGTGAACGCGGTGTACATCGGGCCGGCGAGCTCCTTCGGGTCGACCCGCAGCAACCCGTTGGCCTTGGTGAACGGGCTCTGGGTGAACGCGGTCTGCAGCTGGTTCTCCCTGGTCTGCTGGGTCAGGTCGAGGCCGAGGTCGGCGCCGAAGCGGTCCACCGCGAGCTTCGCCGCGATCGCCGGGTCGGCCGCGTTGTACACGCAGGCGACCTGGTTGCCGTGGTAGGCCCGGCCCTTGTCGGCCGCGTACGCCGCCATCGAGCCGTGCCAGTCCAGGTGGTCCGGCGCGAGGTTGAGCACGACCGCCGAGTGCGGGCGGATGCTGGGCGCCCAGTGCAGCTGGTAGCTGGACAGTTCCACGGCGAGCACGTCGTACTCCTGCTCGCCGAGCACCGCGTCCAGCAGCGAGACGCCGATGTTGCCGACGGCGGCGGTACGCAGGCCGGCCGCGGTGAGGATGGCGGCCAGCATCCGGGTGGTGGTGGTCTTGCCGTTGGTGCCGGTGACCGCCAGCCAGGGCGCGGGTGCCCGGTCCGGCCGGGACCCGCGCAGCCGCCAGGCGAGTTCGACGTCGCCCCAGATGTCGATGTTCCGCTCGGCGGCGGCCAGCAGCAGCGGGCTGCTGGGCTTCCAGCCGGGGCTGGTGACGACCAGTTCGGTGTCCTCGGGCAGGCCGGTGACGCCTCCGGACACCGCGTCGTCGCCTAGCCGGACGGCGATGCCGAGCGCCTCCAGCGCGGCCGCCTCGGTGCGCTGCCGGTCACCGGCGGTGCCGTTGACCACCGTGACGTGGGCGCCCAGCGCGTGCAGCGCCCGGGCGGCCGGCACGCCGGACACGCCCAGCCCGGCCACCGTGACCGCGGCGCCCTTGAGGCGGCCGGCCGCCGTCACGAGGCGGCCACCCAGCCCGCGTAGAAGACGCCGAGCCCGACGGCCATGCACATGCCCTGGATGATCCAGAACCGGACCACCACCAGCACTTCGCTCCAGCCCTTGAGTTCGAAGTGGTGCTGGAGCGGTGCCATCCGGAAGACCCGCTTGCCGGTCAGCCGGAAGGAGCCGACCTGGATGATCACCGACATGGTGATGAGGACGAACAGGCCGCCGAGGATGGCCAGCAGCATCTCGGTGCGCGAGCAGATCGCCAGGCCCGCGAGCGCGCCGCCCAGGGCCAGCGAGCCGGTGTCGCCCATGAAGATCTTGGCCGGCGAGGTGTTCCACCACAGGAAGCCGAAGCAGGCGCCCATCAGGGCGGCGGCGACCACGGCCAGGTCGAGTGGATCGCGTACCTCGTAGCAGGCGCCGTTGGCGCTGACCGGGGCGCCGCACCACTGGCCGTACTGCCACACGCCGATGACGGTGTAGGCGGCGAAGACCATCACCGAGGCGCCGGTGGCCAGGCCGTCCAGGCCGTCGGTGAGGTTCACCCCGTTGGACATCGCCAGGATCATGAACAGCGCCCAGATCACGAAGATCACCGGGCCGATGGACCAGCCGAAGTCGGTGGTGAAGGACAGCTTGGTGGAGGCCGGGCTCTGGCCGCGCGAGTCGTGGAAGTTCAGCGCCAGGACCGCGAAGGCGATGCCGACGGTGAGCTGCCCGCCCATCTTGGCCTTGGCCCGCAGGCCCAGGCTGCGCTGCTTGACGATCTTGATGTAGTCGTCGACGAAGCCGACCAGGCCCATACCGACGGTCAGGAACAGCACCAGCGCACCGGACATGGTGGGCCGCTCACCGGTGATCACCTTGGTGGCCGCGTAGGAGACCACGGTGGCCAGGATGAACGCGATACCGCCCATGGTGGGGGTGCCGCGCTTGCTGTGGTGGGCCTTCGGGCCGTCGTCCCGGATCATCTGCCCGTAGCCGCGAGAGGCCAGCAGGCGGATCAGCAGCGGGGTGCCGATCAGGGAGAGGAAGAGCCCGAGGACACCGGATACGAGGATCTGCTTCATCGGGCGGCACCCTCGATCCCCGTCCCGATCCCTTCGGTCCCCGCCTCGATCAGCGCCAAGGCGACGGACTCAAGTCCGACCGATCTCGATGCCTTGACCAGTACGACGTCGCCCGGGCGCACCTCGTTGCGCACCAGATCGATCGCCGCCTCCGCGTCGGACACGTGCACCGACTCCTCACCCCAAGAACCCTCGTTGTAGGCGCCCATTTGCAGCCAGGCGGCTTCAGTACCGCCCACGGCCACGAGCTTGCTGACGTTGAGCCGGACGGCCAGCCGCCCCACCGCGTCGTGCTCGGTGAGCGACTGCCCTCCGAGTTCGGCCATCTTGCCCAGCACCGCCCAGGTACGGCCCCCCCGAGACCGCGCGGACCGGCCCATCGCGGCCAGTGCGCGCAGGGCAGCCCTCATGGATTCGGGGTTCGCGTTGTAGGCGTCGTTGACGACCGTCACGCCGTCGGGCCGCTCGGTGACCTCCATCCGCCAGTGCGAGAGCGGGCCGGCCGTGGAGAGCGCAGCGGCGATCTCCCCGACAGGCATGCCGAGTTCACGGGCGACGGCGGCCGCGGCGAGCGCGTTCGACACGTGATGCTCACCGTACAGGCGCAAGGTCACGTCGGCGCACCCGGTGGGTGCTCGCAGCGTGAAGTGGGCCTGACCTCGGTCGTTGAGAGAGACGTTCTCTGCCCGTACGTCCGCTTCGGGGCTCTCGCCGAAGGTCACCACGCGCGCCTTGGTACGGGTGCGCATGGCGCTCACGAGCGGGTCGTCGGCGTTGAGCACCGCGACGCCGCCCGCTTCCGCGGCCGGCAGGGCTTCGACGAGTTCGCCCTTCGCCAGCGCGATCTGCTCGCGCCCGCCGAACTCACCGATGTGCGCCGAGCCGACGTTGAGCACCAGCCCGATCCGGGGCGGTGTCAGCCCGGTCAGATAGCGGATGTGGCCGATGCCGCGGGCGCCCATCTCCAGCACCAGGTGCCGGGTGTGCTCGTCGGCCCGCAGCGCGGTCAGCGGCAGCCCGATCTCGTTGTTCAGCGAACCGGGCGTCCACACGGTGGGCGCCAGCTTGCCCAGCAGCTGGGCGAGCACGTCCTTGGTGCTGGTCTTGCCGGCCGAGCCGGTCAGCGCCACCACGGTCGCGCCGAGGCGTTCGATGACATGCCGGGCGAGCCGGCCCAGCGCGGCCTGTACGTCGTCCACCACGATCGCGGGCACGCCGACCGGGCGGGTGGCCAGCACGGCCACCGCGCCGTCCGCGACGGCTCGGGCGGCGAAGTCGTGGCCGTCCACGTGCTCCCCGGCGAACGCCACGAACAGCGCGCCGGGTACGACCTCGCGGGAGTCGATCACGACGGGCCCGGTGACGCGTACAGCACTGTCCGGTATGTCGTGCGTACTCCCGCCGACCGCGCGTGCGACCTCGGTGAGGGTGAGGGGGATCACAGCTGCTCTAGGTCCTTCTCGATCGCGGCGCGCAGCACCTCTCGGTCGTCGAAGGGGCGTACCTCTCCGGCGATGTCCTGGCCCTGCTCATGGCCTTTTCCGGCCACCAGTACGACGTCCCCGGGCCGGGCCAGGGCGACGGCGGCGGCGATGGCGGCGGCCCGGTCGGGTTCGACGATGACGTGGCCGCGCTGCGGAGCGGGGACGCCGGCGGCCCCGTCCAGCATCGCGGCGAGGATGGCCAGCGGGTCCTCCGAGCGCGGGTTGTCCGAGGTCAGTACGGCGGTGTCGGCCAGTTGGGCGACCGCCGCGCCCATCGGCCCGCGCTTGCCGCGGTCCCGGTCGCCGCCGCAGCCGAGCACCGCGTGGATACGGCCCGGCGTGGTGGTGCGCAGCGCGCGCAGCACCGACTCCACGGCATCGGTCTTGTGGGCGTAGTCCACCACCGCGAGATACCGCTGGCCGGCGTCCACCCGCTCCAGCCGGCCCGGGACACCGGGCAGCGCGGCGATACCCTCGGCGGCGGCCTGCGGGTCCAGGCCGGCCGCGGCCAGCGCGGTGATCGCGGCCAGCGTGTTGGCGACGTTGAAGGGGCCGGCCAGCGGCGCGACCGCGGTGACCCGCTCGCCCTTGGGGCCGAGCACGGTGAAGCGGCTGTCCATCAGCCCGGCGGTGACGTCCTCGGCCCGCCAGTCCGCGTCGAGCCGGCCCTCGGCGGAGTACGTCACCAGCGGTACGCCCGCCTCGGCGACCAGCCGGCGGCCGTAGGCGTCGTCGAGGTTGACCACGCCGAGCCGGCTGCGGGCCGGGGTGAACAGCTGCGCCTTGGCCTGGAAGTAGTCCTCCATGCCGGAGTGGAACTCCATGTGCTCCGGGCTGAGGTTGCTGAACACCGCGATGTCGAAGACCGCGCCGTCCACCCGGCCGAGCACCAGGGCGTGGCTGGAGACCTCCATGACCAGCGACTCGACCCCGCGCTCGCGCATCACCGCGAACAGCGCCTGCAGGTCGGTGGCCTCCGGGGTGGTGCGCTCGCTCTTGGTCCGCTGGTCGCCGATCCGGGTCTCGACGGTGCCGATCAGGCCGGTGGCGCCGTGCGGCAGCGCGGCCCGCAGGCCGCCCTCCACCAGATACGCGGTGGTGGTCTTGCCGGAGGTGCCGGTGATGCCGATCCGCAGCATGCCCTCGCCGGGCTCGTCGTAGATCGCGGCGGCCAGCCCGCCCATCACGGCGCGCGGGTCGGCGACGGTCAGCACCGGCAGTCCGGTGGCGGCGGCCCGCTCGGTGCCGGCCGGGTCGGTCAGTACGGCCGCCGCGCCCGCGCCGGCCGCCTGCGCGGCGAAGTCCGCGCCGTGGAAGCGGGCGCCGGGCAGCGCCGCGTACAGGTCGCCTGGACGCACCGCACGTGAGTCGTGGGTGATCCCGGTGATCACGGCGGAGCTGTCCGGCGCGGGCGTGCCGAGTCGTCCGGCGAGGTCCGCCAGTGGTTTGGGGCGGACGCGCATCGGGCGCGGCGCGCCCGGCTGGGTGAGGGTGGGCTGATCAGCTTTGGGCACGGCGGTGAGGTTACCGGGCGGGCCGGGGTCCGGGCCAAAAGAGGCCGGGGGGCGGCGGCGCGGGTCGGCCTGCCGGCGGCTCATGCTCACTGCGCTTTGGGAGTGGTGGCGGGCGGCGGCTGGTCGGGGTCGAAGGTGGTCGGCAGCTGCGGGGCCGGGTCGCCGGACGGCGGCACGCCGAGTGACTTCAGGGCGAACTCCATGACCTGCTTGAACACCGGGCCGCAGATCGTGCCGCCGAAGTAGCTGCCCTTGGTCGGGTTCTGGATCACGCAGGAGACGGTGACCCGCGGGTTGTCGGCCGGCGCGAAGCCCAGGAAGGAGGAGGTGTAGCCCTTGTAGGTGCCGGTCTTCGGGTCCACCCGGTTGGCCGTACCGGTCTTGCCCGCCACCCGGTAGCCGTCGATCCGCGCGTTGATGCCGGTGCCGTCCTCGCTGCCGACCACCGACTCCAGCATCGAGGTCAGGGTCTTGGCGGACTGCTCGCTGACCACCCGGGTCTTCGTCGGCGGGTCGGAGGGTACGAACTGGCCGTCCGGGCCGGTGATGCCGCGGATCAGCGACGGCTCGACCCGTACCCCGCCGTTGGCGATGGTGGAGTACACCGAGGTGGCCTGGAGGGCGTTGACGGACAGGCCCTGGCCGAACGGGATGGTGTACTGCTGCGAGGCGTTCCAGTCCTGCGGCTTGGCCAGGATGCCCGGGGTCTCACCGGGGAAGCCCATGCCGGTCGGGTCACCGATACCGAACTTCTTCAGATACGAGTACAGCACCTGGTTGGCCTGCGCCTGGGTCGAGCCGAGCTGCTGGCTGGCCAGGATGGTGCCGATGTTGCTGGACTTGGCGAGCACGCCGTTCAGCGTCAGGTACCAGGTGCCGTGGTCCACGTCGTCGTGGAAGACCCGGTCGGCGCGGGGCAGGGTGCCGGGGACGGTGACGCGGGTGGTCGGGGTGGCGGTGCCGGTGTCGATGATGGCCGCCATCGACATCAGCTTGCTGACGCTGCCGGGCTCGTACGCGTCCTGCACGGCGGCGTTGCCGAGCGCGCTGGAGTCGGCGTCGGACAGGTCGTTCGGATTGAAGCCGGGAGCGTCGGCCATGGCCAGCACCTCGCCGGTCTTGCTGTCCTGGACTATCACGTAGCCGCCGTCGGCCTTGGACTTGTTCACCTGGTCGGTGATGGCGCTCTGCGCGGCCCACTGGATGTCCCGGTCCAGCGTCAGCTCCACGTCGGAGCCAGGTACGGCGGGCTGCTCCTGGCTGCCGGCGGTGGGCACCTGGCGGCCGTTGGACTGGGCGTAGCGGATCTTGCCGTTGGTGCCGGACAACTCCTTGTTGAGCATCGACTCCACGCCGCCGGCGCCCTGGCCCTCGGAGTTCACGAAGCCGACGACACCGGCCGCGAGGTCGTCGGCCGGGTAGACCCGTTTGGAGTGCGGTTCGCTGAAGATGCCGGCCATGATGTCGGCGCCGTCGCCGTCGGCGGCCTTCGTGGCGAAGGCGGTCTTCAGGTCCTGGATCTGGTTCCACGCCTGCGGGGACTGCTGGCGGGCGATGATCTGGTAGCGCGACCCCGGGGTGGCGAGCTGCTGGGCGATCTTCGTGGCGTCGCCGCCGACGATGGGCGCGAGCAGCTGGGCGGCCTGCTGCGGGGCGTCCTTGATCTTGGTCTGGTCGGCAGTGAACAGATAGGGATCGGCGGTGATGTCGAAGGCGTCCACGGTGCTGGCCAGGTCGACGCCCGAGCGGTCGGTGATGGTGCCGCGGTCCGCGGTCACCTCGTGCGTCACCCAGCGGTTCACCGCGGCCTTGGCGGCGTACGCGGACGCGTCCACGGCCTGCACCTGGAGCAGCCGTACGACGAAAGCGGCCATCACCAAGGTGAGCGCCACGGTCACCATCCGCAGCCGGGGCCGCGGCTGTCCGAGCCGCACCAGCCGCGGTCCCGTGGAGCGGCGCCGCGGCGCCCTGGGCGTACCGCTGGGCCGCCGTACCGGCCCGGGCACCCGCGGCGCGCCCCGCCCGGCGGTCCCGCCGCGGCGCGGCGCCCCGGCCCGGGGCGCGCCCGAGGAGGCGGCGCGGCGGGGGGCCTGCTGGGGCTGGGCCTGCGGCTGCTGGGGTCGCGGGGGCCGCTGCGGCTGGGCGCGGCGGCGGGGTTCAGCGTCGCGGGGCTCACGGGGCTCACGGGAGTCGCGGGGCTCACCGTCGCGGCGGTCGCGGGGGGCACGGGGCTCACGAGGTTCACCGTCGCGGCGGTCGCGGGGTTCGCGGGGCTCACCGTCGCGGGGATCACGAGGGTGGCGCGGATCACGGGGGTCGGTCACCGTGGGGTCCTCCGGGCGCGGGCCGGCGGGTGGGGCCGGGTCGGGTGCTGGCGGTTCACGGGGTCACCTGTCAGGGGCTGGGTGTCGTGGTGGCCGCCGGCGGCGTCGTGGCCGGGGTCGTGGTGACCGGGGCGGTGGCCGGCGGCGTGGTGGCCGGGGTGGTGGCCGGCGGCGTGGTGGCCGGGGTGGTGGCCGGGGCAGTCGTCGGCGGGGCGGTCGCCGTGTCCGGGGTGCCGCGGACGGTGCCGTCCGGGTTGAGGAAGGCGGGGTTGCCGCCCGGGACCATGCCCAGCTCCCGGGCCCGGCGCTCTAGCTCGTCCGGCGCCGAGTAGCCGTCGACCTCCTGCTGGAGGGCCTGCTGATCGTCGGTGTAGCCCGTGGTCTCGTTCTGCAGCTTGTCCAGTTCGAAGGAGTCGCTGTTGACCGCCGAGTTCAGCAGCAGCAGCGAGATCAGGCCTCCGGCGAGGAGGGTGACGACCAGTACGACGAACGGAGTGCGCGCCGCGGTTGCGGACGACCCCCGTCTCGCTCCCAGCCGCCCGAGCCCGCCACCGCGGCCGGCCCCGCTCATCGCGTGCTCCCACTCATCGCGTGCCCCCGCTCATCGGTTGGCCTCACGGATCCGCTCGGCGCCGCGCAGCCGGGCGGGCGCGGCCCGGCGGTTCTCGGCGATCTCGTCCTCGGTGGGGAGTTCCGCGCCGCGGGTGAGCAGCTTCAGCCTCGGCTGGTACTGCTCGGGGACGACGGGCAGGCCCGGTGGCGCCGTACTGGCCGCGCCGGCCGCGAGGACCTGCTTGACCAGCCGGTCCTCCAGGGAGTGGTACGACAGCACCGCGATCCGGCCGCCGACCGCGAGCGTGCCGACCGCCGCCGGGATCGCCCGCTCCAGCACCGCCAGTTCGCCGTTGACCTCGATCCGCAGCGCCTGGAAGGTCCGCTTGGCGGGGTTGCCGCCGGTGCGCTTGGCGGCCTGGGGCAGCGCCTGCCTGATCAGCTCCACCAGCCGGGCGCTGGTGCTGAACGGGACCCGCTCGCGTTCGCGTACCACCGCGTCCACGATCTTGCGGGCGAACTTCTCCTCGCCGTACGCCCGCAGGATCCGCACCAGCTCGCCGGGCGGGTAGCTGTTGAGGACCTCGGCCGCGCTGATCCCGGTGGACTGGTCCATCCGAATGTCCAGCGGCGCGTCCTGCGCGTACGCGAAGCCGCGGTCGGCCTCGTCGAGCTGCATGGAGGACACGCCGAGGTCGAACAGCACCCCCTGCACGCGCGGGACGCCGAGGCGCCGCAGCACGTCGGGCAGCTCGTCGTAGACCGCGTGCACCAAAGCGGCCCGCTCGCCGAAGGGCGCGAGCCGTTCGGCGGACAGTTTCAGCGCCTGCGGGTCGCGGTCCAGCGCGATCAGCCGCGCGGCGGGGAAGGTGCCCAGCAGCGCCTCGCTGTGGCCGCCGAGCCCGAGCGTGGCGTCCACCACCACGGCGCCCGGCTCGGCCAGCGCGGGTGCCAGCAGGTCGAGGCAGCGGCGCAGCATCACGGGGACGTGCCGCTGCTCCGCGGGCTGCCGCGGGGGCGGCGAGGGGTTGCTCATGGTGGGCCTTTTCTGGACGTAGGACCGGGTCCCCGCCCGCTCGGAGGAAACGTTCCCCTGGCACCGGGGAAGTGGTGCCAGCGGAACCGGGAGCGGGAGGAGGCCGAGCCGTACGTCCGCGGTGGTGCGAGAGGTGGCACAGACTGCGGGAGTGTGGGGGTGGTGCGAAGTGGAGCCGGGTGGTGCGCGGGCGTACACGGAGAGTGCGCACGCGCTCACAGTAATCCGGGTGGAACCTCCTGTGACAGGGCCGAAAAGGTGTCTTCCTGGGCCGCCAGGTAGCCTTCCCAGGCTTCCGCGGACCAGATCTCCACCCGGGTGTTGGCGCCGATCACCGCGCAGTCGCGGACCAGACCGGCGTACTCCCGCAACGGCTGTGGCACGGTGACCCGGCCCTGCTTGTCCGGCACCTCGTCGTGCGCCCCGGCGAACAGGACCCGCAGGTAGTCGCGGGCGGCCTTCGAGGTGAGCGGGGCCGCGGACAGCTTCTCGGTGGCCGCGGTGAAGCCCTCCACCGGCCACAGGCACAGGCAGCGCTCCTGCCCGCGAGTGATCACCAGCCCGTCGGCCAGCGGTTCGCGGAATCGGGCGGGCAGCACGAGCCGGTTCTTGTCGTCCAGCCGAGGGGTGTACGTCCCGAGGAACCCGAGGGGCACGGCACACACCTCCCGCAGACGGCACCACTTCGCGCCACATTACTCCACCATGCTCCACGGTCAACGGCGATCGGGCCCGGGCGCGTCCCGGGCAGCGCGCTCCCGTGCCACCGGACCGGGTGACGCCGCGCGCCCCCGCGCACTCCCTCTGAGGTTCATGTGGGGTACGTCACAGGGCGTTCGATTGACCGTCTTTCTCAGCTTTCCTGATCTTTTCGTGCGAACTCACAGCGGGTAAGCGCGAGCCGCTCCCCATACCGTCATGGCGCCGCTCCCCTTACCGTCATAGACATGTCGATACCTGCCAGTGATCTCGCCGGCTCCGCCGAACCGTCCGAGCCCACCGCGCCCGAGTCCGTCACCGACCGGCTCGTCGCATCGAACCAGGCCTACGCCGCCGCCTTCGACGACCCGGGCATGGACGCCCGGCCGGTACTCCAAGTAGCCGTCGTCGCCTGCATGGACGCCCGCATCGACCTGCACAAAGCGCTCGGCCTTGAGTTGGGCGACTGCCACACCATCCGCAACGCCGGCGGTGTGGTCACCGACGACACCATCCGCTCGCTCACCATCAGCCAGCGCGCCCTGGGCACCCGCTCGGTGGTGCTCATCCACCACACCGGCTGCGGCCTGCAGATCATCACCGAGGATTTCCGTACCGAACTGGAACGCGAGGTGGGCCAGCGGCCGACCTGGGCGGTCGAGGCGTTCGCCGATGCCGACCAGGACGTACGGCAGTCCATGGCCCGGGTCCGCACTTCTCCTTTTCTGGCCCATACCGACGATGTGCGCGGCTTCGTCTTCGACGTGCACACCGGACTACTGCGGGAAATCACGAACAAGTAACGTCACCCGAGTGACGTGGACTGCCGCGTAAGGGAACAATGCATCCTGCGGCACCTCTCGCCCGCAGCGAGTTGTTGCCCGATTCGGGGCGGGCCGGTCCAGGGATGGCCGGGTCCCTAAGCACAGGCCGAGGAGTACCGGGTGACGACCATTGACCCACGAGCAAGCCTCAGTGATCTCACCGCGACCGCGGAGCGGGTCCGCCGCAGCGTGGAGAACGTGATCGAGGGCAAGCCGGAGGTCGTACGCATCGCGCTGACCGTTCTGCTCGCTGAGGGGCATCTGCTGATCGAGGACGTGCCGGGCGTCGGCAAGACCATGCTGTCCAAGGCGCTGGCCCGCTCCATCGACTGCACGGTCCGGCGGATCCAGTTCACGCCGGACCTGCTGCCGTCCGACATCACCGGAGTGAGCGTCTTCGACCAGCAGCGGCGCGACTTCGAGTTCAAGCCCGGGGCGATCTTCGCCCAGATCGTGGTCGGCGACGAGATCAACCGCGCCTCCCCCAAGACCCAGTCGGCGCTGCTGGAGTCGATGGAGGAGCGGCAGGTCACCGTGGACGGCACCACGTACGAACTGCCCAGCCCCTTCATGGTGATCGCGACCCAGAACCCGGTGGAGATGGAGGGCACCTACCCGCTGCCCGAGGCGCAGCGCGACCGCTTCACCGCGCGGGTGTCCATCGGCTACCCCAGCCCGGACGCCGAGCTGCAGATGCTCGAAATGCACGGCGGCGCCTCGCCGTTGGACGACCTCCAGCCGGTCGCGCACGCGCACGAGATCATCAAGCTGATCGAGGCGGTCCGGCAGGTGTTCGTCTCCGAACCGGTCCGCCGCTACGCGGTGACCCTGGTCGGCGCCACCCGCAGCCACCCCGATCTGCGGCTGGGCGCCTCGCCGCGCGCCACCTTGCACCTGGTACGGGCCGCCCGCGCCTCCGCGGCACTGGACGGGCGCGACTACGTACTGCCCGACGACGTGCAGTCGCTGGCCGCGGCGGTACTGGCGCACCGGCTGCTGCCCACCGCGCAGGCCCAGTTGAACCGGCGCACCCCTGAGCAGGTGATCGCCGAGATCGTGCAGCGGGTGCCGCTGCCCGATCCGCCCGCTCCCTCCGGCGGGGGAGCCTCCGCCGCCGGCCGGTTGAAGCAGCCCGGCCATCCGCCCGCCGGCTATCCGCAGGCCGGCCGCCCGCAACCCGGCCGCTCGCCGGGCACACCGGGCGGTCGGAGCCTGTGATGGCCGCGCCGCTGCCCCCGCCGCCCCCGGCCGCTCCCCCGTCGGTCGGCGGCCAGCGCAGCGGCGGCTTCCGTGCCGCGCTGGGCGGACTCACCACCCGCGGCAGGTCGTTCGTCGCCGCGGGCGTGGCCGCCGCGGCGTGCGCGTACGTCCTCGGCCAGGCCGACCTGCTGCGGGTCGGCCTGCTGCTGGCGGTGCTGCCGCTGGTCTGCGTCGCGGTGCTCTACCGCACCCGCTACCGGGTCGCGGGCAGCCGCCGGCTCACCCCCTCCCGGGTGCCCGCGATGTCGGAGGCCCGGGTGCACCTGCGGGTCGACAACGTCTCCCGGATCCCCACCGGCCTGCTGA
>Ga0137412_10002965_pt1 | contig 13516 bp, 13 predicted proteins | sample CZODoug2_1_16fun_FD_122160 | JGI IMG/M metagenome (GOLD analysis project Ga0137412, IMG submission 122160) | Vadose zone soil fungal communities from Angelo Coast Range Reserve, California, USA - CZODoug2_1_16fungal (Hybrid Assembly) | ecosystem: Environmental > Terrestrial > Soil > Vadose zone... | reverse complement strand
GTACATTGACGACCACCAGGGCAACGACGCCCGGGGTGTCGCCGCTCCTTACAGCGCTGCTCATCTGGCGCGATAGAGCAGCCTTACTCGTGTCTGAAAATCTCTTGGTCCGTGTCTGCCTGGGCGGGTGAGTGGGCTGTGCGTTCGTCTGTGCGAGCCCCGAAGAGACCAGCCATCCAGTAAGAGCCACAAACGCGGCGAAGATAGCAGCGGTCTTGTGCAACGTTATCATTTCCGGACGACCCGATTTTCTCGCCGGGTTTAACCGGCATGAGATGGAAGCAGCTAAGTCTACCGCAGGAGAAGGATGGGACGTCCTGTTGGAATTGGCTGCCGTTTGCTTGAGGTCGCAAATGACAAACAACTCGATCAATTTCTCCATGACTTGATTAGGAAGGGAGGCACCGCGAGGGCCGGTGTCAGCTACGGCAAGGCGAAAGCGACAACGGAATCCCCAAGAGGCTCCTCACTGATAACCCGATTCCCGCCGGCCGCGATAACCAGGTATTGTTTTCCATTTATCTCGTAGGTCATCGGGGTAGCATTTCCGGAGGCCGGCAACAACGCATCCCAAACTTCTTTCCCATTTTCGACATTGAATGCCCGGATACGCGAGTCGGTGGCGCCTGCTATGAACACCAGGCCGCCTTCGGTGGTGATTGGACCTCCGAGGCTGATGGATCCCGGCGGTACGGAACCGTGCGCACCACCGAAGTCCGACATCGAGCCCAAAGGAATTTGCCAACGGATCGTTCCCTTCGCCATGTCAACGGCGGTCAGTGTGCCCCAGGGAGGTGCCCCACAGGGCAAATCGGAGGGCGATTGCAGGAAGCGGCGAAGCATTTCGTAAGGGGTTCCGCGCTGTGCTGCAGACTCTCCATCTTCGCTATCGGAGGTGACCTTGTCGCGGGGAATCAATCGTACGCGGGCAATCAGATTATTTGTGTTCACGATCAGAAGATTGCGAATGGGGTCAAAAGCATAGCCACTCCAGTTCATACCGCCAATGTGGCCAGGCACAGCTAGAGTGCCCTGCAAGCTGGGAGGGGTAAAGATGCCTTCATTGCGAAGCTTTCCTATAGTTTCCCTGCAGGCTTCACGGTCCGCCGGCGTTGGCCCCCACGCGTCTGCAATCGAAAAGTGCTGGGGCGCGAGTGAAGGTGGAAAAAGCGGGAAGGGCTGAGTCGGAGAGGCCTTCTCCCCGGGTATGTCGCTCTGGGGTACGGTTCGCTCTTCGACCGGGAAAACCGGTTTGCCTGTATCGCGATCGAGTACATACAAAAAGCCTGTCTTGTTTCCCTGGATGACAACTGGAACATTCTTTCCCTCGTGCGGCAATGTGGCCAACAAAGGAGGCGCCGCAGTGTCGTAGTCCCATAGATCGTGGTGAACCAACTGAAAGCCCCATGCAAGTTTTCCGGTTTTTGCATGAAGAGCCACCACGGAGTTTGCCCACTTGTCATCTCCCGGGCGGAGGCCGCCGTAATAGTCCGGACTGGCGCTCCCGGTGGGAACAAAAACCAAATCACGCGCAACATCCACGGTCATGATCGACCAGGCGTTTGCTGCCCCTGTCATCCAGGACGAAGTCGTGTTCGGAACGTCCTGCGGAATGGGGTCCCAACTCCATCGCGGGGCTCCGGTACGCGCATCGAAAGCCCGCACCGCGCCGGAAGGCATGTCGATTCGATTGTTGTCGTCAATGGACGAGCCGACGATGACCATATCGTCGATGATTACCGGAGGCGACGTCATGTGATACCAGCCCCGCATATGCTCGCCGGCATTGGCGTGTTGATAGCCTGGAACGCTGCGCAAATCCACCTGTCCCGATGAGCCAAAGTCCTTGCACGGCAGTCCCGTCGCAGCGTCGAGCGCAATCAACCGGGCATCGAGCGTCGCTTCGAAGATCCGGCGTTGGCATGCTTTAGCCGCGGCGGGCACTGGATCAAGCCAGCTTGCTGCGCCGCGATTGATCAGCCCATCTCCATAGTCGAGGCTCTGGTCGATCCTGGGATCGTAGGACCAGAGTTCCCTTCCCGTCGTGGGATCAAGCGCAATGACACGGTTAAAGGGTGTCGTGAGATAAAGCTTTCCGTCGATCAGAATCGGAGTGGTCTCAAAGCCGCTCCGCCTTCTTCCGTCATGACCGGTGGAGATGTCGCCCGTATGGTAGATCCACGCTACCTTGAGCCTGGCCACATTCTCCCGGTTGATTTGAGAAAGAGTTGAATGGCGCATGCCTCCCGGATCGTTGCCGTAATTCGGCCAGTCCGATTCTGTTTGGACTTGACTGTGGGCGTAAAACCCAGGGTTGATCAGAGCCAGGACGAGTGCGGTGTGATGAGCCGGGCGGAACCATGTTTGCCATGTCATAGGAAAATTACTAAGGCTAGGAGGAAGGTTCAGCAACGAAACTGGGACGACCGGGCCCATCGCAGGGACGAGGTGGATGGCCGGGATTCACGCCCTCGACTTCGCAGTTTGAACCCAGCATTCGACTGTACGATTGCGGTAACGTGTACTTATCCGTGCGCCCGACTCAACAATCCGCCGCCCGTGCCAGCCGCTCATGGCTGCTCACGTTTCTTGGTTTCACCACTTTCGGGTTTCTCAATTTCGAGTATCGCTACCTGGACAATCTGGCTCGGGGGTTGCACCACACCTTTGCGATGCGGCTGTTTGAGGAGATGACCGGAGCCTATGTCGGTCTGTTGCTGTTCCCATTGGTAGTTTGGGCAATCCGGCGCGCTCGCATCCGCCGCGACAACTGGTGGGTCACTGTGCCCTTCAACATCCTGGCCATGTGTTTGTTTTCCGTGGCGGCCACAACCGGCATGAGCGTGGCGCGAAGATTGCTGGCTCCGCTGTTTGGTCTGGGGAAATACGACTATGGAAACATGCAGTATCGCTATCCGATGGAGTTCGCGCAGCACGTTCTCCTGTTCTGGTTTGCCGTGGGAGCAATCTACACCTTCGACTCCTACCGGGAGGCGCGCGATCGCCAACTGGCATCGGCCGATCTTGAGGCCCGTCTTGCGGAAGCGCAGTTGCAAAATCTGCAGCTGCAACTACAGCCGCATTTCCTGTTCAATGCATTGAATACCATCTCCTCTGTGATGTACGACGATGTTCGCCGTGCCGATACCATGCTCGCACAACTCAGCGACTTGCTCCGGCGCACATTGCAAACAGGACATTCGCAGGAAGTTCCTCTGCAGGAGGAGCTTGCTTTGGTAAAGAGCTATATCGCGATCATGGAGGAGCGATTTGGAGACGATCTGCAGGTTGAATTCGCCGTGGATCCTCACGTCGTACGCGCCCTGGTTCCACAATTGATTCTCCAGCCGCTGGTCGAAAATTCGATGCGCCACGCGCGCAATCCACAGACACCGAAGCTGATTTTATGTATCGCTGCAACCCAGGAAAACAGTGAACTTTTGCTTCGGGTGCAGGACAATGGGCCGGGTATGCCCGTTCATGCAAGCGACCATGTGGTCAAGGGGATTGGGCTCTCGAATACCGAACAGCGGTTACGCAGTTTGTATGGAGCGAGTCAGCAAATGCTTCTTGAAAATGCGGATGGGCTTCGGGTAACGATCCGTCTTCCCCTGCATACTGAGCCGGTGTCGACGTGATTGCTACGCCGGCGCTGCGGGTATTTGTCACCGATGATGAAGCGCCGGCCAGGCGAAAGCTGCTGCGTTTTCTTGCCGAGGAGCCAGGTGTGGTGATCGCCGGGGAAACAAGCAACGGTCCGGACACCATTGCCGGTGTACGGGACACCCAGCCTGACCTTTTGTTTCTGGATATTCAGATGCCGGGAATGGATGGCTTTGGCGTCGTAGATGCCCTGGGAAACAGTGCTCCGAGAATCATCTTCGTCACTGCGCACGACGAATACGCGCTTCGAGCGCTGGAGATTCATGCCTTCGACTACCTGTTGAAGCCCTTCGATCGGGCGCGCTTTTCTAAAGTCCTGGCCGACGTCAGACGGCAGGCGGAGAAGGGGCGGCAAAGTGAATTGCAGGACAACTTGCGGCGATTGCTGGAGGAGGTCCAATCACTACGCAACCCGCGATTGCTGGTGGAGGAGAACGGCCGTGGGATATTGATCGCTTTGCATCAGATCGACTGGGCCGAAGCGGATCGTAACTACCTTAAGCTGCATATAGGAAGTCACACCTATACGGTGCGCGGAACAATCGAAGGGATAGAAAAGAGGCTCGATTCAGAACGGTTCCTGAGGATCAATCGCTCCTCATTGATTCGCATCGATTGCATCCGTGAGTTGCAGAAATGGACTCATGGCGAATACCGAATCATCATGCAATCGGGCCAGACGCTCATGTGGACCCGTCGCTACCTTGATCGGCACTCGGAACTGCTTCGCAAGGTCTAGGGACACTGCGATAGTTGACACCCCTTTGCTTCTAGGCCTAGATTACTGACATACTGAGATGTGTAGGGGTGTAGGGCATGGCAAGGAACGACCTTCAAGGGAGTCTGGATCTCCTGGTTCTCAAGACCCTGTCCCAGGTAGGCTCTCTGCACGGCTACGGCATCGTCCTCCACATCCAAAGAGCTTCCGATGAGTTGCTGAACGTTGAGGAGGGCTCGCTGTATCCAGCCCTGCACCGCATGGAGCAGAGCGGATGGATCCGATCGGATTGGGCACTCACTGAGACCAACAGGAAAGCAAAATATTACAAGCTGACCCCCGTCGGGCGAAAAGAATTGGAACAGGCGGAGAAGAGCTTCGAACAGCTGGTAAAAGGCATACGCGCCATATTCCGCTACGCATGAGGTGATTGCATGTCGCGCCTTCGCCGTCTCTCAAATCTTTTTACGCGCAGGAAGTTAGACCAGGAGATCGATGCTGAACTCAGGTCGCACATCGAGATGCGCATCGATGACAACATCGCGGCTGGAATGTCGAAGGAAGAGGCGTACCGGGATGCAATGGTTCGTTTTGGCAGCCGGGCGTTAATGAAAGAACGGGTAACGAGTGCGGATGCGGTGCTGATGTTCGATGACATAGCACGCGATACCCGCCACGCAATTCGGCGCTCATTTCGATCCCCCGCATTTGCACTCACGGCCATTGTGACCCTCGCCCTGGGTATTGGGGCCAACGTTGTTGTCTTTGGGGTGTTGAATTCGCTCATACTCCATCCCATCAACGTCGCGGAATCTGACCAGCTATTTAGCGTGGTGCAAAAGTCGCATGGCGACGATAGTCAGTCTTACCCTGACTATCTCGATTTTCGCAGCCGCAACAACACCTTCAGCGACATGGTTGCGTACAAGCTCTACGACGCCGCTCTTAGCATTCATGGGGTTCCGAAAAAGAGCTGGTTTTACGAGGTTTCCGGGAACTACTTTCGCATGCTCGGCCTCCATCCTCAACTGGGACGGTTCTTCGACCTCAACGATGAACACGGCCCGAATTCTGCGCCCTATGTCGTGTTGAGTGATTCGTTCTGGCGTGACCAATTCGGCGGCGACCCACGCGTCCTGGGAACGACGGTCGATATCAATAAACATCCGTTCACCATCATTGGTGTTGCCCCAAAGGATTTCCACGGAACCGAAGTCTTTTTCTGGCCCGACTTCTGGGTACCCATGGTCAACGAACAACAGATCAATGGCTATGAGTACTTAAGCCAGAGAAGAAACCATGGCCTCTGGGTGATCGGAAAAGTAAGAGATGGAGTGACGGTAAGCCAGGCAACGGACAACTTGAATGCCATCGGTGCTCAATTGGCCAAAGAATATCCGGAAGACGAAGGCCTCGGAGCACGCCTGGTGAAGCCAGGACTGATGGGGGACTTCTTGGGAGACCCCGCCCGCGCCTTCATGACCGGCATTTTGCTCCTGGCGCTCCTGGTACTTGTAGCGGCTTGCGCGAATCTCGCCGGTATCTTTGCTGCGCGCGTGGCCGACCGCAGCCGCGAGCTGGCTGTACGTTTGGCCATCGGGTCAAGCCGATGGCACGTCCTGCGTCAAGTGGCATTGGAAGCTATGGTCATATCTTTGGCTGGTGGCGTTTTAGGAACGCTCTTTGCCATCGGATTGCTGGGCGCGCTCAGCCGGTGGCAACCCTTTGATCAATTCCCAGTACACGTGACGGTGGTTCCGGATTGGCAGGTCTATGGCGTCGCTCTTCTGCTGTCTGTCGCCAGCAGCGTTCTGCCCGGGCTGCTCCCGGCGCGCCAGATCTGGCAGACGGATGCGATGCAGGCAATGAAAAGTGGTGGATTTGGAACTGTCTTCCGCAGGGCCACTTTACGGGACATTCTGCTGGCCACGCAGATCGCCCTATGCGCTCTGTTGCTCACGGCCGCCCTGGTGGCGCTAAGAGGAATGCAGCGCTCTTTGCATGCGCCCCTTGGTTTTCAGCCCGAAGGCGTTGTTTCCGCCGAAACCGATCTGCACATGGGAGGCTACTCCGATCAATCATCGCTGGTGGTACAGAAGCGCATGTTGGAGCAGGCGTCGCACATCCCCGGCCTGACGGCGGTAGGATCCATCAACGAGCTGCCGCTCAATACGGGAGGAAGTGGCACTCCTGTCTACCGCGAAGGCACGACGGATTTCCGCGGCTCGAACAGCGTGCTGGGCGCAAAGTTTTATTCCATCTCTCCCGGCTACCTCCGGGCCGCCGAAACGCGGTTGCTCAGGGGTCGCGATTTCAGCTGGCATGACGATGCCACAACAACCAAGGTCGCCCTCATCAACAGCACCTTCGCCCGAGTGATGTTTGGCGATGTGCTGCCAATCGGCCATCACTTCATGATCGGGGAGAAATCCTTGTATGAAATCGTCGGCATCGTCGAGGACGGCAAATATGATTCGTTGACGGAAAGTCCACAACCGGCGATGTTTTTTCCTTTGGCGCAGTATGGGGATAGCGACACCGCGGTGATTGTCCGCTCTGCATTGCCGCCGGCGGAAGTGGCACGGGCATTGCACAGTACTTTAACCAGCATTGACCCTGACTTGCCCTTTACCATTCGCAACTGGCAGGATGAGCTTGCCGTGATGTATTTTCCCGCACGCGTAGCCACCATCAGTCTCGGGGTCATGGGTATGTTGGCGGCGATGCTCGCTGTTACTGGGATCTTTGGGATGGCGGCATATTCAATCTCCAAGCGTTGGAAGGAGCTCGGTATTCGTGTCTGCCTTGGTGCACAGCGGGCACAACTCATGCGTTCTGCGTTAGGGCGTCCGCTCGCGATCTTGGTTACTGGTTCCGGCGCAGGGCTGGTGGTGGGCGTGCTAGCCAGTCGCCTGCTGGCACAAATCGTCTATCAAGCTACGCCCCGCGACCCGCTGGTGCTTTGCGGAGTCCTGCTCACCATGGCGTTGCTGGGTTTAGTCGCTACCTGGATTCCCGCGCGGCGGGTCCTGGCAGTTGACCCTGCACAACTGCTCAGGGACGAGTGACTGTCTCCCCAAAGTTCGTTGCCGAACAAGAGCAGCGCGGGGTAATAGCAGCGGGAAAAGTGTACCCCCTCCCTGGGGTCCGAGCTGCGCCCCGGTCTCGGTAAACGCAGGCTTGCGAAATAAGCGTCAAATAATGCCACGTTGCCTCGTTTTGCAAGTAAGTTGCATCAGAAGGGGGCATGCAAGCAAACTGCCTGGAGTATGAGCGGCTCCGTGAGAGCTACGAACTAACTGTCAAGAGCTGGGTTCAAATTATGCTGTCGTTCGACGCCGCATTGGCTGGCCTCGCAGGCATGCACGCCCGGCAGCGCAGGCAGAAGGCCCTGCGGGAACGAAACACAGCGGACGACCTCATGACTGCTCACGAATTGGTGTGTCCTCGGTGCAAACGCAAAACATGGAAAGTGATTGCAGGCTCTCACAAGGGACCAAGCCTTACCTGACCTTAAGACGTTGCGCGGCTCAGCCAAAAAATCAAGTATCCTGTTTGACTGTGGCGGCGAGCGACGGTGCAAATAAAAATCTTCAACACGTCTGCCGAATTCCGGGAATGGCTGGAGAACCATCACGACCGTGTCGCGGAACTGTGGCTGGGTTTTTATAACAAACGGACCGACAAGAAATCTATCACTTACCGCGAAGCCCTGGACGAGGCTTTGTGCTTTGGCTGGATTGACGGCGTGCGCAAAAGTATCGACGAGACCAGCTATAAACAGCGGTTCACTCCGCGAAAGACGAAGAGTTACTGGAGCGCAGTCAACATCAGGCGGGCAAGTGAGTTGGCAATGCTTGGCCGAATGGCATCTTCGGGGGTAAAGGCGTTTGAAAGACGCGGGACCGACTCTGGTAAATACTCTTTCGAGTCACGGCCGAAAAAATTGCCCCTCGCCTATGAAAGGCAATTCAAAGCCAACCCCGCGGCGTGGGAATTCTTCCAGGCCCAGGCACCCTGGTACCAGCGGACATGCAGCTTTTGGATCGTGAGCGCTAAGCAGGAAACAACTCGTCAAAGACGGCTGGCAACACTGATTGGCGATTCAGCGAAAGGACACAGGCTGAGCGCGCTCGTGCCGAAAGCGAAGAGATCTCCTCTTGCAGAGAAGCGATCGAAGCCCAGGAAATAGACCAGGGTGCCTACGGCTGGACACCATCTACCGGGCCATCGTTCGGCGGTTGTTGCGCCGGCGGCAGGATAGAATCCTGGGCGAACTTTGTCGTGGACGAACCTGGATAGGAGCAGTGATAGAGCACTGTCAGCCTGTCTCCGTTGTAGCTCCTGGGAAGATGGTCGAAAGTCCGTATTCGGTCCACTGCCCGCAAGCATGAAGCGTCAAGGGAAGAGTACCCGCTGGATGTTTGCATCGTCGGGACTTCATGATTGCCGCGCCGCCGTATAGCGAATTGAATGTAGACCGTTGCGCCCACCGGGGTACCGTCGGCAATTTCCGACGAGTTCCATTTCTGCGCGACCTTGTTTTTGGCTGCCTCGATGTAGCCGTCAAGTTGCGAACCACGACGCTTTACCCGATCGGGGCCTGGTGGGATTACGAGCGTCTTGTTTTGCAGCGTGTTTCCCTGGGGCAGATGAGCATTCATCAAAGCGAGTTCATGGTACGAACAGAAAAAATGTGTGTTCAGGCTGCCATTGTTGCCACCCTCAGGTGCACCAAAGGTTCTCACCTGCTGCACCGCTAGAACGCAGGACGAATCGAGCGAGGGAGAACCACTTGGCTTGCTTAACCGGGCATCATGGGGTGAACCGTCAGGTGCGATCCTGAACGCAACGTCCGCAGTAGCGCCTGCCGGTGCATCGACGACCGCGGACGGGTTCCAACTCTGTGCCACCCGGGTTTTGATTACATTCGAATACGATGGAGAGAGGGCCCGATCGTCGCTGTTTCTCCATTCGGCAGCATCCGCAGTCGCGGCGCGAGCCGATGGAATCAGTGGATTTGCCCTGGGATGACTGTTTAACAGGCATATACCTACCAGGATCATTCCGCTCGCGACTGCGGCCACCCACCTTGCTTTGTGCTCGTACGGCCAATTCGATTTCCTGGTGATAGTCCAGAGTACAGTCGCGGTTAGCAGCACCAGGAAGAATAAGGACGTGACCCGTCCCACCTTTTCACTCAGCGCGGAAAAAATTCCATAAAGAAGAAGGCAAAGAACCGCGCAGGCTGCCCAAATTATGCCCAACGCCTCGCGCCCAATCACGGTCGGAGGCCGTTGTGGCGCCAACGGTCGCTCGTAGGTTGACTGCGGTGGGGCTGCCTGTTGAGCCTGTGCCCTTGCTTCCCAGGCGTCAGGCGGCGCTGGCCGGGGCGGGCCCTTCGGTTCGAGTACTGCTCTCAATGCAACTTCATCACGTCTCGCGAAGGCATCATTCGCCTGTTGCGTGAGCCGTTCGCATCGGTGCCTATCCTGCTCATCCACCGCCAGGTCAGGATGAACTCGCTTAAGAACGCGGATCCACAGTCTCTTGAGTTCGGGCGACGCTGCAACCAGTGCGCTCACTTTACATCTCCGTTTTGCAATACATAACGCAATTCACCGTCTGATATGGCAGCACGGAAACGCGGAGCCATGTGGGCAGCTTCCGTTCCTCCAGTCCTGGCATTGGTGTTCCCTGAGGCTGGTTGTATTTGATCAATTACCGACGGCCCGCACCATTACTCTTTCCGGTACTAAGGCGGCCATGCTCGTATCGGCGAATGTGGAAAAATGGCTTTGGCGTGCATGGCAGGCATCGCTTCTCCCCAGAACGGGCAGTCCCCTGTGCCACTTGTGTACCGTTGTGGACTGCCGGTATTGGTAAGGCCTCAACACTTCAGGTGCACACCACATTCTCGGCGAACGGTTAGAATTCCTGTGCATGCTAGGTCCGTGGGTGCCCACTTTTTCCGTCCAACAGAACCCCCCGCTTCTGGAGGTCTTTGCCATCGGCGCGGCCGTGCTGGTCGGGGTCACGCTGGTTCACGGCTCTGTGCTCGGACTCATCGTTCGCGACTATCATCGTGGGGCGAAGCGGCTTCTTGAACACGCAAGCCATCCGTTCTGGGCATCGTTGCAATTTGGCCGCGCTGTGCTTCTGATGCTGGTGCTGCACATCGTCGACATGAGTATCTGGGCCACCATGCTCACCCGGCTAGGCCTGATTCCCGACGTACGGGACAGCCTCTACTTCACCGCAAACAGTTACACCACCTTGGGTTACGGAGGCATGCCGCTCGGTTTTGGATGGCGCGAGCTTGGCCCGATGATGGCCATCTGCGGCCTCTTCACCTTTGCCTGGACCACTGGCGTCATGTTTAACGTCGTGGGCTATCAACGCGAGCTGACCGACCAGTTGGTGGAAGAATTTGCCCGCAAAAAGCAATTGCATCGAGAGCTGGTTGCCGAGCTCAGCGCGGTGCGCCGCCAGGAAGCAGAACAGGAGAAACTCGCCCTGGCCGCGGAGCGCCGGAGCGAGGCGAGCAAGTCCCTCTTTCGCCGATGCCAGATGCGGTGGGAGGAACGAAAAGAACTTTACGCTATCCGCCGTTCAGCCATGAAGCAGGCTGCCGAAGCACTGGAAAGAGAGCGCCAGGCGCGAGCCAAAATCTATCAGCCTCCGCCCCATAACCCTCCCGCACCCTGAAAGTCCGGCACGCTAATCGGTGGTGGCGTGGAGGGATCTGCCCAGAAGAGCGATCTCTCCTGTGATCACGTGCGCATGCAGCGAATACTCGCCGTCTGCGGTTTCCTTCGTAATGCTGCGGAAGAAGCCACCTTTCTCGGCGCCGTAAACCGGAGCCTTCACGGCTCCGATGCTTACCGACACGTCGACGCTCCGGTAGTCCCACGGACGAGTCGAAGAAATCGCAATCCGGCCCGCATACAGATCGATATCCTTATCGCCCGCAATCTCCTCCACCTTCACCTCTCCTGCGGACATCTCGACCCGCAGGCTCGTCTTTCGCGGCACTTCAATGCGGACCCTGACATCGTTTCCTTCGCGCAAATCGCCGGCGATGGTCAGGGTTCCATCGTCCTGATTTCCCTTGAGCCGGATGCGGATACGCTCGGCGTCGCCCTCGCTGCCCGACGTGCACGAAACATGAATCGCCGCCTGATCCGTGCCCACAATCTCGAGACCCGCGGGTCGTGAATGGACCCTCAGCACGGCCCTCGGCCGCAGCGGAGCATCCAGCGTTTGCGCACAAGGAACCTCCGCGCGCGCCAAACCCGCCAGGTTCCAGACCAGCACGGCCGCGCCCGCGACGGCAGAAAGAGTCCTCATGCAGGTTCTTACGCAACCGGCCGGACAGATGTTCCCGCAAAAACATCGCCAAAGCTGAAAATGGTCGCTTGACTTGTGGCTTTACCTTTAGGGCTTGAGCCGTCAATGAGTTATGGTTAACCGCTTTGCAACTGTTGCTATCACCTAATGCCCCCCTGGTGCCCGTCCAGATATCTCTCATCGATTGAGACAGGGATGCATCGATCTGGCACATCGGCAGATGTTGGCATACTATGTTAGGCCGTGGCGGATGCCGGGCCGCTCGTGCACGCGTACGAAACCATTCGGCAGTCTCCCAGCCCGCTCCTCAGCCACTCGAGTACGTGGAGGATTCCGATGGGCGCTGTGCTTAAACAATGCGCGGTAAGTGCGGTGGTTGCGATGCTGCTTCTTGCGGGCTGCGTCGAAACAACCAAGACCCCCGTCAACGACGAGTCTAAAACGGCCAAGCCGCCGGTTGGCCCTCCGGAACCCGTGACGGCCAAGACGGCTTTTTGGCTGATGTACACGCAGGCCCGGCACTGGAGTACCGATATCGAGATACTTAGGCTTACGCCTAAAGAGGTGCCAGGGTTTAAGAATGAAGCCGGCAAAGCGGCCATGTGGGAGGCGATGTTTGGTTCGCCCAGCCTGCATCAGTACCGCGTCTACTCTTACGCAATCGCCTCCTCACCGCCGGACATTTTCAAGGGCGTGAGTGCCGGCCTCCGGGTGCCCTGGAGCGGCGCAACGCGCGACGCTATGCCGGTTGAGCTTACCAGCTTCAACGTCGATTCGGATGCCGCCTACCAAGCTGCGGCAACGGATGGGGCGGCTTGGTTGAAGAAAAACCCGGACAAGGCACTCTCATCCTTTGCACTTGGGAACACCTTCGGGTTTCACGCGCCGGTCTGGTATCTGATGTGGGGGGATAAGAAGTCCGGTTATGTCGCCTACGTTGATGCCAACAGTGGAAAGGTGCTTAAGGAGAAGTAGCTTGTATTCACCGCAAATGGGAGCTTACTCCGTGACCGTAGCGTCGAAGGCCACCCGGTATAGCATGCGCACGATGGTATTGGTCTGCTTCGCTTTGGCCGGCTTGTCCCCGATTCGCGCGACCGGGCAAAGCGTTGACGCCACGGCCGCGAAGAGTCAACCACAATCGCAGGCGACAGCGGGCCTGCTGGGATCCGACCTGCCGCCCGTAGCCATCCAGCCGCTGGCGCAGCAGGTCCGGCGCCTCGAGTCAGCGCTCGACTTCCTGGGCCAGCCGCTTTCCCAAAGCACTCAGGACGCGATCAACAGGGCCGTCTCGGATCCTGACGCGCAAGCTGCAGCGAACTCATTGCAGCGGATTCTGGACGCTTTTGTATTAGCAATTGTCGACATCAACGCGGAAAGCCGCGTCAGGGTAGAGCACGGTCCGGCAGAGGCGGCGTTGATCCAGGGCGGCTCACGTTTCTTCCTGGTGAAGGTGATCAATCGGGCTGGGGTGACCTCGCCCCTGGTTGCCGCCAGCCCCAATAGTGGGGACGTGTATATCCAATCGACCGGTGACCCAGCCCCTAAGATGTTGCTGACGGAAAGCGATGCTCGCGACCGCTGGGCCAACATCGCTGTTTCCACAACTCCTCCCATGGAAAAGCGGCTCTCCGGACTCCCCGTGGAGTACCAGCTACTGGAGATCTACAGCCGGGATGCAGGGCAGCGAACGGCTGATATCAGCTTCAATGTGGGACAAGGTTCGCAGGATATCGGATTCCGTAACAATATTCTCGTCCTCTTTCACGCGGCGCCGGTACATGA
>Ga0137412_10002964_pt1 | contig 13516 bp, 12 predicted proteins | sample CZODoug2_1_16fun_FD_122160 | JGI IMG/M metagenome (GOLD analysis project Ga0137412, IMG submission 122160) | Vadose zone soil fungal communities from Angelo Coast Range Reserve, California, USA - CZODoug2_1_16fungal (Hybrid Assembly) | ecosystem: Environmental > Terrestrial > Soil > Vadose zone... | reverse complement strand
GGCTGCGCTGGGCCAGCTGGTCTCCGGCATCGCCCACGAGCTCAACAATCCGCTGACGAGCATTCAGGGATATGCGCAACTCCTGGTCAGCCGCCGGTCCGCGTCGGATCGCCTTGCCGATGCTCGGCGCATTTCGCAGGAGGCGGCGCGCGCCGGCCGAATCGTAAAGAATCTCCTCTTGTTTGCCAGGGAAGCCAAACCAGAGCGCCGCGCCGTCAATCTGAACGAAGTCATCGAGCGCACGATCGCCCTGCGCGCCTACGAACTGAAAATCGAAAACATCGCCGTGGATCTCCTCTTCGATCCTGCCCTGCCACAAGCCCTGGCCGATGCCGCCCAGTTACAGCAGGCGGTGCTTAACCTGATTGTCAACGCCGAACAGGCCATTCAGCAGGGACGGGGGCAGGGAGGGGAGCATGGCCGGATCCAGATCCGCACGCGCCGCCTTTCGGGGGACCGCATCGGGATGGAAGTTTCCGACGACGGTCCAGGCATTCCCCCCGAGGCCGTCTCGCGCATTTTCGATCCTTTCTTCACGACAAAACCAGTGGGAGTAGGCACAGGCCTGGGTCTATCGATCGTCTACGGAATTGTGCAGGAGCACGGGGGTGAGGTCAGTGTCGATAGCCAGCCAAGTCACGGGGCTAAGCTGAGCGTCGAGTTGCCCGCGCTTTCCGCCGCCGCGCTCGATTTCACGACAGCGGAGCCGGCCGCCGCGCCCTACGCCACAGCGGTCGTCCCCGTGCCACGCCCTGTCCGGACTGCGCGCCGTCTGGAACAGATTCTCGTGGTCGAGGACGAACCCACCGTGTCGGCATTGATCTCCGACGTGATGTCGGAGATGGGCTATCGGGCGGACACCCTGCTCGACAGCCGGGAAGCCTTCGATCATCTGAAAGACCACGAGTATGACCTGATCATCTGCGATTTGAGAATGCCGCATTTGGACGGTCCCGGTCTTTATCATGAGCTGTTGAGACGAGGAAGTCCCTTCCAGCACAGATTGCTGTTTGTAACCGGGGACACGATGAGCCCACGGTCGCTGGAGTTTCTGAATTCGAGCGGCGTGCCGTACCTGGCGAAGCCGTTCCTGGTGGAAGAGTTGAAAGAAGCGGTGCGCCGAGCACTCGCCGCGGCACCGGCTGCTAGAGAAGCTGCCGGCGCGGCAGGTTGGTCGCAAGCCGTCGTGAGGGAAAAATGAGTCCTACGGGTCGAACGATTTTCATTGTCAGCGCCGATTCGGCGGTGATTCAGGGGTGCATTCACGAACTGGACGCGTCGGGCGGCCACTATCTGCTGCGGACGGCCAGTTCGGTCGAACAAGCGCGCAGGGAATTCTATCGCACCACACCATCGGTGGTGTTTCTCGACGAATCCGCCGTGGAGGCTTCGCGCGACAGGGAGCCGCTCGAATCCGCGGTCGCGCTGCTCTCCGAGACGGCGCCCGTGGTGGTCGCCGCAGCGGCGGAGAAGCAGGCTTCCCTGGCGTTCTTGATTACCTCCGGCGCCGTCGATTTTGTCGCGCACACGGACCACTTCCTGACGATCGCTGCCGGGCTGCTCGCCCGTCGCGCGCGCATGGCTGACCGGGTGGCGGGTATGATTCATTTTCCGAGCGAGGAATCGGCCGGTGATTTCGGCGAAATATTGCGGCACGAAGTCAATAATCCGCTGACCGGCATCCTCGGCAATACCGAACTGCTGCTGGCCCGGCGCGACAGGCTTCCTCCTGGGGCCGTCGAGCGCTTGGAGACGATTGCCGAACTTGCCGTGCGCCTACGGGAAACCGTCCGCCGCCTCTCGAATGCCTGGGAGGATCATCATGAGACTGCGCGGCCAGCGTAAACAGAGAGGCAAGAAGAAAAGGAGCAAGGAGGCAAGGAAAATTCGACTCGTGTCACTAAGGTTCCTTGCCTCCTGCCTCTTTGCTTCCCTGCCTCGTGCATCCTTCCTACGTTCTGAACAGCACGTCTTCCCGCTGAAACAGTTTCACGGCGATGGCTATGGCTGCGGCGGCGTAGATGCATGACGACATAAAGATCAGGGCAATGTATTTCCAGTGATAGGTTCCGGTCATGATTTCCTTGCTGACCAGGCTGGTGTTCAACACCGGCAAGAGCGCAAGCGTCGTGTTCAACTCCACGCCAGGCAACACTGCCGCTACGGCGGGCAGGATCACTACGATCATCAGTGGCGAAATGTAGCTCTGCGCTTCCTTGAAGCTTTTCGCGAACAACGCAATCGCCAGCAGCGCGGCTGAAAACAGCACCGCGAGGGGAAGCACCATGACGAAAACGGAGAGCACAGCCTTCCCGGTCATGGTGATTTGAAGAACCTGGCCGGCGGCGCGATCGGCCGCGTCTTGCATCATTTTCTTTCCCACGCCAAACGAAACCGTCATCGAGAGGATGGATAGTACGGCGGTAGCGACGGAAGCCGTGAGGACCATCAGGAATTTTCCCAGCACCAGATGGGTGCGCGAAACCGGGCTGCAAAGTATCGTCTCGATCGTTCCGCGCTCTTTTTCGCCCGCGGTCAAATCCATGGCCGGGTACATCGCCCCGGTCAGGCACAATAAAATTACGAAGTAGGGAACGAGTCCGCCTAGCAACGCGCCGCTGACTTTTTCCGGCGGAGCTACATTCTGCTGCCTGATATCGAATGGGCGGATCATGCTCTCAGGCAATCGCCTCGCTTCGAGGCGTTCGCGAATCGTGCGGTCGCGCAAGTCGCGAAAGAAATTTTGCAGGCGTTCCGCACCAAAGCCCGACTTCAATTCGCCCTCATACATATAGATCTTCACGCCCATGGGCTCGCCGGCGGCAAGCTTCGCATCGAAACCCGCCGGAATCTCCACTGCGGCGCGGATCTGCTTGCTGGATATTTCTTCCGCGTAATCAGGTTTTTGCGGAACGATTTGCACGCCTTCCAGTTTTTCGAGTTCCGCCCGCACCTTTGGCGAATCCCCTCCGCCGAGGATCATTACGTTCGGCACTTCTTCCCGGGCCTGTCTGACCTGCCTTACCAGGACTACTCCGAGGCCAATCGTCAGCAGAGGCATCAGCACGAGGGGCACGACGATCATGGAGATCACAGTTCGTCTGTCACGCAACGAATCGATCAATTCCTTGCGATACACGATGCCGATGTTTCGAAGGCTCACTGTTCCACAACCTCGACGAAGATATCTTCCAGGTCCTGTTTGCCAAATCGCTCGCGCAAATCGGCGAGAGTCCCTCCGGCCAGCAATCGGCCGCCGTGGATGATCCCGATGGAATCGCAGAGTTTTTCGACTTCGCTCATGACATGCGTGGAGAAGATCACGGTCTTGCCGCGATCGCGGCATTCCCGGATGAAACCGATGATCGTGCGCGCGGCCATCACGTCCAGACCCACGGTGGGCTCGTCGAAAATCATGACCGATGGATCATGCACCAGAGTGCGCGCGATGGAGACCTTTTGCTTCATCCCAGTGGAGAGTTTGTCGCAGCGCCGGGCGCGAAAATCGTTCATTGCCAGCCGCTCGAAGATCGCATCGATCCGCTGCCGCAGGGTGGGTTCGTCAAGTCCATGGAGCCGGCCAAAGTATTCCACCATTTCTTGCGCCGAGAGGCGCCCGTAGAGGGCGGTCGCCGTCGAGAGAAACCCCACGCAGGAGCGCACTTTCTGGGGGTCCTTCTTCACGTCGTAGCCTGCAACGATGGCGGTGCCCTCCGAAGGAGCCAGAATTGTTGCCAGGATGCGCAAGGTTGTGGTTTTCCCCGCGCCGTTGGCGCCCAACAATCCGAAAATTTCACCCGGCCGGCACTGGAAGCTTACGCGGTCGACAGCACAAACTTCCCCGCGCTTCTTGTCGCGGAACCTCTTCACCAGGCCATGCGCTTCAATCATGCGGGCTCATATCGAGACTGTGCGGGCAGTGGGAGCGGGCTCTACGCTGCGTCGCCATAGCGCTGGCATTGGCACGTCGGCGACTTGGAGCCCGGCAGAATATTGTAGCTGAACCCGGGAGGGAATTGCATGTTGCAGGGTTCGAGGTTGAAAACGAGGATTGCGAATCTAGCCTTTATGGCAGTTGGGGCACTGCTTAGCGTCAAAATTTTCGGGTGGCACGCGGAACATGTTGTTACACTGTATGCAAACACGGTGAAGAGCCGGTTGTCCCGGCGTCGGAGTTTCTTGCTTTGGAACATGCGATTGTGGTTGGGCCGGTTCCGCACTCATAATGGAATTCTAGCACAGCGATGCGCAACCCGAAACCCCGGTCGGGCGCTTGGCTTATGGCGGCATCCCGGCTGGATCGCGGCGCATCTCAAAGTAGTCAGATAAATCCAGGATCCCGCCGGTCGCTCGTTTGCAGCATGGGACTTTGCTAGAATGCAACGTTTGATTTGTCGGCAAGGGCCGGCAGAGAAAGGACGGAATGGGACCGGCATTCGGACGAAGATTGTGGCTCATCGTGATCGGCGCCCTCGTGCTGACGGGCATTCTGGTTTTTGTTAGCGGCCGGGGAGCAACGGCTCGCGTAGCGGTCACCGACGTCGTCCGGGAAAACTTAAGCTCGGTGGTCTCCACCAACGGGAAAGTGGAACCGGTGATGCCGATTTCTCTCCGCGTGGGATTTCCAACCTTCGTCAAGAGAGTGTACGCGGTGGAAGGCCAGCAGGTGAAACGCGGCCAGTTGCTATTCGCTTTGGACGACGCCGGTGTGCGCGCCGAACTCGCGCAGGCGCGCGCGGACCTGGCCGCGGAAGAAGAGGCGCTCCGCGTGGCGAAATCAGGGGGCCGGGCCGATCAAATGGCGAAAGTCGCCGCGGATTTGGAAAAAGCCAAGGCCCTGCGGGAACAATTGCGCCGCGACAACGAATCCTTGATCAATCTGGTGGCCCAGAAAGCCGCCACACCGCATGAGTTGGAAGCGAACCGGTTGGCGCTGGCGCAAGCCGAAGCAGACGTCCAATCGCTCGAAAAAGCGAAACAGACTTACGTGAGCCAGGCACGGTTGGACATGGACCGCGTTGCTCTTCTGGTGGAACACGCTAGGAATCAAGTCCGGGACCTCGAGGGGAAAATGAGTTCAACTCATGGCGCCGCCGCCGCAAACGGAACGTTGTACTCACTGCCAATCCGCCAGGGTGATTTCGTGAAGGAGGGAGATCTGCTCGCCGAGATGGCCGACTTGCACCACGTGCGTGTTCGCGCATTTATTGATGAACCCGAACTCGGGCAGATCGATCTCAATCAGGCGGTGGAGATTTTCTGGGACGCGCATCCCGACCGCGTATGGAGCGGCCGCACCGAGGTGGTCCCGAAACAAGTGGTTGCCCATGGCACACGCAACGTCGGCGAATTGCTCTGCTCGGTATCCAACGACCGTCTGGAACTGATCCCGAACACGACGGTCGACGTGCGGATCCACATCAGCGAGCGGCCGAGCGTACTCGTGGTTCCCCGCGGCGCGGTCTACGTCGATGGCGGCAAGCGATTCGTCTTTGTGGTGCAGGACGACCGTCTGCACAGGCGCGAGATCACAGTGGGCATCACCAATCCGACGATGATTGAGGTTCTTTCGGGCTTGCAAAATGGCGATGTAGTTGCATTGCGGGGCGAGGTGTCGCTCAAGGAAAACCTGCATATTCGACCGGTGCGTCCGGAATGAGATTCCGTCTGCGATGTGTAGTACTGCTGCTGGCGGCTTTCGCGGTGCATGCCGTTACTGCTCGCGGCGGGCAAAACTCTCTTGCCGACGCGCAGCGGCAATTTAACGCGGGGCACTATCACCAAGCCGTGGACGCGCTGACGGACGCGGTCGCAAAGTCTCCGCAAGAGGCGCCGCTTCACTTCCTGCTCGGCCAGAGCTATTACGAGCTTCGAGAATATACGCGGGCGGTGACGAGTTTCGAGCGCAGCGTCCAATTGGCCCCCAACCAATCCGAGTATCACGACTGGCTCGGCAAAGGCTACGGCCGCAAGGCTGAAGAGTCCATTTTCTTGAGCGCCATGTCCTGGGCGCGAAAGACGCACAAAGAATTCGAGGTTGCGGTTCATCTCAATCCCTCCAATTTCCAGGCGCAACGCGACTTGATCCGTTATGAAATGTACGCGCCATCCATCGTCGGCGGCGGCGACGACCGCGCCTTGAAGCATATCGAAGACCTCGAGAAAATCGACGCACTGCAGGGACAGCTTGCCCGGGGAGAGTTCTTCGCCACGAAGAAACGATTCGCGGAGGCGGATGCGGTTTTCGCAAAAGTCATGGAATCGAACACCAGCCGCATCGGCGTCTATTTTGAAACGGCGGACTACTACCGGGACCGCCAGAACCCCGCGAAAATGAGTGACGCGATTGCCGCTGCCGAACGAATCGATGTCGATGACCGCCGCTTGAGTTTTTACCGCGGCGTATTGCTGGTGATGAAAAAGAATGATCCTGCCGGTGCGGAATCGTTGCTGAAGTCCTACCTCGCCACCGTTCCCGACAACTCCGATCTCCCCTCGCATTCCTTCGCGCTCGAGTGGCTTGGAAAGCTCCATGAAGCCCAGGGCAGATTTTCGGAAGCGGCAGAGAATTATCGCGCTTCCTTGGCTCTTGATCCGCACAATAAACCCGTGGAGGAAGCTTGGAAGCGAGTGAAAGAGAAATAAGGCGCCGCGAATCACGCTGGCAGATGGGTTTCCCAACTCCATTCAGATAGAAGCGCGCGCAATTCACGGCGGCAGTCGGATCGGCACTGTGAATTGAATATCCAGCGTCCGGCCGGTTTTTTTCTTCTTAGGTTTGTTATAGTCAACCACGACGATCATGATGCTACGGAATGAAACCTGGATGGTCGCGCTGGAGGCCCTTTGGGCCAACAAGGTCCGCGCGTTTTTGACTACACTCGGCGTGATCATCGGGAGCGCGTGCATCGTGCTGGTCGTAACCGTGGCATTGAGTGGACGCCGCTACGTCATCGCGCAAATTGAAGGGGTCGGATCGAACCTCGTCTACGCGCGTCTGGACATCGATCCCAACCGTCCCATTATGCTGCAGGACGAATTGTCACTGGAAGACATGAATGCCGCGAAAGCGGCGATTCCGGGGGTCGTAACCGTGGCAGGGACGCGCGGCATGCAAAGTTCAGTTCTGGCCGGGTCGGTTGAGCGAACTGTAAACCTCGTCGGTGTCACCGAAGGATTTCAGCAAATCCGAAACTTGCTGATCTTGCGCGGCAGATTTATCGATGCCGATGACATCCATGCGCGCAGCAGGGTCTGCTTGATTACCACGCAGCTCGCGAATCTCGTGTTTCCGTTTGCAGATCCGGTCGGGCGCAACCTGAGGGTCGGCGAATTCAGTTATACGGTCATTGGGGTCTTCAAGGAACGCGTGGAAACGTTCGGCCTGTCTGAGATTCAGGATTACTCGGTGTTGATCCCGTTTCCGCTGATGAAATACTACACGGGAGATACTTCCCTCGAGATGCTGTACGCGCAGGCCGGAACGCCCGAGGGAGTTGTCCCTGCAACCCGGCAACTGGAGGCACTGTTGCGCGGCCGGCATCCCACACGCGCGCGGTATCAGGTGATGAACCTCAGTTCGATTCTGGACGCGGCGCGGAAAATTGCGTTGGCGCTGACGATCGTCCTGGTGCTGATTGGGTTCATCGCGCTGCTGGTCAGCGGCATCGGAATCATGAACATCATGCTGGTGACGGTGAGGGAGCGCACTCGCGAGATCGGGATTCGCAAGGCCATCGGAGCGCGGCGCGGCGAAATTCTGACTCAGTTCTTGCTCGAGGCGTTCTTGATCAGCGGATTCGGCTCGGTGCTGGGAATCCTGATTGCGGTTGCGATCCCGGTCATCGTCCAGCCGCTGCTCCCGGGGAATCTGCGCGTGCCGGTCCCTTGGCAGTCGGTCCTGTTGGCGTTTCTAGTTTCCTGTTCGGTCGGCGTTTTCTTTGGGTATTTGCCTGCGGACCGAGCCGCAAAACTGCAGCCAACCGAATCGCTGCGATACGAATAGTTGCCCTCATGGCTATTCGATGGTGGGAAAGCGAGAATGTGGTCATGAATGAAAGCGCAAACGCCGCGGGCGTCCGGCGAAGCGGCACGGGATGCGCGGCGTGGATCGTGCTGCTCACGTTGACCTGCATTTCGGCTGTTCGAGCGCAGGACGCAGGGATCTCGCGCAAGCTTACGCTCAAGGAAGCTGTCACCCTGGCGGTGGGGAACAGCCGCGATCTCGCGCTGGCTCGACTCCACTACGACCTGGTGCAACGCGAAGCGGGTGTGGCCAAGGCGGCGTTCCTTCCGAACTTCTATACAGGGACCGGCGCCGCGTACACCAACGGATTCCCGTTGATGTCGGGAGGTGGGGTGCCCGCTATCTTCAGCCTGTCTTACGATCAGCAAATTTTCAATCCGCCGCTCAAGGGCGACCAGCGCGCGGCCGAACAGCGGGCCGAGGGGCAGCGGCTCTCCATGCAAGGCGTGCGCGACGCGGTGATGGTGCGAGCGGCGCTCGAATACCTGGAACTGGCGAAAGTGCGCCACGCGCAGGAATTGATGCGTGGCGAACGCCTGAGCGCGGGACGCATTCTTGACTCGATGCGGGAGCGCGCCGCGGCGGGACGCGAGCTGCCCATTGAGGTCACGCGCGCCCAGCTCACGGCGGCTCGAATCGAACAGCGGATTGCGCAACTGGAAGATCGCGAAGATTCGCTGTCCGGGGAATTGCGCGACATAATGGGGCTGCCGGCCGACCAACCCATCGAAGTCTCGACCGAGGAAATCCCGGGCGCCGCCACGGAGGAAGCGAAAGACCTAGTGTCGCAAGCCATGGCGAACAATATTGAGTTGAAACAGGCGGAAACGGAACGGCGCGCGCGGGAGGAAAAACTGAAAGGCGAACGAGGAGGATACTGGCCTACGGTCTCCCTCGTCGGCCAGTACAACGTCTTGAGCAATACCAACAATTACACCGATTTTTTCAAGAAATTTCAGCGCAACAACGTCATCTTTGGCTTGGAGGTGCGCATCCCGATTTTTGCCTCCCGCACAACGTCTTCCGTCGCTTTCGCACGTGCGGACCTAAACGAGGCCGACTTGTTGCTGGCGAAGAAGCGCAGCGAGCTTTCGCTCGATGTCCGCCGGAAGGCCAGGCAGGTTCGCGAGACGGACCTCGCGGGAGAAGTGGCGCGACTCGAACTGCAGCTCTCGCAGGAGAATCTGCGGATTCTGCAGGTGCAATTCGACCAGGGGCGCGGCAGCTTGAGAGACTTGGAGGCTGCGCACCTGGAAGAAAACGATAAGTGGCTCTCGTTTCTCGATGCGAACTATGCCCGGCAGCAGGCGGAACTCGAACTGCTCCGAACGACCGGGCAGGTGGCAAAGGTGCTGCAGTAGGCGAGTTTTCCTGTTGGGAAGACGGCGTTTCGGGTAAAATGCTGGTTCGAGCCAACGAAGCTGCGCTTTCGGAAGTCCGGCACGAGGGGGAATTTAGGAATGCCTGAAGTAATGAAGACGTTGTTTTTGAATCCGCCGAGCTATGAGGGTTTTGACGGCGGGGCTGGGGCGCGGTACCAGGCGCGGCGCGAGATCAAGTCATTTTGGTATCCGACCTGGCTGGCGCAGCCCGCGGCCATGGTCCCCGGTAGCAAGCTTATCGATGCTCCCCCGGATGGCCTGACGGTCGAGCAAGTCGCTCCCCTGGCAAAGGACTACGAATTGGCGGTGCTGCACACGAGCACGCCGTCCTTTACAAACGACGCGAAATTTGCCGCGCACCTGAAGGAAGTAAATCCCAAGATCATGATCGGCATGGTCGGCGCGCACGTAGGCGTCCTGCCGATGCAATCGATGAATGCCGCGCCGGCGGTGGATTGGGTTGCGGTCGGAGAGTTTGATTACATTTGCGCCGACGTTGCGTCGCGCAAGCCGCTGAAAGATATCGGCGGTCTGGCGTACCGCGACAATGGGCGCGTCTCCTTCACCCCGCCCCGGCCTACGATTGAGAATATGGACGGTCTGCCGTTCGTCGTGGACGTGTATAAGCGCGATTTGACCATCGAAAACTATTTTATCGGCTATCTGCAGCACCCCTACGTGTCGCTCTATACCGGCCGGGGATGCCGCTCGAAGTGCACGTTCTGCCTGTGGCCTCAAACGCTGGGCGGGCATCGCTACCGCGTGCGGAGCGCGGACAACGTCGCGGCCGAAATGGCGCTGGCGAAGAAACATTTCCCGCAGGTGCGCGAATTCTTTTTCGACGATGACACTTTCACCGATGACCTTCCCCGCGCGGAGGAAATCGCGCGCCGCCTCGGAAAGCTCGGATTGAACTGGTCGTGCAATGCGAAGGCGAATGTGCCTCGCAAGACGCTCGAAATCATGAAAGACAACGGCCTGCGCCTTCTGCTCGTCGGGTATGAATCCGGCGACGATCAGATTCTGATCAACATCAAGAAAGGCGTTCGGCTGGACATTGCGCGGGAGTTTTCGCGCAACGCGAAAGACCTGGGCATCGTCATCCACGGGACGTTCATCCTTGGACTTCCGGGCGAGACTCCGCAAACGATTCAGAAGACGATCAAGTTTGCTTGCGACATCGAGCCGGAAACGATCCAGGTATCCCTGGCCGCGCCCTATCCGGGCACGGAGCTGTACCGGCAGGCGCAAGAGCAAGGCTGGCTGCAAATCCAGACCGGTGAGTTGGTCGATACGCACGGGATCCAAACGGCGGCGATGAATTACCCGGGTCTGCAATCCACCGTCATTTTCAGTTCGGTCGAAGAGTTCTACCGGAAGTTTTATTTCCGCCCGCGGAAAATGTTTTCGCTGTTCGGCGGGATGCTGCGGGACCCCGAAGTGATGAAGCGGCGGCTTCGTGAAGGCGTCGAGTTTTTTAAGTTTTTGCACGAGCGCAAGGCGACGGCGCGCGAAATGGCCCAGACCGCTGCGGCAGCTTCGGCCTCGAGCGCCGGGGACTGACGAGCACGCTAATACTTTTCCGCATAGCCAATTGATTTCGTTGTTGCCTGCATTGAGCCTGAGTGGCAACGAGAAGCTTTGTGGGGCGCGGCTTCAGCCGCGCCGTTAAGACCCGCGAAATCAAGCGGCTTTAGCCGCTGAAATTTTGGCGAATATTGTGTGACAGCTTCAGGGGCTAAAGCCCGCTTGTTTTCAGTCGCTCATGTCAGGGCTGAAGCCCTGACCCACAAACCCAGGATCGCAGGGAACCATTGGGACGCGACACACGCACTGTGTCTGAAATGACTTCCGCCAAATCTCACAAGACCAAGACCTACGTGCTTCTCTTCCTGCTCGTGTTCCTCGGCTCGGTTGGAAATACGATTCTGAGCAAGGGAATGAAAGATGTGGGCGACCTGGATATTTCGCATCTGCCGGCGTTGGAGGCGGGCGCTGTGCGGGTTCTGTCGAGCGGAACGATTTGGCTGGGCATCACGCTCATGTTGCTGTTCATGGTCTGCCACATGCTCGTGCTTTCGTGGGCCGATTACAGTTTCGTGATGCCGTTTTCCGCGATCGCGTACGCGCTGGTGCCGCTGCTCGGATTTTTGTTCCTGGGCGAACACGTTTCGGCCGCGCGCTGGACCGGAATTCTTCTGATTTTTCTGGGCGTTCTTTTGATCAACCGCACGCCGCACCGCACCACTGAAACCGTAAAGTCGAGCTGACATGCGCACCGCCCCCATCCTCATCTTCGTGGTGGTGACAGGCACGGGCGGAGAAATCTGCCTGACGCTTGCGATGAAGCTGCTCGGCGAAGTGCACGATTTTCGCCCGCGCGCGATCGTATCCTTTGTCATGCGCGCGCTACGTGTGAGCTGGCTCTGGCTGGGCGTGCTGCTGATGACGGCGTCGTTCTTCTCCTTCCTGACGATGCTTTCCTGGTTTCCGGTAAGTTTTGTGATTCCCGCGACGTCCCTGGCCTATGTGGCGGGGGCGTTTGGCGCGAAGATTTTTCTTGGCGAGCAATTGAACGCGACACGCTGGGCGGGGATTTTGTTGATCTGTTTCGGTGTGGCGATGGCCTGGGTGGACGATCTGCCATCATCGCTTCATTGGCCCTCCGCATTTATAACTATTCGCTTGGCCATTCTCGGGCTGGCGATCGGTCCTCTGCTCTATTACCTCGTGGGAATCTATTCGGCGTGGCGCTTTTTTCGAGTGGCGCATCAAATCTCAAGTAAGCCTGTTGGCGACAATTCTGGCATCGCCATCGGAGACGCCGCTGCTCCGATCAGCGTGCTGAAGCCTGTGCGCGGCCTCGATCCCAACGCGTACGAAAATTTCGCGAGCTTTTGCCGCCAGGATTATCCCGAATTCGAGATCCTGTTCGCGGTTTCCGATGCCGCCGATCCCGCGGTACCAGTGGTGCAGAAATTGATAGCGGATTTTCCCGGCCGGCCGATCCGCGTCATCGTGGTGGAGGACCGTCTCGGGCCGAACAGCAAGGTGTCGAACCTTTGCCGCCTGGTGCGCGAGGCGCGGCACGACCTGCTGGTGATCACCGATAGCGACGTGCGCGTCGAGCCCGGGTATCTGCGCAGCGTCGCGGCGATGTTCCGCGACCCGAAAGTCGGCGGCGTGACGGCGCTCTACCGCGGCATCGACAACCTGCAATTCGTCGCCGCGATGGATTGCGTAGGATCGTCCGCCGCGTTTTGCGGCGCGGCGCTGGTGGCGCGCGAACTCGAAGGCGTCAAATTCATGATGGGTTCGACGATGGCCACAACGAAACGCCACCTGGCCGAAATTGGCGGCTTCGAGCACATGGTCGACCTGCATTCGGACGACTACGAGTTGGGCCGCCGAATCACCGAGCGCGGCTACCGCATCGAACTGCTGCCCGAGCCGGTCTGGATGGCATTTCCCTCACAAACGCTAGGCGCGTACCTGCGGCACGAGTTGCGCTGGGCGATTGGAATCCGCAATATCCGCCCGGGCGGCCACTTCGGCATGCTATTCACGCACGGACTTCCGTGGGCGATCGCGGCGGCTTGTGTAGCCCCGTCAGCGGCCATCGCAGCGGCCTATCTCATAACATATTTCGTTTTGCGGTTCGCGATGGCCTGGATAGTGGGCGTTTGGGGACTGCGCGATCCTGTTTTGCGGCGCCGCTTCTGGCTGCTGCCGGTGCGCGATCTGCTTTCGTTCTTCATCTGGCTGGCCAGCTTCGGCATGAATCAGATCGAGTGGCGTGGCTCCGCGTTCACTTTGGAAAAGGGCCGCATGGTTCCGGTGACTCCTCGTTCTGGACGCGGCTGAAGGATTCGCAATTCTCCTCGGAATCAGATAGCCCGCTAATAAATATGTGCCTGATAGAAACTGCCCGCCCAAACAACGGGCGGCCTCTACAAAACCCGCCACCGACAATCCATAAAGGAATTTTTCGACGAATTCGAAGCCGAGCATTCCGACGCGGCCGTGTAGCGCAGGCTTCACAGGCTGCGGAAAAAAGCGGAAAACTGTCATTCTGAGCGCCGAGTTTGCGCGAAGAATCCCTCTTGGT
>Ga0137412_10002963_pt1 | contig 13517 bp, 10 predicted proteins | sample CZODoug2_1_16fun_FD_122160 | JGI IMG/M metagenome (GOLD analysis project Ga0137412, IMG submission 122160) | Vadose zone soil fungal communities from Angelo Coast Range Reserve, California, USA - CZODoug2_1_16fungal (Hybrid Assembly) | ecosystem: Environmental > Terrestrial > Soil > Vadose zone... | reverse complement strand
CCATGACGAATTTCACTTCATCACCGGCATTCAGGTGGTCAATGTTCGACCAAAGATTCTTGTCCACTTCGCCGCTCCCCGGGGTCTTTAGATCCATGATACGGTGCACGCGAGGATCGACTTTCGATATGTCATGCGCGCCGCTGGTTTCGAGCAGCACCGTGTAACCTGAGTCACACAGCATCGACATCAGCAGCATCACGTTCTTCTGCAACAATGGTTCGCCGCCTGTAATCTCGACCAGGGGGCACCGATACGCCGCGACCGCGTCCAGAATTTCCGCCAAGCTTCGCTTGTTCCCCTCGTAAAAGGCGTAATCCGTATCGCAATAGTTGCACCGCAAGTCGCAGAATGTCAGGCGCACGAAAACGCACGGCCAACCGGCCCAGGTGCTCTCGCCTTGGATGGAGTGATAAATTTCGTTGATTGTAAGCGTCTTTTCGCGCTCTGACATGTCGTTCAAGATTCCTGTTGATCGGATGTAGAACGTCTTATGCGAACAACCGCAAGGCAAATCTCTCCTCTAAACCCGCCTGTCTTTCAGAGCGTCCGGTGGCGCCCCCGGAATCGAAACCTCTCCAAAAATTCCCGATTTTTACCAAGATTTTTTGATTGACGGCCATATGGTGCCAATCTACTCTCGCGGCCATGCGCCCCGGTTATGCCCTGTACATTTACCGCTTCGCCCAGCTGATTGTGGGAAGAACGTCGGTACTCGTCGTCGCAATGTTCTTCGCAGTCATTCTTGCAACGCAAGCACAGGAGTCCGTTGAAGAGGTGGCTCTGCCGCCTTGGTCCGAGCCAACGCTTCCCTCGAGTGAACCCGCGCCGTCGACGCAAGCGGCGCCGTTGCCTCCCGCGCCAGAATCGGTGACTTCTGCACCAGAGCCGTTGCCTCCTACGCCAGCCGAACCCTTACCCGCTTCGTCTGAACCGTTGCCTTCGTCCGAGCAGGCGTTTCCGTCGTCGCCCGACCCGTGGTCGTCTTCAACGAAGTATACTACTGCGTCAACAACCGTTGTTCCAGCGCCAGTGGCAACAGGTCCTTACGGGGGTGCCTACAACGTATTCCCAGCCGGCGAAACGGTTGATTCGGGTGAAGGGCGTCGCTTTCACTACCAACTGAGTTTAACTGTGCGAGGTGTGTGGGATGACAACATCTTTATCAGTCACACAAACAAAGTCTCGGATTACTATTTCGCGATTGAACCGGTGATCACCATTGGATGGGGCGACATCGCGGGGCGCAGCAGAAGCTATCTGCGATTGGACTACATGCCGAGCGCTATTCTATTCGTCGATCACTCGGATCAAGACGCATTTAACCAGTATCTTCACCTTGAGGGCGGATATGGCTCTGGCCGATGGACGTTGAGCCTCTCCGAAGACATAGCGATACTCGAATCGGCCAATCTCAACAGCTTCTACGATACGACAGGCCTGTGGGCAAACACCGACGCAAGCGGGCCTACGCGGGTCAACATCTTCTACACGCGCGCGAGGGCAACTTACCAACTGACCGGAAAAATGTCTCTGTCGGCCGAATTTGATTCCCCGTCCTACGCCTATCCCAATCACATTAGTGACTACACTATTGCTGGCGGCCTTTACCTTAACTACGAATTGCGGCCAAAGCTAACGGTGGGTATTGGCGGCACCTTCGGGTACACTTGGGTGGATGCTCCAAGTACTGACCAAACTTTCGAGCAGATAAACTTGCGCCTCAGTTACGAGGTGACAGCCAAATTAAACCTGTATGCTTCGGGAGGCGTTGAGTTCCGCCAGTTCGACGGCAACCGCGATACGTACGACTCACCGGTGTTTGAAGTCGGGGTAGCCTATCGTCCCTTCAGCGGTACAAATATCTCGCTGACGGCCGGCCGGAGGATTTACCCTTCCGGATACGTTACTAACCAGGATTTCGGGGCCACATATGTTGCGGCCCGGTTTCAGCAGCGTTTATTTCACCGCTTTTATTTGGGCTTGGGCGCCGGCTATGAACACTCGAATTACTTCGCCACTGACCGGGACGTCAATGCTACACGGGATGACGACTACTGGTTTATCGAACCGTCGGTTGACGTGTTAATTACCAGGTGGCTGAGCGCCGGGGTATATTACCTGCACCGCGAGGACATCAGCAACGACGATTTCTTCAGTTGGAATGATAATCAGGTCGGCGTTCGGGCGACAGTCAGGTTTTAAACAGGGTTTGAATCCTTTGCGAGCTGGGACAGAGGGATTGTTGGCGGTGGCGCTCGCGGTGTCGCTGCCAGGGTTCATGTTGGGCCAAACCATGCCCGGGACAGCCGCGTCGCGGCCGGCCGGCACCTCTACATCGCCAGCGGCTGCTTCGGCACCCGCGCCAATCGGAGGAGTGAGCGTGCCGACGGGTTACATTTTGGGTCCTAACGACCAGGTGGCGGTCGACGTTTTTGGTGAAGACGATCTGCGCGTAAGCGGACGGTTGAACCCCGAGGGCAACTTGAACGTGCCATTGCTGGGGTCGGTCCATTTGGCAGGACTGACTACGACGCAGGCAGTTTCAAAACTCACAGAACTGTATGGCCGCGATTATCTGGTCAAACCGAAGATCAATGTCACGCTTCTCAGCTACGCAAAGCGGCACTTTGTCATTTTAGGCGAGGTAGGTCACCCCGGCATCATCGAAATGCCTGAGAGCAGTCCGGGCGGTGTCGATCTACTGGAGGCGATCGCCATGGCTGGTGGATATAGCCGCATCGCCGCGCCGGAACGAATCACCGTGCGGCGACATAACGCGAATGGTGATCAGATTTTGAAGGTTAATGCGAAGCGCTTAGCCAAGGGAAAGGGCGGAGGTTTTCTCGTCGAGCCGGGTGATACCATCACCGTCGGCGAAAGCATTTTTTAGCCGAGATTTTTCCGCGTTCGCCTTTGCGAATGCACGTCTTGGTGTAAGGTTCCAGCCAATCTTTTGCCGTGATTGACCCTGCCCAATCTCTGAGGGGAGCGACCGTTCCGCCCAATTCTGACAAACCAGGCATGCCTTTGACGGCGGAGTACGCCGATGGACTGCAGATGTTCGATTTTCGGCGGTATTGGCATTCTTTCCTTGAACGTATTTGGATCGTAGCGATTTGCGTTCTGGCCGGCCTTTTCCTTGCGTTGGGTAACCTCGCGCGGACGCCGAAGCTTTACCAAGCCCACACGGTTTTGGAAGTGGAATTTCAGGAGCCGAGTTTCGTCCCAACAAACGATTCCACGACGCGGATGAGGTCGATGTTTCTCGCCAGCCAGGAAGCGCTGCGAACGATCGAACAGAATCTGATTAACCAAACACTTCTTGCGCGGGTTGTACGCTCCGAAGGTTTGGCGCAGGACGGTGGACGCGCTCTTGTGGGCCAGAGTGTCGTCGCCAATAACAGTTCCAGCACGACCGAACGCACGGAGCCGTCGCAGGCTGCCAGTAAGACGCCGACCGCCAGTGGCGTCACGACGTTTACGCCGCTCGAAGAAGCGTTGGGTCGAGGAATGGCCGGTATGGTGCATCCGGTGATCCGCCGCGGCACGCGCTTGATCGATTTGTACGTGACGCACGGTGATCCAGCCATGGCACAACGTCTCGCCGAAGCAGTCGGTCGAGAATATATCCGCAACTCAATCGAGCGCCGCGCGTCGTCGAGCGAGGACGCATTGCGTTATTTGTTGGAAGAGGAAGAGCGATTGAAGAGGAACCTCCAAAAAACTGAGGCGGCCGCCAACGAATACAAGGCACAGAATCCAGATGCTCTCCAACTCGGCGGCGGCACAGCCGCGACGGGCTCACAGGGGGCTGGCGGAGCAAAGGGGGGCTTGGTGGAGGACAACCTGCAAGATATAAACACCAAATTGGCTGCAGCGAGAACCGATCAGATTCGCCTCGAAGGCCAGCTCCAGCAAGTGGATCAGATTGGCAACAATATCGACGCGTTGCTCGCGATTTCGAGTATCTCCGCCGCCCCAATGGTGGCTGAAGCGCGGGGCAAAATTATTCAGATCGAAGCGGGGATCACCACCCTCGCCTTAAGATACAAGGACAAGCACCCCAGAATGATGGCCGCCAAGGCCTCGCTGGCCGAGGCGAAGGACAAGCTTCGTCAAGCCGTCTTGGCGCAACGTCCGATTCTGCACAATACGCTCGAACAAAACAAAACGACACAGGCCAGCTTGCAACAAGCTTTGCAAGCCCAGCAGGGCGTCGCGGTCAATCTCAACCGCACCGCGATCGGCTATCAGGAATTGGCGCGGCAAGCCGAAACCGATCGTGCGTTGTACGAAAGCGTCCTTCGCCAGATAAAAGACACGAACTTGGCAAAAGACGTCAAGGCGAATGCGGTTAGCGTGATTGAGCATTCCCCGCTTCCGAGCTTTCCTGTTAGTCCTCGGCCCACGAAAACGATCCTTATGGGCCTGCTTGGTGGCCTCGCTGCCGGTTTGGCTCTCGTTTTTGGAGTCGATGCGCTGGATCGTTCTATTAAAACAGTGGACCAGGCAGAAAGCACGCTCGGTCTGCCTGTTTTCGCAGCTGTTCCCGATACCACTGATGAAGGGCCCGTTAGCCGACTGAAACGACGAAGCAAAGCTTTCAGAAGTTCGAACTATCGCGTCGTGGTGGAAACTCCTGAAAGTCCGGCGGCGGAAGCATTCCGCAATTTGCGCGCCGCACTTTCTCTTCTGGGGCCGGAAGCCGAGCGAAAAGTTTCCCTTTTCACCAGCGCTGTGCCCAACGAAGGGAAAAGTTTCACAAGCGCCAATTATTCGCTTGCACTGGCCCAACAGGGTTATCGGGTCCTACTGATCGACGGCGACCTCCGCCGGCCAAACGTGCACAAGATTTTCCGCTTACCGAATCCGCGAAATAATTCTGATGAAGACAGCGCGCCGGGAGTGACGGATTGCCTGGTTGGTGAAGCGGACATCGCCTCGGCAGCGCGTCAGATTCCGGCCGGAGAAATCCAGCTCGTCGATGAGAGCGTTGAGGTGACGGGAAACATTCTCGCCGCGACCGGAGGCCAGCTGTTTGTCCTCGCAGGTGGACGACGGGCGCCTAATCCCGCTGAGATTCTTGCCGGCCCGTTCTTCGGCCAGCTGATTGCCAAGGCTGCAACCGTGTTTGATCGCGTCGTGATCGATAGCGCACCGATCCTTGCGGTCAGTGACACTCTCCTCATGATGCCATATGTCCAAACTGTGTGCATTGTTGTTCGGGCGTCAAAAACGCCGCGTGCAGCGGTCCGCCGCGCGATTACTTTGCTGGCGAAGTCAGGAATTCGCCCGGCCGGTCTGGTCTTGAATCGATTGCGGCGAAGTCGCGGTGTCGGCTATTATTATTATTACGCCTCGCACGGTTATGGCAAAGAAGAGGGAGCGTATTCTCGCGGCGACAGCTACCATCGCCGATCCACGCCGGACCACGAAGGTAACGGAGCGTAGAGCGGCAAATTATGCCGCCGCTCAGGTAGCAGATTGCCAACTCGTGCTGCGGTCTGCGTGTTCGGTCACTCGCAATCCGTGGCCTTTCCAGCGCATGCTTCCCCAGCAAAGACCCAGATACGTTGCCACATACAGCTGGATCGATTCGATCTGAACTGGGAAATCGACCAGCGCGTGCAGCGCCACTCCCATGAGCGCTATGATAATTAACGGCTGCAGCACGCGTCTTCGCGGCGTCCACTCCCGCCTGGCGTGCTTTTTGTAACTCCGAATCCCGACTGTTATTCCTCCGAAGAAGAGCAGCGCCCAAAGGATTCCTCCGATCCAGCCCCATTCCAGTAGGGTCTGCAGGTAATCCTCATGCAAAAATCTCCAGGTCCCTGTCACCTGATTGCTCCCATTGCGATTGTATGTTGGAAATACAACGCGAAACGTGCCTGGCCCAAACCCGAATAATCCCGAGTCTGGCAACGCACGCACGGCTACCCGCGACACCTGCCAGCGAGCATCGCTGGGAATGTGCTCACTTCGTAACTGCCACCGAGTAAGCGCCTGTTCGAAATGACTGGCCTTCGCAAATGCAACGAGCGCTAGACTAATGGCAAGCGCTCCTGCCACAGCGACGCTTTTACCACCCGATAGCTTGCGAAGAAGCAACGGTCCAAATTGCACGCAAATCGCAACCAGCAACAGAAGCGCCACCAGTTGGGCCATGCGCGACGTATTCGCCAGCACCGCGGCTATGGTTAGGAGAAAAACGCTGGTCCACATCGCGCGCATCCACGGATGGGATCCGCTGGCAAAGGACCGGATAACTAGTCCGGCACTCAATGGCCACACCAGGTTTAAGAATGCGCCGGCATTACCGTGATAATAATACGTTGCAAAAAATGTGGTTACTCGAACCGGGTACGGCGGCGGTGGTAGCCAGAAGATCATGAGGGTACCCGTGGCTTTCTGGAGTAAACCGAGGAATGCTATCGAACCCCCCACCAGACCAATCACATACCACAAGCGAAGCAACCACCGGTTGCTTTGAGAAAGGTCTGCGACAAACAAGATTACCCCAAGGAGCAAGGCACCTCGAATCATCCACGCAGCGCTGATTGGGTAATCAACCGAGCCGGCCACGGGCGAAGCGAAGTTATGTAGCGGCACAAAAACAGAAAAATCCGAGTCATAGACTGACTTCGCGTTGAAGACCATCCAACCACCAACGCAAATCAAAGCGGCGATTAAGAGGAACAGAAGCCGTGGCAATCGCGGCCTTCGCCTACTGATAAGCAACTCAATGACCCAAAGAACGAGTGCGGCGAGTAACACCCAGTTGGTTATTTGGATGCTTTCCGATGTTGTGGCGCCGTAAGCCCACGGCGCATAGACAAGAGCGCCGAAAAAAGTCCAGCGTGATGCGCTGCGGAGGAGGTGAGAAATCACATGTTAGACGTCAGAGAACTCTGATCTCCAACCTCTGGCAACCGACTTCCATCGCATCACCGGCCCTTGCCGAATAGCATCGTGTATAACGTTTTCAGCACGATCATGGCATCCAGCTTCAGGGAGTAATGCCGGATGTAGTAGAGGTCATATTTTAGCTTCTCGACCGCGTCCTCATCGCTCTCACCGTACGGATAATTCACTTGCGCCCAGCCAGTGATACCCGGTTTCACCAGGTGCCGAAAATGATAAAATGGGATTGTTTGCTCATAGCGTTCCGCGCACTTGCTCCACTCCGGGCGTGGACCAATCAGGCTGATGTCTCCTTTGAGCGCGTTCCAAAGCTGCGGCAACTCATCGAGTCGAAGTTTCCGCAGCCACCGCCCCACACCGGTCACACGACGATCGTCTTTTCGCGTGTAAATGTCCTCGTCCGCTGTATCGGAGTATCGCATTGTTCGGAATTTGAAAAGAATGAATCGTCTTCCGTCACGGCCTACTCGTTCCTGCCGGAAAAACACCGGACTGCCGTCCTGCATCCGGATAAGAAGAGCGACAAGCACAAAGAGCGGAGCGCAAATGATCAGTGCTATAGACGAGGCAACAACATCGAAAAGCCGCTTGAGGTAATGGTAGGGAGAAGTGCGAGCTAGCTGAAAACCACTCTGGAGCGGCCAAAACGGATCGATGATGCCTACCGGCAGATACCGCCATTGAGTTTCGTAAAAGGATTCGAGCGTGTAAACGCGCGTCTCCTGAAATTGCGCATGCACCAGGCGCTCCAGCAATTCCGTGCTGAGCGAACTCGCTTTCGCAGCGAGAATGATCCCGCTGTAACCTTTGCCGAGATTATCTAACTTCGCTGCGAGATTCCCTTGCACAATCGGGGTTCCTTGACCAGCAATTGGCTGGCCCACGCGTTCCCCAGTCACATCTACGAACTCGAGGTTTTGCCCGTTTGGCGAGTTCCTGTATGCCTCATAAAAACAAGCGGCCGTCGCGCCGCCGCCGATGACGAGAAACGACCGGTCGGCGCTGCTGGCAACGACATACTGCCTGATCCATCGGCGGTAAGCCAACGAGACCGGCAGGAAGACTGCGAAGCTCAAAAGCAGCACACCTCGACTAGGCTTCATTGTCTGATCGAACGTCGCCGCGGAATAAATCAGCATCGCACTGACCACGGCCGCTGCGATGATGGTCAGAATGTGTTCAGCCGCATACCCAAGGGTCAGTTTCTCGACAGTACGATCGTAGCCGCCGATAAAGTAAAGCGCGGCCACGATTACGCCGAGTTGAATCATGTTGACGATGAAGAACTGAAACGGCGTGGCATAGAACGCATCGAACCTAAACCAACCTGCCACTCGATAGATTGTGAGCCAGCTCACTACATCCAGGAAGAGGTACAGCAGTGCAGACGACCATTCTTGGCTGAGGAAATGCGACCACAGACCGGCCCCGCTGAGGCGGCGAGCGGCACTCGCGGGCTTGCCGAAGCCTTTTGAGCGCTCCTGAAACTGAAGGAGCCTCTGAGAGATCATCTGCGATTCTTCGCTGTTCGCCATTAGGCCGGCAATTATATGCTTAATCGCAGCCAAGTGAAAGATGACTTTGTTTCGACGGTGGCCGGTTGAGGTCGCCGCGGCGACCCAGCGAGCAGTTCTCGCGACCACAAATCAAGAAAAAGCGGGACGCGGGCGCTACTCTTGACGCTCCAAGCCGTATCCATACTCTGAAACACACGCCGCTCGACCGGCGCCGACTCGTAACGTGAATATTTTGGCAGCTTTTTATCGCTCGTCGTTAGGAAAAAAAATGATCGTCGCCGTCACCGGCATCATTTTGATCCTTTTCGTTATCGGGCATCTGCTAGGCAATTTGCAGATTTTTCTGGGTCCTGATTGGATCAATGGTTACTCGCAACACCTGCGCGACCTCGGGCCTTTGCTTTGGGTCATCCGTTTGTTCCTGCTCGCGGCTGTCGTCGTTCACATCTACGTAACGATTCAACTGGCGATCGAAAACCGCCGTGCGCGACCGCAGGCCTACGTCGATCGCGAGTATGTGAAAGCAACGTTCGCTTCGCGTCACATGGTGATGAGCGGGTTGATCGTGCTTGCTTTTATCATTTACCACATTGCGCATTTCACAGTGCGTGTCACCGATCCTCGTTTTGGTTTGCTCAAGGCCGATCCGCTCGGGCACTACGACGTTTACTCAATGATGGTGTACGGATTCCAAAATTATTACGTCTCCGGGTTTTACCTTCTTGGCCTCTTCTTGCTCGCGCTTCATCTCAGCCACGGATCGTCGAGCTTTTTTCAATCGCTCGGATTTAATGACAAGAAACTAACGCCACGTCTCGCGTCAGGCGGCCGAATCTTCGCGTGGCTCCTTTTTGTCGGCTATACGTCGATTCCTGTCGCGATCCTGACTGGCGTTGTTAAGCCAGCACAGCAGCTGTAAACAGAACGACTGATCTGCCTAGAGATCGACGACCTGCACACCTTCGGATGCGGTCCGTTTCGTGTAAAGATCGCTTAAACGTTTGGTCATCGGTCCGATTCTTCCGTCGCCGATTTGACGATTATCTACCCTGAGCACGCCGGCTAGTTCGCCCATTGTCCCTGTGCAAAACATTTCATGCGCACCATAGACATCGACGAGTGACAAATCAGTCTCGACGCAACGAATCTTTTCGGAGGAACAAATCTCGATCACAGTCGCACGAGTTATCCCATCGGGGCACGCTACAACGCGGCCGGTTGCCAAGTCGCCGCTTGGTTGCGATTCATCGGAGTTACGCACAATAAAGACGTGCGTCGCGTTCGTTTCAGCAACGAATCCGCGCGTGTCGAGCATGAGTGCATCGTCCGCACCGGCATTGTTCGCTTCGATCTTTGCCAGGATCGAGTTCAGCAGGTTCGCATGATGAATACGCGCATCGAGCACATCCGGCGGCGGGCGGCGGATCTTGCTCGTGATCAAACTCAGGCCCGTTTTCGCATAAACGGGTGGCTTGTGTTCAGCGAGCACGATCAATGTCGGCCCGCTTTGGTTGAGTCGCGGATCCATGCCCGAAGTGATCTTAATTCCGCGTGTCAGCGTGAGCCGAATATGCGCGCCATCCCGCATTTTATTTGCAGCGAGCGTGCGTTTGATTTCGTCGATGATTTTTTCTCGTGGCGGAATTTCCTCAAACGAAAGTGCGCGGGCTGAACGCTCGAGGCGATCGAGGTGTTCGTTTAGCTTGAAAATCCGGCCGTTGTAAAGTCGCAGCCCTTCCCACACTGCGTCACCTCCCTGCACCGCCGAATCGAACGGGCTGATCCCAGCCTTATCACGATGCATCAACTCTCCGTTGATGTTTACGAACAGGTCGCGGTTTCGCTCGTCGAATTTTTGAAGCATCTGAATTACCTCACACAACGTCCACTACGGGACACAAAGAAAAACTTTCATTTCAACGGCGTTGTGCCCGTCGTGTTCTTTGTGCGAAAACTTCAACACAGTCGGTATTCATAAAGCCGATGATAGCATTCACAGCACCGCTGATAGATCTCACGCAATCGCGCCGGAACTTCGCTCGGGGACGGACGATACGGTTGAAACGAGGTCGTTTTTGCAACCTCGCCGTACCAATGCCTGGCCCAGATACCGTCGGTCTCACGCAAGCCCGGCGGCCAGGAAAGCATCGACTTGCTAAACTCGACGCCGACCGCCTCGCACACCAGTCGTAGCGTCCCCTCCGGATTTTGCAGCACGTCTCTGGCATCGACAACGGGCGGAACGGCATTCGTACGTGTTCGGACGAAATCAAAAATCTCTGCCTGCTGCACGAAACCGAGATCCTCGAGCGCGGGCTCTTCTCGCTTTTTAATGTAGGAATTAATCACTTCGCGCGGGTCGCGAATCAGAAAACAATTAATCACAGCCCCGAGCCATTCGCGATCTATCTCGGGCAACAGATGGTGTGTCATTTGTTTCTGAAAAAAAATTCGCTTGCCGCTCGCGATCTGTCCGGTGAGGTGCGCAACGACTTTACGCCAATCGGTTTCGCCGGTTACGATTACTTCGTCCGCGCCGGGATGTTCTATACCCGTCCCTTTGAGGTAATAGGCGTAAAACGGCTCATCGATAACGACGGTGTCGTCTCGATTGCCCCATGCGCGCATCATGGCCGTCGAAATATTTCGCGGACCAGACCACATGGCGATGCGGATGGGCTGAGCCATCCGCAAGGTTCTCGCGCTATCAACGACTTGACCAGCGAAAACGGATTCCGCTCGTGTCAGCGCGATCGCGTGAACAGCGGCGAACTAACTCTTCGCGAAAACGCCAATCAGCGGACGCGGCGATGGCGTTTTTGAACGAAAATCGCTGACAAATCCAGTCTCCGTCCGGATCTCCACATGACCGGCCGCGCGCTTGGCGCCGTAGACCAACACAGATCCCACAGGCGCTTCGTATGGATTTGAGACCGGCAGTTTTTTGAACCCGTAATTGTTCACCAGCTCCTGACCGGCTTGTTTCGCTAGGGGGGTTTGCGGCCGCGATTTCACTACGCCCGCAGCAACTAGCGCTTCCTTGACGAAACGCCAGCACTTGGACAACGAGTGCGCACGCGCGCGCTCCTCAGCGATGGTAGCGGCCCGGCGCAATTTCGGATCAATCTGCGCATCTGCCCTGGCAATCGGCTGGACGATCTTCTTCGGATAATACTGGTCCACAACGTCGACCGATTGTTTTTTGCCGGAGGGGTCGGTGTAATTGAATTTTGGGGTCGGCGCCGAGAATCGCAGCGCCATTGCGGGATGCGGGCAAATTGCCGCGGATCCCAGGATGACAAACGTGAGGGTGAGAAGTTTTGGCATAAAGCGCGGCTCCTATCCAGCACATCGGCCATGCCTGCAACCAATTTTTTTCAACGAACGCAAGATTTATAATTTGACTTGCGCTAGATGCACGAAATGGCGGCACGGCCCTAGAAAGATGAGACCAATTCCGCCATCCGGCGGCGCAATTTTGCATCGGGCAACCGTCCAATTCCGCCCTGCATATTATCTTCGAGATGACCCGGTTTATCTGTCGCCGGTATCGCGCAGGTGATGGCGGGATTAGCCACAATCCATTTCAAAAAGAATTGAGCCCACGAGCGGCAATCAAATTCCGCTGCCCAATCCGGCAGCGGTTTCGAACGCGTTTTGCCGAATAGATCGCCGGATCCAAACGGCCGATTCGCGATCACGGCGACGTCGCGCTCTTGCGCCAAAGGCAGAACGCGTTCCTCGGCTTCGGGTTCCATCAGCGAATAATTGATCTGGAGGAAATCGAACTTCTGGCTCCGCATTAGTTTTTCGATTTCGCTCAAAGCTCCGGACTCGTAATGCGTGATTCCGGCGTAGCGAATGCGGCCCTGCTGTTTCCATTCCTGCAGGGTTGCGAGTTGCGTGTTCACGTCGACGAGATTATGCACCTGCATCAGGTCGATTCGGTTCGTGCGCAAAAGTGACATGGAACGTTCCATTGACTGAATTCCGCTCTGCTTGCCCTTAGTCCAAACTTTGGTCGCGAGAAACAACTTCTCGCGAATGCCAAGCGCAGAAGTCAGATCGCCGATCACCTCCTCCGCGCGACCGTACATTGGCGATGAATCAATCACACGGCCGCCCAGCTTCACAAACAGCGACAGAACGTCTTCGAGTTGCCTCCGGACGTCCGCGCTAAGATCGACATCGAACGCCTTCCATGTTCCGAGGCCAATCACCGGTAGTTTCTCGCCAGAGGAAGGAATGCTACGTGTTAACATCGCTGATGATTCGCCTTTCGCTTTCGCGCTGATCGGAAAAATAAGAGCGGCCGTTGTGCCGCCGATTACTTTTGCAACTTCGCGTCGAGTCATTCGGTTCACCTCGCCATCTGTCATATCGAGCGGAGTCGAGACATCTGGAATTTTGAATGGATAACAGCAAGAGATTCCTCGACTTCGCTCGGAATGACAAGAAGGTTGCGGATATTGTGGATCGCCGTCGTTTCATAAAAATATCCACCGCGAGTGCGCTTGCCTCGCGAGTAACTGCAACATCTTTATTTGCAGAGAAGACACCGACACCGATGCGCATACTCATACTCGGCGGCACCGGATTCACTGGCCCATATCAGGTAAAATATGCACTCAGTCGCGGACATAAAGTGACAACCTTCAACCGCAACAAGACGCATCCCGGGGAATTGCCGGCCGAAGTCGAGCAGCTTGTTGGTGATCGTAACGGTAACCTCGACGCCCTGAAAAACCGGCAATGGGATGTGGTGATCGACAACCCGACGACGCTTCCCGCGTGGGTGCGTGATGCGGCGCAAGTGCTGAAAGGAAACGTCGATCGCTACGTGTTCATTTCGACCATTTCCGTTTACGGCGAGGCGAAACAGGGTGCTGATGAAAATGCGCCGACAGAAAAATACGAAGGTGCAGATCCGTACAAGGAGACGATTGAAGCGGTGCGCGCATCCGGATTCAAAACCTATGGGCCGCTAAAGGCGCTCTCGGAACGCGAAGCCGAGAAATGGTTTCCCGGAAAAACTTTGATCATTCGCCCGGGACTTATCGTCGGTCCTCGCGACGA
>Ga0137412_10001618_pt1 | contig 13517 bp, 13 predicted proteins | sample CZODoug2_1_16fun_FD_122160 | JGI IMG/M metagenome (GOLD analysis project Ga0137412, IMG submission 122160) | Vadose zone soil fungal communities from Angelo Coast Range Reserve, California, USA - CZODoug2_1_16fungal (Hybrid Assembly) | ecosystem: Environmental > Terrestrial > Soil > Vadose zone... | reverse complement strand
CCCGCTATCGGCTTGTCCTTCGGCTGAATAAATCCCATCCCGCCAGACATCAACTCTGTAATCTCTCCACCACCTAAATTCGACGTCAGAAAAATCACCGTCTGTGAGAGATCCACTCTCCGGTTATCGCCCAGCGTCAAAGTCGCTTTGTCCAACATGCCGAGCAACAACTGCCACAGCGCATCGCTCGCCTTCTCAATTTCATCAAAAAGCAGAAAGCTCAGCTTCAACTTGTCCGTATGATTCGCCGCCAACGCTTCCTGGGTAATCAACGGATGCGTCTCGCGATGTCCCAAATAGCCTGGCGGTGAACCAATCAACTTCGCAATTTCGTGCGAGTGCTGAAATTCCGCGCAATCTACTTTGATCACCGCGCGCGGGTCGCCGAACAAAATCTCCGCCGCCGCTTCCACAATCCGCGTCTTACCGGATCCCGTTGGCCCGAGGAACAGCAAGTTTCCCACCGGCCGTCCCGGCGAGTTCAACCCGGCGCAGAACACCTGGTACAGGTCCACCAACGCCTGCACGCCTTCCGCTTGCCCCACGATCTTTGCGCCCAACGATGCCTGAAACTCCATCGTCTGCGAGCTGCGTCTCTCCGGATCGAGTGAAGGTTTTGTGGTGCTCATGACCGCCTCCTGGTGCCGCCTGACTGCTGCGACGCGCTTCCAAATCTCCCGCGGGTTCTCGCGTCAAACTGAGTCAGTTTGACCTGAATCGTGGTTTGCAGAAGCCGCAACTGCACGAGCAGCTCCTTCGCCACGGCGGGCGACTCTGAAATTTGGACTACGGGCGGAAACAGATCCGCGAGCTCCAGGTGCATAGACCGGAGCGTGGAGACTAGCTTTTGAACCTCGGGTGAATTGGGATCGGCCAGATTTATTTTTTTAATTGCCTGTTCGCGCAGCGCTTGCCAGTTGAGCTCCACGAACGGATGCTTCTTGGAGACTTCGCGGACTATCTGATCGGTGATGCGACCCTTGTCGCCGAGACGCGCAAGATGAAGTTGGCGCACTTTTCCGCCGCGGCGCACGTTGTGCACCAGATAGAACGAATTACCTTTGCGCCGAACGAAAGCCATACCTTCTCCCTTGCTTCGTCCTGGATGTAGTGTATTTTGCTTCCACTACACCCGTCAATAATTAGACGCAAAATCTTGCTTAAAGTTGCATCCAATTCGTTACCCGCAAAACTAACGGTGAATCGCGCAAAACGAGCATCTGTTTTTTCGCTGGGTTCCATTCGTGCTTCGTATCGTTGTTCCAATTCGACACAGCGCCCTTCCTTTTGGATTATAGGCCGGCTAAGAAGTTTCTCTAGCCGCTGCTTCTTTTTTCCCGGCAACTCTTATGCACTCTATCCAACCCACTTCCCGCAAAATGTTCTTGCGACACACGGCGCTGCCGATTACGCTTTCCCGCGCAATTCCTATCTCTCTGTTTCGATTGGAGTTCCTGTGTCCTGGGATCCTGTATACCGGCTTGTGAAACTTATTCCACGTGGGCGGGTTCTAACTTATGGGGCTGTTGCTAGAGCCCTGCGCCTTCCGGGCGGCGCAAGAACCGCAGGACGCGCAATGGCAGGCTGCCCTTCCGGCAAAGGCATTCCGTGGCATCGCGTCGTCGGCGCAAATGGCAAACTCTTAATCCGCGAACCATACGCCTCGCTTCAGCGAAAACTCCTCGAAACTGAAGGCGTCGAAATGACCGAACGCCGCGTCAACATGAAGCGCCATCAGTGGTCCGCACCGAAGCGCAGGAAGCTCGTACAAAAGCGCAAATAAATCCGGTCATCCGTACCGCCGGAATTTCTTCCAGAATTCCGCCCAAGTGCTTTTCAATCTGCGGCACAAGTAAATATCCGGATGGTCGCGCGACTCTTCATTTTCGACACCAAATCGGTTCGTGTTTTTCGCCACGACCACGCAACTCGCAAAATTAGCTTCCGCTTCTTCCTTCTCGAGTCCGACCACGATCACCGTCTGTGGCTTGCGCGGATCGTACCCGCGATACCAAAACGAATTCGTCCCGGACATCGCATGCGGTAAACCAAGCGCTGGCCCATACAAATTGAGCGCGCCGCCCTCACCGTAGTTCCCTGTCAGGATTCCTGTCTTCGCTCGCTCTTCTGCCGGCAGCGCGTTGTAAACGCCGGCAACCGTATCCGCCAAATCTGTCCATCCAATCTGCTCGCGAAATTGGTCATGCAATTTGCTCGTCACATGCCACGCCGCTCCGCCAAACGAGGCAATCGGCATCACAAACACAGCGAATACCGCACCGTTCAAGGCGATCGCCGTCCACTGCAATCCATCCAATACTTTTGCCGTAACCGGCTTCGCTGTCTGCCACCAATTCCCAAACGCCACGCTTCCTGCGGCAAGCACCACGGGATAAATCGGCGCGGTGTAGTAGAACCGCGCCTTCGCAATCCAAAGGAATAAGAACGTCGCAAGTACCATCCACCCAACCAACGCATATTTCTTCCCGTGCTCCCGCGCCGACAAGAACCAAAGCCCCATCGCCGCAAGTGGCACGGTCACCAGATTCACACACAACAGAATCTGCCCGAGCAAAAACCCCTTGTCCCTTCCCTGCCGCACATCGCGTTCATGCAAGTGCCTTAGAAAATCGAGCGCAATCCAATCGTGCTTCGCTTGCCAGATCACATTCGGCAAAAACAGCGCCACGGAAATTCCCACTCCAATCCAAAGCCACTTGCTCGCCAGATATTTCCGTCCGTCGGAAAGCAAAACTCCAGCAACAATCCCCAACGTCCAAAATCCCGCCGTGTACCGCGTCTCCATCCCCAGCCCCAACGCGAACCCAATCGCCACCCACCACCGCGCACCGCCGGACTTGCACAGCCTCACCAAGAAATATGTCGCCAGCACGCCCCACAAATAATCGAACGACACGTACTGAAACACCGCTCCCTGCGCCAACGCCACCGGAGCCACGCATGTCGCCACCGCCGCCAATACTTGCTCGCGCCTTCCGCCGCCCAATTCCTTCGCGATCAACCCTGCCAACACCATCGCGGCGCTCACCGCTACCGCCGCAAAGAATCGAAACCCAATCAGCGACGCCCCAAACAAAATTAGCTCGAGCCGTCCAATCAGCGGCGTAATCGGCGGATACGCCACGAATCCCCAATCCAGGTGCCGGGCATCATCCAGCGTCTGCAATTCATCGCGGTGAAATCCATACTGCCCATTCGTCGCTGTGTGAATAATCACACTCGCCAACGCCAAAAGCAGCAGCACCGCCAAATCCGATCTCATAAACTCCCTGACTCGGTTCTCCATATCTCCCTTTGGGCGCGGGCTCACGTAACCGCGCCGTAGCGTACACTTCAGTGTGCGTCCGCGTGAGCCTTACTCCGGCGTATCCGCGACGCGACGCAGTTTAACCGATACTTTCCTCCACTCCGCGCCTGAAATATTTCTGTAACCTGCGCGTATTACGATTCAACAGATCGCCGATTGGTCTCCGGCGATGCTTGCAGACACCGAAACTCCGTTTGCTGTAAACTCGGTAGCTTCTCCTTATGCCCGAACCCGTTATTCGAGTCGAAAATCTCGTCAAGCGCTACGGTGACGTCGAAGCCGTTCGCGGCGTCAGCTTTAGTGTCAGCGAAGGTGAAGTCTTCGGCCTGCTCGGGCCCAACGGTGCCGGCAAGACCAGCACTGTCGAAATCCTAGAAGGCCTGCGCAATGCCGACAGCGGCACCGCCGTTGTCTGCGGCTACGACCCCGGCAAAGACGCCGCGGCTTTGAAATACGTCATCGGCGCGGCGCTGCAATCCACCGCGCTTCCGGACAAGCTTCGCGTCATGGAAGCGCTCAAGCTCTTCGCTAGTTTTTACAAAGCCCACAAGAATCCAGAAGAACTCCTGAAGCGTTTTGGCCTCGAAGAGAAACGCAACGCTTTCTATTCCCAACTCTCCGGCGGCCAAAAACAGCGTCTCGCTCTCGCAATCGCCCTCATCAACGATCCCAAAGTTGTTTTCCTCGACGAACCCACCGCTGGCCTCGATCCGCAAGTTCGCCGCGAAATTTACGACATCATCGAAGAGCTCAAGCGCGACAAGAAAACCATCGTCCTCACTACGCACTACATCGAAGAGGCCGAGCGCCTCTGCGACCGCGTCGCCATCATCGATCACGGCAAAGTCATCAGCCAGGGTTCGCCGCTCGAACTCAAGCAAGCTTCCGGCGACAAAACCCGCATCGAAGTCCGCCTGGCCAAGTCCGAATCGGACCTAACGCTGAAGAATCTCGAGGGCGTCCACGACTGTCGTGCACTCAACGGCGCCTACGTTCTTCACTGCCAGCGTCCGCCGCAAGCCATCGTCGCGCTCGTGAAACACCTCGAGTCGCAAAACAACGAACTCGTCTCTCTCGAAATTTTCACGCCCTCTCTCGAAGACGTCTTTATCGAACTCACCGGAAGGAGGCTACGCGATTGAATCATCTCTTCCTGCTTACCGGCATGCGCGTGCGCCTCGCGCTACGCAACAAAATGTTTTTCTTTTTCAGCATCGTCATGCCTCTCGTCTTTTTCTTCCTCTACGCAGCCGTCTTCGGGAAGTCCGAGCCACGGATGGTCGCGTATCTTCTCGGCCCCGTTCTCGGCCTCAATGTCATGGGCAGCTTCTGGGGACTCAGTGCTGCCCTCGTCATGTTTCGCGAGCAAGGCATCCTTCGCCGCTTCCACGTAAGTCCCGTCACCGAACTCGACATGCTCCTCTCCAGTATCTTCGCGAACTACGCGCTAGCCTTGCCGACCATCGTCATCCAACTCTTCCTCGCTCGATTTATGTTCCATGTTCCCAGCCTTGGAAATATTTTCTCCGTCTGGCTTCTGATCACCATCGGCATTGTCTCCTTCGGCTCGCTCGGCCTCGTCATCGCCAGCGTCACCAACACCATGCAGGAAACGCAGGTTCTCAATCAGCTCCTCTGGCTGCCACTTATCTTTCTTTCCGGCGCCACCATTCCCTTTATGTTTCTCTCCAACGCCGTCCAGCACATCGCGCTTTTTCTTCCCGCCACCTATCTCGTTCATGGCCTCAAACGCGCCATCGTCGACCACGCCGCTCCCACGGCGCTTCTGGTCGTTCTTCTCTCTCTTACCGTCTGGTTCATCCTCACTCTCTTTCTCTCTTCCCAGCTCTTCCGCTGGGAACCCGAAGCAAAGATCGGACGCAAAGCCAAACTTTACGTCGCCGCGACCGCAATTCCCTTTTTCCTTCTTGGCCTGTGGGAAGCAAAATATGGCCGCGTCATCGCTGAAGAAAACACCACCATCCAAAGACTAGACGCCGCCGAAAAGGCTGAAAAAGAAAAGGCCCAGCAGCCCCCGAAGCCAGCGACCGAAACACCTAAAGCGCCCGCTCCGGGAAAACACTGAACCTCCCCGCCCAATTTGGTTCTCCCGCTCCTGCGCGTTTCCCGCACACTCATTGACGCCTCCACTCCCCTGCCGTATTCTGACTTTTCGAGTGGACACTTCACGGGAGCGCAATCATGCCGGTTCAGAAAACAGAGAAAATCTGGCACAACGGAAAATTCATCAACTGGGACGACGCCAAGCTTCACGTCCTTTCTCACGTCGTCAGCTACGGCTCCGCCGTTTTCGAGGGCATCCGCTGCTACGACACCAAGCAAGGCCCCGCGATTTTCCGCCTCCGCGAACACATGCAGCGCCTCGTCAACTCCGCGAAAATCTATCGCATGGAGTTGCCTTTCAGCGTCGATGATTTCTCAAGCGTCGCGTGCGAAGTCGTCCGCCTCAACAAGCTCAACGCCTGTTATGTAAAGCCCATCGTTCTCCGCGGCTACGGAGAAGTCGGCGTCAACCCGCTCAACTCGCCCATCGATTGCTACATGGCATGTTGGTCTTGGGGCGCGTACCTCGGCCCAGAAGCGCTCACGAAGGGCGTGGACATCGGTGTCAGTTCCTGGACGCGTATCGCGCCAAACACGCTGCCTGCCATGTCCAAAGCCGCCGCCAATTACATGAACTCCCAGCTTATCCGTATGGAGGCTTCGTTCAACGGGTACGCCGAAGGCATCGCGCTCGATTCTCATGGACACGTCAGCGAAGGCTCCGGCATGAACGTGTTCCTCGCGCACGACGGCGTCCTCTATACTCCGCCGCTCGCCACCAGCATTCTTCCCGGCATCACCCGCGACACCGTCGCAAAAATGGCCGAAGACCTCGGCATCACCGTGAAAGAAACCGTCATCCCCCGCGAAATGCTCTACGTCGTCGACGAAGTTTTCTTCGTCGGCACCGCCGTCGAAATCACGCCGATCCGCTCTGTCGACCACATTCAGGTTGGCAAAGGCGTCGCCGGCCCCATCACGCGCAAGCTCCAGGAAGAATTCTTCGCCCTAACCAGCGGCGCCAAACCCGACCGCCACGGTTGGCTCACATCCGTCAACGCACCCGTAGCCGCCGCCCGCTAGTTTCTGCCTCTGCTAAGCTGGGGCGTCCCGACTCCGGGATGCCCTTTTTTCTCCCCGTGTCCTCTGTACTCTCCGCGCTTGGATCCCTCTGTGTTAAATCTTTTCCTTCTTCTCTGAGCTCTCTGTGCTCTTGCCTCTGTGTCCTCTGTGTTAATTCTTTTCTTCTCTGCACTCGCGTGTCTGCAGCATCCGTTCCTCAGACGCAACGTTTGGTCTGCGATATTTCAACTTCTTTGCTTCTTTGCTTCTTTGCTTCTTTGCTTCTTCGAACCCTCTTCCGCTAAAATCCCTCGCGGTCATTCCGTCGCCCGGGAGGCATCTGCATGTACTCCACGCCCCAAAAGCTCTCCGCCGAGTTCATCGGCACCTTCGCGCTCATCTTCTTCGGCGCTGGCTCTTTCTGCGCCTTCGGCTTTCTCCATGAGCCACTCGGTACCACTCTTCTCGCCATTGCACTCGCTCACGGCCTCGCCATCGCCCTCATGATCTCGGCTCTCGGGCACATCTCCGGTGGCCACTTCAATCCCGCCGTCACCATCGGTTTCTGGGTCACCAAGCGCATCACCACAATCGAGGCCATCTCCTATTGGGCCGCGCAAGTCGCCGGCGCCGTGGCGGCTGCGTTCCTGCTTCGCGCAGTCGTTCCGGAGGAAGTCTGGCGCGCTGCCGCTCTCGGTACCCCTGCCCTCACACGCGACTTCACCGTTCTCTCCGGTCTTATCCTCGAAGCAGTCACCACGTTCTTCCTCGTCCTCACCGTTTTCGCCACCGCCGTCGACGACCGCAACTCCTCCCGCCCCTACGCCGGCTTCTGCATCGGCCTAATCTTCTCGCTCGGCATCCTCGTCGCCGGCCCGTTCACCGGCGCCGCCCTCAACCCTGCCCGCGCCTTCGGCCCCGCTCTCGCCGCAAACCATTGGGCCAATCAAGGCGTCTACTGGGTCGGCCCGCTCCTCGGCGGCTTCTTCGCCGGCCTCCTCTACGACTCCTTCTTCAACCGCAAACCGTGAACGGCTCTTGTAGGGCCGGCTTTCTGAAGCCGGCCGCTTCACATGTTGGCGCGCTCGAAAATTACTCGCCATCTATAGCGTTGTAGCGGCGGCCTTCTGAGGGCGGCTTCTTCGATGTAGCCCACACTATGACTGTGCCCCACCGTCCAATTCAAAAATTTGTCATCCTGAGCGCATCCAAGAAGACGCCCGAAGGACCTCAACGTCGGCCTCAACCTAGCCCGCTGCACTTACGCGCCACTGTCGTTACCCCTCCACCACCCCTGTACCCCCGCCTAGGTAACTACACCGCAACCACTCTCTCCGCCTTCCTTGCCCACCCTTCCCACGGATGCTACTTTCGCCAGTGGGCTAGCCTCGCATTCTTTTTGCTCTTACTGACAACTGACGACTGAAAACTGAGAACTGAATATGGCCATAAGCATTGACGATCTTCTTCGCCGCGCTGTAGAAAACAAGTCCTCCGACTTGCACCTCAAAGTCGGCAACCATCCCTATCTCCGCGTCGACGGCCTGCTGACTCCTATCAGCGAAGTTCCCCGCGTCACACCAGAAGAAATGCTCTCCATGGCGTTCAGCATGATGACCAACCGCCAGAAGCAAAAGTTCAAGGAAACCGCCGAGCTTGACATGGCCTACGGCGTCGCTGGCCTGGGCCGCTTCCGCGTCAACGTTTTCCAGCAGCGCGGCAACGTCGGCATGGTTCTCCGCGTCATCCCGACCAAAATTCGCACCGTCGAGGAACTCAATCTTCCGAACGTCATCAACAAGATTTGCGAAGAGCAGCGCGGTCTCGTGCTTGTCACGGGAACGACGGGTTCTGGTAAGTCCACTACCCTCGCTTCGATGATCGACCGCATCAACGCCAATCGCGCCGATCACCTCATCACCATCGAAGACCCTATCGAATTTCTTCATCGCGACAAGCGCAGCTTCATCAATCAGCGCGAAGTCGAAGTGGATACCGCGAACTTTTCCACCGCGCTCCGCGCCGCCCTCCGTCAAGACCCGGACGTTATCCTCGTTGGCGAAATGCGCGACCTTGAAACCATTTCCACTGCTCTTCTCGCCGCCGAAACCGGCCACCTGGTTTTCTCCACGTTGCACACTCTCGACGCCACCGAAACCATTCAGCGTATTATCGCGGTCTTCCCCCCGCCGGAGCAGAAACAGATTCGCCTGCAGCTTGCAGCCACGCTAAAAGCCGTCGTCTCCCAGCGCCTCGTGCGCCGCGCCGACGACAAAGGCCGCGTCCCCGCTTGCGAAGTCATGATCGCCACTGCCTACATTCGCGATTGCATCATCAACGCCGATAAGACGCGCCTCATTCACGACGCCATCTCTGCCGGCACTTCGCAGTACGGCATGCAGACTTTCGATCAATCCATCTTCGATCTGTACACCAAGCAGCTCATCACGCTTGAAGAAGCCTTGCTCCGCGCCTCTAACCCGGACGAATTCCGCCTTCGCATTCAGGGTATTCGCTCCGCGGCCGACGCCGCCCGCGAGGAAATGGCCAATCAAATGGCCGACTTCGAACGCTTCAGCCGCAAATAACTTCAGACCATTCAATGGGCCCAAGGAGCAGCCATGCGCAGAAAGGCTATACTCGCACCTCTTCTCTGTCTGGTAGTTGTCTCTCTAGGTTTTTGCCCGACTACAAAAGCATCGCCTCGGCCGCTCCGCAAGAGTGAAGTCCTTGCGCTTGTGGCAGGCGACATCTTCCCCGACAACATTGTCATGGAAATTCAGGCCGACGGCTTGGCATTCCTGCCGGACGATGAGTTTCGCTCCCTCCTTACCAGCGCCGGAGCGGATCCGAAAGTGATCGCGGCGCTGAATGTTGCGAACGCTGTGTCTTCGTCGGCGAATGAGTTGGCAAAGGAAAACCAGCTGCTACAACAGTTAAGCCGCGCGGGCAGTCAGATTAAAGCAAAACAGATCGACGCTGCCGTCGAAACGCTTTCGGCGTCCCTTTCGGGCGACACTGGAACGAACGAACTCGGATTCGTCGTGGGAGTAATTCTGCTCGATCAGGACCGCTTCGCGGAAGCTAGCCAAATTTATTCCAAAATCGCCGCCTCCGATCCGGATTTTCCACAAGTTCACACACGGCTTGCCGGTGCGTTGTGCAATAACGGCGACGCCGAACCGGCGATCCGCGAAAACAAAATCGAGTTGGCTCGAAATCCAAAAAACCCCGTGGCACATTCCAATCTGGGGCTCGCGCTACGCGCCCTGCACAATCTCAACGCCGCAAAATTGGAACTCGAAGCGGCTATTCAAAGCAATCCAAAGTTCCAGCCTGCCTACGACAATCTCGGTATTGTTCTGTCGGAACTTCATGACGACGCGGGCGCAGTTGCCATACAAAAGAAGGGCCTCGCTCTTAAGCCGACCGCCGCGAACGCTCATTACAATCTCGGCGCCGCCTATTACGCCCAGGGCGATTACATTTCAGCCATTCGCGAATATCGCGAAGCCAAGCGCCTCGACCCGACTCGCCTCGACGTCCGCCAAAACCTCGGCGCTTCACTGCTGCACGTGGACCCCGCCGCCTCGGTCACCGAGTTTCGTGAGCTTCTGAAAATCGCTCCCGATTTTGCCGTGTGCCGCCAATGTCTCGCTAACGCCCTCACGCAAGTCGGAAATACCAGGGAAGCCGAAAAGGAGTACTTGATCGCGATCGAGAATGATCCCGCCTCCCCCGGACCGCACGATGGCCTCGGCCGCATCCGCGAGTCACTGAAGGACTATGACGGCGCCCTCGCCGAATATCGGAACGCCGAACAACTCGACGATTCGTTTGCCCATGCCGTCGCGGATTCTGGACGCGTTTTGATGATTCAGAAGAAATATCCGGATGCAATCGCCGAGTTAAAACGCGCGGAAGAGATGGAACCCGCTGATTGGGAACATCACGATGATCGTGGCCGCGCCCTGGAAGGCGCTGGCGATCTCGACGCCGCTGCAACCGAATACAACGAGGCATTGAGCCTGGGACCAAAGGAAATTCGCGCACGCCTTGATCTTGCGAACGTGCTCGAAAAGAAATCCGATTGGCCCGGTGCACTCAATAATTATCGCCGCGCTTCCCTCGACGAACCGCCGCCAAAGCCGGGCCCGAATCAACCCTTCTTCAACTCTGTGCATACTTATGAAGCTGCTCAACAGCGCTTCGCGAAACACGTCGCGGATTTGCGCGCTGCGGGAAAATCCACCGAAGCAAACGCACTCGAGGCCCGCGTAAAGGCCGCATCCCCAGTGTCGGACACCAACGACAAATTTCATCTGGCGCTTCAGGCCAGCATGAAGGCCGTCGAACAACGGCAGTTCGACAACGCTTTGACTTCAGCCAAGGAAGCCGTTGCCATCGCGCAAAAGATTCAGCCGCAGGATGGCCGCCTCGCCGAAGCCTTCGAGCAGGTCGGTCACGTTTACGGTTGGCAAATGCAGCCGAAACTCGCCATGGAGAACTATAACCGCCAGCTCGCCGCGGCTCAGTCCGTTTACGGCGCAAAATCCCCTGTCGTTGCTGGAGCCTTACAGAACATGGCGCTCGTATCCCTTGCCCAACGCGATTTCACCGGCGCGGAAGCCTTCTTCAATCGCATGGTGGATCTCAACAGCTCGCTTTTCGGAGAAAACAGCACCCCTGTGGCGGATAGCCTTCGCGGTCTCGGCCACGTTTACATGGTACAGCGCGACTTTCCCAAGAGCGAAGCAACTCTACTGCGCGTCAAAAAAATCTACGAGACCGCATACGGAGCGGACAATCAAATGATGGCCATGCCTTTGAGCGCGCTCTGTTCGCTTTACGACCAATGGGGGAAGCAAGACAAGTCCGCCGAATGCCATGCGACCATCGCTACTTTGGCACCGAAATAACCCATGAGTCCCGAGTCTCAACAATTCCAGCCGGCTCCCGCCCAGTTGGGCGCAGCGGTCGGAATTTTCAAGTGGCTAGTCGCCAATCGCGAAAGAATTTTTCGCTACGCGTTCATCCTCCAATTTATCGCGGCAATTCCGTTTCTCTGGCTCGCCTACGCGACCGGCAAAACGCAAGCAACACTTCTCCTCCGCAGCAGAACGGCGACCGGCACCGTCGTCGCTGTCGTTCCCTTCCGTCAATACAAAACGTCGGCTTCCGGCGTCCTATATTCAAGAGGAACCTCATACGACGTGATTGTCGAATTTAATCCTGGCGATCAGCCCATTCGTTTTCAGGATCGCCGCGGTACTCCGTTCGCTGCAACCGTCGGTTCGCCGGTCCGCGTCATCTACGATCCGTCGCATCCGCTTACTGCAATCATGGACCGCGGCTATTGGAACTATCTTCCTTGGGCGCCCTGTGCCGTCATCGGCGGCTTTTTAGCGCTGGTTGCCTTCAAAGGCTTACTTTCACTTCTATTTTCGCAAGTTCGCTCGCCTAGCTCGGCACGCGCATAAGCAATTCGTCTAGGTGTATTTGCCCTGCTTGAACCACTGCCGGATTTCTTCTTCCACCGAAAAAATCTCACCCGGCGCTTCCGCAAACAGCGCGTCCAGTTTGTACGCCTGATCCTCCAGCGGAATCGCCAGCCACGAAAGATTCTTCAAGAATCCGCGAACGTAAAGCTCCACGTACCGTTCAAATCCGAGAATTTCGATCTGTGCCGCATGCACCACTCCATGAAATAGCGGCCGCGATTCAATTCGTTCGTTAAATACGATCACATCCACGTACGTCACCGACGCCATGTGCACAAAATCGGGAAAACGCCCGCCCGTCATCCTCAGTGCTTCCGCATAAAACGGAGGTGGCGGTATCCGCGCGCCCTGCAGCACCACTATCTTTACTTTGTCCAACATCTTTTTCGAAAAATACGGCTCGATTGGCAGACGCCACTCGCTTGCAATCGGCTCACTGTGCGGGAAATATAGTTTGCGCTCTCCGCTAAAATAAGCGGCTACGCCCCCAACGATTTCCACAATGCGCGCTTCTGTAAATTCGCCTGGATTCACGAATTGCCCGTCTCGTTAAGCTGATTTGAATGTACTCTCAGTTCCGGTGGCTCGCAATCGCATCCGTAGTTCTTGTGCCACTTCATCCCGAGCAGTATTATTCCTGCTCGCGTCGCAACTAACTCTCTCCCACAAATTCACACACTGGAGAAAACCCGATGCTCCCACACGAATCTCTTTCCTCTCGCCGTAATTTCCTGAAGATTGGCGCAGCCATCGCGGCCGGAGTATCCGGACTCTCTCTCGCCCCGCAGACGGCGCTTGCGCAGGAAGATCAGGCCTGGCTCATCGGCCCGCAAAAAGGCTACACGCCCGAAATCGGCACGCTCGTTTCCATGATGGGCTTCACCCGTATGCAAGTTCTGGCGAACGTCAAAGGGCTTTCTCAACAAGATCTCGATTTTCTTCTCGACGCCAAAGCCAACACTATCGGCGCCTTGCTCATGCACCTCGCCGCAACCGAAACTTATTACGGCATGAACTCTTTTGGCGGCATCAAATGGGATTCATGGTCCGACGAAGTCAAAAAGAAATGGGACATACCCATGAATCTCGACGAGCCCGCGCGCAAAGCCATCAAAGGTAACAATCTCGATTACTACCTCAACGTCCTCCACGAATCGCGCGAAAAAAATCTCGCCGAATTCAAAAAACGCGATGACAAATGGCTCACCGTCGTCGACACCGATATGGGCATGAACAATTTCGCTAAATGGTTCCACGTCGCCGAACACGAATCCAATCACGACGGCCAAATCAAGTTTCTCAAGGGCCGCCTCCCCGGCGCGAAGCCGAGCGCGGGATAATTTCCGCCTACAATCAGCCTAATTACAATACTGGCGCGGCGTCTCTCCCGACGGCGCGCCAGTTTTTCTTCTCAAGCACTTCTTTACTTCAACTAATCCTCCAGCCTCTGTCCGGACTGCGGATCTAGCAGCAACCGGTGCGCTTGCGGTCCATCGTTGAAATCAAACATGTTGTTCAACGACCCAGCAATCGCATCCGTCGATCCATTTCCGATCCGGCCC